>OJEP01000002.1_pt1 | contig 372560 bp, 340 predicted proteins | sample 1593761 | NCBI WGS metagenome assembly OJEP01 (sample SAMN05416783, study PRJEB24817) | seawater metagenome | isolation source: Sea water | place: Canada:Atlantic | collected 2013-11
CGTTCCTTGGTTCCATTAAAGAGTACATGCTAGTCAGACGCTATAGTCGCCGCACGGTTGAATCGTACCCTCGCTGGATTAAACGTTATATCCTTTTTCATGGCAAGGTACGCCCAGAGAGGGCTGTCGACCGGGGAGTGTCAGTGTCACCCCCCGGCGATTGTGTTTAAGGATGTGACGACAGTTTGATCACGGCGATACCCTTCAGCTGGCATACCTTGGTATGTGATTCAAGGGGGCAATAACCGTTGGTTGGTTTAACTGACGGGCAAAGTCAGACCTTGCCCCGTTAATACTAATTCCAGTTTTACTGTTTGATCATTGAATCAAGGCTTCGCCCAATTCAATTCCCTCGATATCCGCTTCATCAATTAGCCGGTGCAGGTAACGGCTGATGGCCAGGCGCTGGCGGATTTCTCCCAGATAGGCCGCTACCTGTTCCCTGATTTGTTCATAGGGTAAGGGTCTACCGGTAATTTTTCTCGCCACCACCACGATGTGAATTCCGTAGCGACTCTCTATGGGTTCGGGGGCCAGTCCCTCCTCGAGGGCAAACACCTGGCGCTCAAATTCCGGGGTGGTCTGGCCGCGTGAGATCTGGCCGAGATTGCCGCCGGTTTCTTTGGAAGGACAGGCGGAAAACTGTTGCGCCAGTGCGGCAAACTGACCGCCATCCTGCTGCAGTTGAGCCAACAGTGCCTCGGCTGTTTGCCGTGTCTGCTGGTAGGCCTGATCATCCGCCGGATCGGCGGCCAATAGAATATGGCTCACTTCCAGCAGGTCGGGGCTGTGAAATTTTTCCCGGTGGCTGTCGAAATAGCGGCGACATTCTTCCTCGCTCGGCGTCACTGCTGGCGCCTGCTGTTCCAGCAGGGCGCTGATCAGCGCTTCCTCGGTGACCTCTGCACTGGCGGGCCGCAGCAGTTCTGCTGTGGCTTTTTGCAGTAACAGGGTGCGGATCACCAATGCCTCCGCTGCCTTGCGGAGACCTTCTTCAGGTGATTGGGCCGGGTGGTACTGAACTTCCCGGGCGATATCATCGGCTGCAATCAGGGTGCCGTTAACCCGGACTTCCGGTATGTCTGTGGTCGTGTGGGGGGCTGTAGCGTGGGAAGGGCAGCTCATATTTGTCTCCTGACAATGTTGGGTAGGGAAACGGTTTACCCCGGTGGCTTGTGCCAGTCACCGGGGTAACGCTGTGATCAGGCTCTCTTCCTGCGCACGATTTGGTAGTTCCTGAGCAGGTATTTCACCGGGGCCGCCAGGCCGCTGATGATGTGCACCAGGCGGGTGAAGGGGAAGATCAGAAACAGGGTCATGCCCAGGAAAACGTGCAGTTTGTACACCAGCGACACCGGCGCAATCGAGGCCGCCGCCTCCATGGGTTGCAGGATGACGATGGACTGCGCCCAGTTGGCCAGCATGACCATTACCGAACCGTCCATATGCTGGCTCGACGCATAGATGGTGCTGAGCCCCAGGATTAGCTGGATATACAGTAATACCAGCACCAGCAGGTCGGAGAAGCTGCTGCTCGCCCGCACTCGAGGGTCGGTGAAACGGCGTACGATCAGCATGGTCAGGCCGACGAAGCAGAGCGCACCAAACAGCCCGCCTGACACCATGGCCAGCAGTTGTTTGTTCGGTGTGGAAATCACATGGTGGTAGATGAACTCCGGTGTCAGCAGTCCCACCAGGTGACCGGCCAGCACAAACAGGATGCCGACATGAAAGGCATTGCTGGCCAGCCGCATGCCCCTGGTCCGCAGGATTTGGCTGGAGCCCGCTTTCCAGGAGTACTGTTCGCGGTCGTAACGGGCCCAGCAACCGACCACGCAGACCAGCAGTGCCAGATAGGGGTAGACCCCAAAAAGAATCGTGTTGATATCCATGATAGTTTCCTCAGTTTGCCCAGCGAATGGCTACGCTGTCGTTAGGGGATCGTTGTGGGGGTTGCGGCGTATTGGAGGGGCAGCTATCCCCGCCCCCAGCACCAAAGGTGACCGCTTCTTCCTCCCAGATTTTGTCCAGTGCCTCGGGGGTGTCGTCTCGCTGTTCACTGGCAGTTTTGGCGCGCAGTTCCTCGACGTCTATTGGAACGCCGCTGATCATCAGCAAGCTGTCAAAGAGTGTGTCGTAGGGTGAACCGCGCTCCTTGAGACGTGCGCTCAGCAGGCCGAGGATATGGGCCACATCCGCCAGTCCCTCGCGGGCCTCCATATCCGGGCGGTGGGCCAGGAATTCCAGATAGAGGGGAATGAAATCCGGCAATTCCCGCACGTCAATGTGGAAGCCCTGGCTGCGGTAAACAGCCAGCAGATCCACCATGGCCTGGCCGCGGTCACGGGATTCACCGTGCACGTGTTCGAACAGCAGCAGTGACAGGGCGCGACCCCGGTCAAACAAACCGGTATAGCATTCCTGGGCATCCATCAGGTCGCCGTCATAAATCTGATGCAGCAGGGCCGTGAGCCGCTGGCGCATGTCAGGAGAAATCTCCCGCGAGGCCGTAATCACAGATTCCAGTTCAGCCACAAGCGGTTGCAGTTTGGCGCTGGGATAATCCATCAGTCGGGAGATGATTTTGAGAATATCCATGTTCTACTCCTCCCACATCTGGACGGTCTGGATCACATCCCGCCGGGTGGTTTTTTTGGTGCCGAACAGGTTGATATCCGACTCACCGGTGGAGCAGCCGTTGCCGAAGGAAAAGCCGCAGCCGCCGCGCTCGGCGAAGGCCTCGGACATGGCTTCCTCCCGGTGGGCGGTGGGAATCACGTAGCGGTCCTCGTAGTTGGCGATGGCCAGGTAGCGGTACATGTCCTCCACCTGCAGGGTGGTGAGCCCCACCTCCTCGAGAATCTGCTGGTCGTCAAAGCCCTCAACAATCTGGGCGCGCTTGTAGGCACGCATTGCCAGGAGGCGTTTCAGCGCCAGCAGCACCGGTGCCTCGTCACCGGCAGTGAGCAGGTTGGCCAGGTACTTGACCGGAATGCGCAGGGAATCCACATCGGGAATGATGCCGTTCATACCAACGTGTCCGGCATCCACTGCAGACTGGATCGGCGACAGCGGCGGCACGTACCAGACCATCGGCAGGGTGCGGTATTCCGGGTGCAGCGGCAGGGCCAGCTGCCAGTCGACGGCCAGTTTGTAGACCGGCGACTGTTGGGCCGCTTCGATCACGGAATCCGGCACACCATCTTTTCTAGCCTGTGCAATCACAGCCGGGTCGTGGGGGTCGAGGAAGATTTCCAGCTGTTTTTTGTACAGGTCCTGCTCGGACTCGGTGCTGGCCACTTCGTGGATGCGGTCGGCGTCATAGAGCAGTACGCCCAGGTAGCGGATGCGGCCCACGCAGGTTTCCGAACAGATCGTGGGCTGGCCCGCTTCAATACGCGGGTAGCAGAAGATGCATTTCTCTGACTTGCCGGATTTCCAGTTGAAGTAGATCTTCTTGTAGGGACAGCCGGACACACACATGCGCCAGCCGCGGCACTTCTCCTGGTCGATCAGAACAATACCGTCTTCCTCGCGCTTATAAATGGCACCGGAGGGACAGGCTGCTGCACAGGTGGGATTCAGGCAATGCTCGCACAGCCGAGGCAGGTACATCATGAAGGTGTTCTCGAACTCGCCGTAGATCTCTTTCTGGATGTTGTCGAAATTGCGGTCGACACTGCGCTTTTTGAACTCGGTGCCGAGAATTTCTTCCCAGTTTGGGCCCCACTCGATTTTCTCCATGCGCTTGCCGGATATCAGCGAACGGGGCCGCGCGGTGGGCTGGTGCTTGCCCAGCGGGGCGGTGTGCAAATGCTGGTAGTCGAAATCGAACGGCTCGTAGTAGTCGTCGATTTCCGGCAGGTCGGGGTTGGCGAAGATGTTCGCCAGCACCCGGAACTTGCCGCCGATTTTTGGGTTGATGGAGCCGTCGCGGTTGCGCACCCAACCGCCGTTCCACTTGTCCTGGTTCTCCCACTCCTTGGGGTAGCCGATGCCGGGTTTGGTCTCGACGTTGTTGAACCATGCGTATTCCATGCCCTCGCGGGAGGTCCAGACATTTTTACAGGTGATGGAACAGGTGTGGCAGCCGATGCACTTGTCCAGGTTCAGCACCATGCCAACTTGTGAGCGTATTTTCATTGTGATGCCTCCTTAAACGTCCTGGGGAAGTGGTTGCGGCAGGTCGTCGGTATCCGACCCCTCCAGCCAATCCACCTTGTTCATTTTGCGCACCACCACGAACTCGTCGCGGTTGCAGCCGACGGTGCCGTAGTAGTTGAAGCCATAGGACTGTTGTGCGTAGCCACCGATCATATGCGTCGGCTTCATGACTATCCGGGTCACCGAGTTGTGGTGGCCACCGCGGGTCCCGGTCATTTCCGAGCCGGGGGTATTCACGATGCGCTCCTGGGCGTGGTACATCATTACCATGCCCTCGTTGACCCGCTGGCTGACCACTACCCGGCAGGCGATGGCGCCGTTGACGTTGAATACTTCCACCCAGTCGTTGTCCTCAATGCCGGCCTTTTGTGCATCCACTTCGCTCATCCAGATAATCGGCCCGCCCCGGGACAGGGTCAGCATCAGCAGGTTGTCGGAGTAGGTGCTGTGGATACCCCATTTCTGGTGGGGTGTGATCCAGTTCAGAACAATCTCGGTATGGCCGTTGGGTTGTTTGCCCTTCACCAGGTCGATGGACTTGGTACAGATCGGCGGCCGGTAGGACACCATTTGTTCGCCGAATGCCTGCATCCACAGGTGATCCTGGTAGAACTGCTGACGACCAGTGATGGTGCGCCAGGGAATCAGCTCATGGACATTGGTGTAACCGGCGTTATAGCTGACATGTTCATCCTCCAGCCCTGACCAGGTGGGGGAGGAGATGATCTTGCGCGGCTGTGCCTGGATGTCGCGGAAGCGGATTTTTTCATCGTGCTTCGGTTCCGCCAGGTGCTTGTGGTCGCGCCCCGTGAGTTTACCGAGCGCATCCCAAGCTTTAACCGCCACATTGCCGTTGGTCTCCGGCGCCAGACTGAGCACCATTTCGGCGGCGTCGATGGCGGTATCGATGCGCGGTTGTCCGTGACTGATACCCTCTTCGGTAACGGTGTAATTCAGTTTGCGCAGCAGTTCCACTTCTTCATCGGTGTTCCAGCCGATGCCCTTGCCACCGTTACCGAATTTTTCCAGCAGCGGTCCCAGGGAGGTAAACTTTTTGTATGTATTGGGGTAGTCCCGCTCCACCGCCACGATGTTCGGTGCGGTTTTGCCGGGAATCAACTCGCACTCGCCCTTCTTCCAGTCCTGTACCTCGAAGGGTTGCGACAACTCTCCGGGAGTATCGTGGAGGGTGGGCACGGTGACGATATCGGTCTCCACGCCGAGGTTGCCGTTCAGGGCGGCGATCTCGGAGAACTTTTTGGCGATGCCCTTGTAGATGTCCCAGTCAGAGCGCGCTTCCCAGGCTGGATCGGCGGCTTTTGACAGCGGGTGGATAAAGGGGTGCATGTCCGAGGTGTTGAGGTCGTCCTTTTCGTACCAGGTGGCGGTAGGCAACACGATATCCGAGTACAGAGCGGTGGAGGACATGCGGAAGTCCAGGGTGACCACCAGGTCCAGTTTGCCCTCGGGACCTTGTTCCTCAAAGTCGATTTCCTTGGGAATCAGGTCACTGCCGCGGGCGAAGTTATCCTCGTTCATAACACCGTTGTTGGTGCCGAGCAGGTACTTGAGCATGTACTCGTGGCCCTTGCCGGATGAGCCGAGCAGGTTGGATCGCCAGATAAACATATTGCGTGGAAAGTTGGCGGGGTTGTCCGGTTGTTCAGAAGCAAATTTCAAATGCCCGGATTTCAGTTGCTGGACGACATAATCCTTCGGATCCATGCCGGCTTTAGCCGCTTCACGGGCAACCTGTAGCGGGTTGCGGTTGAGCTGCGGCGCCGAGGGGAGCCAGCCCATGCGTTCGGCCTTGATGTTGTAGTCGAGCATGTGCTCTGGCCACTGGGATTTGTCTGCCAGTGGTGACAGCACCTCGTGGACACTGACTTTCTCGTGGCGCCATTGGGAGCTGTGATTGTAGAAGAAGCTGGTGCCGTTCATCTGGCGCGGCGGACGGCTCCAGTCCAGACCAAAGGCCAATGGCAGCCAACCGGTCTGTGGGCGCAGTTTTTCCTGGCCCACGTAATGTGCCCAGCCACCACCGCTCTGGCCAACACAGCCGCACATGATGAGCATATTGATCAGCGCGCGATAGCTCATATCCATGTGATACCAGTGGTTCATGCCGGCACCGACGATGATCATGGATTTGCCGCTGGTTTTGTTGGCGTTGTCGGCGAACTCCCTGGCCACCTGGATAACGCGGTCCCGGGGCACGCCGGTGATTTTCTCCTGCCAGGCGGGGGTGAAGGGGATGTCGTCGTCGTAACTGGCGGCAACATTGTCACCGCCGAGGCCGCGGTCGATGCCGTAGTTGGCCATGGTCAGGTCGTAGACGGTGGCGACTCTGACGGTGGAACCGTCGCCCAGTTGAATCTCCCGCACCGGCACCAGTCGAGGCAGAACATCGTCGTGCTCGCAGTAGTTCCAGTGCTCGTTGCGTTCATCTGCGGCAAAATGCGGGAAGGCCACAGCCACGGTGTTGTCACCAATCAGCGAGAGCTGCAGTTTGACATCATTGCCATTCTCCCCCTCTCGTGGCTCGATATTCCATTTGCCCTGTTCGCCCCAGCGGTAGCCGACGGAGCCCAGCGGTGATACCAGTTCGCCACTGGGTTCATCCAGTGCGATGGTTTTCCACTCAGGGTTGTTGTCCTGGCCGAGTTTGCCGTCCAGATCGGAAGCTCGCAGGAAGCGGGTGGGGCAGTAGTGGCCGTCTTTCTCCTCCAGCAGCACCAGCATCGGCATGTCGGAGTAGCGGCGCACGTACTCGGTGAAGTACTCACTGGGTTTCTCCAGGTGAAACTCTTTGAGAATCACGTGACCAAAGGCCATACCGAGGGCCGCATCGGTACCCTGTTTAGGGCTCAGCCAGATATCGGTCAGCTTCGCCACTTCGGCGTAGTCGGGGGTGATGGCGACGGTTTTTGCACCTTTGTAACGCACTTCGGTCAGGAAGTGAGCATCGGGGGTCCGGGTCTGGGGCACGTTGGAACCCCAGGCGATGATGTAGTTGGAGTTGTACCAGTCGGCGGACTCCGGTACATCGGTCTGCTCGCCCCAGGTCATCGGCGAGGCCGGTGGCAGGTCGCAGTACCAGTCGTAGAAGCTCAGGCACACGCCACCGATCAGCGACAGGTAGCGGGAGCCGGCGGCATAGGAGACCATCGACATGGCGGGAATCGGGGAGAAACCGATGATGCGATCGGGACCGTACTGTTTGGCGGTATACACATTGGCGGCGGCGATGATTTCATTGACTTCATCCCAGGAAGATCGAATGTAACCGCCCAGTCCACGTGTGCTCTTGTAGCTCTTGGCCCGTAGCGGGTCCTCGACGATAAAGGCCCAGGCATCCACCGGGTTCTCGAACCGCTTGCGGGCGTCGCGCCACAGTTTCAACAGCGGCTTGCGCACCTTGGGGTACTTGAGGCGGTTGGCGCTGTAGATATACCAGGAATAACTTGCCCCCCGTGGGCAGCCGCGGGGTTCGTGGTTGGGCAGGTCAGGGCGGGTACGCGGGTAATCGGTCTGCTGGGTTTCCCAGGTGATCAGACCGTTTTTGACGTAGATTTTCCAGCTGCAGGAACCGGTGCAGTTGACGCCGTGGGTGGAGCGCACAATCTTGTCGTGCTGCCAGCGCTGGCGGTAGCTGTTTTCCCATTCACGATTCTGGTTGCGGGTCTCGCCGTGACCGTCGGCAAACTCTCCCGTGACGGTTTTCTTGAAGAACTGCAAGCTGTCGATGAAATGACTCATAGCGTTACTCTCTCTTGATCGGTGGCAGTAAGCTGCCGACTCGGGTAGTGGCTTCAGTTACGGGTTGTAAAATTCGTCATCCTTGTGGAGGGTGAAATTCTCACCACATTTCGGGCAGTGAATTTCTGTGTCGCTGCGGTTTTTGCGCAGGTAAAACCACCAGTTAATACCGATACACACTGCATAGAAGGCGGCGAAACCGATCAGTGCCACTTCCGGGGTGGTGGCGGTGATCTGCTCTCCAATAACCTTGGGGATGTAGAACGCGCCGTACGCGGCCACCGCGGAAGTCCAGCCCAGTACCGGGCCGGCCTGCTCTTTTGGGAAGACCATGGCGATGGTGCGGAAGGTGGAGCCGTTGCCGATACCGGTGGCGGCGAACAGCACCAGGAACAGCAGGAAGAAGGGTAGGAAGAACTCCTCAGGGGTCGCGGAGTTGTAGGCGGCTTTCATGTAGTAGGCCACGCCGAGGGCGCTGGCCACCATCACTACGGAGCAGATTTGGGTGACCATGGCGCCGCCCAGCTTGTCGGCAATCCAGCCGCCCACCGGGCGGATCAGCGCACCGATAAAGGGTCCCATCCAGGCATACATCAGGGCGCTGGGGCCGTTGGCGTTGATGGTGTCGTGGGTCATCACGCCGTCCACCATCAGGTGCTGGTAGCCGAAGATCACCTTGATGGCCAGCGGGAAGGAGGCGGCAAAGCCGATAAACGAGCCGAAGGTCATGGTGTAGATAACACTCATCACCCAGGTGTGCGGGTTGTTGAAGATCTTGTACTGGCGGGTCAGGCTGGTGCCAATGGCGCCGGGCAGCATTTTCAGCCAGAACACCGTGGAGCCGATCACCAGCACCATGACGATTTCTTTTGGTACACCAAAGCCGGAACCGTTGGCGGATTCCGGTAACAACAGCCACAGGCCCACCGCGGCGGTGACGAAACCGATCAGCAGCATACCTGTGATCATGCCAAAACTGACCACCGTGTTCGGGAGGTCGGGCGACACCTCCTGGGATCGGATGTTGTTCATGCCGAACCAGCCGGCGAAGGCCAGTGGAATCAGCAGCACCAGCCAGATGTAACCGGCGTTGTGAATCCAGGTTTCACTGCCTGCGGGTATCTTGCCGATCAGGGTGCCGGAGGTGTTTTCCAGAATCATGGAATCACCGCCGAACAGACCAAACGTCATCACCAGGGGGATCAGGATCTGCATGGTGGTGACCCCGAAATTGCCGAGGCCGGCGTTCAGTCCCAATGCCAGCCCCTGTTGTTTTTTGGGAAAGAAGAAGCTGATGTTGGACATGGATGAGGCAAAGTTGCCGCCACCGAAGCCGGACAGCAGTGCCAGCGCCTGGAATACCCACAGTGGGGTGTTTTTATCCTGCAGGGCGATACCGGTACCGACGGCGGGGATCATCAATAGCGCAGTGGTGAAGAAAATGGTGTTGCGCCCGCCGCACAGCCGGATAAAAAAGCTGCTGGGTATTCGCAGGGTGGCGCCGGTCAGGCCGGCAATGGCGGTGAGGGTGAACAGCTCGGATTGGGCGAACGGAAAACCCAGGTTCAGCATCTGTACCGTGATAATGCCCCAGTAGAGCCACACGGCAAATCCGCACAGCAGGCTGGGAATGGATATCCAGAGATTTCGAGTGGCAATCTTTTTGCCTTCTGATTCCCAGAACCGGGTATCTTCGACATCCCATTTTTGTAGATCGGCCATGATGGCTCTCCTCGTGAGTACAGTCTTATAACGTTAAAAAATCGTCGGCTTTTGCCTGATCCAGCCGGTGCCGAAATTGATCCAGTTTGATGGCGTAAAACATCAGCACCATGCAGCCCGCTAGCACCCCGTAGAGCAACATGAAGCAGGAACTGCGAATGCCGGTGAGGTCGGCCGCCAAACCGAACAGGATGGGCAGCGAGAAGCCGCCGAGAGCGCCGATGGCGGCCACCGCGCCGCCTACCACGCCGACGTTATCCGGGTAATAGTCGTAGATAATCCGGTAGATGCTGGCCTTGCCGAAGCCCATCGCCAGCCCCATCACGAAGGTCAGTAGCACGAACACCCACAGGTTGATGTGGATGTTGAGAAACAGATTCCGCTCGATGCCGTGGATGGTCATGGTGGTGGGCGGGTAGGAGAGGAAAAACAGGCACACCAGGCACACCCAGAACACTGACCAGTTGATGCGGCGGGCGCCAAAGTTGTCGGCAACCCAGCCCCCCAGGGCGCGTACAATGGCTGCCGGCAGGGTGAACAGCAGGGTGACAAAAGAGGCTGTTTTCAGGTCGAGCCCGTATTCGCCCACATAGTACTGGGGCAGCCACAGGGTCAGGGCCAGGAAACCGCCGAACACAAAATAGTAATAGAGGCCAAAGCGCCACACCCGCAGATCCCTCAGCGGTTTCATATCCTCTGCCCAGGATTGCCGGGGCCTGGTCCGATGGCTTTTGTCCGAGGGCGACCAGCTAAAGAACCAGAACAGTACCGCGATTGCCAGCAGCACAGTGCCGTAGATGTTGGGTACTGCCTGCCAACCATAGGTGAGGATAATCACCGGGGCCACCAGGTTGGTGATAGCGGCCCCGGCATTGCCGGCACCGAAGATACCCATGGCGGTGCCTTGCTGTGAACGCGGGAACCAACCGGAAACCAGGCTGATACCAGTGGCAAAGGTGCCTCCGGCGATACCCAGTACCAGGCCGACACAGAGAAACTGCCCAAAGGTCCTGGCGTAGGGGAGGGTGAACAGCGCCAGCGCTACAATCAGCGATTGCACGAAAAATATCAGCCGACCGCCAAAATGCTCCGCCAGCACGCCGCTGATCAGCCGGGCCAGAGCACCGGTAAGAATCGGTGCCGCCACCAGCAGTCCGAAGGCGGTTTCGCTCAGACCCAGGTCAGTTTTGATCTGCATGCCGAGAATCGCAAACAGGGTCCAGGCGGCAAAATGGGCGGCAAAAGCGGTCGTGCAGATACCGAGGCTGTACCATTTATGTGGCCAGTTTTGTGACTGGGCTGTGGTCATGGGCTTTTCATTTTCTCCCGAATGTGGTTTGAATGTAGTAACAGTGAGTGGTCCCGAACATGACCTGTATCAATCACCGAACCGCTTGAATTTGATGGGGTTTTTGAAAGTACTACCTAAGTGGTAGGCTGATTTTTTTAAAAAACCTTAAATAACATAAGGTTGTTTTTGGTTGTCGGGATGGGTGGAGATGACTGCTCCGAAAGTGGATATTTGGTGGTAATAACCATGGCAATGATGCTGACCGGCAGAAAATTGCGTTTTTCCCAATCGATTGCGATTCAGGTATTGATCCCGATGCTGGTGATCGGCCTGCTTGCCCTGTCCAGTATGCTGGTCTCTCTGCTGGTGACCCTGAATACCCAGCACGATGCCGAGGCGATCAATATTGCCGGTTCGATGCGGATGCAGACCTACCGCATTGCGGTACACCTGCAGCAGGCCGTGGCGGGAGAGGCGGATCCGAAAGATTTGATTGACACCCTGGCGGACGAGCACCGTACTTTTTCTGAAAAGCTGTATCAATCGAGCATTGCCCGGGTGGCGGGCGAGCACAGTGACGTCAGTCTGAAGCGCGCCTACCAGCGGGTGGTCACTAACTGGGAACAGCATATGGCCCCGTTATTGTTGTCTCTGGGTTCTGCTGAACAGGGGAGTCTGGCGGCGGCCAGTCGGGAATACCTGGGGCATGTCGAGGAACACGTGGGCGATATTGACAGGTTGGTGCTGAGCATCCAGCAAAACACCGAGGAGAAAATTGAGCTATTGGGCATTTATGAAGGGCTCAGCATTTTCCTGTCATTTCTGGCATTGGTGTTCATCGTCATGCGCACCGACCAGAACCTGGTTCGACCTCTGCAGGATCTGGTGCGGGCCGCCGAGCACACCAGTGTCGGCGATTTCTCCTACCGCACCTATTATGAGGCGGTCAATGAGATTGGCCTGCTCTGCAGTACCTTCAACGATATGTCCGCCAATCTGGCGAGGCACTACCGAAAACTGGAGGACATGGTGGATGAAAAAACCGCCCAGCTGCAGCGCTCCAACCAGATGCTGGATTTCCTCTACAACACTGCCCAGCGTTTGTCCGAGGGAGTTGCCAGCCGCGAAAAATTGACCGACATCATCACTGACCTTAAGTTGTTGACGGGCATTCCCCAGTTGTCGCTGTGCCTGGCCAATGAAGCCAATACCGACAAATATGACCTGATTTTGCCCGCCGGAGAGCAACACAAGTGCCTGATCGGCGACTGCCTGGACTGTTTTATGCGCCCCGGCAGCAGTCAGCAAAACACCGGTGAAATATCCTTTGCCATCGAGGATTCCAGTGACAGTTTCGGTTTTCTCTATGTGAATACCGGGCAAAACATGGTGCTGGAAGCCTGGCAGCAACGGCTGATCGAGGCCGTGGTAGAGCATCTGGCGGCTGCCATGGCGCTGCATTACCGGGAAGGGTTGAGTCGGCGGGTGATGCTGTTCGAGGAGCGCTCCATTATCGCCAGGGAATTGCATGACTCTCTGGCTCAGTCCCTGTCCTACATGAAGATGCAAGTTGCGCTGCTGGTGCGACTGTTTGATCGGGAGGCCCCGGAAGAGCAACTGCGCGAGGGCTTGGAGGATCTGCAGCAGGGATTGAATGCCGCCTATCGGCATTTGCGGGAACTATTGACGACCTTCCGGCTGAAACTGGATGCCCCGAGCCTTTATCAGGCATTGAAAGCCACGGTGGATGAATTTGATCGCCAGAGTGAGCAGACCGAGGTGAAGCTGGAATTCCACCTGGGACACTGTCCGTTGACCCCCAATGAGGATATCCATGTTTTGCAGATTATCCGCGAGGCCATCACCAATGCTTTCAAACACGCCGGGGCTAGTTGTATCGAATTGCGCTGTGAGCGTGGTGCCGATGACCGCGCAGTATTCCGGGTACTGGACGATGGTGTGGGGATTGCCTCTGACCCGGTCAAGGAGCACCACTACGGGCTTTCTACCATGCGGGAAAGGGCGGAACTGTTACAGGGTACCCTGGATATACACCCCAGGGAGGAGGGGGGTACCGAAGTGGTTCTCAGTTTTATGCCAGAGGTTTTTTCCTGAGTAAAATGATCAACTATTCACCTGCGCCAGATCAATTTATTTTAAGGAGTGGCGTTCTAAACTGACCCTATTGTGACAATGATGTTCCTTTTGAAGAGGCGACCATGAACGAGTCTAAAAGCAAGTTGATCCTGGTGGATGACCACCCGTTGCTGCGCAAGGGCGTACGCCAGCTGTTGGCGCTGGAGGATGATATGGAGGTGGTCGGCGAAGCCAGTAATGGTCGCGATGCGGTTGAATTGGTCAAGCGACAGGGACAGGACGTAGACCTTGTGCTGCTCGATTTAAGCATGAAGGGTATGGATGGGATAGACACCCTCAGGGAAATGCGCGAGGCGGGCGTGTGTTGCCGTATTGTGGTATTCACGGTTTCCGATGAAAGCAAAGATATGCTGGCGGCGTTCAAGGCCGGAGCCGATGGCTATCTGCTGAAGGACATGGAGCCGGGAGAGCTGGTGGAAAGAATCCGCGATGCCTGTATCGGCAAGATGGTACTGTCACACGAGCTCACCGAGGTACTGGCCAAAGCTTTCCGTGATAACGCCCGCCAGGAACAGGATTCAGGCTACGATGCCCTGACTCGTCGCGAAAAGGAAATCCTGCGGATGGTTTCTGCAGGGCTGAGTAACAAGTTGATTGGTCGCGAACTCGATATTGCTGAGGCGACGGTCAAGGTCCATGTCAAACATCTGCTGAAAAAAATGGGGCTGCGCTCCCGGGTGGAAGCCGCCGTATGGGCGGTGGAACACCACAAAAATTAATGTGAACAGGCGCTAAGTTCTTCTGAACGGAGTTTTTCCTATGGGAACATCTTCTACTCGTCGCGCGCTCTGGATGGCACGTGCCGAAACCCTGGTTTTCCCGTTCTGTCGCCGGGTGCCTTTTCGAATACAGCAATGGTTGCTGGAAAATGTGCTTCAGCAATTGCTGGCGGAGGCCTCTGCTGAAGGTGAGCTGGCATTCCTTGAGGGACGAACTCTGGAAATCCGGGTGACCGATATGGGTGTCGGTTGGCACATCGTTGGCTGCCATCCCCGTTTGTTGGTTTTGCCGCCGAACGACACAGCCGATGTCACTATTCTTGGTCGAGCCAGAGCGTTTGCGTTACTCGCCTCTGGTCGCGAAGACCCCGATACGCTGTTTTTCCGTCGCGAGCTTTGCCTGGAGGGTGATACTGAACTGGGACTGGGAGTGAAAAACCTTCTGGACAGCATAGAACGCGATGTCTTGCCCCTGCCGATAAGACGGTTGTTGTCGGGTGCGGGGGCCATGGCCAATGGTATTTAAACGATTCTCCGGGGGGCGTGCCTGTCAAAGGTCGAGAGATACAAACCCTCGACTTTTTCCCTGGCCCACGGGGTTTTACGCAGGAAAGTCAGCGATGACTTGATGGACGGGGCATTTTTAAAACACTTGATATCAATTCGCCGGGCCAGGCCATCCCAATCGTAGTGCTCCACCAGCGCCGTGACAATTTGCTGCAAGGTCACGCCATGTAGGGGATTATTCGGTTGCTGATTGCTCATCAGATTGATCCATCACTATTGTTGAAGTGTTTATACCACTACTACGATCAGTAAATGACTGCCCATTAATATGGTGATTGTAAATCATTAGGCTGTTCTGAATCGCAATGGCAATGAGGAAAAGCCGCTTGCGGGATAGACAGCATTGATTGCTGGTTTGCCCGCTACAGGCTCGATCCACTCGGTGTGTTCGAACAGTGCCTCCATGACTGCCAGCAACTCCATTCGAGCCAGCGGTGCACCGGGGCAGACATGGATGCCCGCACCATAAAGCAGATTTTCGGTCGGGTCGCGATCCAGGCGGAAGCTGTCCGGGCTATCGAAGACATCGCCATCCCGGTTGGCGGAAATCCAGTTCAGTGAGATTCGCTCTCCGGCACCAATCTTTCGGCCGCCAATTTCCACCGGGCAGGTCGTGATGCGCCGGTTGGCCACCAGGGGGCCGTGGATCCGCAGAATCTCATCAATGGCCTCGGGCAACCGGGATGGTTGTTCGCGCAACCGTGTCTGTACCTCAATGTGTTTCGCCAGATAGTGGACCAGTATGCCGATTGCTGCAGAAATGGTACCAATTTCTCCGACGGTCCAATTCCGTAAAATGCTCGTCATCTCTTCGTGGTCTAACGGGCGCCCCCAGACCTCTTCGTGCATCAGGTCGGCGGTGATGTCATCGCCAGGTTTTGCGCCAGCCTGGCGACGAACTTCAAGCATGTCGACGACGAGGGTTTCAAGTTTGCGTGCAATATCCGCCATCGCTGTCCGGTCTCCAGCGCGGGTGGCTTCGGTATTCTTTCTGGCCCACTGAACTAGCGGATCGTGCAGGCCAGGTGGCCAGCCGAGAAATGCACATTGAACCCGTACTGCAAAGGGCTGGGCGATATCGGCCATCAGTTCTACGCCACCATGGGCCGGTATATCGTTAATTAGTTCTGTGATGACTTCCCGGCAGGAAGGCTCGAAGGCTTCCATTCGGGCCGGCGCAAAGTAGGGCTCGATGATATGCCGGTAGACTGTATGTTCCGGGGGATCCATACCATTCGGGATGGACAGGTGCCGGGACACCACGCTGCTGAAGGTGTCGTGATCGTGAAGTACCCGGGTAAGGTCCCGATGCCGGAATAGTGACCACTGCATAGCCTCGTTGTAAGCGACAGGGCATTGTTCACGCATGTTGTCGTAAGCGGCGCGTTGGTCGCGAAGAACCGCTTCGGATTGCGGATCCCAATCGGATCGGAGTTTGTCAGTCATGGTTACGCCTTTTCATGTCAGAGTATTTTGCGAACAGTTGGCATGCCGAATCCTGCAGGAGAGTGATATGTTCTGGTGCAGAGTCAACCGGCTCTGGTCGAGCGAAAAACACCATTACGTGAAGTCCATGCCCGGCTTGCCATACCAGTAGCCATTGCAAAATGTGGCTGCTTCCTGGTCACTGGCAATGAGTTGATTGCTGAGCGTTTCTCCTCGACGTATCCGGTCAAATTGCGCCAGCACCTGGAATGTGTTGCTGCTGTTTGGACTGATGCGAAGAATATCAACACCAATAGCTGCCATGTCATGGTATTCCGCCAGCAAATTGTGAATATCACCAGAGAGTGTCTGAATGCCATTCAGGGTAAATAGCGACGTATTTTCACGCGTGTGCACGGGAATACCGTCTGGATAATCCAGGCAACTCAGCTGGCAGTCATCCTTTGGCAGGTTGCGGTTGCGGGCGGTAAAACAGCGAGCGGAGTAGGCCAGTGGCAAATGCCCATAGCTGAATATTTCCGTTTGTACCTGTTGGGCAAAACCGAGCTGCTGAACTTCTTCGAGGATACCTTGCAACGTGTGGCGGCTCAGCTCTACCGGCATCACCCAGCGCATCATGCCCGCCTGTTGCAGGACACGCAGGCTGGCGCTGTTGTAGATATTGATGGACGGACCGGCGACAAATGGCAGATTTCGCTCCGAAAGCAGTTCCACCGCTGCCATGTCGTTGGCCTCCATCAGGCAGCCACTCTGATCGCAGAGCTTGCGCAAGGTTGCCAGGTCGGCACGTGACTCGATCAGTGCCAGGGTAGAGAGCACTACCTGTTTACCCGCCTCGGCCAGTGGTGCTGCCATTTCCAGCCACTCCGATGGGTGAACCTCGCGCCGCTTTGGGCAAACAGTTTCCCCCAGATAGACGATATCAGCGGGGGAAGCCAGTGCTTGGTGATAAAAGTCTTCCACCTGTTGTCGCGGCCAGTAATAGAAAATTGGTCCCAGGGACAATTGCATCGGTTACTCCCCGTTGTTGTGGGTGTTTATTGCCAGGGACGTGAGTAGGCGCCAAAGGTGGTTTGACTGCCCTCGGAAACCCTGGAAAGAGTATCGAACCACTCCCTGCGAGGGGTGAAGCATTCGCCGGCATTGTGATAATGATCCAGTGCTTCCCGCCACACGCTTACCACCTGCGCCACATAGGCGGGACTGCGTTGGCGTCCTTCGATCTTGATGGCCTTGATGCCGATCTCCGCCAGCTGGGGAATCAACGCCAGGGTGTTCAGGCTGGTGGGTTCCTCCAGGGCATGATAGGTCTGCTCTTCCACCTTGAAACGGCCTTTGCAGAGGGTGGGGTAACCAGCGTTTTCGCCGGCCTTGAAGCGGTCAATCAACACCCCGTTGAGGCGTGACTCCCGGCCACTGGCTGTCTCTTGCCAGCGCACCGCTGAAGCAGGTGAGCAGGCGCCACAGGTGTTGGGGGATTCGGCGGTGACATAGGATGACAGATGGCAGCGGCCCTCGGCCATGATGCACAGACTGCCAAAACCGAATACCTCCAGATCCACCGGACTGACAGCCGCCAGTTGCCGCACCTGGGACAGGGAAAGCACTCGCGGCAGCACGGCACGGCGAATGTCGAACCGGCGTTGGTAAAAGGATAGTGCGGCAGCGTTGGTGGCCGATCCCTGAACCGATAGATGCAGGGCGAGTTGCGGATGTCGTTCCCGGGCGTAGTCGAGTACACCCAGGTCGGCGACGATCAGTGCGTCAACCCCCAGGTGCGCGGCGCGATCTACCGCTGTCTGCCAGGCGCTCCAGTTGTGCGGTTGTGGATAGGTATTGATGGCCACGAATAACCGGACATTGTGCCTGCGGGCGTGTTCCAGGGCCTGGTCTGCCTTGCTGTCATTAAAGTTGAGGCCGGCGAAATGACGGGCGTTAGTGGCGTCCCGAAAACCGATGTAGACAGCATCTGCACCATTGTCCACGGCGGCCTTGAGTGCGGGCAGGCTGCCCGCTGGACAGACGAGTTCCATGGTCGATCCTCTGGGTAATAAAAAAACGTCCGACTGAAATGGACCGGACGTAAAATCCCTGGAGTAGGGGTGAAAGCTTGGTGTTAACAGGCACTAATTTGTCACCGGCACCAGTAAGACCTTCTGCCGGGCCCGGTGAATCACGCCGGGGGCTGTTCCGCCGATCAGGGTATCGTAGAAAGGGCTGTGACCGTGGTTGCCGATGACGATCAGGTCTGCCTGTAGACGGTCCGCAGCCTGTATCAATTGATCGACGGGCTTCCCTTCCAGCATGACTGCACGGCAGTTGATACCCCGGGCAGACAGGTCATCGGCCATGTTCTTCAGCCGTGTCAACGCCTCATCGTAGGACAGCTGTATTTCTTTCTTCAGCTCTTCATCAGTGGCACCTTCCATACCCGGTAATTCAGTTTCCACGGTTGCCAGAATCAACACGGCACGGTACTGCATAGCCAGATCGATGGCCGCATCGAGCACACTCTCTGCATTTGAATCCAGGTCGATTGCCGCAAGTATGGTTTTCATGGTGCAACTCCTTGGTTGACCTAAAAATGGCATAACAAATTCTGCGGTGCCTGCCTCAGCTTGCAATTGATGTACGTCAAGCGTGTCCCCGAAGAGGTTCTTCTCTTAGGGGGTACCACTAAATAGACGGGTTAAGGCAGGTTTTGGGTTGCCGGCCATGGTATTTGGCTATCTATCTGAAATTCATGAATTATTTATGATTTTTTAATTACCTCCTTGGTGGTATTAGCAGGCGAGCAGGTCTTTTTTACAAGCTTCGCCCGATGACCTGGATCAACTGTCATACCGCAACCTCTAGGTAGATTCGGCTCATCAGTCCCGGTTGTCGTTTTACAGTCAGATACAGTTCCCGCGAGGAAAAACACCATGTCCCAGGCAACAATCAATTTACTGGACCTCAAAGATCCGAAAATCAGGATGCTGCATATTACGTGGTTCGCCTTTTTTCTCAGTTTTGTCGTCTGGTTCAGCCATGCCCCAATGCTGGCGGTAATCAAGGAGGCTTTTGACCTCACCGGAGAGCAGGTCAAGGCACTGATGATTCTCAATGTGGCCATGACCATTCCCGCCCGGATACTGATTGGTATTCTGGTAGACAAGTTTGGGCCACGACATATTTTCAGCGGTTTGCTGATACTTTCCGGCGGTATCTGCCTGTTGTTTGCCACGGCCACCAGTTATGAACAGTTGGCGTTATTCCGTTTTCTGCTCGGCTTTGTCGGTGCAGGATTCGTGATTGGCATTCGTATGGTCGGTGAGTGGTTTCCGGCCAGACAGGTGGGCTTGGCGGAGGGTATATACGGTGGCTGGGGTAACTTCGGTTCTGCGGCCGGCGCCATGGCGCTGCCTACCATTGCCCTGATGTTTGGGGGTGATGACGGTTGGCGCTATGCCCTGGGTCTTACGGGTGTCGTCGCTTCCTTCTATGGTGTGTTTTACTACCTGAAAGCTCGCAATACGCCAAAGGGTTCCACCTATTTCAAACCGAAAAAATCCGGTGGCCTGGAAGTCTCCAGCTGGGGAGATTTCTGGTTTTACCTGGCGATGAATATCCCGATGTACATCGCTCTGGCGGTACTGACCTGGAAATTGTCTCCGTCCAACCTGGGACTGCTCTCCTCGGGAGGGGCCGGTGGTATCTACATCGGTCTGGTGCTGCTCTATCTATTCCAGGTGTACCAGATCTGGAAAGTGAACCACGAACACCTGAAACAGGGTGTCCCGGAAATGCAACGTTACCAATTCAGGCAGGTGGCGATTCTCGACGGGTCCTATTTTGTTACCTTCGGTTCCGAGCTGGCGGTGGTCTCGATGCTGCCATTGTTCTTCCTGGAAACCTTTGAGGGACTCGACCCAGTCAAGGCTGGGCTACTGGCCTCAGGATTCGCTTTCATGAATCTGGTGGCACGTCCCGGTGGCGGCTGGCTGAGTGACAGGTTCGGACGTCGGAAGACCCTGATGATTCTGATTTCCGGGCTCGCCGCAGGCTATTTCCTGCTTAGCCATATCAATGGCACCTGGTGGATTTTTCTGGCGGTTCTCGCCACCATGTGCTGTTCGTTCTTTGTCCAGGCGGGGGAGGGTGCCGTGTTTGCCATGGTGCCGCTGGTACAGCGGCGCATGACCGGCCAGATCGCTGGTATGGCTGGAGCCTATGGCAACGTTGGTGGTGTGACCTATCTGACCATTCTGTCGTTTGTCGACTATCAAACTTTTTTTCTGCTGATTGCCGCTTCCGCTGTTCTGTTGTTTGTAGGTGTGATTTTCCTGAAGGAGCCTTCCGGCAAGATGGCCGAAGTATTACCTGATGGAACAGTGGAGCTGATCGACGTAAGCTGACATGGCAACCAACGTGACGGAGAAGGTGCATACGTGAGTCAAGGGGGCATTGAAACAGGAAATGTTTTCCGGGCCACTGTGGGGTGTTGCTCCGATGCAGGCGTCAAACCGGTCAATGAGGATGCCGTGGGCTATCGTATTCCCGACGATCACCTGCTCAATACCAAAGGCATCGTTGTGGCGCTGGCAGACGGCGTCAGCACTGCCGAGGCGGGCAGGGAGGCGGCGGAGCTGTGCATTCGCTCGGTGCTAAACGATTACTATACGACCCCGGAGACCTGGAGTGTCAAACATGCTATTCAGAAAATTCTCACCCCGCTGAATCGTCAACTTTATAGCCTGGGGCACGAAATCCACAATGAGGCGCGGGGTTATGTCACCACCCTGAGTGTGCTGGTGATCAAGTCCCACCTGGGCTACCTGTTTCATATCGGCGACAGCCGTATCCACCGCCTGGCGGCAGAGGACGGACAATTAACCCAGTTGACCCGGGATCACACGGCGGGTATTTCCACCGAACAGAATTACCTGATCCGCGCCATGGGTATGGATACCAGCCTCAATGTGGATGCCAGCATTGTCACCCTTAAGCAGGGTGACATTTTTCTGCTCACCAGCGATGGGGTACACGACTTCCTTTCCATTGAAGCGTTGCGAGGACTGATCGAGCGCCATCCGGAAGATTACCAGCGCGCCTGTCGTACCATTGTTGCTGCTGCGCGGGCCGCCGGCAGTAATGACAACCTCAGTTGTGTGCTGCTGCGTGTCGATCACCTGGCGCTGGAGAATATCGAGGACCTTAACGAGCGGTTGACCCGGCTGCCGTTCCCGCCTGATCTGTCCCCCGGACTGAAGATTGATGGCTACGAAGTGTTGGCAGAAATGTATGCCAGCGAGCGAACTCAGCTCTACCAGGTGCGGGACCTGGACACTGGTGCGGAGCTGGTGATGAAAACCCCGTCGCAGAATTACTGTGACAGCCCTGCCTATATTGAGCGCTTTATTATGGAGGAATGGATCGGTCTGCGGGTCGACCATCCCAATGTGGTCAAGGTGATCGCCCCGAAAGGGGAGAGAAAATTTCTCTACTACCTGATGGAACTGGTGCCGGGCTTGCCCTTGGACCAATGGCTGGAACAGCATCAGGAGCGCCGTCCGAGGGACCTGATCGCGCTGGTGGAGCAAATCGCTGCCGGCCTGGAGGCGCTGCACGAGAAGGAAACCGTGCACCAGGATCTGAAGCCCGGCAACATTATGGTGACGCCGGACATGGAGATTCGCATTGTTGATTTTGGCTCGGTGTATGTTCCCGGCATTCATGAAATCTTTACGCCGATGACCCGCGAAGTGGCACTGGGCACCCTGGACTATGCTGACCCCGCCTACCGCTTCCGTATCAACACCGGCATCCGTGGCGATATCTATTCCCTGGGCGTGATTGTCTACGAAATGTTTACCGGCTTTTTGCCCTATGGTCACCGCATGGAAAAATGCCGTTCCCGGGAAGACTTCCTGCGGCTGCGCTACATTCCGAGTTACCATCACCGGGATCTGATTCCGTTTTGGTTTGACCGGGCGCTGGAAAAGGCTGTGTCCATCGAACCGGAACAGCGTTACGAAACCCTGCAGGGTTTCCTTCGGGACCTGAAACAACCCAACCCGGAATTTCTCAAGGAAGACCCGCAGCGTCCGGTGGAGAAGGATATGCTGCTATTCTGGAAAATGCTTTCCTTTGTATTATTCGGGTTGCTGATCATTTCGCTGCTGGTGTCCGCCTCCCGCTGATGGTTTCCACAGCCCACGCGGATCTGACCCGAATCAACCGAACTGAAGACAAGAGAGAATTTATGTCCCACGCCGCCAAAGAATTTGTCCCCCTGCACATCGCCGTCCTCACGGTTTCCGACACTCGCACGCTGGAACAGGACAGCTCCGGCCAGTTGCTGGTGGACCGTCTTTCCGAAGCCGGCCACGTGCTGGCGGACCGGGTACTAGTCCCCGACGATATCTACCGTTTGCGTGCTGAGGTGTCCCGTTGGATTGCCGACCCCCAACTCCAGGTAGTGCTCGTGACCGGCGGCACTGGCTTCACTGATCGGGATTCCACTCCGGAGGCGCTGCTGCCACTGTTCGACAAACAGGTGGAAGGCTTTGGCGAGCTTTTCCGGCAAATTTCCTTTACCGAGATCGGCACTTCTACCGTGCAGTCCCGTGCGGTGGCGGGCCTGGCCAACCGCACGCTGGTGTTTTGTATGCCCGGTTCCACCAATGCCTGCCGCACCGCCTGGGACAGGATCCTCGGAGAGCAACTGGATGCCCGCACCCGCCCCTGCAATTTCATTCCTCATGTGGCGCGGGTTGCTGAATGCGAGGGCCGCTCATGAACTGTTGTGACCGATCTGGATTAATGACTGTCGAAGAGGCGCTGGAGCAGCTTTTGGCCGCGGCACAACCACTGTCGGATACCGAAACCGTATCTTTGATGCAGGCCCTTGGTCGAGTGTTGGCTGCTGACCAAGAATCGCCGGTAGATGTGCCGCCGGCGGACAACAGTGCCATGGACGGTTTCGCCCTGCGCTTTGCCGACTGCAATACCGGCGAAGAAACCACCTTGCCGATCAGTCAGCGCATTCCGGCGGGTGCCGTGCCAGAGCCGCTGCAACCGGGTAGTGCCGCTCGTATCTTCACTGGCGCGGAAGTGCCTCCCGGTGCCGATACTGTGGTGATGCAGGAGCAGTGTCGTTGGGATGATGCCCGGGTGACCCTGGCCGCCGATATCAAGTCCGGCACCAACATACGCCCCACCGGACAGGATATTCACTGCGGCGCCACTGTGTTGGCCCGGGGCCGCCGCCTCAAACCCCAGGACCTCGGCCTGCTGGCTTCGGTCGGTATTGCCGAGGTGCCAGTATACCGGCGCCTCAAGGTCGCTTTGTTGTGTACCGGCGATGAACTGGTGGAACCCGGCGAGCCGCTGCCGCCGGGACATATTTACAACTCCAACCGCTTTACCCTGATGGGGCAGTTGCAGGCACTGGGTTTCGATTATGTCGATCTGGGCAGGGTAGCGGATACGCCAGAGGCTACCGAGCAGGCGTTGCGCAGGGCCGCTGCCGAGGCCGACTGTATCATCAGCAGCGGCGGAGTCTCTGTGGGTGATGAGGACCACGTCAAGGGCTGTGTCGAGAAGCTGGGCAGCCTGGATCTGTGGCGCATGGCCATCAAACCCGGCAAGCCGCTGGCGTTCGGTCAGGTGCAGGGCACCCCCTTTATCGGCCTGCCCGGCAATCCCGCCTCGGTATTTGTCACCTTCGCCATTGCCGCGCGTCCCTATTTGTTGAAAAGCCAGGGGGCCAGTGATTACCTACCCACGCCAATTCCCGTGATTGCCGGATTCAGTCGACCGCATGCGGCGAAACGTCAGGAATACCTGCGCGCACGGCTGGTTCAGGATGCGCAGGGGAAGGTGCGTGCCCAACTGGCGGGCAGCCAGAGCAGCGGCGTGCTTTCCAGTGTTTCACAGGGCAATGGCTTTGTGGTGCACCGTCTCGGGGAAAGCATTGATGAGGGCAACGCCGTACCATACCTATCGTTTTCCGATCTGCTTTTCTAGTCACCCCTCTCCAGCCATTCCCCGCTGACTTGATCTGAATTCTATGAAGCCGGGGAGGCGGCTTCTATAATCAAAAGTAAAGCAGTCCCGGCGAAGGGTCGGGGCAGAAAATAAGGAAAGGGCACTATGGGCAATCGGGTGACTCTGGCATTTTTGGGTGCCGCCAACACCGTAACGGGTTCGCGTTATCTTATTGAGGTAGATGATCGGCGGGTGCTGGTGGACTGTGGATTGTTTCAGGGCTACAAGCATCTGCGGGAGCGCAACTGGAAACCCTTTCCGGTGGATCCCGGTACAATTGAAGCGGTGTTCCTTACCCATGCCCATCTGGATCACAGTGGCTACCTGCCGAGATTGGTCAAAGACGGTTTTAATGGGCCGATTTACTGTACCCAGGCAACCCGTGACCTTTGTAAGATTCTGTTGGCCGATTCTGCTCATCTGCAGGAGGAGGAGGCGGAATACCGCAATCGCCATCAATACAGCAAGCATCAGCCAGCCCTGCCGCTCTATACCCGACAGGATGCGGAAAAGGCCATGGAGCAATTTGAAGTGGTGGGATTCAGTTCCGTGGCAGATGCGCGTGCAGGCGAGTCGACTGCGACGGTGACCATGGGTGATATCGAGGCCAGTTTTTATGCCAATGGCCATATTCTCGGCTCCGCCTTTCTGGATGTGCATGCGGGCGGTCGGCATATTCTTTTCAGCGGCGATGTGGGCCGCAGCAATGACCTGATAATGCGGGCACCGGAACTGCCAGTATCCTGTGATTACCTGGTGATTGAATCCACCTATGGCAATCGTCTCCATGACAATCGCGATGTCTGGGACGTGGTATCTGAAATCATTAATGACACGGTGTCTGCGGGTGGCTCCGTACTGATCCCGACCTTTGCCGTAGGGCGTGCCCAGGCCATGCTTTACCTGATTACCGAGCTGCGGCAGCAGGGAAGAATTCCCTATTTACCGGTCTTTCTGGATAGCCCCATGGCGATCAGTGCCACGGAGGTCATGCTTCGGCACCACCGCTATCACCGTCTGAACAAGGCTTCCTGCCAGCAGCTGTCACGGGATGTCACCTTTGCCCGAACGGTGGAGGATTCGATTGCCATCAATCGGGTGCATGTGCCGGCCATTATTCTCTCGGCCAGCGGCATGGCAACGGGTGGTAGGGTGCTGCATCATCTGCAGCGAATGCTCGGTGACCATCGCAATACTGTAATGTTTGCCGGTTATCAGGCACCGGGTACCCGGGGTGCCCGCCTGGTGGGGGGCGAGAAAAAGATCAAGATTTTCAATCGCTACCATGAGGTGAAAGCGCGGGTGGAATGTCTGGATTTTCTCTCTGCCCATGCCGACCGGCTGGAGTTGTTGCATTGGTTGCAGCAAATGCCCGCCGCGCCAAAACGCTGTTTTGTCACCCACGGTGATGAAGAGGCAGCCGACCAGTTTCGTATCAGCATTGGCGAAGAGCTGGGTTGGGATGCCTGTGTACCGGACATGGGCGACAAGGTGAAATTGTAATCAGGCCTGACTGACCCGCACGTCCGCAGTGAATTGCTTCTCGCTTGACAGGGAGTTGCTGACAAAGCAGTTTTGCTCTGCCTTGTGCAACAATTTCTCGGCTTTTTCCCGATCTTCCCCGTCAGCAATCGTCAATTGGGCGAGGGTGCTGATCCGGGTAAACAGTACTGTCTTTTCCACCTTGTCCAGAACACCTTCACTGGTGCATTGAATTTCCAGCCAGTCCAGACCGGCTGCACGGGCGATGGACCTGAAGGTCAGCGCCAGGCAGTTGGCCACGGCACCCAGCAGCATTTCTTCCGGGGTCCAGGTGTTGCCGGGCCCATCAAAATCCAATGGCGCAGCGACTTCGAGTGTGCAGTCATTTTTCAGTGTGGTGGCAAAGTTGCCCTGGGCTGTGCCGTAGGTCATTGCCTGGTACTGATGGGGTAGTGGTTGCATAAACGGCCTCTGATTCAGTTGTGCTGGTCCCAGCGCGCATTGCGCTGTTGGTCAGTCTGTTTTGCTTCAACCCATTGAGTGCTGCCATCCCGATAGTATTCTTTCTTCCAGAACGGCGCGTGGGTTTTCAGGTGATCCATAATAAATTCACAGGCGTTGAAAGCCGCTTCGCGATGGATACTACTGACACCGACGAAAACAATTTGATCACCGGGCAACAGGTCGCCGATACGGTGCACAATGCGGATATCGATCAATGCCCAGCGTTGTGCGGCCTGTTCGGCCGTCTGTTGCAGGGAGGCCTCAGTCATACCGGGGTAATGCTCCAGGTGCATGAAGCCCAGCGGTTTATCGCCGGTGTCGCGCACCTGACCGGTAAATATTGCGATACCGCCCACGTCAGTTCTGTCGGCCTGTAACTGACGAATTTCCTGGCCGGTATCAAAGTCTGCGGCCTGTACCGCAATGGTTATCATCCGCCGGTCACCGGGGGGAACAGCGCCACTTCGTCGCTGTCCTCCAGCAATGTGTCACGGGTGGCCATGGTCTGGTTGACGGCGTATAGCAATGAGCCTGCACTGAGTGCCTGCTGCCATTCTGGTCCGCGCTGTTTTAGGTCTTCCAGTAATTCAGCAATATTATTTGTCCCGGGAGCCACCGGCACCTCGATCTCGCCAGTCCCTAATTGCTCCCGTAGATTGCCAAAAAAAAGAATTTTCATGGGTTCGCTTTCCAATGGCCGGATTTTCCACCCGCCTTTTCCAGCAGGCGGGTGGATTCAATCACCATAGCGCGGTCCACCGCCTTGCACATATCGTAGACAGTCAGCGCCGCCACCGAGGCGGCGGTGAGCGCCTCCATTTCTACCCCGGTTTTGCCGTCCAGGCCACAGCTGGCGGTGATGCGCAGTTGGTTGCTGTCCTGCAGCAGTTCGAATTCCACCTTGATGGAGGTGAGCATCAGCGGGTGGCAAAGGGGGATCAGATCGGCACATTTCTTGGCGGCCTGAATGCCGGCGATACGCGCCACCGCCAGAACATCGCCCTTTTTGTGGCCTCCGCTGCCAATCAATGCCAGAGTTTCCGATTGCATCCGTACCAGTGTTTCAGCCGTGGCCTCGCGGTGGGTAACGGCCTTGCCAGCCACATCCACCATGTGGGCATTGCCCTGGTCGTCCAGGTGGGTCAGTTTGCGCATGTCGCTCAAGGGTGCACTCCGCGATAACGATTCAGTGTGATCAATCATTTGATGTGATCATAGTCTAGCGCAACTGGAGCGGAAAACGCATTGCATCAGATCAAAGGGTTGTTTCTGAGGGCATTATCAGAATAGCCCGGAAATCATTGACATTGGTGCGGGTGGGACCGGTGATCAGCAGGTCTCCCAGATCCCTGAACAGGGGATAACAGTTGTTGTTTTTCAGTTCCTTGCGGATATCCCAGCCCCTTTCCCGGGCGCGCTGCCAGGTTTCCGGGCTGAGGATGGCTCCGGCATTATCACCGGTCCCATCGATGCCATCGGTATCCGCTGCCAGGGCGTAAATGCCGGGGGTGCCCCGCAGTGCGTTCGCCAGCGCCAACAGGTATTCGCCATTGCGACCACCCTTGCCATCGCCTCGAACAGTGACGACCGTTTCACCGCCGGAAAGTATCACGCAGGGCGGTGAAACCGGGCCGTTTCCTTTCGCGATAGTCAGCGCCAGCGCCGCATGCTCACGGGCGACATCACGGGATTCACCGGTGATGTTATCCCCCAGCAGCAGGGTGTTGAACCCGGCCTGTTGTGCCTGTCTGGCGGCAGATTCCAGTGATTGTCCGGCACTGGCAATGATCCGATAGTCGTGGTTGCACAGTCTTGAATCGCCGGGCTTCGGGGTTTCCGAGTCGGGATTTTTCAGCCATGCGGCAATTGTTTCGGGTATCGGAATTCGGTATTTGTGCAGTATCGACAGTGCCTCTGAAGAGGTGGATGGATCCGCTGTGGTGGGGCCGGAAGCGATGGTGGCGGGATCGTTTCCGGGTACGTCGGATACGGCCAGAGTCAGCAATCGGGCTGGCGTGCAGGCCAAGCGGAGGCGACCGCCCTTGATGGCGGAAAGGTGCTTGCGAACGCGGTTGATTTCATCGATTGTTGCACCGGATTTCAACAATGCCCGATTGATGCCCTGCTTATCGGCCAAACTGATTCCCGTGGTGGGCAGGGCCAGCAGGGATGATCCGCCACCGGAGATCAGACAGATGACCAGGTCATCTGCGTCCAGATTCGCAACCAGTGCCAGTATCCGTTTGGCCGCCCGCTCACCCATGGCATCCGGTACCGGGTGACCGGCTTCGATCACCTCAATCCGTTGGAGTGGTTTACTGTGACCATAGGCCGTCACCACCAGCCCGCGCAACGGGCCGGACCAGTGTTGTTCAAGACAACTGGCCATCGAGCAGGCGGCCTTGCCCGCACCGATCACCAGCGCAGACTGAGTCCGGTTCGCCGGTAAAAAATTAGCCAATACCCGAGTCGGTTGGGCGGTTGCTACCGCAACATAAAACAGCTCGGTCAGCAGGGTGCGGGGATCCGGATCAACAATATTCATGCTCGGGCCAGAGAGGGATGGATTGGACATGCACTCATCATCCCACTGGTGTCTGGTCTGTGAAAGTGGATAATCAGGCGTTGTTTCATGGCCCGGGGAAATAGTGTGTCAGCCAAACAGTACATCGCCGCCCAGCAACTGCTCGACGATTCCTTCAGGTTGGGCTTGCAGGTGCTGGAAAGTGGTTTCCGCCCGCACTTTATCATTGGCGTCTGGCGGGGTGGGGCCCCGGTGGGGATCGCGGTTCAGGAGCTGTTGGCCTATTTTGGTGTGGAGACGGATCACATCGCCATCCGCACGTCTTTTTACACAGCGCCCGGCGAACGGGCCAAGGCGGTACGGGTGCATGGCCTGGGCTATGTGATTGACCATATCCGCAAAGCCGATTCACTGCTGATTGTGGATGATGTTTACGATACCGGATTGAGCCTGCAACAGATTGTGGCGGAGATCCGGCAGGACTGCGGCGATAATCCGCCAGAAATTCGCCTGGCGACGCCCTATTTCAAACCGGCCAATAACCGCACTGACCGGGTGCCGGACTATTACCTGCACGAGACGGACCGATGGCTGGTATTCCCCCACGAACTGGCGGGGCTTTCAGCACAGGAGTTGCTGAAACACAAACCCGGTATAGCGGCGTTGCGGGAAAAACTCTCGGCCCTAGGCAAATAGTCAGATCAGTTTCTGGACAATTTGGCCCTGGCCACTTTGGAACCGGGTTCCCGGCCCAGTTGTTGGCTGATATAGGTTCCTGCGGCGATGATTTTATCCAGATCGACCCCGTGTTCAATGCCGAGTCCGTTGAGCATATAGACCAGGTCTTCCGTGGCCACATTCCCCGATGCCCCTCTGGCGTAGGGACAACCGCCCAGTCCTGCCACGGAGCTGTCTACCACCGCCACACCCAGCTGCAATGCCGTATAGATATTGACCAGTGCCTGACCGTAGGTGTCATGGCAATGAACGGCCAATTGCGGGATCGGCACAATCTCGCTGACTCCTTCAATTACCCGGCCGATACTGTCGGGAGTGCCCACACCGGTGGTATCCCCGAGGGAAATCTCGTAACAACCCATCTGTAACAGCCTTTCGGCAATCTGCGTCACCCGCTCCACGGACACATTTCCTTCGTACGGGCAGCCTGCGATGCAGGAGATATAGCCGCGCACCCGCAGATTGGCCGCCTTGGCAGCAACCATCACCGGGGCAAAGCGCTCCAGGCTCTCGTCAATCGAGCAGTTGATGTTCTTCTGGCTGAAGGTTTCCGAGGCGGCGGCAAAGATGGCCACTTCGCTAACCCCTGCCGCCAGTGCGCGCTCGAACCCGGTCAGATTGGGGGTCAGGGCTGCGTAGATGGTATCCGGTTGACGCGCAATCCCCTGAAACACCTGCGCACTGTCAGCCATCTGCGGAACCCAGCGCGGATTGACGAAGCTGCCCGCTTCAATGTAGCCCAGCCCTGCTTCGGCGAGCCGCCGGATCAGTTCAATCTTGACGGCCGCGCTGACTGGTCGGGATTCATTCTGCAGGCCATCTCGTGGGCCGACTTCGACAATACTGACCTGTTTCGGCAGGGTCATGGGCTGGCTGTGTCCTCTATCTCATTGGTTGTCATATCTGCCAGTGTCTGTGCTCGCCAACGGGCGAGGGAAGTTTTTATGGCGGTATAGCGGTGTGCTGAGTCATTGTACGGCAAGCACTGAATCCTTTGGTATGACGAAGTGGCGTCTGTTTCGTCGGTACTGAAAACCTTATTTGATTTATTTGAGATTGCGAATCGTTATCATTACCAGTATTATTCCCGTTTTGATATTTCTGCCGATCAAGGTAGAACAATTTGGGGAGAATTATGCGTACCACACTGAACAGGTGCTGGCAGCCGTGTGTGCTTGCCGCCGCCATCGCCTTCGTCAATGGTGCTTATGGAGTGGGCGTCACGGAGAATCAGGAGGACGAAGGAGAATCCCCCACCATTGAGCTGGTAGAGGTGAGAGCGGTGCAGTCCAGTAGCGACTACAGCGTACCCACCATGAATACCGCCACCAAGTTCGGTCTGTCCGCCTTCGAAACCCCGCAATCGGTGTCAGTGATCACCCGTGCCCAGATCGATGATTTTGAGCTGGATAACATGAATGACGTGTTGTCGCTCACTACCGGTATCAATGTGGAGTCGGTGGAAACTGACCGCACGTACTTCACTGCACGGGGTTTTGATATTACCAATTTCCAATACGATGGTATGGGGCTGCAGGTACCCGATGGCAATATCAGTGGGGATATCGACACTTATGCCTTCGAGCGGGTGGAAGTGGTGCGCGGTCCCAATGGTCTGATGACCGGTGCCGGCAATCCCTCCGCCACGGTTAACATGGTACGAAAACGCCCCACTGACGATTTGCAGATCCAGACATCCGCGAGCGCCGGTTCCTATGACCACACCCGTGTTGAGAGTGATATTTCCGGACGCCTGGGCGAGCGAGTGAGGGGCCGGTTCGTCACTGCCTGGCAGGATAATGAGTCTCATCTGGACCGTTATGCTCACGAGAAATCTCTGGTCTATGGTGTGGTGGATGTGGAAATTACCGATGCCACCCTGCTGACGCTTGGCTACACCTGGCAGAGAAACAAGTCGGACAGCCCCATGTGGGGTGCGCTGCCACTGCTGTACAGCGATGGCTCGGAGGTCAGTGTCGACCGCAGCACCAGTACTGCCACGGATTGGGCTGGCTGGATTTCCAAAGAGGCGCAGGCCTTTGCTGAAGTGGTCCACGACCTGGGCAATGGTTGGCAGGTTAAAGGTACTTACACCTACATCAAACACAACGAAGATGCCGACCTTTTTTATGCCTTTGGCACACCGGACCGGGAGACCGGGCTCGGCTTGTATGGCTATGGCAGCGATTACACCGAACACAACACCATGGACCTGTTCGATGTCTATGTCAGTGGCCAGTACCAGTTGGCCGGCCGCGAACACGACCTGGTGCTGGGATATAGCTGGTCCGAAAGTGTGGTGGACAACTTTTCCTATATGGATGATGACTTTCCCGCCATGCCGGATTTCCGCACCTGGAACGGCTCCGGTATCGATATGAACCTGCGCGACATAGTGCGCGGCGGCGGCGATTACAAGGACCGGCAGCGATCCATCTACGGAGCCACCCGCTTGTCGATTACCGACAAGCTGAAAGTCTTGCTGGGTGCGCGGGTCAGCGATTGGGACACCTCCGGCGAGTCGTATGGACTCTCCCAGGATTCGAAATATTCCGGCGTTACCACTCCTTACGCCGGAGTGGTCTACCAGCTTCTGGACAATATGGCTCTCTACGCCAGTTACACCGACATTTTTACCCAGCAGACCGAGGAGGATATCAACGGCAGTCGACTTGATCCGCTGGAGGGTCGCAGTTACGAAGTGGGTGTGAAGAGCGAGTTGCTTGCCGGTCGCCTGCTGCTATCGGTTGCAGCGTTTGATATCGAACAGGAAAATTTGGCTGTATCCGCCGGATTCAACCCGATGACCGGCGATGAATACTATGAAAGCTCGGATGGTATTTCCAGCCAGGGTTTCGAAGTTGAACTGGTCGGCGAAATAACCAGAGGTTGGGATGTCATGGCCGGCTATACCAACTTCGATATGGACGCCAATCAGCAAACTGACGAGAACGTCATTCGCTTTACCCCGGACAAGACTTTCAAACTGGCCAGCAGTTATCGCCTGCCCTGGTTGCCCGCGCTAAAAGTGGGGGTGAGTGTCAAATGGCAGGATGAGACATCGCGGATAGACAGTGGCGCCGAAGTGATCCAGGACAGTTACAAGCTGGTGGACTTGTTTGCCAACTACGACCTGAGCGACAACCTGAGGCTGAGCCTCAACGTCAAAAATGTTACCGATGAGAAATATTTCACCAGCTTGTATTGGGCACAAAGTTATTACGGTGCGCCGATTACGGCCACAGCCTCTATTAACTGGCGTTACTGAGTCCGGGGGTAGTTTGTGAATTCCTGGTTTGTCGCCTCTATATCGCCGGTGGCACTGCTGCTGGCGGGACTGCTTTCCACAGCGGGGATGGTTCTGCTGTACCTCTGTTGGCGTCGCAAAAATGGTCCGGTGTGGCTCTGGCTTGCCTGGGGAATCATCGTGGTTTCCATTTGGCCCTGGCAGCAGGCGCTCGGCTTTGATCGTGGCCTTGCGGTGGCCCCTCTCTGGTCGGCACTGGTGGCGTTCCTTCTCATTGCCGGGGGGGCGAATTGGCGAGCGGCGCTGCGACCGGCCGTTATTCACACGGGCAGAGCCCGCCCGGGCGAACAGAGACCATGGGGTCATCGGTTGTTGCGTTGGTTGCTGGCGGGTCCCCTGTTTCTACTGGCGACAATCGGGCTGGTGATGGGCTGGTTTGCCCAGTCGCAATGGAGTGACGCCAATCGGCTGGTGGGCGCTGCGCTATTCCTGGTGATTCTGTGGCCGCTGGCTATTGTGTGGAGCAGTGCCGACCCGCGACTGTGGCGACCGTTGTTGGCCTGTGTCGCGGTGTTGATATTGGGTGGTTGTGCCTTACTTTACAGGGTGGGTGGTTGATTATGGCAAGGGGAAATGGTGCCCGATCGGCATTTGTGAAACTCGCTCTAAACGGTCACTCGGGGTTGGGTCTGGCATTATCGGCACTGCTGTATATTGTGGTGTTCAGTGGTTCTGTCGCGGTGTTTTATCCGGAGTTTGAGCGCTGGGAACAACCCGCTGTGCCCGAATTTACCGAGTGGCAGCCGGGTGCCATCAGCCGTGCAGCCAGTGCCATAATGGCGCTGGAGGCGAAACGGACGGAGGAACCGCCGGACCACCTGTTTATTGCCTTGCCCTACACCGATATGCCCCGCTTTGTGGTGCATGCCGGTGAAAGTGGGGCTTTTGCCGATCCCGCCGGGCGGCTAGGTGCGCCGGTTAATCATGAATGGACTCATTTTCTCACCGACCTGCATTTGCGTCTGTCCCTGCCCTCTGTATGGGGGTTAACCCTGGTTGGCATACTCGGGGTGGGACTGGTGGCTCTGGTGATAGGTGGTATTTTGGCTCATCCCAATTTGCTAAAAGATGCCTTTTCCCTGCGCTGGTCGGGATCAGCCCGGTTGCGGTTGGCAGATGTGCACAATCGCCTCGGGGTATGGAGCAGCCCATTTGCATTAGCTCTCGCCATTACCGGCGCCGTGATCGGCTTGTCACAGGTCCTCGGTTTTGTGGTGGCGACCCTGTTCTTTGAGGGCAATACCGATGCAGCCACAGAATCGCTGTTTCTCTCTGACCCCAAACCCACTGGTGAAGCCGCGCCACTGGCCAATGTGTCGGCTGCCCTGGAGACAGTCCGCTCGCTCAGCCCCGAAATGCAGCCCAATATGATCATTGTCCACGAGCCGGGCACAACCGCCCAACGGGTAGAAGTCGGTGCTCTGGTGCCGGGCCGTCTGGTCTGGAGTGAGTTTTACGCACTGGATGCCGAGGGCCGACTGTTGGAAAGCGCCGGGTGGTCCGATGGGGAGCCCGGTGTTCAGGTATATGCATCGATGTTTCGACTGCATTTTGGCCATTTTGGTGGGTTGTCAGTGCAATTGCTCTACCTGTTGCTGGGCGCAGGACTCTGTACCTGTGTTGCTGCTGGCGGCAGTATCTGGCTGGTGCGACGGCGGCAGAGAGGTATGCCATACCCCCGACTGGAAAGGGCCTGGGTGGGCATTGTATGGGGGACACCACTGGTGTTGATCCTGTCGGCTATCGGCTGGTTCGGCTGGGCCTTGCAGCCACTTTATACTTTCTGGATAGGGCTGTTTCTGTGCGTGGCTATTGCCGTGGTGAGCGGGGATAGGGTCTATCTTGCGACCGGTTTGAAGGTATTACTGGTGATGGCCATATTGGTGCTATTGTTCCTGCACGTTGCGCTGTTTGGCCTTGATGCCGTTGGTCCGGCCGCACGGTTGATCAATGGGCTATTGGTGGTTTCCGTGTTGTTGGTGTCCCTGCGAGTGTGGGTGGAGCTGCGATGGATTATCCGCGATGCGTCAACAACATTGCCTCTGAGAAGCAGTGGGCAGGCAGCCGATTCATAAGCTGATTACTCCCTTCTGATGGCGGGATTTTTTGACGGTTTACCCACTACCAATGAAAACACACAGTGAATCCAATCATATTGTGCGGGTGGTTGCAGATAATAGTAGCAATAGCCAACTATTGAAGAGGAGAACAGGGACACGCGACAGCCTCTCACCGCCAGGCCAACCTCGACAATACGGCCTTTTTTGGGCAGGATCATGGTGTTTTAGCCAAGCTGTGTGGATAACCAGCCCCAACGTTACTGGCTTTGCCGGTTGCTCAAGCGGGTGATGGGTAAAGGTGTGGGAGAGAATCATGTCATCGGACAAGCTGGACAAGGCCGTGGCCGACGCCCGGATGGCACGGGACCAGCGCGAGAAGGGTTACCGCGAGCAGGCACTGAAAATGTATCCCTGGGTGTGCGGGCGCTGTGCCCGGGAATTCAACCGGCAGAACCTGCAACAACTGACGGTTCATCACCGCGATCACAACCACGACAATAACCCGTCCGATGGCAGTAACTGGGAATTGTTATGTATCTACTGCCACGACAACGAGCATTCCCGTTATGAGGATGCCGGTTACGGCGATGTATTGCCGCAAACGCAAAAGACGGCTGCGACGCACAACCCTTTCGGTAATCTGGGGGAGTTGATGAAACGGAAAAACAACCCGGATGGTTAGCCATCGGTAAATGGCGTGGCGCTGTCCCGACCCGTTGAATCCGATCCCAAAAAATCAGGTGACTCCTTGAAAAAAACCGTACTGCTGGTGGATGTACAGAATATTTACTACACCACCAGAGATGCCTACGCGCGGCATTTCGATTACAACCGTTTCTGGGAAAGGGCCACCGCAAACCGGCAGGTTGTCAAAGCCATCGCCTACGCCGTTGACCGCGGTGATGCGAAGCAGCGGCAGTTTCAGGCTATCCTCCGAGCCATTGGTTTTGAGGTGAAGTTAAAACCCTTTATCAAACGGACCGACGGTTCTGCCAAGGGTGACTGGGATGTCGGTATTACCCTTGACGCCATGGAGTACGCAAGGCATGCAGACCTGCTGGTGCTGGTTTCCGGCGATGGTGATTTTGCCCTGCTGGTCGACAGGGTGCGCCGTGACTATGGCATTCCGGTGGAGGTCTACGGTGTTCCCGCGTTTACCGCGCTCGCTTTGATCAATGCGGCTACCGAATATATGCCGGTGGAGGGCGATCTGCTGCTGGAATCCCCGGGCAGAAAATGAGTCATATCAGTGGTTACCGCTCACTTGTGTGCATTGACTACCAATCCGGTTTTGAGCGTCTGCCGGTGCCGCTGCTTCTGTTTCCGTGTATGCTGATCCATAGGACGGGCGTCGACGTAATGTTGAATATTCGCGCTACAATTTTCTCACCGGGTTCTCAGCCCGCTCATCATAGCTTCTGGTAACTGCCGATGGTCTTTGGGAAATCCCCGCTCGTTATGCTGATGGCCGTTTCATGGCTCGTTGGCAGTCCAACCCAGGTCCTTGTCGCTGACGACAGCGTGCCGGTTTCCGTAACCCGTCCCTACCTGGCGGAACTGGGCGAAACATTAAAGTTGTCAGGTTCTGTCAATGCCCTGCAGCGGGCCAGTCTCTCCACCCGGGTCGACGGCCTGATAGCTGATCTCCAGGTGGATGTGGGCAGTCATGTCAAAAAAGGTGATCCGCTATTGCAGCTGGATGCTGCGCTGATCACCCTTGAGTATCAGCGGGCCAGGGCGGCTACCGCAGAGCAGCGGGCTGCACTCGATGAGGCCCAAAGACTACTGGATGATGCGCTGCGTCTGCGCGAGAACAACCACGTATCGGCAAACGAAGTAAATACCCGTCGTGCAAGTCTCAACCTGGCCCAGGCATCACTTGAAGCGGCGATAGCCGATCAGCGGTCAGTGGCAGAAAGGGTTGAGAGGCATGTTTTGCCGGCACCCTTTGATGGTGTTATTGCGGCCCGGCATGTTGATAGGGGGGAGTGGATAAGTCGGGGCGACCCGGTGTTTGAGCTGGTCTCCCTGGATCGGGTGCGCCTGGATGTCAGGATGCCCCAGGAACGCTTTTCGGAAATCAGTGATAAGACACCGGTGAATGTCTGTCCCGACAGCAATCCTGTGAAATGTTTTTCTGGCACGGTTACCGCGCTGGTGCCTGTCAGCGACTCTTCAGCACGGACATTTCTGGTTCGAATTCGCCCCGAAGGGAGTTCGGGGCAGCTCTTGCCTGGAACATCTGCCAGTGCCGTTTTTGAACTGGGAGACGGGCGTTCACGGGATATGCTGCTGCCTCGTGATGCACTGCTGCGCCATCCGGACGGCAGCTACAGTGTGTTTGTCGCCAGAGAGGGTATTGCCCGGCGTCAGCTGGTAGAAGTGGGTCGCGAAGCGCGGGACAACGTGGTCATTACCGGCGGATTGGCAACTACCGATGACGTGGTGGTCAGGGGCAACGAGGTCCTGCGAGATGGGCAGGTGCTTCGTGTCGTCGAGTCCCCCAACCCTTAAGGAGCGTTTCTGAATGCTTGATGCGGGCGTGAAGAATGGCAAATTGCTCGCCGTTATCGTGCTGATTATTTGCGTGCTGGGGATTGCCGCGGCATTTCGTATTCCGGTACAGATGATTCCTGACCTCAGTGTGCGCACGATCAGCGTTGTCACCGGTTGGGCCGGCGCGACACCGCAGGATATTGAAAAAGAGATTCTGATCGAGCAGGAGCGCTACCTGCGCTCGCTGCCCAACCTGCAGCGCATGGAGTCTGTCGCCGAAACCGGGCGGGCCAGTATCGAGCTGGAATTCCCCTTCGGGGTCGATGTCAACGAGGCCCTGATCCGGGTGGCCAATGCCCTCAGCCAGGTGCCCAGCTACCCGGAAAACGTCGATCAGCCGCAACTGGTCAGCACCTCGTTTTCAGAAAATGCCTTCATGTATTTCAGCCTGCATCCGACCACGGGCAATCCGCTGAATCTCGACATCGATATGATCGGTGATTTTGCCGAGGATGATGTGCGTCCCCGTCTGGAACGGGTTAGTGGTGTCTCACAGGTGGAGATTCGGGGCGCCGCAGAGCGGCAGGTGCAGGTCCATGTGGATCCCGCCCGCCTGGCCCAGCGGGGGCTCAGCCTGGTCGATGTGCGGGATGCGATTCGTAGCCGCAACCGGGATATTTCCGCCGGGGATATCGACGATGGCAAACGCCGCTACCTGATGCGGGTGGTGGGCCGGTTCAGGGATCTGGCTACCCTGGATAATATGATTCTGGCTCACCGCAACGGCAGCGATATTCTGCTGAAAGACGTGGCGGATGTCAGGATGGACCATTTTGAGATTCGCGATCTCAACTTTGTCGATGGCGAACGCAGCATCAGTATGGCGGTGCGGCGGGAGTCGGGTTCCAATGTTATCCAGATCAAGCACGATATGCTGGCAGCCATTGCCGAGGTGAAGCGCGAGCTGCTGGAACCCAATGGCCTCGAAATAACCTTGATTGGCGACGATGTGCGCTACGTTCAGTCCTCGGTGCGGGGTGTCGTCCAGAATCTGGCGATTGGCGCGCTGCTGGCCACCCTTGTCATGTACCTGTTTTTACGTTCCCCCCGGGCGACTTTCATTGGACTGATGGGCATTCCTGTCTGCACCATCGCCGCTTTTCTGGGATTGCTGGTATTCGGCCGAACCATCAATGTGATCTCCCTGGCGGGGATTGCCTTTGCCATCGGCATGACCCTGGACAATACCATTGTTGTTCTGGAAAGCATTGAACAGGCCCGACGCCGCGGACTGGACCGAATCGAGGCCGCCATTGCCGGTGTTCGAGAAGTCTGGCCAGCGGTGCTGGCATCCAGCATGACGACAGTGTTGGTATTCGCACCGGTCCTGCTGGTACAGGAGGAGGCAGGACAGATTTATTCGGATATTGCCATTGCCATCTCCAGTGCGATTATCGCCTCCATGCTGTTGGCAGTATTTGTGGTTCCCGCCGCCTGTGCCCGATTGGGTTTTGGCAACGGTTACGGACTTACCGGTGAGGCGGCTGAACGGAGTGCGATTCTCCGGGCGGTGTGCTGGGTAACCGACAGCCCCCTGCGTCGCAGAACCTGTCTCATGGTGACCGTGCTCTCGACCGTCGGTGCCGCCTGGTGGCTGATGCCCCCGGCCGAATACTTGCCCGAAGGTGAGGAGCCCAAGGCGTTCAGTTCGATGTTTGCGCCGCCGGGCTACAATCTTCAGGAAATCATGGTCATCGGTAAAGAGGTCCAGACCATTCTCGATGCGTCAGTGGAGGCCGATCCGCGTCTGTTCGACCGGGGTGAAGCACAGATTCCCTCCCTCAAGTACTATTCCCTGAGAGTGTCAGCGGGTGGCTTGAGAGTCATCAGCGAGCCGACCCGCGATGCTGATATTCAGCCAATGATGGATGCCCTGACGGATCTTTTTACCAGCTATCCCGGGATGCGTGGATTTTCCGGTCGAGGTTCAATCATCTCCAGTAATCAGGGTGGTACCCGGGCGGTGAATCTGGATATCTCCGGCCCCGAACTGGACAACCTCTATCAAACGGCCGCCAGTGCATTTCAGCGGGCGGGCGACCTGTTTGAGCGCCCGCAACTGGATTCGGAGCCCTCGTCCCTGACGCTCGATCAACCGCTGGTGGAAATCCGTCCCCGCTGGAATCGTATGGCAGAGGTGGGTTTTACGGCCGACAATTTTGGTTTTACCATCGCGGCGCTGAGCGATGGGGCCTTCACCGATGAGTTTTTTGTGGAGGATGACAAGGTCGATATTTTCCTGTTCAGCGATGCTGTACGTGACCAGAAACTGGATCAACTGGCAGCCCAGCCCGTCCTGACACCCAGTGGCGAGGTGCTGCCCCTGGGGGCGCTGGCAGAACTGGTGCAGACAGTGGACAGTGACAGTCTGCGGCGGGTGGATGGCCGCCGTACCGTCACGCTATTGATTATCCCGCCTAGGGACGTGGCATTGGAAACCGCTGTGGCACGGGTCAGGGATGTGATGGTGCCGGCGATGCAGGCGTCCGGCGAGGTTCAGAAGGGGGTCAGTATGTCGATCTCCGGCGCCGCCGATCAACTGGATGCCACTCGAGAGTCCCTGAGCAGCAATTTACTGGTGTCGGTGGTGCTGATCTACCTGCTGCTGGTGGCCATTTTTTCTCACTGGGGGTTTCCCCTGCTGATTCTGGCCACCGTGCCGCTCGGTATCGCCGGTGGCATCGTCGGACTGGTGGCCATCAATGGTGTCGGCTCGTTGATGAGAACCCTGGGTTTTGCTTCTTTTCATCAACCTTTCGATATGATTACCATGCTGGGTTTTGTGATTCTGCTGGGTACGGTGGTCAACAATCCGATACTGATTGTTGACCATGCCCGGCACAATCTGCGACAGGGCGCAGAGAGTATCCTGGCGGCGGTGAGAGGCGCCGTGGAGGCGCGCCTTCGGCCAATTCTGATGTCGACTGCCACGACAATTTTTGGACTCGCACCGCTGGTCTTTATTCCGGGTGCCGGCACGGAACTCTATCGCGGGGTAGGGATTGTGGTGCTGGCGGGGATACTGATTTCCACCCTGATTACTCTCAGTTTTCTTCCGTGCCTACTGATCACGACGTTGCAATGGCGCGATCGCCACACGTCATTGCAGCATCGTTCTGGCCGTTGAGTCGGACTGCCGGTAACCCGCTTCAGGCGGAATCCCGGAGATGTTGTTTCGGGTCCTCCTACTCTTCGTCGGGTATCTCCGTTTCCGCGCCGATGTGATACGCAGCAAACCCGGCCATGACCACCTGATCCACCGCCATACCGATAATCCGTCCAGTAGCACGCGCATGAATGGCGTGGCTGGCATTGGTGATCGGGTCGGTGACGATGCCCAACACCTGCCCTTTGATGACGCGGTCACCCAGTTTTTTCTTGCTGAACAAGATGCCGGCGTGTTCGGCTCTGATCCAGTAGGAGTCATAGTAAACTGGTTCCGGTTTGCCCCAGACAAACAGCCTCGAGATCATGTTCTGTTTTTCCATCAGACTATTGAGGCTGTTCACCCCGGCTTTGATCTGCTTTTCCTGGATGCGCAGGGATTCTCCGGACTCCATGGACACGGCAATGATGCCTGCATCCAGTGCAGCGGTGCGCAGCATGCCACCCGTCCCGCTGCTGTGAACCACTGCCATGCGGTCAAACCCCTTGACGAATGTGCGGACCTCAGCAATGTTCATATCGGCACGCAATTGTGGCAGGTTGGTGCGCTTCAGTGAGCCGGTATGGATATCCACCAACATCGTGCAGTGGCTGATGATTTCGTTGAACAGTGAATAAGCGATCCGGTCCGCCAGATTGCCGGTGGGATTGCCGGGAAAATGGCGATTGAGATCGCGCCTGTCGGACAGATAGCGACTGCCCTGCTGGAAACCCTGCAGGTTGACAATAGGCACGCCGATCACCTGTCCGGCCAGTTTTTCAGGCTCCAGATCGTAGAGGGTGCGGCGAACAATTTCGATGCCGTTCAGCTCATCACCATGAATGGCCCCGGTCAGACACAGGGTTGGCCCGGGTTTTGAGCCATTCACCACCAGTACGGGTGTGGATTGAGACAGTCCGGCAATCTGCATGCCCGAAGACCAGGAGAGCCGGGTCGAGGTGCCGGGCATGATTTCCGTGCCGAGCAGGGTGATAGCTCCCGCCACTTCTTCTGTGGGATCGATATTGGGCTCATCGGCGGATTCTGCACTGGCCGCCTGATCGTCGGAAACAGTTGCTGTACCCTCGTCGTGGGGGGCTTCGGGTGTTGTTTCCGTTGTGGTTTTTGGTTTTGGTTTTGGTTCTGGCTCTGGTTCCGGCTCTGTGGTCTCGCTGGCTCCCGTCTCAGGGGAAAAGGATTGAACCCCTGGTGGCGGGGCCAGCTCTTTCAGGTCAATGTGCGGGGCAATTTTCGTTGTTTTTGAAGAGGGCTCGGGATCTTCTGAGGCCTCGGCTTGATCCGGGTGCGATATTTTTCTGGTGTTGTCGATATTTTTTCGAAGGGGTTTGGACGATTCAATATCCTCGACATTTTCATCATCGGCGGCTTCAGTCTCGGCCTCCTCAAACTCCAGTTGGCTCTCCGCCAGAGCGAGCGTGCAGGGCAGGCAATACAGCAGGCTGGCCAGCAGGATGCGGGGTACCAGTCTGGACAACGGGTGGTTCATTGACATGACGTCTCCGGTTCGGTCGGTGCCCGGCCAGATCGTGTCTGCAGGAAAGATTCATTCAATCTCGGTACAGCCTCCAGCAGGGTTTTGGTGTGAAGATTTTGTGGATCTGCCATAACGGCTGCGGTGCACCCTGTCTCGACAAGACGCGCTTTATGCATCACCGCCATCCGGTCTGCCAGATAATCCACTACGCCCATGTTGTGGGTGATAAATAACATACCGATGCCGTCCTCGTCGACCAGCTCCCGGAGCAGGCGGAGTATGCCGGCCTGAACGGAGACATCCAGGGCCGAGGTGATTTCATCACACAGGATAAATCGGGGCTCCAGTACCAGCGCTCTGGCGATCGCCAGCCGCTGCCGCTGCCCGCCGGAAAACTCATGGGGGTAGCGCCACAGGCTGTCGGCGGGCATCTCCACGCGTTCGAGAAACCGGACGGCCCGTCGGGTGCGTGCATTGTCATCTTCGCCAATGCCGTGCACCCGCATCGGTTCTATCAGGGACGTATGAATCGGCAGTCTGGGATTGAGGCTGGAGCCGGGGTCCTGGAAGACCACTTGCATACGACGTCGCAGGGGGCGCATTTCAGCACGGCTCAGATGGGTGATGTCCTGCCCTTCCAGGTGGATACTACCCGTGGTTGCTGCCTGCAAACGGAGCAACGCCCGTCCCAGCGTGGTTTTCCCGCAACCGGATTCGCCCACCAGTGCCAGGACCTCCCCGGCATTGACCTGCAGCGAGACCTCATCAACCGCATGAAATTGATCGACGACACGCCGCATCAGGCCCTGGCGTATCGGGAAGTAAACCGAGAGATTGTCCACCGACAGTAAGGTCTGTGCCGAGGCCGGTGGTCGGGGCGAACGGGGCAGCCGTTCCGGCAGTGCGGCAATCAGGCTGCGGGTATAGGCATGTTGCGGATTGCTCAGCACGTCAAAGGTTTTGCCGCTCTCGACCAGTTCGCCATGTCGCATGACCCCGACCGTGTCGGCTATCTGGGCCACCACCCCGAAGTCGTGGGTGATAAATAACATACCCATGCCATAGCGGGCCTGTAACTCGCGCATCAGTTTGAGAATTTCTGCCTGTACTGTGACATCCAGGGCCGTGGTGGGTTCATCGGCAATTAACAGCGCTGGTTCACAGATCAGTGCCATGGCAATCATCACCCTTTGCCGCTGGCCACCGGACAGGCGATGGGGGTACTCGAGGATGCGGTTGGCAGGGTCGGATATCAACACTTCTTCCAGTGCCGTCAGAATCCGCTCACGTCTGGCTTCGGCATTCAGGTCGGGCTGGTGTATCCGGAGGACTTCGTCAAGTTGCTCGCCGATGGTCAGCACCGGGTTCAGTGAGGTCATGGGCTCCTGAAAAATCATGCCGATGCGTCGGCCGCGGACACTGCGCAGTTGTTCACCATTGGCGCTGAGTAATTCGAGGGCTTCGCCGCCCGGCTCATGCAGCCATACCCGGCCATCGGGGTGACGGAACCGGTCAGCGGGTAATAACCCCATGATCGAGAGTGCCGTCACGGATTTGCCACTGCCGGATTCCCCCACCAGGCAATAGGTTTCACCGGCGTTCACCGTCAGACTGATGCCATTCACCGCCCGCAGCCAGTTGTCGGTTTCGCCCAGTTCCGTGATCAGTGATTCCACCTCAAGCAACTTCACGCGCGCTTGCTCCGGTTGGTTTGGGGGTCCACCGCATCCCGCAGCGACTCACCGAGCAGGTTGTAGGAAAACACCGTCAGAAAGATCGCTCCACCGGGAAAAACCGCCAGCCACCAGTTGAAGGTAGAGGACTGCACCGCCTGATTAAGCAGCTGTCCCCAGGAGGGGTCATCAATCAGCCCCAGCCCGAGAAAGCTCAATGTCGCCTCTGCCAGAATGGCGGAAGCGACCCCGAAACTGGTGGCGACCAGCAGCGGCGCCAGCCCGTTTGGCAGCATGTGGCGAAACAGTATGGAGCGCAATGGCAGACCACAGGCGACGGCGGCCTGCACAAAATCCTGTTGTCGCAGTTTCAGGAATTCTGCGCGAACATAGCGGGCATAACCCGACCAGGCCGTGATACCGATAATGACCATCATCATATAGATGGAACGACCGAAAAAGGCCACAAAAGACAGCAGCAGAAAGAGGGTCGGAATGGCTTCAAAGATTTCCACCAGCCGCATCCCGATAATGTCCACGATGCCGGAAAAATACCCCATCAGGCCGCCGATGATGGTACCGATCACCAGGGCAATACCGGTGGCGATAAACCCGATGCCAAGAGCGATGCGGGAGGCGTGAATCATTCGTGAGGCGACATCGGCACCGTTTTCATCGGTGCCCATCCAGTGGAGGCGTTGCTCTGATGTCAGGAGTGGCGATTCGATACCGGTGTCTGCATAGTCGCGCAGGTAATCCTTCGCCGAGTAGGGGATGGGTGCGCGGATAATGGTTTCAACCTTGCCGGTATCCTCCAGCTCACGATATTGCTCATAGATCACCAGGGCCGGTGGCGATACCAGGGTATAGGCGATCATTGCGGTGAGTGCCAGCCCGATCAGTACCGAGAGAAACTTTTTCCACAACGGGATGGGCAACAGGGCAATCACCAGAATCATGGGCAGGCCGCTCAGCCAGACCCAGTCGAGTGGGGTCATATGTTGCAGCAACGGGCTGCTGGCCTGTCCGTCCACCACCAGGTAGAGCGGGTGGCTGCTGGCCAGAAAAGGGGAGAACGTGGCAATGATCACCAGCAGGCCAATCCAGCTGAGGCCAATGCGAGCGCTGGTGCGTCCCAGCAATGAAACGGCCACTTGCGTTGTCCAGGGCTGGGAGGGCTGTTTCATGTCAGTGTCAGCGGATAACTCAGTCATAACTGACCCTAGGATCGACAACGGCATAGGCAATATCTGCCAGCAGGTAGCCAAACAGTGTCAGCAGGCCGGAGATCAGTGTGACGGATAACACCAGCTCCCGATCCCTGGTTTGCACGGCTTCCACCGCCAGTTTGCCCATCCCGTCGATACTGAAGATGCTTTCCACAATCACCGAACCTGCCAACAGGCTGGGCAGCAGGGTGGCCGAGACCGTAATCAGTGGCAGCAGGGAGTTGCGAAATACATGCCGCCACAGCACAGCTTCTTCGTCGACCCCTTTTGCCCGGGCTGTGCGCGCATAGTCAGCGGCTAGATTCTCCAGCAGCGACGAGCGTGTCAGTTTGGCAAGAAATGCCAGCCCGCCGTAGGACAGCGCAATGATCGGCAGTACCAGATGCCAGAGCCGGTCCAGCAGGTAGCCGCCCTGCATCGCTTCGACGCCCAGATATCGTGACAATGTCAGCCCCCCGCCCAGGCCGATTGCGCCCGCCAGGGCAATACGGAAACCCGGGTGCTGCATGCCGGCCAGCAGGATGGTCAGCAGCCCGAGTGAAGTCGCCAGTAATAAATGCAAACCGCCCAGCCACTGGCCCCCGAGATCCCATGCCATCGCGTAACCGAGCAGTGCTCCGATGACGAATCCGCCGCACTGGCGGGCAATTTTGGGTGCGGAGGTCGCCGCAGCAATCAGCAGTACGGTGACCGTCACAACGCAAGCCACCGCAATCAGTAAATCGCTGCCATTGGCAAACAGGGGCAGAAAGGTTTGATCGACGGTCTCGCGCTGCATCAGGCCGCCGGTGGGAAACCAGCGCCAGTATTGCTCGGAGGCAAAGAAACCGATAAACAGTACCCCGGCCAACATGCTGGGCACTGACCAGAGCCCCAGCAGAAAAATATTCGAGGCCACATCGAAACGCCCGCCGCGCTGTCGTGCGGCCTGTACGCCGATGCTGATGGCAATTGTATAAATGAGGGGGATGGAGATCAGATTAAGCAGCAGGGTGATGGGCAGGCGCTCCGCCAGCAAATCCATCACCGGGCGGCCGTAGCGAAAGCTGATGCCCAGATCCGCGCCTTTCCAGAGGGAGAAAGTGCCGAGTGTGCCATCCGGTTCCCGCTCGAAACCGATCGGCGAGATATTGTTCAACCAGCGCAGGTATTGCACCGGTGCCGGTTGATCCAGCCCATAGAGCTTGTTGTAGTACTCCTCCAAAGCCCGGCGACTCTCTGGCTCCAGTTCCATGCCGTCCACCAGCGACTGGGCTGTAATGCCGCCCGGGGCCGCTGCCATGACAATAAAGACCACCAGCGTGATACCGAGCAGGGTCGGTATCATCAGCAAGGTGCGACGTACTAGATAATTCAGCATCGGCAGTTCAGCGATTGCGCTGGCGATCGGCCGGCACGTAGATCTCCACCGGTACACTCATCAGGTTCAGTCCCAGCCCGGTTTTTTCCAGATTGCTGATTCGATCATCCACAAAGGCCAGGGTGTTGCGGCGGAACAGGAACGTGTAGGGCTGGTCTTCCACCAGAATGCGCTCTGCCTCATGCCATAGCTTCATGCGCTTTTCTTCATCGACTTCGCCGCGCGCCGCATCAATCGTGGCGTCCAGCTCCGGGTTGCGGTAGTTAATGAAATTGTCGCCGTTTTCCATGGACTGGCTGGAATGGAACATCTGGTAGATGTCGATTTCGATACCGGAGGTCCAGCCGAGGGTGATGGCATCAAAATTCTTTTGCCGCAGGTCCTCTACCATCACCGACCACTCGGTGGGTTTCGGTTTCATCAGAATGCCCGCGCGGGCATAGAGGTCCCGGAGGAACAACACCATCCGCCGGGTATCGTCGTTATCCTGGAAGAAGGTCAGCTCGAATTCGAAGTTCGTGCCATCCTCTGCCTGCAGAATGCCGTCGCCGTTGCGATCGACAAAGCCCGCCTCGGCAAGTAACCGTTTGGCCTTTTCCATATCGCGGGGCAAGGGCTGGTTTTCCGGATTGTGTTGGGAGGATCCCGGCATAAACGGGCTCACCGCCGGTTGACCGTAGCCGAGAAAAATTTCCTCGAGCATGCGCTCCACGTCGGTCAACAGCGACATGGCCAAACGTACCCGGGTATCGCTGAAGAGACTGTTTTTGTCGCCGTGTTGCTGGTTCCAGGCAATGAAGCTGTAGCCGGCTGTAGGGCTCATGTACTCAAAATGTTTGCTGCGTTCGCTGATACCCGGGTCGTCAAGCAGGCGCTGATATTCCCGTGGGCGAGCCCCGTAAACATCGATATCCCCGTTGCGGAAGGTGGTGAGGCGGGCGCTGTCATTTTCGATAATACGCCACACAATCCGGTCGAAAGAGCCATCCACCGGGCCCCAGTAGCGGGGGTTGCGCTCCAGTTCAACCCGGCCCTGGTCGGGGGTCCAGTTTTCCGGGTCCTTGAGTCGATATGGGCCTGAACCCAGCAACAGTCCGCGGCTCTCATTAAAGGTGCGGGGCTCATCCAGGAAGCGTTTATAGAAATGTTCCGGGATGATCGTCAAACTGCCCGCCAGCTGCAGGCTGTTGAAGTAGGGCTCCTTGAAGACAAACTCCACGTGGTAATTGTCCAGCGCGGTGACCCGCTCAATCCGTGACAGATAGGCGCGGCTTCGCGGTGCGGCAATGGCTTCGTTCATGATGAATTCAAACGTGAACTGCACATCCTTGGCGGTCATGGCTATCCCGTCGGAGAAGCTGATATCGCGGCGCAGGGTAAAGTTGATGGTGAGTCCGTCATCGGATATCTGCCAGTCCTCTGCCAGTAGCCCACTCCACTCCAGTGTGTCCGGATCCCGGACCAGCAGGGACTCGAGAACATATTGCTGCACTTCCGAGGAGTAGGCGTCGCCCGAGACCAGTGGTGTCAGGGTGGTGAGGCCGCTGCCGAATGCCAGCATCAGCCAGTCCCCCTGGGCGTAATTGGCCTGTTGCGTAGCCAGCCTTGCCCGCTCAAAGGCATCTGTCCGGTCAGCGGTGTCACTCGAGCGGTCATCCACTTCGGTCGTATTGAAGCGCGCAGTGCGGACGGTCTGTTCCAGGTTGCGTAAAACGCCCCGGGTAGAGCGAATATCCTGAGCCTGCTCCTGCATCAGCCGGGTGATATCGTTCATGCGGGTCCACTGCCGGTCAATCTGGACCATGAGTAATAATATCAGCAGGCCCAGGACACTGATGCCGAGCCAGAAAGCAACCCGGCTGATACCCATGTTTCCATTTTTCATGCTGATCCGCCCATGTCTGCTGTGTTATCCGATAACGGTTCTGTTGTATGAGTACTTCTTGCGGAGTGTGTTCAACCGCAGCGGGTTATATTACTGAACTTGTCGAATAAAGGGTGGCCCGTCGCAGCTGTTAACCGTCGTTATCCTGACATGTTTTCCAGTGCACTACGAAGATGGGCGACCGTGCGCTCTATGTTGTGCAGTTTATCGAGCCCGAATAGCCCAATTCTGAAGGTTCTGAAGCCGGCCGGTTCATCGCATTGCAGGGGCACCCCCGCGGCAATTTGCAGGCCCTGCTCCAGAAATTTCCTGCCATTGTGGATATCCGGGTCCTCGGTATAGCAGACCACGACGCCGGGTGCCTGAAAGCCCTCGGCGGCAACACTCTTGAAACCCCGTTCGGTGAGAAGTTTGCGAACCTGCTGTCCCAACTCGAGTTGCTCCTGTTTCACCCTGTCAAAACCATAGTTTTCGGTTTCCTGCATGGTGTCACGGAATTGCAGCAGGGCATCGGTGGGCATGGTGGCGTGGTAGGCGTGGCCACCATTTTCATAGGCTTCCATAATTTGTAGCCATTTGCGCAGGTCGCAGGCAAAGCTGCTGCTGGTGGTTTGGTCAATGCGCTGTCGCGCCTCTTTGCCCAGCATGACCAGCGCACTGCAGGGCGACGCGCTCCAGCCTTTTTGCGGTGCACTGATCAGAATGTCGACGCCACAGGCCTGCATATCCACCCAGAGTGTGCCCGATGCAATGCAGTCGAGCACAAACAGGCCACCCACTGCGTGAACGGCATCTGCCACCGCTCGAATATATTGATCCGGCAGGAGCATGCCAGCGGCGGTTTCCACATGGGGTGCAAAAACCATCGCCGGTTTTTCTGCATGAATCCAGGCAGTGACTTCATCGATGGGGGCGGGCGCCAGAGCCGGTTGTTCGGGGTCATCGTCCACTGCCCGTGCTTTCATCACGGTGATGTCGTCGCTGATTCTCCCCATTTCCAGAATCTGGCTCCAGCGGTAGCTGAACCAGCCGTTGCGGATCACCAGGCATTTCCTGTCCGTGGCGAACTGGCGGGCTACCGCTTCCATCCCGTAGGTGCCACCGCCGGGGACGACCACAACGGCCTCGGCGTGGTAAACCTGCTTCAATGTGCTGGAGATGTCATTCATCACTGCCTGAAAACGTTTGGACATGTGATTCAGTGAACGGTCGGTGAAGACCACAGAGTATTCCAGTAAACCGCTGGGGTCGGTATCGGGGAGTAAGCCGGGCATGGGGGGCTCCTTCTTGCCAGTACGTCATTCTTGTGAAAGGCCGGCCAGTATATTTTAAGCCGGTGAAGATCCCAAAGCTTGTCGACGAGTCGGTGCAACAGATTGGCTGCACTAACGGTTCGACATGAATGTGCTTTGCAGAGAACAGCCCGGTTTGGGCTGTCCAAAAATCGATGGGCAGGTCAAATTTTTCCCGGTCAAAAAAACTGACTTCGGGCCATAAAAATGCCATCGAGTGGTACGATTATTCTGTTGCTAAGCTGCTAAAAAATCGATAGTTTTAGTCGATCCGTGGCTGATTCTGGCTTCTTTTTCATCCACGGCTAATGCTGTATTAACCACATGTTAATGCGGTGACTATTGACTAACAATAAAATGATGAAGGGTTCTATGGCTAGATATATTGTGACTAAAAAACCACAGGAAAATGGGAATCATATTATCCACAACCTGGGCACCTGGTGTCCTGATTTGCCAGACTCTGTGGATCAGAAATCCCTGGGTAATCTCCCCTCCTGCCAGGCGGCGATGAGGGAGGCGAAAAAACATTTTCAGCAGGTCAACGGCTGCTTTAAATGTTCACGAGCGTGCTTTGTAGGATAAACTGTCCAGCGCAGTACAACAGGGCCATTGAAAAATGGCCCTTTTTTCTGGCCTGTCATTGGCGTTAATGGCAGGAAAACAGGAGAGCCCTGCCACTCCGGCGGGCCCGAGCCAAGCGATCCGTCAGTGGATCTGCCGGCAAGTCGTTTTTACACAGGAAGTCGAAATGGAAAAGATATTTGAGAACACCATGTATGCCGCCCGCTGGTTGCTTGCCCCGATCTATTTCGGGCTGAGCTTTGCGTTGCTGGCGCTGGGTGTAAAGTTTTTTGTCGAGGTGGCGCACACCTTACCCATGATTCTGACCATGTCGGAAATGGACCTGATTCTGGTGGTGCTTTCGCTGGTGGATATTGCCCTGGTGGGCGGCCTGATTGTCATGGTGATGTTTGCCGGCTATGAGAATTTTGTCTCACAGCTGGATCTGGACGAGTCCACCGACAAACTGGTCTGGCTGGGTAAGCTCGATACCAGCTCACTGAAAAACAAGGTGGCGGCGTCCATTGTGGCCATTTCGTCGATTCACTTGCTGAAAGTTTTCATGAATGCCCCGGAAATAGCGAACGACAAGATTCTCTGGTACGTCGTGTTACATATGACCTTTGTGGTTTCTGCGTTTGCCATGGGTTTGCTGGACAGAATTATGACCCGCCACTAGCCGGAGTCTCGATAACAGCCGTGGCGGGCGGAGTATTGCTTCCGTGATTTCCTGCATCGCAAACAGGGTCTGCTCATCAAGCAGAAAAAATGTCAGAATAAGCGTGGGCATTCATAAAAATAATAATAAGGAATCAAGGTGGGTTTTTGGCAAATTGTAAATCCTGATATTCACGCCGAAACATTTATGACTGGTGAATATCATCAGTTCATTGCCCTGTTGGCCTTTATGCTGCCTGTTTTTGCTACCTCGCTGGTTTTACCCGTCAGCGACCGATTTAAGGTGATCAGGCAACCCTCCCGTTATCTTTGGTTGCTGGCCGGTGGTGCTGCCATGGGTGCCGGTATAGGAGCGATGCACTTCATTGGTAGCCTGCTGGCTTTCCAGTTGCCCTTTCCCCTTCAATATGATCTCAAGCAGACCCTGCTATCCGTGACTCCGATGATGGCAGCCTGCGGCGTACTGATTGTTTTGTTTTCGGCCGAATTGCTCACTGGCTGGTTTCTGCACCTCTCGGCCCTGGCGCTGGCTGCCGGTGTTGGCGCCTCACATTATCTCGGCATGGAGGCCATTGTCAGTCCGGTGAAAATGTATTATTCGACGGGTCCGGTGATCGTCGCCGGTAGCGCTTTGTACCTGCTGGCCTGGGGCGGCTTGTCCTGGGGTAAGACCTTGGCTGGTCGATACAAGCTGTCGCCAGTGGCGACCCAGCTGGGGCTGAGTCTGTTGCTGGGTCTGGCGGTGAGTGCCATGTATTTTGTCGCTATGTTGGCCGGTTATTTTGCCCCCGATACCATTTTGACCAACTCGCAGCCATCGGCTCTGTCTGTGGGGCAGCTGGCAGGTATGGTTGCTATCGCGGGGCTCCCACTGATCCTGCTGGGCATCGCTGTAACACTGAGCCGTCGAATCGGCACCATGGCCACACTGTTAAAGCAGAGTGAGGACCGTTTCAGGCAATTGGCGGATACAACCAAGACCGCTATTTTCACTATTGTGGGTGACCGGATCACGTATGCAAATCCAGCGCTGGAAAAAATTATCGGGCTCAATAAAGAGGCCCTTCCCCTGATCAGTGTGCACGACCTATTTGGTCGGCAATTTGCCGAGTATGCAGGGAGCGTCGCCAATACTGAATCACTTCCCGGCCATGCATCTCATGAGTCGTTCGAAATAGAAACAGCCCAGGGTGACCAGCGTTGGCTGTACTTCAGTTTTACACGGGCCGAGATTGCCTATCAGCCCACCTTGCTGGTCAGTGCCTTTGATATCAGCGCCCAGAAGGACGCCGAACAAAAAGTGCACCGGCTGGTACACAGTGACCAGCTCACGGATCTGGCCAGTCGCGCATTGTTTCTGGCGCGTCTCGGTGACCATTTGACGGTTTTGGGGCGGGCGGAGAGCGATGTGCTGTCCATGCTGGTATTGCTGGATCTGGATAATTTCAAATTGATTAATGACACCTATGGCCACACGCAGGGGGATCAGTTATTGATGAGCGCCGCCGAACGTATTCGAACATTGACGCGCAAATCCGATACGGTGGCACGGCTGGGCGGCGATGAATTCGTGATGCTTTTTGAGGAGCTGGAAAGCATCAATCACATTGAAGTCATTGCCGAAAGAATTATCAATACCCTTGCGCAACCCTACATTTTTAACGGCAAGAAAATTGACATGAAAGCCAGCATGGGGATGGTGGTTCTGAACGCCAGTCACCACAGTGCTCCGGATGAGGTGTTGCACGATGCGGATGTTGCCCTGATTCGCGCCAAGCGTCAGGGCGGTGCGTCCTGGGTGATTTTTGATCAGCAGATGGATGCCACCATGAAGCGTGGCCGGCAGTTGCAATCGGAGCTGAAAAAGGCCATTGCCGAACATAAATTACAGCTGTTCTATCAACCGATATATTCTGCTCGCGACCATCAGCTACGTGGCTTCGAATCGTTGGCCCGCTGGCGGCGCGAGAACGGCGAATGGGTTTCTCCGGCAGAATTTATCCCGCTGGCAGAGGAGGCGGGCCTGATTGCAGACATTGGCCTGTGGTGCATCGAAACGGCCTGTGAACAGATCGGTCGATGGAATGCCCGTCAGCCCGACAGCGACTACTATGTCAGCGTGAATATCGCCTCCGATTCATTCGGTGATGAGCGGTTTGCCACCTGTATTGAGATGTCATCCGAATCCCACAGGGTAAGGCGGGGTCAACTGAAACTGGAGTTGACCGAGCGAATCCTACTGGCAAATACCGATAACATGCTGGAAAAACTGCACAAGCTGATAAGTCTGGGTTGTGAACTGTTGATCGATGATTTTGGTACCGGTTATTCCAGCTTGTCCTATCTGCATTTATTGCCGGTTGCCACGTTGAAAATTGATCGCAGCTTTGTGATCAACCTTGAGAAAAACGATTCCTCCATGTCTGTGGTGAAAACAATTATCGCCCTGGCCAAATCGCTGGAGATGAGTATTGTGGCTGAGGGGGTGGAAACCCGGGCGCAGGCAGACCTGTTGTCGGATCTCGGTGTGAATCAGTTACAGGGGTATTACTTTGGTCGCCCCGTGGCCGCTGGTGAGGCGGAGGCCTTTTTTGCGCGGGTGTGATCGATAAACACTAACTCACTACTACGAGCTCGGCGTAGCAGGGTTCGGTTGGATCGGGGCGGGGCAGGCAGTACCGGAAGAGCCAGCCTGGCCTTTACGGTATCCGGTACTGTGCGAATCGTTGTAATCTAGCGCAAGGGTTCACTGATGAATTCGATCGCCGGTGGATAGCCCTTATCGGCTGATTTTTTGAACCATACCATGCCCTTGTCTTCACTCTTTGTCGTACCCATACCGTTATAGTACAGGCCACCCAATGCGTACATCGCGACGGGATGACCTTCGTTGGCGGCTTTCTCGTACCATTTTATGGCCTCGGCATAGTCCTGAGCCACGTTCTCACCAGCCTGATAAAACCAGCCCATTTCGAACAGTGCTCCCGGGTGGTTTTGGAGGGCGGCTTTTTGGTAGTAGTCAAAGGCTGTTTTGATGTCTTTGTCCGTCCCCCAGCCCTCTTTGTAGAGAATCGCAACACCATATTGTGCATCGGCATCACCTGTGGCAGCCAGTTCGGAGAGAATGGCATAGCCTTCATCCAGCTTGCCACTGCGGACAGCTTCATAACCCTCTTCGAGGGTTTCTGCCAACGCCGAGATCGAAAAGATAATACCTATTAATAAGCTGATATATTTCACGGACACTCCAGAGATAGTCATTTTGTTATTTTGTCGTCGGCACAGGAATTACCTGAACGACATCCTGTGGAAGAGAGCGGTATTGTCGTATGCAAATCTTCCGGTTGAGACGTTTGATTGTCTCAAGGGTTACGAGTTCACTTTGCCTGACGGATCATATTCAGAAATACCCGTCGGGGGACAGCTGAACCAGAGGAGACAACTGTCATTGCAGTAACCGGTGTCCGGCAGGTAATTGCCGCGCCATCCACAGTGCCAGTTTATGCTTCATGTGGACGATATCATGCTGTTCATTGGCCAGTGGCTGAATCAGTTTGTCGTGCACCAGAAGTTTATAAATGTATTCGATTTTTTCGTTGGCTGAGTCGCTGGTTTCAAATTTTGCGGCACCACGTTTTTCCGCATAGATCATGCCTACCCGCAGTGCTTCCTTGAGGAGTTCGGTCTCGTGTTTCAGTTTGGACATGGATAGTTTCCTGGTTCAGTCGCAGCAGCCGGTAAGCCCCTGGTCCATCAGTTCGGCAGGGGAGTCAGTATCAATCGTGCCCACAACGGTTGCCGGAACGCCTGCAACCACAGAGTGGGCGGGAACATCGTTCAATACCACGCTGGCGGCGGTTATTTTGGAGCCGGCACCAATTTCGATGTTGCCGAGAATTTTTGCGCCCGGACCAATCATCACGCCGCGTCGCACTTTGGGATGACGGTTACCGGACTCCTTGCCGGTGCCGCCGAGGGTCACTGATTGCAGGATGGACACGCAGTCTTCGACGATGGCCGTTTCGCCGATGACGATACCGGTGGCATGGTCAAACATGATGCCGCGACCGATGCTGGCGGCGGGGTGAATGTCCACGCCAAAGGTCACCGATATCCGGTTTTGCAGGATCAGCGCCAGGGATTTTCTGTCCCGCTGCCAGAGCCAATGCGCGGCACGCCACGCCTGCAGGGCGTGAAACCCCTTGTAGTAGAGAAACGTGGAGAAGAGATTCTGGCAGGCCGAATCACGCTGATAGATGGCGAGAATATCGCAATTGATGCAGTCCTCAATATCCGGATCTGCTGCAAAAGCCTCCTCGAATACCTCGTGCAGGGTGAGCGCTGACATGGCGCTACAACCCAGTTTTTCCGCCAGCAGGAAACCCAGAGCTGCCAGCATTGAGTCGTGTTTCAGAAGGGTGACTTGCAGAAAACTGGCCAGTACCGGTTCTTCTCCGGCAACCACCGTGGCTTCCTGCTGAATTTTTTGCCAAAGGCTTGTACTCATAAGCGGAAATCTTGATGTTTAACAGTGGGGCCATTATCAAGGTCGGCCGATTAATTTTCCAGCGGCGTTCGCGCCAGACACCAAACATCGACCCTGGCGGCCCCCGCGTCCATCAGCAAATCACTCAGTTCCCCGACGGTGGTGCCGGTGGTCATCACATCATCCACCAGGGCAATGTGCTTTCCGTTCACCGGTGCATTGAGCTGAAAGGCACCCCTGATGTTGGTCAGTCGCTCTTTGCGGGATTGCCCCTGCTGGTGTGGCGTGTGTCGGTGGCGACTCAGTAGCCGTTGATTAACCGGAATGGCAAGTCGCCTGCTCAAATAGTGGGACAGCCAGCCCGCCTGGTTGAAGCCCCGTGTAAATTGCCGTCGCCAGTGCAACGGTACCGGTACAAGCAAGTCCGGCAACGAGGCCCCAGCGTTGTTTTGAGGCGCCTCAATCGCGGCCACCAGAAACTCGGCCAGCAAGGTGCCGCAGTTGAAGTGGCCCCGGTGTTTGAAACTGTTAACCAGCCGATCCACCGGATACGCATAACGTAAAGGGGCAATGCAGTGATTAAAAGCGGGTGGCTTGACCAGACATCGGCCGCAAACGGCCTGAGTGGTCAGGGGCAGGGCGCAGCGGGAGCAGGCTGGCCGATTAAACGGCAGTGACGCCTGACAATCGGTACACAGATCCCGACTCCGCCCGGAGGCGATGCCGCACAGCAGACATTGTCCCGGCAGCAGTCCATAGCTGGTCCGATGCAGCAGCCGGGCCCATCGAATACGGTCAAATGCAACTTTTACTGATGGAAACATCACTTGTTAACCTAAAATCCATTTATGGTTGACAGTGGCCTTGGCTCACCTATCATAGCGAGCTGTCACTGCACTATATGAGAGATTGCCGATGCCCGCCAGCCACACCACTGATATCCGCCACGACTGGAACCGCGAGGAGGTTTTGGCGCTGTTCAATCAGCCCTTTAATGACCTGATGTTTCAGGCGCAGGTGGTGCACCGGCAGCATTTCAATCCCAACGAAGTGCAACTCAGCACATTGCTCTCGATCAAAACGGGTGCCTGCCCGGAGGACTGTAAATATTGTCCGCAAAGTGCCCGCTACGATACGGGCCTCGAGAAGGAGAAGCTGCTGGCTGTAGAGCAGGTGATCGAGGAGGCAAAAGCCGCCCGAGCGAGCGGTGCCACCCGTTTCTGCATGGGGGCTGCCTGGCGGTCGCCAAAGGACAAGGATATGCCCGTGGTGGCCGAGATGGTTCGCCAGGTCAAGGCGCTCGGCCTGGAAACCTGCATGACCCTGGGTATGCTGGAGGCAGAGCAGGCCCGGTTACTGGCCGATGCAGGCCTGGATTACTACAACCACAATCTCGACACATCCCCGGAGTATTACGGCGAAATCATCACCACGCGCACCTATGAGGATCGTCTGAACACCCTGGATAATGTGCGCCAGGCGGGCATGAAAGTCTGTGCGGGCGGCATCGTCGGTATGGGTGAGGGGGAAAAAGACCGGGCGGGACTGTTGATGCAGTTGGCCAATCTTCCCCACCATCCGGAGTCGGTGCCGATCAATATGCTGGTGAAAGTGGCGGGCACTCCCCTGGACAGCCAGGAGGACCTGGACCCCTTCGATTTTCTTCGCACGATAGCGGTAGCCCGTATCCTGATGCCGAAATCCCACGTGCGGCTGTCCGCCGGCCGCGAGGAAATGAATGACCAGATGCAGGCGCTGGCCTTTATGGCGGGCGCCAATTCCATTTTCTACTGCGAAAAATTGCTCACCACCCCCAACCCCAAGGCCAACAGTGACATGCAGCTGCTCAGCCGTCTCGGTATCCAGCCTGAAACACACCGGGTTGAGCGGGACAGCCTCGAGGAAGAGCGGGCTTTGCAGCGGGCAATAGCCGAGGTGGAGACAGACCACCTGTTCTATAACGCCGTGAATTAACCGACGCTCTCTACATCCGCAGTATTTTTATCACAGATCATCGCCGGGGCAGTGGATTCGCTTACCCGGAGGGAAGGGTCAGATGACATCATCCATGGACCAGGTGTTACAGGCGCGACTGGATCAGCGCCAGATTGACAACCTGTATCGCCGTCGACACCTGTTGCAGTCGGCTCAAAACAGTATTGTGCAGGTGGACGGCAAAACCTGCGTGGCCTTTTGCAGCAATGATTATCTGGGGCTGGCCAGTCACCCGGCTGTGATCGACAGTATGCGCCGTGGTGTCGAAACCTACGGGGTCGGCAGTGGTGCCTCGCACCTGGTCTATGGCCATTCCCAGGAGCATCATGCCCTGGAGGAAGAACTGGCTGCGTTTACCGGTCGGCCCCGGGCGCTGTTGTTTTCCACCGGTTACATGGCCAATCTGGGTGCTATCCGGGCTTTGGTAGACAAGGGCGATCACGTCTACCAGGATCGCCTTAACCACGCGTCCCTGCTGGATGGCGGATTGGCCAGCAATGCCCCCTGTCAGCGCTATCAACATGCCGATGTCGGCGACCTCACCCGGCGACTTGGCAAGGCAGAACAGGGCCGAAAACTGGTGGTTACCGATGGTGTGTTCAGCATGGATGGGGATCTGGCGCCGCTGCCAGCGTTGGCCCGGGCCTGTGCCGAACAGGGTGGCTGGCTGATGGTGGATGATGCTCACGGTTTTGGTGTGCTGGGAAAAAACGGCGGTGGTCTGGCAGAGCACTACGGGCTCGGTGTCACCGATGTGCCGGTGCTGATGGGAACCCTGGGCAAGGCGTTTGGCACATTCGGTGCTTTTGTGGCCGGTTCCGATGCCCTGATTGAAACCCTGATCCAGTATGCCCGCACCTACATTTACACCACTGCATTGCCCCCCTCCGTGGCAGCGGCCACTCGCATCAGTCTGAAGATACTGCGCCGGGAAACCTGGCGCCGGGAAAGACTGGTCAGCCTGATTGAACGGTTCAGGGCGGGAATCGGCGAACTCGGACTGGAACTGTTGGATTCGCCGACGCCGATCCAGCCGGTCATGTTGCATGATGACGCACTCTGTTACCAGGTGGGCGAGGGCCTGCGTGCCAGGGGGTTCCTGGTGGGTGCGATCCGCTCTCCCACTGTCCCCGTGGGCAGTGCAAGATTGCGCATAACCCTCTGTGCCGAACACACCGATGATCAGGTGGACGCGCTGGTTGAGGCGATCGGTAAGACATTGGCGGAAGTCGGGAAAAATTCGCAGTGAATAGCCCGTATTTCCTCACAGCCTGTAAAAAATTCTGTGATGGGCAAGGGTCAATGGCCTAGGGTCAATGGCCTAGGGTCAATGGCCTGCAATCCGGGAGATCATTTAGGGTGGTAACGTGCAATGGCTAAACGTTTTTTTGTGACAGGCACCAACACCGGTGTCGGCAAAACCCTGATCAGTACCGCGTTGCTGGCCTCGGCCCGCGACGGCGGACTTTCTACCGTCGGGTTGAAACCGGTGGCTGCCGGGTGCGAGGTCACGGGTGAGGGGCTCCGCAATGCCGACGCCCTGTCGCTACTGGCCCAGTCGAGTCTGCCGTTGTCCTATGAAGAGGTAAACCCGGTGGCACTGGCGCCTGCGATTGCACCGCACATTGCCGCTGCAGAAGCCGGTCGTCGGCTGAGTGCCGAGCGGCTGGCGGGGTTCTGCCGGGGTATTATGCTGCAACCGGTGGACCTTTTGCTGATCGAGGGGGCAGGTGGTTGGCGAGTGCCCCTGAACGAGCGGGAAACGTTCGCTGACCTGGCCAAAATTCTGCAGTTGCCGGTGATTCTGGTGGTGGCGATGGAGCTGGGCTGTATCAATCACGCGTTGCTTTCGGCAGAGGCGATCCAGCGGGACGGGCTAAAGATGGCAGGTTGGGTCGCCAACCAGGTTTGTCCTGAGCAAATGGACCGCCACCATGAGACCCTGGCAAGCTTGCAAGCCCGATTGCCATGCCCCATGATCGGTGCAGTGCCATGGTTGCCGAACCCGAACCCGACCCCGGAACAGGCAAAGCCATTCCTGAAGCCGGGTTTTTTGACGGCAAAAAATTAATTAACCAGTGGTGAATGATTTATGGGTATGAGAAGCGAAGAAGAGTATTCAGAGGAAGATCTGGAGCGAATCCGCCAGGTGGTCAACTCGGGCATTCATTCGGTGGAGCGAAAACCGTTTCGCTTCAGTCTGTTGTTCCTTTGGTGGATTGTGGTGGCGGCCATGGGTGGCGTCGCCTGGTTTTTTGCCAGAATGATCGGTGCGGTTTAACCGGCCAGATACAAAATCGTCTGCCATTCCTCGGCCGTGACGGGGACGATGGATAATCGCCCCTGCCTGAACAGCACCATGTCCTGCAGCGTCGTCTGTTGTTTCAATTCCGACAGCGGTATCAACCGCGCAAATTTCCTGACCAGTTTTACGTCTACACAGAACCAGCGCGGGTTGTCGGCCGTGCTGGCAGGGTCATAGCCGTCGCCCGCTGCATCAAACTGGCCGGGGTCAGGATAACCTGCGCTGATGATGTCCATGATCCCTGCTATTCCCACTGCCTTGCAGCTCGAATGATAGAACAGTGCCCGGTCTCCCGGTTTGACCCGGTCGCGCAGATGATTGCGCGCCTGATAGTTGCGAATGCCATCCCACCGGCACCGCTGGTCCGGTTCGGCAGCCAGATGATCGATGCTGAAAACGTCGGGTTCGGATTTGAACAGCCAGCAGGCCATGATGGCATCTCTGGATAATCAGTCGAGGAATATCAATCAACGTGTCCGGGGATGCCGGGCCGCCTCAACAGCAGCCCGGTTTGTTTGTCCCGGAAAGTAAAAAGACCTGTCAGGCGTCTTTGACCCGGACCATCAGTTTGCCGGTATTTTCACCGGTATACAGTTTCTTGACGGCCTGCAGGGCGGTTTCCAGACCCTCTGACACATCCAGGCGAGCCTTCAGTCTGCCTTCCTTCATCCAGCCAATCAGTGCCTCGGTCGCTTCCGGGTAGCGATCCATGTAGTCCAGGATGATGAAGCCCTGAATCTTCAGGCGATGCATCAGAATCAGGTCATAATTGTAGGGGCCAGGTACCGGTTCAGTGGCATTGTACTGGGAGATCAGTCCGCAGGTGGGGATACGGCCATGCAGGTTCATCTGCTTGAGACATTCGTCGAGAATCTTGCCACCGACGTTGTCAAAATAGACGTCGATGCCGTTTGGACAGGCCCTGGCGAGCGCCTCAGCGACATTTTCGGTTTTGTAGTTGATGGCCGCATCAAAGCCGAGCTCCCCGGTAATCCACTGACATTTCTCATCTGATCCGGTCAGTCCAACCACATGACAGCCCTTGATCTTGGCGATCTGGCCAACGAGGCATCCCACCGCTCCTGCCGCCGTGGAGACGACCACGGTTTCACCGGGTTGTGGGTCACCGATCTCCAGCAGGCAGAAATAGGCGGTGGGGCCAACCAGGGCCAGTGTGCCAAAAGCATCAATGACCGGCACATCGCCAACTTCACCCAGCAGGCCAACGGTGGCTGGTGAGCCGATCTGGTAATCTGCCCAACTGCCGATACCGCTGACAATATCACCGGCCTTGAACTCGGGGGTGTTACTTTTGATGACGGTGCCGCAGACGACGCCCCGCATCGGGGCGTTGATCGCCACCGGTTCCATATACTGCTCCATGTCGCTCATCCAGATCCGATTGGTGGGATCCAGTGACAGGTAGTTGAGACGAAACAGGCACTCGCCCTCACCGGGCTCCGGAATGGCTTCCTGTTCCAGGCTCAATACATCATCGGTAATCTCTCCGACAGGGCGCTTGCGCAAACGCCATACTCGATTGCTGTCTGACATGGTTTTGTTCTCCTTATTTGTCATCGTGAAGTGGGGCGGCTCTGCGTTTCTTGCTGCGAATTTTTAGGCCCGGCCTGCTGGTTACAAGCAGAACCCAAGGTTAGCTGATCAGAAAAACATCGTACTTGACGTACCCTTCGGGTCCAAACTGGATTTCCGTCATCTTGTTGATGCACTGAATATCGTTGAGCCAGGCGTATTTCTCCGCCGAGGTCTGAAAGGTGGGCGCGGCAATAAAGTAGGGAATATCCTTATCGGTCAGCAACTCGCCATTGCCGAGCCGCTCTGCGCTCTCGGCAGAGTTTTTGATAATACCGTTGTAGCTCATATAGATATGGGCGCCATCATCTGTCTCGATCAGTCCCCTCACATCCAGCCGGAAAGTACCACCTGGCATAATGCGCAGCCAGTCGGCACCGGGCGCAATGAACTGGCCATTAATGTCAGGGCCCCTGGCCCAGCCGCCGGGGCGTACATTGACAATCATCAGCCCCGAATCAATCGACACGGGCGGATCCAGTGGTGCCAGATAGGTCATGATGTATTGGGTGGTCAGGTGGGTACTGGGTTGCGGATTGTCGTGCCGGGCCATCAGTGAACTCTCTCTGACAATGCAGTTTATTGGTATCGGTCACCGCCGTGCCGCTGGTTCAGGCCACTTTTTCTGTCGATAGGCGGCCGAGGTTAGCGCACGGCTAACCATTCAATGCTTTCGCGGGACGGAGCCTGAGCATTCAGCATCCTAGCGGTTTTTGAATGCTCAGTACAGTAAGCCAGCCGTGCTGGTTAAGCAGTGCTCTGGACCGGCGACAGAGGCGTACCTAGAGAAAGAGGCGGGCCTAGAAAAAATCGAGATCACTGTTCAAGACAATTTGCTCCAGACAAATAGTCTGGTCGTCAGTCTCCCGGTGATCTGTCTGCCATTGGCGGGGGAGAGGTTTGTAATGAATCACATCCGGTGACGCGGTGTGCTTGGGAATCGCCGGTTTTGGCAACATTCTGATAGGTTCTCTGTAGTTCAGGTTCATGGCTACCTCCTTGATGACCAGTCCAGTGTGACGGCTCAGCATGAAAGTGTGATGGCAGTACCATGACAACGAGCCAGTTCTAACGAATGATTTTGATCCACTCGCCGGGCTTCGGTTCCCCAACCGGGTAATAATTATTGATGATGCGCAACTCATCCTCTCCGTACTTACCCAATTTCAGGTGTTGGGCCAGCAGGGCAAAGGTGCTGTTTTTGGTGGCTTTTACGTAGTGAATATTCTTTGTTTCAGTGGCCTGCAGACTGCGTTTTGAGACGGGTCGAAAGCTGCCAATAATGTCCATGAATTGCCGGTTGCCCAGTGACTGATCGGCGCCGCGCTCCAGTGTTGTCCGGAAGACAAAGGCGCGGTAGCCGTAGTAGATCACCGCCAGTCTTTGGTCCGGCTGCCCCTGTGTGCCCGGTATCAGGCCGGTATGACCCTGAAGGCGGAACTGGGTGAGGGGCTCAGATTGTTTGAGCAGGGGAATCCCCAGCGGTTGTTTGATGAACTGGTCCGGGCTGACTCTGGTGCGATTCATCGCCGTAACCGCGATTTTGGCATCGCCGGTGTCGTTGCGGGCGTTGACCAGTGGCGGCTGTTCGCTGAATTGCCAGTCTTTGGGGAAATACATCATAAAGGCAAATTCTTCGTTCAGATAGGCGTTCTCCGGCAGTTGCCGCGTTGCAAAATTTTCACCCCAGACCATGCCATCAGTGGCAATACGAAAGGGCGTGACATTGTGTTCAACTTTCATGTCATTCGGCATCGATCCTGCGTTGCTGACCACTTCCCGCAGTCTCTGATCATTCCGTGGATGGGTGGCAAACAGGCCGTGGTAAGTCTGCGGTTCCCGGCCGGACTCCAGGGCACGTTTTTTTTCCAGCCGTTCGTGATCTTTCAGCATGGTGATCACCTCAATCATGGCCTGGGGGTCATAACCCGACTTGTGCAGGTAGCGGCTGCCGACTTCGTCGGCTTCAAGCTCCATATCCCGTCCGTAACCGCTGACCATGGATGCGCCCCAGAGTGCGCTGGCCTGACCCACTTCCATACTGCGGGTGAGAATGGCGAGTAGTCCCGCAACGAATTTTGAGCCGGTCTGGGCCCGCTTCTGGCGGGCGTGATGTCCGGCGGTGACGTGGCCGATTTCATGGGCCAGTACCGCTGCCAGCTGGGCTTCGGAGTTGAGATAGCCAATCAGGCCGCGGTGGATATAAATATAGCCGTCCGGCAGGGCGAAGGCATTGATATCGGGGTTGTCGATGACCGTGAATGTGAATGAATCTCCGGCCTGATCCGAATGGCGGACAATGCGTTGACCAACCTGGTCGACATAGTCAGCCAGTTTGCCCTCCACCAGTGGCATATTGGCGATGATTTCACGGTGCATTTCCTCGGGCTTTTCCGGGGGCTTGTCCGCAGCCATCGCAGCGCAACAGCAACTCAGCAGTGCTATCAACAGGAGGACCCTGTATTGCGATAAACCCTGTGGCACGGCAAAGATCACGGGCTGCCGGGGCCCGCCGGGGCAAAAAAGCTCTGGAGTCGGGTGCCGATCCCTTCGCAGGCTTCACCCTGAACCCTGGCGATAAAGGGAATTGGTGCCCCCACCGCCAGCAAATACGACGACCCCTTGCTGTCTACCTGCACCCGCCCCTTTTCGCCCAGTTTGCCGATGTCCCAGATAATCGCTTCATAATTGGCGGCCTTGTCCCAGGAGGAAAAACCAAAGCAGCCACCGCCCCCGGGGGCGACAGCGCAGCTGATGGCGCCACTTTTTTCTGTGGTCTCGATATTGCCGTCCACCCAGATCATGTAGCGAATACCCAGATCACGCACCCGCTTGCCGATCAGTGGATCCTCCAGCATGCCACCCATACGTTTTAGCCCGAGTGGTGCCATGCGCGGTTCAAACCAGGGGTAGAAACTGTCGAGAAACTGTTGCTCCGGCATGACTGACAACTGCCCCCGAGTGGCGAGTCTGGTGCCGATACAGTTGATGAAGTCCGGATCGGTTTCATAGGCGCCGCTGTGTCGTCGCCCGACCACCACTACTTTCTCGTCGCTATTCAACGGCAACAGGGTACTGGATGGACGAAATTCATCGACCCGGGTGGACGTGCCACAGGCACTGGTCGCGAGTATGGACAACAGGAGCCAGGGGAGCGCACCTCTCACCGTTCTGTCCTCTGGCTCAATTTGGTGGGCGCTTGACGGTTGACCAGCCACTGGCGAATTTCCGGTATTTGCTGAAAGCCGGTCAACAGCCGTGCCCCCGCATCTCGCAGGGCCATCACGGTGGCCTGATTCAGTGCCTCTTCATCCGACTTGAGGAAGCGGCTCTGGGTTTTACCATAGGCGCTCATCATCCAGTCTGCGACAGGCTGGCCATTGCCGTCGTAGACTTTCAGGTTGTATTTCAGCCACACCTCGTAGACGTTCAACTGGGTCTCCATGGGTGTGGCCAGCTGTACTTCTGTGATTTCGGGTACGATCATCAAATCCAGGGTGTTCTGGCCGGTGGGGAGGGTTTGCAAGGTCGCGCTGCTCTGGAACAGATCGGTGAATACCCGGTTGAAGAGCTGTACCTGGGACTCCCCCAATGCCATGGTGACCGGTTGCCGGTTATCTTTCTCACTGGTAAAACGATAACTGCTGAAGCTGTCATCGAGAACCAGGCCCACGCTGAGGGGCTGTTTGGCAACCAGTGCAGCGGGGTAATCACCATTGACCGTGACATTGGTGCTGCAGCCGATCAGCAGGGTGATTACCGCGACAATTGGCAGTAGACGCAAAGACGTCAGTAACCGCAAAGTCCGGCAATACGCATTAATTGACACTTGGGGTTTTGTCATAGATCACTCAGGTTTGAGGCCGTTCAGCCCGACAAAAGTTCCTCCGTTACGATAGCTCAGGTCGCGCATCAGCGCAGCAAATCTTGACGCCGTCTGCAGATTGCCACCCTTGACCATGAAATGTACCGGGAAACCGATCGTATGGATACGAACCAGTTGCTGTCCACTGCGCCCCTCCCGATTGATTTTCTCGACACTGCTCAGGACCTCCGCTATGGACTGCCCGGTGAAATCGTCACCCAGCACATAGAGGCTGATCTTTCGGTCCGGCGCATAGAACCGGCGAATCGCATGCTGCACGCCCTCCACCGGGCTGGAGTTGCTGAAGGGTGTCCAGCTGGCCAGCCGGTCGATAATCGCCTTGCGCCGGGCCGGTGTATCGGGAATCCATTTGTCGCGATAGGTGGAGAACATGTAGCCCCCCATGTCGTTCATCACCTGGATGCCTTTTACCCTCGGATAGATATTGAGAATGTTGATCATTTCCTGGCGCAGTCGTGGCCAGGCAAAATTGAACATGCTGCCAGAGGTGTCGATGATGAAAACGATGTATTCGCTGTCCACCGGTATACCGCCAATCAATGATCGTTTATCGGGCGTCTGTCGGGCTTTTAAGCGTGCCATTTCCTCCGTAAGCACCTGCAGGGCCAGTGTCAGCTTATCCTGTTCGGTGGTATCCGATTGTGCAACGGCATCCCGCTGTCGGCGAACGCTGGCCAGCTCGGACTGCAGCCGGGCGATGCGTTGGCGAATGTCGGAGAGTTGTTCCTCCTTGGATAGCAGATCGCGATTCAAAATGCGGGCTTCTCCGCGTATTTCGAAGACCTGCTGCTGTAATTCGGCCACGCTGCCCTCCGCCGGTTGCACCGAGTCCTCAAAAGCCGTCGAGTCGACGGTTTTGGCGATCAGCAATAACAGCACGATCGCGCCGAACCCACAGCTGATAACATCCAGGAAGGAAATGCTGATCTCGGCTGTATTACTCCGCTCTTTGCGCCGGCGGATACTCATGGCCAGTCCCTCGAAGGGCTCATGAAAGAGCCCTGGCTGGACAGGGCCAGTTGCCAGAAACTGGCAGCCGCCATGGGGTCACCTTCCATCGGAAACAGCAGAATGTTGACCGGCAGGCGACGGGGCAACATCTGTGTGGCCTCGGCAAACAGCTTCAGGCGATCCCGCCCGGTGATGGTTTTGAACCCCGAGGGTTTTCTGCCCTGGGTGGGCAAGCCATCGGTGATTAAAAACAGGTTGTCCGGTGGCGTATCGAAACTGTTAATGGTCAGAAACGCATTGATCAGGCTGCTGCCCCCGGCGGGCACCACCTGTGTCAGTTTTTTGATGGCACTATCGAGACCCTGGCGGTCGGCGGTATCTCGCCAGCGCCGGTCGTCGCCCGCAACCGCCTCGGCTGCGGTGTTGAATACATAGATCTGGTAGCGGCTGTCCTGGGGTAATTGCGCTACCAGCCATTCGGTGGTGCGGATGGCCCGCTGCCATTTCTCGGAGTTTCGCTTGACGGAATCGCTCATGTTGCGACGTCGGATCACGTTGACAATAGAGTCCGACAGCATGCTGGCTGACGCATCCACCAGGATCAGGATTTGCTTCCCGCCCAGTTTCAAACCGGTCAGATACTGCCGTTCACCATCACCGATAAATTGCCGCACATTGTCGGCATTCCCCTGCTCCTGAAGATTGGCAGTTTCCCGTTCCAGGGTTTCGACCTGCTTGCGCAGGATTTCGATTTGCTGTTCCGGGTCCGCCTGGGCGCTGAGTTCGCGGCGGGTTTTTTCGATATCGGCGACCACCCTCGCCGATAACCCCTGCGCTTCCACCAGTGATTCATCGACGCGTGCCAGGCTGTTGCGCAGCTCCACCAGCGCTTCCTCGCCGACCCGCAAATCCTCCTGGAGCAGATTCACCTCAGCATTCAGCAGGGGATCAGCGGATTCCAGGGATGTTACGTCATGTTTGAGAATCAGGAAAAGCAGGGTAACCGCGCCAAAACCACAGGCCATGATATCGAGGAACGACAGGCTGAAGGCACTTATCCTGTGTTTCGAGCGGCGCAAATCAGGTCACCTCGATCAGGTCCAGCTGATCGCCATTTATCTGGAGACTGTTGCCGGCCCGCAGGTCCGCGGGGTCACCTTCGACCGTAACAGCAGAGCTTTCGGTCCTGAGCTGCACACTGTCCTGTTCGCGAACCAGGCAGCAGTCGCCCCCGGCGCCTTGTGTAAAACGCAATTGATCGCCATCCTGCGTAATCGCCAGACGATTGCCGATGGCATAGGCCCGGTGTCGATAAAGTAGGTGGGTCGCAGCGGCGGAGGCCTTTGACAGGGTTACGTCCGGCTGGGGCTCCGGCTCATACGTCTGTTCGGACGCCGCCGCTGTTGCTGTGCCGGTGGCAACCGGTTTGCAGGGAAGCCGGGTAATAAAGTGGAGGTTTTCAGGGTCTCCGGTGATGACCTCCAGGTGATGTCGGCAACCGGTAATGGCGGCGTTCTCGTCCAGCGTGGCAAACGGGGCGAGCTGCTCCCGAATGCCCGGCAATTGCGCGGCACGATGACTGAGTAGCAGGGTCTCACCATTGGTTTTCAGGTCCGACAGTTTGCTCTGCAGCAATTGGAATCTCGATGCGCTGCTGGCCAGCAGCTCGGTGCGAGTGAGCACCAGTCGGTAGTGCCCCTGTGGGCTGTCCAGTTCGGCGGTGATTTCCGCCTGACCCTGCAGTGCCGACAACCAGACCGGCAAGCGATTGTACAGCTGTTGCTCTCCCGCTGCGGTGTGCAGGGGATCATAGCGGTACTGCCGGATAAACTGGTTGGCAATCTGCTGTGCCCAGAGGTCATGGAAAGCTTTCAGGCCAACGTTGCTGATGATTTCCACGCCGGTGCGCTCAATCTGCTGCGTCACCTCAAGCCGGGTAATCACGGTCTGGTGGAGCTGAATATCCAGATGGACCAGGGTCCCGGTTGCATCAGAGCGACTGGCGGCGGCCACGGCGGCATCCACCAGCCCGGTTGCCTCAAATGGCGAGGCCTTCACCAGGCCCAGCAGAATGGACAACTGGCCCCGGTCAAAACTGCCGGGAACGGCAAAGACCACCTGCTCCGGGTGACCGCTGTCGCGGTGCAGTGCCAGGAGTTGCGCGTAGGCCATATCGGCATAGTGGCGTGCGTGTTTGCTGGTGACGGGCAGGGGGGACAGGTTGAGTTGCCACCAGTACTGGTTGAAGCTCTGTTGCGGTTCCAGGTAGGCGCGCTGCAGGGCGGACTCACCGGTGGTAATACCCTCGGGGGTGAGCAGTGCATAGCCGGGACTGACGGTCAAATCCCCCCGATCGTTTACGCAGCAAATACCTGCGTCATTCAATTCGATGATGGCAACACTCATGATGTGGTCTGTCCCGCTGTTCAGTCGGTTTTCAGGTGGCGCAGCAAATTGCTGTCACAGTAGCTGTGGGTGTCCAGCACCAGGCGCTCCTGGAGCAGCTGCAGTTGATGCAGCATGAACATCACTACAATGCTGATCACCAGTGCAATAAATGTGGAATTGAACGCTACCCCCAGACTGGCTGTGACACCGGCAATATCGCCTTCCACCGCCTTGTGTGCCTGGCTTAGGGCCTCGCCGATACCGCGAACCGTGCCGATAAAACCGATGGATGGAATCGCCCAGGCGATATAGCGCACCATGGATAATTCCGAGTCGAGCCGGTCGGATTCGGTATCCAGTACGTCGCCCACGGCGCTGGAAACGTCCTGGATATTGCGCGTGGAACCGAAGCGCTGCAGTGCCGCCAGCAGCGTCCGGGGGACCAGATAGCCCTGCTGTGCCTCGGGCAGGGCCTGAACGGGACGGGACATTTGTCGCGCATCCTCCGGCAGCACACGACTGCCCTCGCTGACACCGAGCAACTGCAGGGACAGCAGCTTCCGCTCATTGAGGGTGCGGCGGGCTTTGTAACCCATGATGGCAAAGGCCCACAGCATCAGAATAAAGCAGGCTTCCTGTTCGTAATCCTTCACCACAATGTAAAAAGAGCGCTCTGCCACATAGGCTTCGCCCGCGGCTTCCCGGGCCAACTGCTCCTGTAAAATGGCATTGGCGTTGGGGCGAATCAGTGTCACGTAGAAACTGTGCACCAGAATCAGGGCCAGAATCAGGGCGAACAGCTGGTAGAGAAACTCCGAGGAGGTGTTATTCCGCATAGGTGGCTACTCCGCAAATATCCGGGCCGGGTTGATGATAACTGGCAGGGTTGTAATGGCTGTGTGAGGGTGTCATATATCCACCGGAAAAGGGATGGCAATATCCTCGGAAATTTCTTCCGTCGGCGAAAAATCGGGGGTTGACCGCTTCGACGTGCTTGGCGGAGCCGGTTTGGCCGGTGGCGGGCTGGCGGTATCGCGGTCTGATTGCTTACCGGACGCATCTGTCGCCTGTGCCTGTTTTGCGCCTGGCTCTTTGCCTGACTCTGGCTCTGGTTCATTGGCATTGGCGATCAGGCAGGCCGGGAGCCCTCCTATCAGCAGCGCCGCGAGGCAGGTCTTGAGAGTCTTTAGCACCACAGGTTATCACTCCACATTGCGTGCCACCCTGAAGCCCAGGTCGTCCCGGCCATCGAGACCGTAATCGCGGTAGGACAGCCGCAATTGAATGATGTTGCCGTGGCGCCAGCTGGCCCCGCGAATCACGCGAAATTCACCGGAAGCCGGTCCGGTGGGATCTTTTTCAGCGCCGCTACCAAGACTGAATTCAATACCATAATAATCATTGACCCACTCTGCCACATTGCCCTCCAGGTCGTGGAGCCCCCGGTGATTGGCGGAGAAACTGCCCACCGGTGCAGAGACGGCAAAACCGTCGTTGTAACCGGTCAGCACCTGATCAACCATTCTCGAAGCACTGCTGTCGGCAAAATTTCCGGCGCCGTCGGCCGGTGGAAACTGCTGTCCCCAGCCAAAGCGTTTTGCATCGCCGGAGGTGGCCCTGGCCGCCCACGCCCATTCCGCCTCAGTGGGTAGGCGGTAGCCGTTTGCAGCGGGGTTGGTACCGGTGATCTTGCCGCCGGACTCCCTGTAGAAAAGTGGCAGATTTTCTCTGGCACTCAGCCAGTTACAATAGCGGGCAGCCTGATCCCAGCTGACATTCACCACCGGTTGCTCCGGTTGGTCCAGTGTTGTGCCGCGCACATGCAACGAACTGTGCTGACGGGCAAACTGCTTGAATTGCCGATTGGTCACTTCTTTTGTAGCGAGGTAGAACGGACGGGTCAGCTGCACATCGCGCAACACTTCATTGGCCCTTCGACCGGTTTCACGGCGCGGTGCGCCCATCGTGAAGGTGCCCTCGGGTCGGAATAGTGTCAATGTCTGCCCCGCCTTGCTGGTAATGCTGGTGGGTGTGTTGGCCCACCTGGCGGCCTGCTCAGTGAGCAGCTTTACCTGTACCAGTTGATCGAGTCCGGGTTTTGGCGTGATGGTGCGCGTTTCAGTGGCGTAGCCGGGCTTGCGGATTTCTATCCGGTGGGGGCGGGCGGGTAGGCTGAAGGTCTGGCCCGGTTTGCCCTTTGCTACCCCGTCGATCCAGACAGTCGCATCTGCCGGATTGGCGGACACCCGGATTTTGCCCATGCTGGCATTGAGGGTGATCGACAGTTGCCTTTTCTCGCCTGCAGAGAGCGTCAGCGCCTGTTTGCTGGTGACATAGCCGTTGGCAAAAAAGGACAGTTGGTGTGACTGGTCTGGCGGTAATTCCAGATCCACCGGTGTGACGCCCCGATAGGCACCGTTTACCGTCACGGTAGCGCCGTTCGGTGAGCTGGTCACTGAGACGGTTGCATCGGCGGGCTCGAAAATGATCTCTGGTAGTGTCAGGGTTTCACCCACGCCGACGCGCAGCTTTTGCTGCCAGGTCTTGAACCCCTCCAGCTGCACACGGACATCCTCGCCCTTGGCAAGGAGTTCTGTGACCAGGGGGGTACGACCTCGCGATTCGCCCTCGATAATGACCTCCGCCCCGCTGGGTTTGGAGCTTAACTGAACCTGCCCCCAGGCCGGTGCCAGGGTCACCGCCAGTGATTGGGTGCGATCCAGGCCGACGATGGTCACGGTGTCTTTTGCGGGGGAATAGCGCGGGGCCTGGATGACCAGTTGGTGATCGCCCGGCGGCAGGTCGCGAACCGTCAGGGGGGTTGTTCCCGCAGGTTCGCCGTTTACCAGTACCTCTGCACCAGCGGGGGTACTGGAAAGGTCCAGATGCCCCGGTTTTTTAGCCATCGCCAGTTCCAGCAACTGATGCTTGTCGGGGCCGACTGAAAAGGCTTGTTGGAAGGGGAGGTAGCCCTCAGCCGTGGCGCTTATCCGATAATCCCCCGGACGAATCAGATAGTGGTCAGCCAGCTTGAACGTGATGCCGCCGCTGATCGAGAGATCAGCGCTGGCGGGGCTGACTTGTACGACCACCGATTTGGCCGTGAACAAAAACCCCAGAATCAGGCCGCTCATCAGCAGTGCTGCGACGATCATGCCCGTCAGGGGTTTGATGGTGAAACGTCTGCTGGCAGCGGTCTCGCCCAGGGGTACAAAGGTTGCCGGTTCGATAGCCTGTGGCTGTTGCTGATGATCGGTCACGAGATCGGGTCCTTGCAGATCACTACTACCGGTTGGCTGAGTCCCTCCGGGCCAAGCTGGAACTCCACCCGGACATCCCGATAGCCGCGACGGGTTCCCACTGCGACGTATTTTCCGGGAATCAGTGAGATCTGCTTGCGCTGAAACTTACCGAGTTCGCCCTCTCGGTAGAGTGTGACCAGGGTGTCCTGGTCGGACACCAGCTCCACCTGAACCGGGGTGGTCGCTGTGGTCACCGTTTGATCCAGGCGGCTGATCTGTTCCTTCAGTTTGGCGCCGGGAGACTTGATGGTTCGTGCATCAGCCAGAATCCGTTGAGCCTCTTGTCGTACGTTATCGGATGACAGGCGCAGCGGCTGATCAAGTATGCCCCGAATCTGGTCGTCCAGTTGTGCGCGGGCCGCACTGCGAATCTGCCCCAGCCGGGCCTCCATCACGGAGCTGTCTATCGCCATAACCCTGGCGTAGGTATCCCGGGCCTGATGCCACTGCTCGCGACTTTCCAGCGCTGTGGCCTGGCTCAGCAGGGATTGAAGGGTTTGCTTGGTGGCGGCACTGGATGCCTGAGTGAGCCCGCTGCGGGCCGCCGGCTCATCCGGCTTGAGTTGCAGTGCCTGTTTGAACGCGGTTTTTGCGCTGTCCAGCTGGTTGCGTTCCAGTGCGGTGTAACCACGGCTCATGGCCTCATTAAACCGGTTGTCCAGGATTTTGGCATTGACGGCTTCCAGACCGGCAGCAGCGGGAGCGTGGTCAGCGTCCAGTGCCAGCGCTTCCCGATAGAGGGTTCTGGCCTGGGACAGGTCGTTGTTTTGCCGGGCGATGGCGGCCTCCGCCACCAGCTCGATGACCTGGTCCAGTACCTCGGCTCTGGCCAGGCCGCGGGCCGCCTCGGCATTATCCGGCGCAATGGCCTGCACCTGTTCAAACTGCCGGGTTGCTTCCTCGGCATCACCGTTGTTGAGCGCGGTTTGTCCCGCCGCCAGTGCGTCGCTGACCCGCTGAGGGATCGCCGTTTCCAGTGCGGTGAGTTGATCCAGGGCTGACTGGTAGGCGCCCTGTGCCTGATCGAAGGCGCGCTGGCGATAGTGGGTATCGCCGGTTGCTGCAACCGCAAGCGCCCTGTCAAAGGCTTCCCTGTCCCAGAGTTCTACATTTTTGCTCTCGAGAAAGGCCTGCTTTTCCAGGATCTTGCTCAGTACATCCTGTGCCGCACGCCTCGCTGTGGCTAACTGTGCGTCGCGAAACGGTGATTCCGCCGTCGGGGTGGCGGTGCGGTCAGATGCAATTGGCACGGGGGGGGTGTCCGGCGGTTGAACCAGTGCCGGAAGTACAAAGATCACCACCAGTGCCAGCAGCACACAGATGGCCAGTGCCACCCAGCTGGCGCGTCGCTGTTGCCAGGGCAGGTTATCCGCCTTGCCGCTGTCGGCGGCGGTGACGGGAGTAAATGCTATGTCGCTCGGCCTGATCGGGTCCTGGTCGTTACTTGTACTCATGGGGCTTAAATTCCACCGCGTTCGGCCTGGTAAATCTCCCGCAGCAGGGTTTTCCACTGTGCATATTGGGCGGCGGCATTGCCGGTCAGGGTGATTGTGCGATCTTCCAGCTCAATGACCCTCGGTTCTATCTCGGCTTCAAGCGATTGGGCGAGCTCGGCGAGGGTGTCCTCATGGATCTGCAGTTCGGCTCTTTTTGACAGGCCGCTTTTTACCAGCAGGGCTCCACTCCCGATAGCCACTGCCCCGGCAGCGCGTCCGGAACCGCTGTTGCTGCCGGAGGCCAGAATACCACCGATAATCGCGGCTACCCCGCCGATAGTGCGATTGCGGGATTGGCGTTTCAGTTCTCTGAGCGCCACGAGCTCACCATAACTGGCGGCTCGCCATTCCTGATAGGGGCTGTCCATGCGGCGGGTAAAGGCGTCGTAATGTTCCTGCATGGTATCGATGAAAAGGTAGTCGCGCTGGCGAATCTGCCGGATGCGTTGCAGGATAGGGTCATTCTCTGCCGGCAGACGGCTGATTTCCAGTTGGCCACCCGGTGTCTCCCTGATATGGTCGCTGAATGCCTCCGGGGAAAAGTCCCGCGCAAAACGCAGTTCCGCTATGGTGCGCAGCTTTTTGACATTAGCCGAACTCATCTGCTGACGGTATTCCAGCAGGTCGTTGGCAATCCGGTTATAGAGGCCCTGAAACGGGTCTCGCTGTAACTGGTTTTGCCGGTTGTAGGCATAGTTGCCCACCGTTTCGGTGTAGGACTTGGTATACCAGTGGCGGTTGCTGGAATCGGTGACGGTGATATCCAGTGCCAGTGTTTCGCCGTTGGAGTCGACAATTTTCCCGGCCACATAGACCTCTGTGACCGTCTCCCTGCCGGGTACCAATCGCACTGCGCCCCAGGCGCCGGTTTTCTGAATGGTCGCAGCCAGCTGGTTTGGCAGGTACTGTGCTTCGGCTGTGCGTACGGTTGGCGAGACGCTGGTATCGTCCGATTCGATATTTTCCAGTCCGGGGTCGAAAGGCAGCACCGCCAGGTCGAGTAACTGTGATTCAACCACTGGCGCAGTCTGCTGCTCCAGGGGGGTCACGACTGTACTAGTGACGCGATTGGTGCTGCAGGCCGCCAATAACAGCAGCGCAGACAGAACGAAGACCCGTTGTAATAGACACTTCCAGCTGGCCAACCTGTTATCGCCCCTCTTTATATTTGCGGTATTCATCCCAGAGCTTTTCTCTCAACACCGGGTCCTGTTCTTTCATGGCTGCCTCGCGGATCTGGCGGGCCACAATGTCGTCGTCGCGACCATCGGGAATATTTTCAGGAACCGTACTGCCTCCGCTGCGACCGATGATTGCACCGTCTCCACCATAGGTGGTGGCTTGTCCCGATGGCGGTTCGCTGGCGCCGTCCGGGCCACTGGCTTCCTCATTCCCTGATTTTCCCAATGGGCCGCCCCCGAGCTCCTCGGTGATATCGGCCTCTTCAAATAGCGGGCCTCCCGCGCCGGCAGGTGCGCCTTCACTGTCGCTGTCCTGTTCCCGCTCGGCAGCGGCGGCCCGTGCATCCATGATCATACCGTCAAATTCAGCCATGGAGGCATCCAGCTGTTGATCGAGAACCGCAATTTCTTCATCTGTGCTGAGGGCGCCACCTGGGGGAGGCGGTGCCTGGCTTGCGGGACTACCCTGATCGGGGTTGGCTTCACTCATTTCGCTGGGCTCGCTGGTGTCACTGGACTGGCTCGCGCCTGTTGTCGAAGCGGTTTCCGGAGGACTGTCCTGCTCGCTGGTCTCCTCTGCCGCCGGGGACTGGGCTTGCGGTTGTGGTGGCTGCTGCGACTGCGCAGTGGGGGACTGGGTCGGACTCTGACACCCCGTCGCACCGAGCAGGCCAACGCTGAGTAGAATTATGAGAAATGATCGATTCATCAGTGGCAGACTACTGTATCAGGACCTTGACCGGCAATGCTTCGGTTGGCACGGGCTGGCCATTGTCGAAGCGCGGTCTGAATCTGGTATCAATAATGGTTTTCCTTGCCCGACTTTCCAGCCCATCGCCACCTTCCGGGTAAACACTCAATGTCGTGATTTTGCGGGGTTGGCCTTTTTTGGAGATATCAACGGCAAGCATCACATAGGCTTCAGGTGTTGACGGGTTGGTCACAGCTTCCGTGATGTCAGGCATTGGGGTTTCCGGTTGTTCTGGTGAGAGTTCGGCAGGGGTGGTTTGGTCAGTGACCACGGGTTCAATCGCCATGATGCCCGAATCGATCGGTCTGGGCAGCATTTTCGGCTCACCCAGCAAGTCGGTAATCAGTGCCGTGTCATTCGTCTGCTGCAAGACGCGGTAGGCTTGTTGGTAGGCGTCAATGGCCGGGCCGGTCAGATTGAATAGCATCAGCCAATCGCCGGTTTTGATATAACCGTTGGCTTTAGCGGCCGCTGATGCCGTGGGATCCTGTTCCAGAATATCGATCATTCTGGCATTCGCCCGGCGACCGTTCTGAAAATAGTTTTTGCTGAGGAAAGGGTCGTCGGCCACCCAGCGCGCCTGCTGAAACCGCTCAGACAGGAGGTCCGTATTCTCCCAACTGTTGGCGTACTTTTTCTGATGCCTGTCGAGGTAGTAGTCCGTCATTGCCGAGTTGTACAGTAGCCCGGTCATGCTGAGATGATCCTCTCCGTGTTGCTGTGCGGTGATGGCCAGCGCCTGATTGTAGACGCCATGGGCAATATTCAGATGGTAGATATCGTCTCTGCGCCCCCGGGCATTGTAGGCCCGCAAGTGCCATTGGCCGATTTCGTCCAGCAGCGGAAGTGTGCGGGGATCATCGGCACCATAGGTTTTGCGGTGCAGCCAGAGTAGTTTCTGGTAGGCTTCGGCGGCTTCAGTGATGAACCCGAGTTGGATGTGGGTATTGATAATGCCGCGCAACATCGGTTCCTGGGAGAGGCTGTAAACGCCGTTGTTAACGCGATTCACGTACATGGCATGACGGAAGGCCTGAATAGCCTCCTCCAGACGATTCTGGCGCTGCAGGGTATTGCCCAGAGCAAAGGTCAACTCGGATAATTCCGGATCAAAAGGACCGGCCAGTGCTTCGCGCCGGTCAATAGCCGACTGGTAATCGGCAATAATCTGCGCGGCTTCGGCGGCTTCGGCGGCTTCGGCGGCTTCGGCGGCTTCGGTTGGTTGGAGGTCGGGCTTTTCTGCCAGGGCGACGGTTTCGTCCTGAGTCGGGGCGCTCTCGATAGTCTGGCGGGCGGGTTTGTGTTGTTCAGTGCCCTGTTCAACAGTGCCCGTTTCCGGTGGGTCAGCCGGGGTATCAGCTTGAGCAATGAGCAGATTGCCAAAGGTAAGCAGTAGCATCAACGCGCCGACAGTAAATTTTAGTGGATACCCCATAGTGAAAAGCCCAGTAATGCTAGCGGTCTTAGAGATGGCTGGCAGGTGAAAGTTCCTTGCGGTATGTTGCACTTTCACGTGCTGCACAGGTGCAGTATAACGCCGCGGACAGATGAATCATCGGGGATCAACAAATAATGTTTCTGGCTCTCTGGAATGTGATGGCGCCAGTATTGATCGCCATCACCATTGGTTATTGCTGGGGCCGCTCCCGGGTGCCTTACGCGGCAGAGTTTGTCACCCGTGCCGTGATGAATATCGGTGCGCCCTGTCTGGTGGTCTCCGCGATCAGCCAGTCGCAGATTTCAGGGTCGGAATTTGCCGAGGTTGCCGGTGCCGCGGCACTTGTGCTGGCAGGTACAGCGCTGCTGGGTTGGGGGGCCATTCGTGCCACTGGTGGCGATATCCGGGCGCTGCTGCCATCGGTGACGTTTCCCAATAATGGCAATATGGGGTTGCCGCTTTGCCTGTTTGCCTTTGGCCAGGAAGGGCTGGCGCTGGCGGTGGGCTTTTTCATCGTACAGATGACTGCCATGATGGTATTTGGTATCCCGCTGCTCGACAGACAATCCGGCAATATCTGGTCAATATTGAAAGGCTTTGCCTTTCAGCCGTTGATATTGTCGGTCATTATTGGACTCGTTCTTCTGGTGGGTGATATCGCCTTGCCGGAATGGCTTGACCGGTCTGTCGAACTGCTGGCCGGGTTCACCATTCCACTGATGCTGATCACGCTGGGTGTTTCCCTCTCTACGCTGAGCACGTCGGGATGGTGGCGGAGTCTGGGTTACTCGACGCTGCGAATTGGCGGTGGTCTGGTGATGGCCTGGTTGGTGGTCGAGTGGCTGGATATCACCGGCACTGCCCGGGGTGTGGTGCTGCTGCAGGCCATTATGCCGGCGGCGGTATTCAATTATCTGCTGGCCCTGAAGTATGACCAGGAGCCGACTGCAGTGGCGGGTATTGTCGTGGCCTCCACGGTCATGGCGCTGGTTGCTGTACCCGTGCTGTTGGCCGTGTTGTTATAACCGGGAGAAATCTGTGACTGAGATGAAGCCGTTGTCGGGATATCGGGTGATCGAACTCGGCCAATTATTGGCTGGCCCCTTCGCCGGGGCATTGTTGGCCTATTTCGGGGCTGAAGTGATCAAGATTGAACCGCCGGGGAAAGGCGACCCGCTGCGCAACTGGCGGGTGGTCAGGGACGGCACATCCCTGTGGTGGCGAAGTCTCGGACGCAACAAGAAATGTATTACCCTGGATTTGAAGACGGCGCGGGGGCGGCAGTTGGCAAAGCAGCTGATCGACGGGGCCGATGTGGTGATCGAGAATTTCCGGCCGGGGGTCATGGAAGCCTGGGAGCTGGGGCCGGAGCAATTCAAACAGTCCAATCCCGGTTTGGTCTACACCCGTATTTCCGGCTATGGGCAGACCGGCCCCTATGCAAACAGACCCGGTTTTGCCTCGGTGTGTGAAGGGATCAGTGGCTTTCGTTATCTGAACGGTTTTCCCGGCGAGGCTCCGGTTCGGCCCAATCTCAGCATTGGCGATAGTATTGCCGGGCTGCATGCGGCATTCGGTGTGGCGCTGGCGCTGCTGTCCAGACAGTCCAGCGGGGTGGGGCAGGTGGTGGATGTGGCGCTCTACGAGGCGATGTTCAATCTGCTGGAGGCCGTGGTGCCGGAATACGATGGCGCCGGTATTGTCCGTGAACCCTCCGGTACCACAGTGACCGGCATCGTACCGACCAACACCTACCGCTGTGCCGATGACAAGTACGTGGTGATCGGCGGCAATGGCGACTCCATCTTCAAACGCTTGATGCTGGCGGCGGGCAGACCGGATCTGGCAGAGGATCCCCGCTGCGCCGATAATGCCGGCAGGGTGCAGTGCGAGCAGGAGATCGACAGCGCCTTGTCGGCCTGGTGCCGCGAACTTCCCAGTGCAGAACTGCTGGCATTGTTGGCGGAGCAGCGGGTGCCTGCGGGGCCGATTTATCACGCCGGCGATATGCTGGCGGATCCCCACTTCAATGCGCGGGGCCTGTTTGAGCAGGTGGAAATCAATGGTGAGCCGCTGAAAATTCCGGCGATGATCCCCCGCCTCAGCGAGACCCCCGGCAACACCAATTGGCCCGGTTCCGAGGTGGGCAGCCACAATGCCGAGGTGTTGGGCGAGTTGTTGGGACTGGATGAAGCTGCCCTGCAGCAGCTGAAGGCAGAGGGTGTTATTTGACAGTGCAAACAGGGAATGCAAATCAGATGTGGTGGATTATCCACACGCAATTCAGGAGTAGGTGAACATGGCTGGACACTGGCCAGTGGTGGGTATTCCCTGTGATGTGGTGGTGCAGGGGCTGCATCCCTTTCATGGCAGCGGCGAAAAATATATCAACGCTCTGGCCCATGGTGCCGGCGTCAGACCGGTTCTGCTGCCTGCGGTGGGTGCCGGCCGGGATCTGCATTCCCTCGCGGACATCTGTGCCCCGGATGAGGTGCTGGATTCGCTGGATGGGCTGTTTCTAACGGGCAATATTTCCAACGTGAACCCGCAGTACTATGGCCAGCCAAGTCGTTCCGGTAACCTGCTGGACCCCCAGCGCGACACCACCGTCCTGCCGTTGATTCGCCGCGCCATCGAACGAAACATTCCGCTCTTTGCGGTCTGTCGCGGCATGCAGGAACTGAATGTGGCCCTTGGCGGTTCACTCTATCAGTATGTGCATGAAGTGCCGGGGATGCTCGATCACCGGGAAGACCGGAGTCTTCCCAGAGAGGGCCAGTACGATTACGCCCACAGTATTGCCCTGACGCCCGGCGGGCTGCTGGCCACCCTCGCCGATTCCATGGAAGTGCGGGTCAACTCGGTTCACAGCCAGGGCGTTCACCGGCTGGCAGAAGGCCTGGAAGTGGAAGCTGTCGCTCCCGATGGACTGGTGGAAGCCGTGCGACTGGCCGATTACAGCCGCTTCGGCGTTGGTGTGCAATTTCACCCCGAGTGGCAATACCCGGAGGACGTTTTTTATACTGCGCTATTCAGGGCCTTTGGCGATGCGATCCGCGAGAGAAGGGTGGTTTGTAAATAGCCGAATGGGTAAAAGGTAATGGCAGGTTGGCTCAAAAACCTGTGATATATCGGCTGCCGGGGTGGTTTCTCGACGCACTGACCGGTTTTTTTTTATGCCTCGCTGATTATTCTGATACGGCTTCTTTCGGGCACCGCTGACAGTGGCTTCAGATATCTGGATCTTTGAGAGCAGTTTTAGCCCCTGCCTCATTTGCACAGGATTTACAGTAACCGCCGCTGTTCAAATACCGCTTGCCAGTGCGCGCCTTCCTTGACGGCCACTTCGGTTTCAAAATAGTGTTTCATGCGCCGCCGGTCGTCTTTGTTGTCTTTCAGGGCCGCCCCGATCAGGAAGTGCACCAGGTCGCCCATCTCCATCTTGCCATTGCGGTAGTAGTAAGCGTGGACCCCCATGGCGTGGGCCACAGACACGGCCTCAGCGGTGGACATCACGGTGGCAGCCAGCCGGTCGGTGCTGCGTCCATCCAGTGTCTGTCCGTTGCGCAGTTCGTGAAAAATCGTCGTCAGTACGTCGATGATCTGGGCATCGGGCTTCACATCGACACCGGACAGGCGAATCAGTTTTTCCGACTCACTGGCGACCACCTCGATTTCATCCTGCAACTCACGAATCGGCGGTATGGTCTCGAAGTTCATGCGACGTTTGAGGGCGGCACTCATGGCATTGACGCCCTGGTCCAGGGAGTTGGAGGTGGCAATGATATTGAAGCCCTCGCGGGCGAAAAGGACGCCGTTTTCGCGGCCGAGTTCAGGCACCAGGATCTGCCTCTCTGACATGATCGACAGCATGGCATCCTGGATGTGTTGCGGGCAGCGGGCAATTTCCTCGAAACGCACCAGCTGGCCCTCCATCATGCCCTGATAAACCGGGCTGGGAATCAGCGCATCGGGTGTGGGCCCGGCGCTCTTCAATAGGGCTTCATTCCAGCTGTAGAGCAGTTGGCTGACATTGGTTATGGCCCCGCCCTGAATGGTGAGGGTGGATTGGCCGGAGATGGCGCTGGCCAATAATTCCGACAGCCAGGATTTGGCCGTGCCCGGCTCGCCGATCAGCATGGCTCCCCGGTTGGTGGCGAGACTGATAATAATCCGTGTCACCAGTTCCCGTTGGGCGACAAATTTTCGCTGAATCCCCAGTTTGTCATCGCCGAGGATAAATTTTTCCACAGCGAATGGAGACATCTTCCAGCCCGGTGGTGCCGGGCCCGGATCCCAGTCAATCAGTCGTTCCAGCTCGTCCCGGTAGAGGTTCTCGGCGCTGGGCCTCTGTATGGCTTTGTCATTCATGATCAATGTCTCAGGAGGGTTTTTCCCACTGCCAGCGGGCTTCGGGTGCCATCCGCTCGGCCGGGAGAATACGGGGTAATTCGGAGAGAGGAATGTTGCCCTGAATAACGTGGTCCAGGGCACTGTCGCGCATGGTTACCAGTCCGCAGTCCAGTGCCAGTTTGCGCAGCTCTCCCACCGGAATCTGGCGGGCGATGGCATTGCGCAGCTCGGGGTCGACGTGCAGGTATTCCACAACCCCCATGCGGCCGTGGGTGCCGCTGTCATTGCACTGCTCACAACCCTTGCCGATAAAGGAGCGAAAACTGTGGGGAGTGCCATCGGGAAACACCTCCTGAAGAATGGCCTCATCAGGCTCGGCCGGAACCCGGCAGTTGAGGCAAATACGCTTTGCCAGCCGCTGGGCGATTACCGCCAGTAGTTCACTGGCCAGTGAGTTCGGGTGAACGCCCAGGTCATAGAGCCGTTGCATGGCGTCGACGGCATCGTTGCAGTGGAGGGTAGAGAGCACCACATGGCCGGTTTGAGAGGCCCGCATGGCTTCGACAGCGGTTTCGTTGTCACGGATTTCACCCACCAGAATGACATCCGGATCCTGGCGGACGAAGGAGCGCATGGCATCGGCAAAGCTGAAGCCGATCTCCGGCCTGACCCGGGTTTGCTGGATATTGGTAATGGAGTATTCGATCGGGTCTTCCACGGTAATCACTTTTCGGGCGCCATCATCGGCCAGTAACTGCAGGCCGGCATACAGTGTGGTGCTTTTGCCCGATCCGGTGGGGCCAACCACCAGCACCAGACCCGCGGGGTTGCGCAGTAGCCGCCGGTAGTTGTCGGCAATGGCACTGGACAGCCCGAGCTTGTCAATGCTGATCAGCTCGGAATTCTGTGGCAACAGGCGGATGACCACATGCTCGGCGTGCAGTGAGGGCTGTACCTGAATCCGCAAATCGAACAGTGCGTCCCCCACCCGCAGCCGCGAACGGCCACCCTGGGGCAAACGGCGTTCGGCGATATTCAGGTCGGCACGGAGCTTTATCACGTTGATCAGACCACGCAGTTCGCCGGGAGTGATCTCGTAGTGCGGCAGGTCACGCAGTTCACCATCCACCCGCAAGCGGATTCTCACGGTGCGATGATACTGCTCAATGTGCAGGTCGCTGGCGCGCTCGGCCACGGCATCGAGCAACATGGCTTCAAACAGCGAGATCAGGTGGGCGCCCACCTCCGGCTTGGCCTTGCCCAGCAGATCCTGATCTTTCTCCGCAAGGACCTTTTCCTCATAGTCGGGCAAGGGGGTAGTGTGAGCCTGAACCGAGAGGTCAGTGGCGGACCAGAGACGTCTGAAATCCGTCGGTGTGACCAGGATTTTTACGAGCCTGTGCCGAGGGAAAACCTGCTGGATTTCATCCATCGAGGCATCCGGGTCGCTGGTGGCAACCCTGAGGGTATCGTGATCGGTAAACAGGGGTATCAGGCGGTGATGATCGAGAAAGGCCTGGGAAAACCGGTTGAAGATGGCGGGGTCCAGTCGTCTGAGCAAAATATCGACGTTGCCCAGCTCCAGGTCATTGCGTTTGGCCAGGGAGCGGTATAACGCCAGATCATCCACATTAATCAGTTGCCGGACTTCGTCGATAATCAGACTGTTGTTGGCTTTTGCGCGGATTTTCGCCTCGTTGAGAATTTCCCGGTTGACGATGCCGAGTTCAATCAGGGTCTGGTCGCTTTTGTTGTCGAAGCTCACCAGCCCCTGTTCGATACGATGGATTTTCTGCTGCTCGTCCTGAACGTACTTGACCAGTTTCAACAGTGTCGATTCCGTTCGTTCAACACACACCAGCTGACCGCCCGGGGCCAATTGGTGGAGCAGGGCCGAGAGCGTCTTGAGGCCGGGCGTGGTGACCATGATGATGTCAAAGGGCGAAAACTGTGCCGAACCCTCTTCGCCTTCGCCGTGCAGCACAATGACATTTTTCAGTTGCAGCTGGCTGAGTTTGTCCATTGCGGCATCGGCCAGGGAGGCGACTTTTTCGATACCGACGACTTTGCTGGCGATTTTGGCCAGCACCGCACAGGGATAACCAAGTCCTGCACCCACATGCAGTACCCTGGGATGGTTCGGCAAAGTCAGCACACTGAAGATCTGTTTCAGTACTTCTGTGGTGGGAATGCTTTGCCCCGCCACCAGCGATCCATTTTCGCAATTGATAAAGTGTTGCCGGTCAATTGCCTCGAGGGCCGCCTCGAAACGTGGATCAATTTTTCGGTTGGCAGGGTTGCCCTGTTGGGTGGTGGATATTTTCATAAGGTCTGCTCTAACCACGACAGTGACAAAACCGGAGGGCGTTCCCGGTGAATTATTATTCGGCTATTAAACGTAGCACTTTGCAGCGGTTGAGAATAGTGCCCAGTACCTCGTGAACCGAAGGGTTTACCGGTGATCGGGTCTGGTTTAGTCTGCTGTTCATGCGTTTCGACAAGAAGTATAAAATCCAGCTGACCGACAGCACTTTCCGGCGCATGGACGAGGCCCCGGATGACCAGTTCTACCGGATTCCGCGTTTTGTCAGCCATATTGATCCCGATGCGATTGATCGGGTGACTGAACTGTACCGCGAATACCTGTCTGCCGGGATGGCGGTGCTGGATCTGATGAGCAGCTGGCTCAGCCATCTGCCCGAGGAACTGGCGCTCAGTCGCGTGGTCGGTCTGGGCATGAACGACCGGGAGATGGCGCGGAATCCACAGCTCGACCAGTGGGTCGTGCACGATCTGAATCGTGACCCCTCACTGCCGTTTATCGACGGGGAATTTGACGTCGTATTGATCTGTGTCTCGATTGATTATCTGACGGATCCCGTCGCGGTGTTGCGGGATGTGGGTCGGGTGCTCAAGCCCGGTGCCCCGTTGATTATCACCTATTCAAATCGCTACTTTGAATCGAAGGCGACTGCTGCCTGGTTGTATCTGAATGATGAGCAGCGCGCCTATCTGATCAAGACCTTTCTTGAGGAGGCCGGTTGCTACCGGCAGATTGAGCTGATGGATCGGAGTCCGCCGTCCGGCGACCCGTTGTTTGCGGTGGTTGCCAGGGTGGCCTGACCCGTTTATCTGTTGCCAGAACCCTGATTGCCCCCGATTCCCAAACATTGCTGAATGGCGGGAACCAGCAGGGGTGTCACATCAATACGGTTGGTGGCATGGGGGATGGTGTTGCAGGTGGCCAGCTCCGTCAGTCCGGACTGCATCAGCCGCTCATCGACGTTGTCGGCAAAAATACCGTGGATCGCTGCGCATTTAACCCGGCTGATACCCTGTTGCCGCGCCGCCTGAAGACACTTCAGAATGGTTTGGCCGCTGGAGATGACATCATCGATGATCACCGCGGTTCGATCCTGATAGCCTGAAAGGTCGGGGAGTGTGACCACCACATCGCGGTCGCCGTGCCGCTGTTTTTCGCCAATCACATAGGGATGACCGCTGGCCAGGGCAACCCGCGATACCCACTGTTCGCTCTCGCTGTCCGGCCCGATCAGTAACAGGGAAGCTTGATTGGTCAGCCAGTCAGTGAGAGCCGTTGTACCTTCAACCCTGACGCTGGGCACGGTGTAGATATCGGCAAGCGAATGGTAGCGATGAAGGTGTGGGTCCACTGTCACCAGCCAGTCGATATGGGTCGACAGCAGGCGGGCAAACAATCGCGAGGTGACCGCTTCGCCTTCATGAAAACGGCAGTCCTGACGCATGTAACACAGGTAGGGGGCCACCAGTCCCACCGAGCTTGCCCCCAATTCCCGCAGGGTTTCCAGCAGAAATATCAGCGGAAGCAACTTGGCATTCGGGTTGGCCAGATTGGCCACTACAATGCAGTGGCCACCGGCCACTGGTGTGGCAACTTTGAGATAGGTTTCCCCATCCGGAAACAGGCGGGTCTCGAGTGTTCCCCGGCTTCCTGCCAGTTCATGGCAGAGGGGTGCCAGCAGGGGGTGGCCATCAAGGGAGAACAACAGGGGCGGATGCTGGCCGGCAGGGTTCATGACGACTCCCCAATCGTAAACACAGGGCCATTATCCCGGTAAAAAGCCAGTGCATAATCCTGTTCTCCCTGGCTCTCTGAAAAGAGGGTAAAGAGTGGCTGTCCTTTTGTGACAGGCTCCCCCAGTGAGGCCGCCAGACGAAGCCCCGCTGCCGGATCGGTCGGTGCTCCGGCCAGTTTCGCCACTCTGGCAAGTCTGCGATTGTCTATTGCCGTGACTACGCCGTCCCGGTCGGCCGTCTCAATATGCTGGAAACGGGCCTTGGGCAGGGTTTTCAGGCCGCCCTGGGCCTTGGCGATACGTTGAAACTGTCGCCATGCCTGCCCGCTGTCCAGTATTTCCCTGGCCTGATCGATGCAAGCATCAACACCGTTGGCCTGGGCCATATCCAGCAGGTTGGCGGCGAGAAACAGCGAACGTTGCCGCAAATCCTGAGGTGCATCGGCCTGGCATTGCAGTACAGATAAAATATCCCGGGCCTCCTCAACCGGTCCGATGCCATAACCGATTGGTGCACTGCCATCGGTAATCAGGCAGCGCAGCTGAATACCGCAGGCGGCACCCACCAGGGTGAACATGGAAGCCAGCCTTTTGGCTTCTTCCCGGGTTCTTATTTTTGCGGTTGCGCCAACGGGTATATCGATTACCGCATGGGTTGAGCCCGCCGCTATTTTTTTGGATAACACCGACGCAATCATCTGGCCTTCGCCATCCAGGTCCAGTGCCCGCTCCACCCGGATCATCAGATCATCAACCGGACTCAGGCTGACCCCGCCGCCCCACACCAGACAGGCATCGGTGGCACCGACCACACGGCGGATTTCCTCCAGCTTGAGGTTGACGTTGGTCAGGGTATCCATGGTGTCTGCGGTACCCGATGGCGAGGTAATCGCCCGTGAGGACGTCTTCGGGATAATCAGTCCGGCTGAACTGACGATAGAAACCAGAATCGGTGTGGTGCGATTGCCCGGCAACCCACCGATGCAATGCTTGTCGAAAATACGAAGGTGGCCCGGCCACTCGAGCTGTTTGCCGCATTCCACCATCGCCTTGGTGAGGCTGATAATCTCGTCAACATCCAGCCTATTGCCCGCACAGGCACTGAGAAAGCTGGCAATGGCAACGTCGGTGTAGTGGTGGCCGCTGATGTCCGTGATGATACTTTTGATGTCGGATTCGCTGAGCTTGTGGCCGTAAATTTTCTTGCGGACCAGGCTCAGTGAGTTCAGCAAGGGTGCGTTATGAATCTTCACCTTGTCGCCACTTTTGATCTGCAGGTCATGCATGGCGACCTTTGACAGGCCTGCACAGCCCTCGGGAAGAATGTGATTGTCCACCACATTCAAGGTGGCAATCAGCGAGTGACCATTACTTTTCAGAGTCAGGCGGCTGCTGGCGGAGAACCCTTCTGAGAGGCAAACCGGTGAATCCTTGCGCATGTACACCACGGATTCCTGGTGGGTATCGATACCCATATCGACCACTTTGACAACATGGTCCACCTCCATACACGTCTCCTCCCGAACAGCGATCATCAACATCTGATACCGGCGCTATTCTAGGGTAATTTAACCCCTGAGCGGATATTTTCCTGTTTCGGAGTGCTGAGGTAGTCTGTGCTGGCTACCCCTTGAACAGTATGAACGGCAGACGCCGGACATCAGTCCCTGTTATTGAGCCATCGGCGACCTATCCAGTAGTCTGCACTGCAGAAGCGGCCGCCGCCCGTAAAAAACAGTGACAGCAGCATGATTAAGTAGGTGGCCGCAAACTCGATGCCATTGTTCAGAATGACAATGTTGCCCTTGCCGGTAAGCCAGGAGTAGTTGCCGTGTTCCCTAAGAAGTTGCCTGGCAGCTGACAATCGTTCACCCACTGCCTCGCTGTTTTCGAGACTCTGCTCCGCTGCCGGTATACCGATGGCGGCCAGGGGAAGTGCCATGCTGGTTGACGGGTCCGAGGGGGCAATCGCGAACCAGCCGTTTTGCCAGTGAACCGCAAAGGCGGCCACCAACATGGTGGCCATCAGCGGGATAGCAATCAGCCGTGTCCCCAGCCCGAACAACAGCAGGAATCCGCCAACCAGCTCTGTGGCGGTGGCCAGAACTGCCATCAGCCAGGGGAGAGGCAGCCCCAGCCCCCAGTCCGGGTTGCCCATCCAGCTGACTGTGCTATCGAAGGCGAGCAGTTTGGTCAGGCCTGCCGTGATGAAAATCGGTGCCAGAAAAAACCGTAACAGCAGTGGGGCAATAAAATCGGCTTTTCCGGTTGCGTCGAGTCCTCTGCGAACCCTGTCAATGAATGGCGCTGTGCTCATAAGGTCTTACCCATAGAATTGAATATTCGGGAACAGGAAGGATGAAGGGCGACCGCTTGGCCGCCCTTCTGGTATGTGAAATTAGCAGGGAGCTGGCGAATTATTTGCCGCCACATTTCCCTTCACCGCACTTTCCTTCACTAGGTTTGCCTTCCTCAGACTTTGGCGCAGCTTTTCCTTCACCGCATTTCCCTTCGCCGCACTTGCCTTCTTCAGACTTCGGGGCAGCTTTTCCCTCACCACATTTTCCTTCGCCACACTTACCTTCCCCGGGTTTACCGTCGGCATGTTTGCCAGCAAGCTGGTAGCCATTGCCGAGATCAGTCGCAGCGAAGGGGTTATCGGCCATGCTGGCCATAGGCAGGATCAGACTGGTGGAGATAAAAGCCATGCCAATAGTCGATTTGAACGTATTTTTTGTCGGTTTTTTCATGGTCAGTTCCTTGCTTTGTTTATGGGTGTCTCCGCATTGAGATGCGGTCGGGTATTTTTTGTTACATGCAGTAACAGGTTTTGATGACTTATTTTTCAACCGATAACGGGAGCGATTACCAGTTACATCCGTTCAATCAGTATTTTCATTAAAAGGGAATACGGAACAAAGGTATTCGGTAATCTGCTTAATAGATGCTGTCGAGGGGGATTTGTTACAGATACTTTTGGCGGAGGCGGGGTGTTTTTATCCGGCTATCAGGTGTTTTCATGGGAATGAATACAGTCCATTACTTTGCGCACTTCCTCTTCCGTGGCTTTGTTGTGCATAAAGGGGATGGCTTTGATCAGCCGGGCCAGCTGTTTGACATAACGGCGGCAGTGTCGACAGAGCAGCAGGTGAATGCGCACGGCGATACGTGTGGAAACACGCAAATCGCGATCCAGTAATTGATCCGCATTATTCACAAAGTCGCGGCAGCTCAGCACTCGCCAGTCTCCTCATAATGGTCTACAAGTTTGAACAATTGTGTTCTCGCACGGTGCAGGAGCACTCGCGCATTGGCTGAAGAAACCGTCAGCTCGCTACAGATTTCATCAAAAGGCAGCCCACTGGCATCCCGCATTTCGAGAATACAACGTTGGTTGTCCGGCATGGCGGTTAGCAGTTTTTCCAGACATTCGGCCAGTTGCTCACCGGTCAGCAGGCTCTCGGGAGAATCCGTGTGCCAATGGGCCGGTGGGTGCTGCCAGTGACCGCGTTCGGTAAACCTTTGTGCCAGGCTATCTTCCGTATACTGGTTCTCATCGCCGTGATCGCTGAACAATGATTCCCGCTTCCTCTGACGCAACTGCATTTTTGCTTCATTGATGGCGATGCTGCCCAGCCAGGTGCGGATTGCCGATTTGCCTGCAAAACTGCTAATGGCCTGGTAGGCCTTGAGCCAGGCATTTTGTACCACTTCTTCGGCTTCGCTGATGCCGACGATAGGTACGGTGAGAGCTATGAGGGCGCGGTGGTGGTCGCGAACCAATTCTGCAAAAAGTACCGGGTCGCCGGATTTCAGTTGTGCCAGCTTCTCAAGTTCCACGCGTTTACGTACCTTATTGATTTTTCGGTCTGGTGCTACATAACCAGACCGAGTTTAACTGTTGCCAAGCCTAATCCAAAGGCGGTGATAAAAACTATTGGTTTACGATAAAAAGTACGCAGCCAGTCTGATGAGGATGAATGTCGGTATTCGCACTCCGCCAGAAGATGGTTGGTCGCGACAGGCTGAACTGATCGGGACATATCAGCGTACACTCCCCCATCAAAAGAGGATCATGCGATGCCCCCACCTTCTGAACAAATTATTGAAAGGTTGCCCTGCCGGGGCTGTATGCGGGATTGCCCGTATTTCTCTGTCTGCGATGGCAAGCTCTGGCGCATGCCGATTGATCGACAGGGGGCTCAGGCAGGCGATGAGGAAGATGTCCAGCCGGGTAGTTGATGACCGGTCATATCGGTCACGGGGGGCGCAGCAATGAGTTCAAAAGCCCTGGTGATCGGTGCCTCCAGTGGCATTGCCCAGCGTTTGATTTGCCGACTAAGCGGGGATCCGCGTATTGCGAGGATTTATGCCGTCAGCCGCAGTCCCGCCGAGGTTGGTTTGTCGGCGCGGGTGAACTGGCTGACGTGCGACTATTCAGAGGCGGATATCGCCGAGACTGTTGCACTGCTCAATGATGAACCCGGTGAGTTTTCACGGGTGTTCATCTGTAACGGTATGCTCCACGAGGGTGACCGGGTTCGTCCCGAAAAGCGGCTTGAAGAGATAGATTTGTCCAGTGTTGAAGCAGTGTTCAGGACCAATACATTCACACCCCTGTTGTGGTTGAAGCATCTCGTGGGTCCGCTGCGCGGTGAGCAGGTCTGCACCCTGGCACTGTTCAGTGCCCGGGTTGGCAGTATCAGTGACAATAAGCTGGGTGGCTGGTACAGCTATCGTGCCTCCAAGGCGGCTCTGAACATGCTGGTTCAGACCGCTTCAATCGAATATGCCAGGCGGGCAAAAAATGTGCAGTTGGTGGCCTTTCACCCAGGCACCACTGACACAGCGCTGTCCAGACCGTTCCAGGGCAATGTGCCGACAGGCAAACTGTTTTCTGCCGATTTTGTGGCGGAACAGTTGCTGTCCATTGTTGAAAATATGACACCGGTTGGCCATGCGTTATATCTTGATTGGCAGGGCAGGGAGATTCCCTGGTGAGGGGGGCAGGGAATCTCGGCAGTCCGTCAACTTCAAGCAGCCAGGCAGGGCAGGCATACGGTTACCAGCAAGCCGCCCATGGGTGACGGTTTTAATTGCATTTGCCCGTCATACAGTTGGATCAACTCACTGACAATGGCGAGCCCAAGGCCCGAGCCAGAGCGCTGCTCATCCAGTCGGCCGCCGCGTTGCAAAGCTTCATCACGATCCTGGGAAGACATCCCCGGCCCGTCGTCCATAATGCTGAGGTGCAGGTTGTCAGCCTCACTGTACATTGCCATCACCACTTTCGATTTGGCCCAGCGCAATGCGTTTTCCAGTAGATTGCCGACAATTTCCTGTAGGTCCTGGGCATCGATTTGCAATTGCAGCGGTGGTATTTCGGGTTTTTGAAAGGCGATGTTCTTTCGTTCGGCCAATCGTGAGATACCGTTGAAGACAGGCTCAAGTGCCACCGATAGTGTCACTCTCGGTCGCAGCACCACTGGGCCAGCGGCGGAAGCCCGGGCCAGGTGGTGTCGCACAGCCTCGTTCAGTCGTTTCAGTTCGGATGCCATGATCTCGCGCTGACCGGCAGGCAGTTGCTCTGTTGTCGTCATCATTACACTGACAGGCGTTTTGATGGCATGGGCCAGGTTGCCCGCTGCGGTGCGGGCGCGGGACATCAACTGCCGGTCGCGTTCCAGTACGGTATTGATGGCAGTTGCCAGATTGTTCAACTCTTCGGGGAGGTCGGTGTCGAGCCGCTCACAGTCACCTCTTTCCACTGCCTGCAGATTGCTTCGGATACGTCTTAACGGTTCCAGTCCCCAGTGCAACTGACACCAGATGCCCAGCAGCAGCAAGATTCCCAGTGACACTAACGAGAGCCAGAGCAGTTGCTCAAAGCGGGCCAGTGCGGCATCCACTTCGCTGAGGTCAGCGGCCACGGCAACGTGCAGGGTGACCGGGAGCCTTGGCAGTCGCACATCCCGCTCCAGCTTGCGCAGGGTTTCCCCGTTTGGGCCGGAAATTGTGTTGTATTGCAGTTGCGGGCTTGCTGTCAGGGGCAAGCGCTGATCCCATAGAGAGCGGGAGGTCAGAACCCGGGAGGCGTTGTCGGAAATCTGCCAATACCAGCCGGAGAACACCTGATCGAAGCGGGCATCGCCGAGTCGCTGGTTGAGGGCCAGTGTGTCCGTTTGCCGTTCATATTCAATGCCGGCCAAAACCACGTTCAGCAGGGACTCCAGACGTTCATCGAATGCGGTATTGACGGCTTCGCGAAGATTGTAGGAGAGCAGCAGACCGGCAACCGGGATAACGAGTACCACCAAAATCAGCGAGGTGGCCAGCATGCGGGAAGCAATCGGCAGTGTGCGCAGGAAGTGTCGGTTCATGGGTCGGTCGGATGGCCCGGTAAACAGTAGCCCTGTCCCCGCACTGTACAAATTGAGTCGCTGTCCAGTTTTTTCCGCAACCGGCTTATCTGTACATCAATGACGTTTGAGTCCGGTTCCTGATCCTGGTCATAAACATGTTCCGAAAGCTCGGTTCGGCTCACCACCCGGGGCGCTGCGTGCATCAGATAGGAGAGCAGGCGGAATTCCTGTGCCGATAACGATACCGGCATACCCAGATAGGTGAATCGGCCCGTGTGGGTATCCAGTGTCAGGTCACCCACTGTAATAACCGGGTGGGCATGCCCGTGGCTGCGCCGAACCAGGGCCCGCAGGCGGAATAATACCTCGGCCGTTTCAAATGGCTTGGTCACATAATCATCGGCACCGGCCGAAAACCCCGCGGCTTTGTCTGACCAGCGCTCTCTGGCCGTGAGGATGAGGACCGGCAGATCCATACCGCGGGTGCGCCACCCCGAGAGCCACTGCACGCCGTTGCCATCCGGTAGGCCGAGATCGAGGATGATGGCATCGTAGCGCTCGACACTCACCAGAAAATCGGCGGTTTTTCCGTCGGGTGCTATTTCGACCAACACATCCACATTCCGCAGAGCTTTGGCGAGTGCCTCCGCAAGGGGTTGGTCATCTTCAACCAAAAGGACTTTCACTGGCGTGTCATCCCGCGAATATTGGTGCCTTCAATACCAATCAGTTCACCCGTGGCGGCATTCACTTCAAATTCCACCACTTGTCCCTGTGGTCCGAGCAGTTCTATTTCGTAGATTATCACGCCGTCCTCATCCTCCAGATCCACATCGATGACCTGGCCATCATAGTGGGTGTTAAGGCTTGCCAGAATCTCATTGAGGGGCTTGATTTTGCCCGCTTGAACATCTTCGTGGAGCCGTCGCCAATCATCATCGTCACTCCAGCCGGGGCCGATAAAGCCCAGTGTCAGAATGGCTGCCAGCAAATAGCGGCCCCTGCATCGCGGCGACCGGCGCCGGTGGTGATGGGCGAAAGACAGGTAATACTGGCTGAAAAGATGTTTCATGAAGGACATTCTGCCAAAGAGAACATGAATGAACTATGAACATATTACTCAGGGTTATGCAAGGCTGGTTTTGTTACTTTGTCCATCAAGCGGGCAGGTCGTGTTCGGGATTCTTCCCGGTGCTTCACCTGACCCTGTTTTGATCAATCAATCGGGAGATTTACATGAAACTGTTACTTACAACGCTGACGATTGCGGCACTGGCTGCGGCTCCTTTTGCCTATACAGCTGATTCAGCGGGCAATATAAGTCAGGCGATTATAGTCGGCTCAGATTATGGCATTACACATTTCACCAGCATTGAGTTTGAAGGGTCCAAAAGTATGGAAATTGAGGGCTGGATAGATCAGGACTGGCATGTGGAACTTGAAACCCGTGCCGGTAGTCCAGACGTCGTACATGAGGAACGAGAAAAACGTCTCAACGGTGCCTGGGGTATGACAGCTGCCGATGTGTTGCTGTATACAAAAGCGGCTGCTGAGGCAGGCATTGTTGACATTGAAGAAGTTAAAATCAATCGAAGAGATAGGATCGAGGTTGAAGGTGACGATGCGCGCGGTCGCGATCTTGAGGTCTATTTTGAACGAGGTAGCCAGGAGCCCGTTAAAATTAGTCGTGACGACTGATCTGGATTGGGACTCCTGTCTGAAATGACAATAGTTAGAGTCAGGCCCGCCAGCCAGTGGCGGGCCTTCTTTATTTCTCGCGGACAGTTTTTTGCTCGGAGGGCTTGCTGGAAAAGTCGTTGTTGGTGAACACCTCCGAAAGAATGAGCTGTTCAAGATAGCTTCGTTGACCGGCCTTCGTTGGGATTCGGATCACCAGATGAATCTCTTCGGCTGCCGGCACCTGAATCGTGACCCGAGGATCCACCGACGGCATTTCCAGTCCCCGTCGTTCACCAATTTTGTTCATGTGGCGGCGCACGGACTCCAGGTAGGGCTGGCAATGCCGGTTGGCCGCTGCGAGAAAGGCCTCCTGTGCAGCGCGCCAGTTATCCTCGCGCATGAAGGGCACGGTGAACACATGGAAGTCGTACCGCTCGGAAAAGGTTTCGTTGACCACCGGCTCAGAGAGAAATACCGCGTTGGGAATCACGATCACGTGGCCGGTGCGTTGGTGGACGCCGGATCCGGGGCCCACTTCAAGAATGGTTGTGGTCAACAGGCTCTGGTCGATGACATCTCCGCGAAAATCCTTGATCTGAATCCGGTCGCCAATGTTAAAGGACCCCGAGCCGCCTTTCAGCAGGGAGCCGGTGATACAGGAGATCAGCTCCTTGGTGGCCACCACAAAGGCCACGGCAATGGCCAGAATCGATAACGCCAGAGTGCGCAGCTGGTCCCCCCAGATAATCGCCAGACCCAGCAGTATCAACAACAGAAAACCGTTGCGCGTATTGGCCAGCAGGCGACCTTTCAGCTCCGGAGCCTTCACTTTGTGACGAATAAAGCGTGCGGTGAGCGTCCTGAGAATAATGATTACCGCCAGCAAAAAACCGGTATTCACCAGCAGCCCTGTCAGCGAGTCTGAAAGGGTAAAATTTTCGGCTAGAAGTGTTAGCTGATCGAACATACTATTGCCCAGTGGGTTCAGGCCTCCTTGCAAAAAAGGGGCTGATTAAAATAAAAATGGATGATGATTTGTCGCCGATAGCCGGGGGTTTTGCGTCCAACTATTACCGGTCCAATGTCAGCCAGAATATAGTATGAATCCCTGTGTGTATGCCAGATACTGATACCCTGGGCCAATGGTGAAGGGCGTTATGGTCGCTTGCCAATTGCTATTTTCCGATGTCAGAACAATCCCTTTGGATAGAGTAACTGTGGATAATCGAGCCTGAACAAACGTCACCGTCTTCATGTCCTTTTAACCACTCTTTCAGAAACTCAATGCGGGCCAGTACGAGCCTGGATTCAAACCCGCTGGCACACATCGGGTAAACACTACCGTACTGTAGGCGTTTATCCTCAAGCGGATATTTCATCTCGATATCTGCTTTCAGGCTCTTTTCCCATGCTTTTTGGGAAACTTCGAGTTTTGTCAAAAATTCAGGGTTTGCTGACTTGTAGGCGTACTTGATTTTTTCAAGCAAGTTCTCAAGTTTGCTTCTCACCGTTAGCAAATTGATACCTGCACACTGATTTATTTCTGACTGCGTTTGCGCGTTTTCCATGCATGAGGGTAACTCCTTGCCATGAGTCTGAAATGCTATTAACAAAGCGAGAAGGCTAAATAAGAACCTCATTGTTCAGTTATTCTCCATAAACATAACGTTGCAAATCAGCCCCATGTAGCAGGGAAACACAATATGTCTTGTCAGGCTATTCACCGGAAGCTGTTTCAGTAAACATTTTATAGGTGATGCTCTATTTCTTTAGGTAAGAAATCATTGTGTCAACATCACTGCACTCGAATGGGTCTTCCGGGCAATCATCCATCATCCCGGCTTCAGCAAAGAGTTGCTTTATTTCCCCATCAATGACGTGGGCAGAATAACGCCATGACACTTCACCCGGGCTCTTTTTAACCAGCATCCCCATCAAGCGAGTAAAATTTCCCTGTGCATCAGGTAACATTTTTACATGTTTAAGACCTAAATTTTTCGCCCACTGAAGCATGGTAAAGGGCGCACTAACGCTTAAGCAGTACACTTCATCAATACCCAGTGATTTCAGTTCATCATACTTGGCATCATAGTCAGGCAGATGAGTTCTAGAGCTCGTCTCAGTAAATACAGCCGACAGTGAAAATATAACGACATTTTTACCCGCGAATACGTCTTCCGTTGAAATATCCTTCCAGATAAATGGATTTCTCCCGTTAATGCTTTCACCACGGACACGGGTTTTAAATATCACATTGGGTACTTTGTTGCTCATAATTTCCTCATTATTCTTAAAATCAAAGTGTGTAATTTTAAAAGGGCATAACTCCACCGCTCACAGGAAAAATTGCGAGCGCTAGCGAGTAATTTTGTCCTTGTGTAGCGGATTTTTAGGCATTGCATAATCACTTCTCAGAACATTGGTCTAAGTATATTTGAGACACATGCTCATAGATGCACTCACCGTTTAATACCTGTTTGATACGGCGCATCCTTTCTTTCGACGCTACTGTATTTGGCTTGAGCATATTTGGCCCAGGAAGCATAGCAAGTAGTGATAAATATTCATCATCACTTAATTCTGATAGCGGCTTATTGAACCAAGAATGCGCCCCTTGATCAAAACCAAACAGTTGCTTACTGTCTTTTTCGCCGAAATATGCAGTAGACATAAAGGCTGTTAGCTGGGTTTCTTTTGATATATTTGGATTTACAACAAATCGTGCAATTAATGTTTGCTCTATTTTCTTAAAACCTTTCGTAAATTTATTAAAGAAAAGTTTTTTTACTAGGCTTTGGGTAATTGTTGTAGTGGTTAATGGGCTGGGCCATTCAACTCCAGAATGCTCAAAAAAAGTAGGATCTTGAATTTTTACTAATATGTCCTGACGCTTTTCACTTAAACCAATATCCTTTGGCGATACTGAAGCATAGGGGGCGAATTGATGAGGAAGCTTTTGATATGCGATTGCTACTGCATATGCTTCATATATAGCCAATGCTCCGCATAAAAGTGCCAATAAATATATAAGTTTTCGTCTCATGATGTTTTTATGCCTGACACCCGCCTTTGGGGCAGGCAAAATAAACGCAGCGTTTTTGGATGTCCCAGCCTCGTAGGGGTGACAACAGGCGCTTGTTGAAAGTCATCGTCTCAAGGCCATCAAATTATTGGGTTTATAGACTTTACAGAATGTTTCAATACCTATTTTTATTAGTAATGAAGTCAGATATACGGCGATTGCATAGATACCAATTTTTAGGCCAGCCAACGAGCTAACAATAGCACCCGTTAAATATTTTTTATCCAAAACAGCTTGTAGACCATTAGTGAACCACATTTTGTAGACTTCACTTTCTTTGTCACAAAGCGACTGCCATATAACCGTTTGAAAAGCCGCCAATATTCCTTTCCCAAGTTTTTTCTTTTGCTGAAAGGTGGCTGGCGACGGCAACCTAAGTTTTTCATCATAAGTTAGTAGGTTTTGGGACTCTGTATGAACCCTCTCGACAAAATCCAAAGCACCTTCTGGAACATTTGCTCCCAGCAGCTCCAATATCTCATCTTCATGCTTAGTTTGAATCAGTTTTGCTGCATCGCTTTGAATTTTATCTAAATCCATAAATTCGGATTTATCTGTTGCTATTGATGCGAGTAAAGCCTCTTCATCAAACCTTTTCGCCAAGCTAACTTTGAACTCAGATCGGCCACTCTCCGACTTAATATTCTTTTCGCAGCGCAGGGCCTCAACCATATAAGGCCTTGCCTTATCAAGATCTCGTTTTCTTAGGTAGCATATGGCTAGCAGCGCAGTAGCTTCAAGGTAAAGGCGTGTCGATTTAGATATTTTCTGACGAACGCCGGAAAATCCTCTTATTGCGTAGTCAGTCTCCCCGACTTCCATTGCCGTTTCAAACAGCCAATTCTTTGACTGCATTAATCTAGTCTCATGCCCAGTAGGCCTGAGAATATTTTGTATCTCAGCAGTTAACTTTTTACATTCCTCCAAATCTCGACGCGCCGCAGCGATCTTGAGGCTTGGCTCCAAGAGTCTTAGCTTCCTTTTCTGTTCTTCCGTAAGCCTATGAGTACTCATATATTTCCGGACTTTTAACATTTGTATACCGCGCATGCGCGCTTTGCCGAATCTGATATTCGGCGCCCCTTTGTAACAACCTGATCAGGAAAAGAAAGTTGGGAAATGTCTGATTCCTTTCAGAGTAAAGCGAGTTTTTTCTATTATCTAAAGTAACAGAATCGCGTTATTTTTTCGTACACACGAGCAATCCCTTGTTTTTAAATCTTTTTTCTATGAAGGCAGTTAGATAGTGAGCATGGGCTGAGTATAAACCGCGCGCTGGGTTTGACAACCTCTGGAGAGAATGCCCTGAGTCAGGAGGTATTTGTTGAGGGGTGGCGGTAAGGCTTATGTCAGAAGCCTGCCTGCCGGTATGCAATTCTGGGTGTTGGAAATGGTGGGCCTTGCTGGACTTGAACCAGCGACCAATCGATTATGAGTCGACTGCTCTAACCAACTGAGCTAAAGGCCCTTTGAGAGGCAAGGATAGCAGTGTCTGTGTCATTGCTGTCCAGGGTAATAGTATTCGTCTTGTTATCTTGCGTTGCCGGGGCGGGGTTCGCTGCCCCGGCAGGTTATTTCAAGAGGTTATTCGTCCAGGAAGCTGCGCAAATGATCGGAGCGAGTGGGGTGCCGCAGTTTTCGCAGCGCTTTGGCTTCGATCTGGCGGATCCGCTCACGGGTTACATCAAATTGTTTGCCCACTTCTTCGAGGGTGTGGTCGGTATTCATGTCGATACCAAACCGCATCCGCAATACTTTGGCTTCCCGGGCTGTCAGGTTGTTGAGGACGTCGCGGGTCGATTCGGTGAGACTTTCCGTGGTGGCGGAATCCACCGGGGACATGATGTTGGTGTCCTCGATAAAGTCGCCCAGATGGGAGTCTTCGTCGTCACCAATGGGGGTCTCCATGGAGATCGGTTCCTTGGCGATTTTCAGCACCTTGCGGATTTTGTCCTCGGGCATTTCCATTCTTTCGCCGAGTTCCTCGGGCGTGGGTTCACGGCCCATTTCCTGCAGCATCTGCCGGGAGATACGATTGAGTTTGTTGATGGTTTCAATCATGTGCACCGGAATACGGATGGTGCGCGCCTGGTCGGCGATGGAGCGGGTGATGGCCTGCCGAATCCACCAGGTGGCATAGGTCGAGAATTTGTAGCCGCGGCGGTATTCAAACTTGTCCACTGCCTTCATCAGACCGATGTTGCCTTCCTGAATCAGGTCGAGGAACTGCAGACCGCGGTTGGTGTACTTCTTGGCAATTGAAATCACCAGACGCAGGTTGGCTTCCACCATTTCTTTTTTGGCGCGACGGGCCTTGGCCTCGCCGATTGACATACGGCGGTTGATGTCCTTGATCTGGCTGATGGTCAGGCCGGTTTTTTCTTCGAGCTGCATCAGTCGGCGCTGAGAGCGCTGAATGTCCGGTTCTACCACGGCGATTGCAGTGGCATAGGTTTCCTTGCCTTTGGCCAGCCCGGTGGCCCAGCTTTCATCGGTTTCGTGGCCGGGAAACAGACTGATAAAGTCGGTGCGCGGCATTTTTGCCTGGCGAATACAGAGCGCCATAACAGTGCGCTCTTCCGCACGGATAAGGCTCAGGGCTTCGCGAACCGCCTCTGCCATGGGTTCGAATTGACGGGGTGCCAGTTTCAGGAACTTAAAGTGTTCGCCCAGTGCAGCCAAGTGTTGCTGGGTGCTTTTATGGGCCACACCATAACGACTGATTGCCTTTTTGGCTTTACTGTTCAACTGCCGCAGGGTGTCAAAACGCTCCTTGGCTTCGATGGGGTCGAGACCGGTGTCTTCCGCCTCGTCTTCGTCGTCCTCTTCCTCTTCCTTGTTTTTGGCCGCTTCGGCCTGGGCGAGGGCGGAGGGAACGTGATCCATCGGGTTCAGATAACCGATTAACACATCGCTGAGTTTGCGTTCCTCGGTTTCAATCAGGTCGTATTCAGCGAGGAGATGATCCACGGCGGCAGGCCATTCGGCGAGGGCTGCCATGAGCTCCCGAACGCCTTCCTCGATACGCTTGGCGATTTCTATTTCGCCTTCGCGGGTGAGTAGTTCAACCGAGCCCATTTCACGCATGTACATGCGAACCGGGTCGGTGGTGCGGTGTTGTTCGGTCTCGACAGCCGCCAGTGCTGCCGCGGCTTCGGCGGCGGCGATTTCATCGGTGGTGGAGTCGCCGGAGGCGATCAGGAGCTGTTCGGCATCGGGGGCGGTTTCATAAACGCTGATCCCCATGTCGTTGATCATCTGAATGATATCTTCTACCTGATCGGGATCGGAAATATCCTCAGGTAAATGGTCATTGACTTCGGCATAGGTCAAATAACCCTGTTCGCGTCCGCGGGCAATTAGTTCCTTGATCCGGGATTGATGTTGTGCGTTACCACTCATATACGATCTGCTGTCACGTTGGGGCAAAATAGGACGCCGGATTATACGGTAATAATCCGGCGCTGTCTTACCTGATTTTCGGTATGGCCGCAATTAGCCAGCTGTTGGTTATCTTGGCTTCGATTTTGCAAGGACTTGATTAAAAAGCGCTTTTACCTCGTCTGTCCGTTGGTCCGATGGCAGTTTCGACCAGGCATTGGTAAGCTGCTTGAGGTCGTGGTCATCGACGGTCTCCCTGGTCGCCAGGAACTGAATCACCTGTAGTGGTTCAAGTTTCAGAATTGACTGGCGAAGCAGCTGATCCTGAATCTCCTGAAACTCTTTTTCATTGTCCCTGAGGCTGTTTGCCACGGGCCTGAGCAGATCGGTGGCGGCAATTTTGGCCAGTCGATCCGCCTGCGCGGGGTCATGCATTCCCCGCCAGTAACCCAGTATATGATTGAGGCTGTATCCCGGGTTTTCAAGGATGAGCTCGACCAGTGGCACTAAAATATCCAATCCCTCGATATCGAGTTTGCGCAGTGCGTCCAGATCCGTGACCAATTTTGCCAACTCTGGATGGTTGGCCAGCAGGGCGATCAGCGTGTGCACGGGCGGCATTTTGATCCGATTCTGCTGGCCGGCCTGAACCGGTTGGTCGCGGCCACTCCCGGATACAGGCTCTTCCTCGGGGTAAACGGGGTAGTCCCAATCCGGTTGTGGCGGCTGATACACCGGTTGGCCCCGGGTTTCCTCCGGCTCCATGTAATCGCCCAGTGTGGCGATATCCAGACCAATCTTGTCGGCGACTGCCCTCAGCATCAGTTCGCGAAAGACCCCGCGCGGCATGCGCTTGATCATCGGCGCGGCCTGTTTCCACATTCTCGCCCGATTGTCGGGGCTATCGGTATTAAGACCGAGCGCCATGGTCTCCATGAGGAACTCGGAGATGGGGGTGGCCGACTGTACCGTTTCGAGGAATTTTTCAGGACCGATCTGTCGCACCGTGGAATCGGGATCTTCGCCGCTCTGCAGGAACATAAATCGCGCTGAGCGCCCGTCAATCATCAACGGCAGGCAGGTGTCCAGTGCCCGACTGGCGGCATTGCTGCCAGCCGCGTCGCCGTCAAAGCAGAACACCACTTCGGGTGTATAGCGGAACAATTTTTCCAGGTGCTCGGTGGATGCAGAAGTGCCGAGTGTGGCAACCACATTGAAGATGCCGTGCTCAAAAAGCATGACCACGTCCATATATCCTTCTACCACGAGCATGAAGGGGATTTCGCGCAGCTCCTTGTTCGCCTCGTAGAGGCCGTAGAGCTCCCGGCCTTTGTGAAACAAGGGCGTTTCGGGTGTGTTCAGGTACTTGGGCTTTTCTTCTGTCAGGACGCGACCGCCAAAGCCGATGGTACGACCGCGAATATCCCGGATAGGAAACATGATGCGGTGGCGGAAGCGGTCGTAAACCTTGTGCTCCTCCACCTGGTCGATGACCATGCCGCTCTCTTTGAGCAGTTTGATATCGTGATCAGTGTGACCCATGCGGTTGAGCATATTGTCCCAGCCGGGCGGCGCAAAACCGATGCCGAACTTGCGGGCGGTCTCTCCAGAAACGCCGCGGGACTTCAGGTAATAAACGGCTTCAAAAGCGAAGTGATGATGCCGCAGGGAACTGCGGAAAAAACGATCAGCCTGTTCAAGGGTATGATAGAGCGCCTTACGTCGTTCAGTTGCCGCGTCGCTGGGCCCGGCTTCGCGGGGAACGTCCAGACCAGCCTGTTTGGCGAGGGTTTCAACGGCTTCCGGAAATGAAATTCTGTCAAAATCCATGACAAAGCCGATGGCATTGCCACCGGCGCCGCAACCAAAACAGTAATAGAACTGTTTATCCTGGCTTACCGTAAAAGAAGGGGTTTTTTCGTCGTGAAACGGACAGCGGGCTGAGTGGTTTTTACCGGATTTTCGCAGGTCAACCCGACCGCCGACGACATCTACAATATCGACGCGATCCAGCAGGTCGTCGATAAAGGTTTGTGGAATCTTGCCGGCCATAGAAAAATATCAGTGGTCAGTTAATAAACACTGGCCTGCCCGGAATGCATGCTTTTTTTATCAGTTGGCTGACCAGAATGAGCTATACAGCTTAGCGGCAATATCGATCCCTATCTAGGGCCTGTTAACACTAATTAAATAATTGCTGCTGGAGGTCAGTTTTGTCCTCAACAAGGCAGAGGGAGGGAGAATAGTGGTCTATTTGAGCGACTGAGAGCCTGCCCCATGAACGCAGTGAGTGCTTTGGGCATAACGCAGATGGGGCCAAAATTGGCCCCAGCCCTACGGGTTGTTACCCAACAATGTCCACTTGGCGTTGCGCCTCGCTCATTTGGAGCCACCAAACCACGCTCACCGCGCCTGAATTGGACATTGTTGGATAAACAACAGCGGCTATTCAGTGAGTGTTAGCAGACCCTAGCCTAATTTTGCCTTTACCAGGCCGCTCACAGCGCCGACATCCGCTCTGCCCTGGATCTGGGGTTTGAGTACTGCCATGACTTTTCCCATATCGCGCATGGACTCGGCACCGCTTTCTGCAATTGCGGCAGTGACCATGCCGGCCAGCTCTGCGTCGCTGAGCGGGGCGGGAAGAAACGCCTGAATGACCTCAATTTCTGCCTGTTCCTTTTCGGCCAGTTCAGGGCGGTCGGCGCTTTCAAACTGGGCGATGGAATCGCGGCGCTGTTTCACCATTTTGTCGAGTACCGCCAGGACTCTGGCGTCGTCCAGCTCGATGCGTTCGTCCACTTCAATGCGTTTCAGTTCCGACAAAATCAATCGGATCGCGCCCAGCTTTTCCTTGGCCTTGGCGCGCATCGCCTCTTTCATTGCCTCGCTAATCTGCTTTTTCAGGGTATGGCTCATGATCTGTTCCTCAAACGCAAAAAGCGCCGACATTGCGGCGCTTGATGGATAGCTATCTGTTCTGACTGATCGGGATCAGATCAGTACAGGCGCTGGAATTTCTTCGTTTCGCGAGACTGCTTCTTGGCGTGGCGTTTTACCGCGGCAGCCGCCTTGCGCTTGCGCTCCCAGGTGGGTTTTTCAAAAAATTCACGGCGGCGCACTTCTGCCAGCACGCCAGCTTTTTCACATGAGCGTTTGAAGCGGCGCAGAGCCACATCAAAGGGTTCGTTTTCTTTAATTCGAACGAAGGGCATGTAACCTCTATCCTGTTCTGTTCATTGGTCGTGTTGTACCCGATCAAAGGTGCAACGTTCAAGGGCGCGTATTCTATACACTTCCAGCAATGGTTGCAAAACTTTATCTGGCCGCTGGTCGGTTGGGCTAACTGCATGAATTGGCGACTTTTTTGGCGTATGATTGCGCGTTTCCGAACAGGGGATAAGCGGCGGTGCGAGTACTGGGAATAGAAACATCCTGCGATGAGACCGGCGTAGCTGTGTACGACAGTGATTGCGGCCTGCTGGCCCACGTTCTGTACAGTCAGGTGGCCGTTCACGCAGAGTACGGCGGTGTCGTTCCCGAACTGGCCTCCCGCGACCATGTGCGAAAGCTGTTGCCGTTGATCCGGCAGGTGATGGCCGAGGTTGACCTGTCGGCCAAAGACATCGACGGCGTAGCCTACACGGCTGGCCCCGGACTGATAGGCGCCCTGATGGTGGGCGCCAGTCTGGGTCGTGCGCTGGCGTATGCCTGGCAGGTGCCAGCTATTGGTGTGCATCACATGGAGGGCCATTTGCTGGCCCCGATGCTGGAAAAAAGCCCCCCTGATTTCCCTTTTGTGGCGCTGCTGGTGTCCGGCGGCCATACTCAGTTGATTGAAGTGCAGGCTATTGGTCAGTACCGGATCCTCGGTGAGTCCGTGGATGATGCGGCGGGCGAGGCCTTTGACAAGGCGGCCAAGATGCTCGATCTGGATTACCCGGGCGGGCCTGAAATCGCCAGGCTTGCCCTGCAGGGTGATGTGACACGGTTTCGCTTTCCCCGCCCCATGACGGATCGCCCCGGGCTGGATTTCAGTTTCTCCGGACTGAAAACCTATACCCTGAACACTATTGCCGAACATAGAGGCGAGGATGTGTTGCCGGATCGGCAGACCATGGCCGATATCGCCTGTGCTTTTCAGGAGGCGGTGGTGGATACACTGGCGATCAAATGTCGCAGGGCGCTGGAGCAGACTGGTTTGACTACATTGGTGATTGCCGGGGGTGTCTCGGCCAATAGCCGTTTGCGCGAAAAACTGGGCGCCAGCCTTGCCAGGGTCAATGGCCGGGTTTTCTATGCCCGCCACGAATTTTGCACCGATAACGGTGCCATGATTGCTTACGCCGGGTGTTGCCGGCTGATGGCGGGGCAGCAGGAGGATCTGGGCATTCGCACGCTGCCGCGCTGGCCAATGGATACCCTGCCCGCACTGGCTGTGGAGTGATATCGATGGACATTGTCTATATCCGGAATCTGCGCATTGCCACCGTTATCGGCGTTTATGACTGGGAGCGGCAGGTGCGCCAGATCGTCAGTCTTGATCTGGAGATGGGCGCGGATATCAGCAGGGCGGCCGACACCGACGATATTCAGTACACCCTCGATTACAAGGCTGTGGCAGACCGGTTGACCGCGTTTGTCGGCGGCAGTGAATTTCTGCTGCTGGAAACCATGGCGGAGCAGGTGGCGACGATCGTGCTGATGGAGTTTTCGGTGCCCTGGCTGCGTTTGCGTATCGGCAAACCCGGCGCCATTGCCGAGGCAGACGACGTGGGCGTTTTGATTGAGCGGGGTGCACGCCGCTGATGCTGGCACAGGTTTATCTCAGTCTTGGCAGCAACATCGACCGGGATCACTACATTCGCGCTGCGCTGGATGCCCTGGCGGAGCAGTTTGGTGAGCTGAAGATCTCATCTGTCTACGAGAGTGAGTCCGTGGGCTTTGTCGGCGATAATTTTTTCAATCTGGTGGTGGGACTCAGCACGGAACTGTCTGTCGGTGAGCTGTCCGGGTATCTGAAGGCGCTGGAGTATCGCCATGGGCGCCAACCGGATTGTGCGCGTTTCAGCAGCCGAACGCTGGATATCGATATTCTGACCTATGCAGACCTCACCGGCAGGGTGGACGGGGTCACACTGCCACGCGGTGAAATCCTGGAGAACGCCTTTGTCCTCTGGCCATTGGCAGAATTAGCCCCCGATGCGCGGCATCCGTTGCTGGGTACCTGTTATGAAACACTTTGGCGCAACTATTCTGACCGGTATGACCGGCGCGGCCAGTCACTCTGGCCGGTATCCTTTTGCTGGCGGGGTAGTGAGCTGTCGCGGTTGATGAACAGCGGTGCCGGAGCCTCCTGATTAACGCCGACCATTTGCCGGTTCAGGCCGCACAGGTGATGCAGAGATTGGTGTAGGGAACTGCCCTGAGTCGTTCTACGGAGATTTCCCCACCGCACTGGCTGCAAAGGTTATAGTTGCCGGATTCGATGCGTTCAAGCGCCCGATTGACCAGGGAAAGTTCCCGCCGCGCTTCATTGCCGAGGGCTTCAACCACTTCGTCGTTCTCGCGTTCCTGAGCCTGTTCTTCCCAATCCCTGGAGTGAGCCTGGGAAATATCGGTTTTGAGGTTGGATAAGCGGTCTACGAGCTCCGTCTGACGGGTGTGTAGTTGCTGTTTGATGGCTTCAAGTTCATGGGTCATGGATGGCCTTGTCATAAAAAGTGACCGAACCTTGATTTTTCATTAATTGAAGGTTCGGCCACAGGGTTGAAAGTAAGACAGTATGTTCTATTTGATCTTGATACGCTTTTGCTCCGGTTCTGCCTTGGCAACTTTTGGTGCAGTCAGTTTCAGTACCCCGTCCTTGAAGGAGGCCTTGATATCTTCCTCGTGGACATCGCCGCCCAAATCAAAGCTTCGCACATATCTGCCATAGCGGCGCTCCTGACGAATGACCTTGCCCTCTTTTTCTTCCTTCTGTTCCTGAGTGGTTTCTGCCTCCAGACGCAGCACACCGTTTTCCAGGGTGATCTTGATATCCTCTTTTTTGATACCTGGCATTTCTGCCGTGATTTCGTAGTGATCGTTCTTGTCCATGATATCTACCCGGGGCGAAAAGAATGAGCCGGGGGTATCCACTTCACTGCTGCGGGCTGGTGCCCAGAAGTCGTCAAAAAAACGATCCATGTCGAACAAACTCCCTCTCGGTCTTGGTATTAGTGACATGATAAAACCTCCATTAATGAGCCGTTTTTTCTGGTTGAACAGCCTGTTAAGCGTTGCTCAAAAAGCATAGTCCAAATGACGGTTTTTGAGTGCCTGCTTATTACATGGGGTGCTGTAGCTGGGGTTTCAAGTCGGAGGGGGAGGATGAGCTGATGCTGGTTTGATCTGTATCAAGGGTTAGATGTTGAGGTGGCTGCCACCGTCTACCGCAATGACCTGTCCGGTGATATAGCTGGCGTCAGTAGCCAGAAAGAGGGCCATGCCTGCAATATCGCGGGGATGGCCGATCCGTTGCAAGGGCACGCTCTGGTTGACCTGCTGCTTGACTGTCTCGCTCATCTGTTCATCGTGGTGTGGCCAGAGAATGACGCCGGGGGCAATCCCGTTGACGCGCACCCGGGGTGCCAGTTCACGGGCCAGCGCTTTGGTCATCATGGCGTTGCCGGCCTTGGCAATACAGTAGATGCTGTAACCCGCCAGCGGGCTGCGGGCATAAATATCGGCAATATTGATAATGCTGCCGCGCTGTTTACGAAGTGATTCGGCGAGGCTTTGGCACAGGAAAAATCCCCCCTTCAGATTGCTGTCCATCAACTGGTGCCACTGTTGCTCCGTCGCCTCTTCAAACGGTGTCGGGAAAAAACTGGAGGCATTATTCACCAGCACATCGACCCGACCCCGCCAGGCCATCACCTCGGCTGCCAGTTTGTGAACGGCCTTGGCGTCACCCAGGGCCGCCGAAAAAACCGCAACCGAGTTCCTGCGCTGGGTATTTAACCTGTCGGCCAGGGCCTGGGCCTCCCCGGTTGAGCGGTGGCAATGAAGCGCCACGTCAAACCCTGCACGGTGAAAGGTGCAGGCGATTTCAGCGCCAATGCGCCGTGCTGCACCGGTTACCAGGACAACCCGGTTCATCCGTGACAGGGCTCCCGCAGGTTGTTGAGAATAGCCAGTCGACGCTGCTCAATAGCCTGACCGAGCTGTTTGCCGCTCAATCCCTGCTGCAGAAATTCCCCGGCACTGACCTCCCGAACCGCATCACAGGCACGGCGCAACCACTCGCCGGTGGTGTAGGGCTGTTGTTCAAATCCCAGGCGGCCCCTGGCATCGGCTTCGCAGCATTGAACGAAGTTGCTCAGCTTGACCGGATCGCGCAAAGCACCAATTTCCTGCAGCAGTCGCAGGGTGGTGGCAGCTTTCAGGTGAGGTGCCCTGTGGCAGTTGAGGTGATGCCGCGTCACGGCCACTGCCAGTTCGCGAAACCGGTTGGGCACCCGCAGTCGGTCACACAACTGATTGACCAGTTTGACGCCGCTGGCCTCGTGACCAATGTGGCGGGGCAGGACCTCTGCCGGGGTAATGGCTTTGCCGAGATCATGCACCAGTACGGCGAAGTGGACAGCCGGGTCGTTACTCAATATGGCGGCCTGATCCAGGGCCATCAGAACATGCAGCCCCGTATCAATTTCGGGGTGGTAATCCGCCCGTTGCGGTACACCGAACAGGGCGTCAACTTCAGGAAACAGCGCCTTGAGCGCACCGCACTGGCGGAGCACGTCAATGTAGGTTCGCGAAGATCGCTCGGCCAGTGCGCGTTCTGTTTCCATCCAGACCCGCTCGGCGGAGAGATACTGCAATTCGCCACTGCGGGTGATGTTCGTCATCAATGTCAGGGTTTCCGGTGCAACGGTAAAACCGAGGTGTGCATAGCGCGCGGCAAAACGCGCTACCCGCAGTACGCGCAGCGGATCCTCCGCAAAGGCTGGCGAGACATGCCGCAATAACCGTTGCTGCAAATCCCGCTGGCCGCCGTAGGGGTCAATCAGGTTGTCATTGCCATCCATTGCCATGGCATTGATAGTGAGATCCCGGCGGCTGAGGTCTTCTTCCAGAGTAATGTTGGGATCGGTGCAGAACTGAAATCCCTGATAGCCCCTGCCGGATTTTCGCTCGGTGCGGGCGAGAGCGTATTCCTCGTTGCTCTGCGGGTGCAGAAATACCGGGAAATCCTTGCCCACCGGGCGGTAGCCCTGGGCCGTCAGTATTTCCGGTGTGCCACCGACCACGACCCAGTCCCGTTCATGAACCGGGTAGTCGAGTAGTTTGTCGCGGACGGCACCGCCGACCAGATAGACTTCCATAGGTGATTCCCAGAGTGAATGGCTATGTTAACAGTCGCGCCACCTGGCAGGTATCATTGACCAAAAATTTTCAGGTTAAAGAATACCTGTCATATACTCGAAAAAATCAAGCGGGAGCGGGATATGTTGCGTACCACATTGCTGGATGACAGTGGCCAGCTGCAACAGGGTGGTGTCGAACTGATTGATCGGTGGCGCCAGTCTGATAAAAGTTTTTTATGGTTGGACCTGTACGGTGAAGCCGAAAGCGAAGAAGACGCCCTGTTTGGCCAGTTTGGCATCCATCCCCTGGCGATGTCGGATGCGAGAAGGCAGCGTCACCCGCCCAAACTGGAGGTGTTTGACGACCATCTGTTTATAGTCCTGCAGGGGCTCGATGCGGAAAGTCAGACCCTCGATTTTGGCAGGATACAGATAGCGATGTTTGCCGGGGAGCGGTTCCTGGTGACCCGGCGGGATGGTCTGTCGGTCAGCATCAATCACTGGTGGGGGGCAGACCAGTTGTCCAGAACCATGGCGGCGGGTGGTATCCATCTGGCGCTGGCCATTTCCAAAACCGTGGCACAGCGCTATCTCGACCTACTGCTGGCGTTTGAACCGACCCTGTCGGAGCTCGAGGATGGTCTGCAGGAGCATCCCGACGACCAGACCATGCGCGAGCTGACCACCCATCGCACCCGGTTGCGCAAACTTCGCCGGGTGTTCAGGTATCTGGCGGGTGTCTTTGAGGCGTTGCGCGAGGTGGATACTCCACTGTTCGATGCCGAGTCCCGGGAGTACCGCCATCAGTTGCTGGATGTCTACGAGAAATACGAACGCTTGTTCTCGCTGTCTACCATGTATTACGAAGTGGCCAGCGATCTGGTGGACGGCTACATTTCCCTGACCTCCCACAATCTCAACAGCACAGTACAGATTCTCACGGTGCTCACTGCGATTTTTGTGCCACTGACGTTTTTGGCGGGTATTTACGGTATGAATTTTGAGAACATGCCGGAGCTCGGCGCTGAAAACGGTTATTTTGTATTGCTCGGGACAATGGCCCTGATTGCCATCATTTTACTGGTAGTGTTCAAGCGCAAACACTGGCTATAGGGGCTGTGATGAAAGTATTAAACGAATGGTTGCAATTCAGACTGCTGGAAATCGGCGACTACGTGCTCACACTGGCCGATGTGGTTCAGTTTGTCCTGATTATGACCGTGACCCTGGTGATGGCACGTCGTATCAGCCGGGTTCTCACCCGTCTGGTGGGTGCCCGCAGTCGCATTTCCCCCAGCCAGTTGTATACCTTCACCCAGTTGCTCAGCTACATCATCCTGCTGGTGGGTTTTCTGGTGGGGCTGTCCAGCCTCGGTTTCAGTCTTGACAAGATGTTGCTGGTGGCCGGTGCTCTGGGCGTGGGGATTGGTTTTGGCCTGCAGAACATTGCCAACAACTTTATTTCCGGGATCATCATCCTGTTCGAAAAATCCCTGCGGGTCGGCGACTTTGTGGAACTGGAAGCTGATCTGTTCGGCGAAGTCAGGCAGATCAATATCCGCAGCACCCTGATCCGCACCCTGGACAATGCCGATATCCTGGTGCCGAACTCGGAATTTATCAACGGGCGGGTGAATAACTGGACCCTGGACGACGACGAGCGCCGTTTTAGCATTCCCTTCGGTGTGGCCTACGGCTCGGATACTGACAAGGTGCTGGCGGTGGTGCTGGCGGCGGGAAAGGCTGTGCCGCTGACCTATGAAGGCAATAACCGTCAAACACTTGTAATTATGAAGGGGTTTGGCGACAGCAGTCTGGATTTTTCCCTGTCGGTCTGGGTGAGAGGGGAAATGATCAAGCGAGCCGGGTTTGTCAGGTCCGAATACCTGCTGGCGATTCACCGGGCGCTGGTTGAGAATAATATCGAGATACCCTTCCCGCAGCGGGATCTGCACCTGCGTTCGTCCTCGGTGCCACTGGCGGCCAGCGTTCCCGAAGCAGAGGAGCAACCTCTGCCGGCCAACCGGGACAACAGTGAGTCATCCTCTTAGCGGCACTGCTGTCGTTCATTGTTGGCGACAAAGGCAAAGAAGCGACTCAGCTGCTCTGGCCCCAGGGTGACCGGATGCGCATCACAGCCAAACAGCTTGCGGTTTTTTTGATAGTGACTGGCATATTTTGCCAGTCGAATCCGGGAGCGGAGTTGGTAGACAAGTCTTGATGAAAACATGGTTATTCTTCCAGGCTGTATATTTATACAGTATCTTAGCGATGTTCGCTGAAATAACAATACCTGAACAGAAAAAACTGGCTGCTACCGGTGCCTGCGCGGGCTTGCCCGATGACAAAAAGCCTAACTGTCCAACAGTTTGCGCAGGAATTGCCCGGTGTGGGAGTGCTCGGCGGTGGCCACCTGTTCCGGTGTGCCGGTGGCGATAATCTGACCGCCCCCCGAGCCACCTTCCGGCCCGAGATCCACCACCCAGTCGGCAGTCTTGATCACATCGAGGTTGTGCTCGATCACCACCACGGTGTTGCCGTGGTCCCGCAGTCGGTGCAGTACGGCCAGCAATTGCTGGATATCGTGAAAATGCAGGCCGGTGGTGGGTTCATCCAGAATATACAGGGTATTGCCGGTGTCCCGCTTGGACAGTTCGCGCGATAACTTCACCCGCTGGGCTTCGCCGCCGGACAGGGTGGTGGCGGCCTGTCCCAGCCGGATGTAGGACAGACCCACGTCGATCAGGGTTTGCAGTTTGCGGGCAATGGCGGGCAGTGCCTCGAAGAAATCCCAGGCATCCTCCACGGTCATATCCAGCACTTCGTGGATATTTTTGCCCTTGTAGCGAATTTCCAGTGTCTCGCGGTTGTAGCGCTGCCCTTTGCAGACATCGCAGGGCACATAAATATCCGGCAGGAAATGCATTTCCACTTTGGTGACGCCGTCGCCCTGGCAGGCCTCGCAGCGACCACCCTTGACATTGAAACTGAAACGGCCCGGTTTGTAGCCCCGTGAGCGGGCTTCCTGGGTGCCGGCAAACAGTTCCCGGATGGGGGTGAAAATGCCGGTGTAGGTGGCGGGGTTGGAGCGAGGGGTGCGGCCAATGGGGCTCTGGTCGATATCCACGCATTTGTCCAGCAGGTCCAGTCCCTCCACGTCCCGATGGGGGGCGGCCTTGAGTGTGGTGGCTTTATTGAGCACCGTGGCGGCGAGGGGGTGGAGGGTGCCGTTGATCAGGGTTGATTTGCCAGAACCGGACACCCCGGTAATGCAGGTAAACAGGCCCAATGGCAGGGACAGATCGACCTGTTGCAGGTTGTTGCCGCTCGCTCCCAGCAGTCGTAACTGCTGCCTGCCGGCTTTGGTGCGGTTGGCCGGAACCGCAATCATCTTGCGTCCGGACAGGTAGTCTCCGGTCAGGGAGTTCGGTGCATTGATAATGTCCTCGTAGGTGCCGCGGGCGACAATCTCGCCGCCGTGCACCCCGGCGCCGGGACCGATATCGACAATATAGTCGGCCGCCCGAATTGCCTCTTCGTCGTGTTCGACCACGATCACCGTGTTGCCCAGATCCCGCAGACGGGTAAGTGTGGCCAACAGCCGCTCGTTATCCCGCTGGTGCAGACCGATGGACGGTTCATCGAGAATGTACATGACGCCCACCAGACCGGCACCGATCTGGCTGGCCAGGCGAATCCGCTGTGCTTCCCCGCCGGATAGCGTCTCGGCGCTGCGGTTCAGATTCAGATAATTCAGGCCGACATCCACCAGAAAGCGCAGGCGGTCACGGATTTCCTTGAGGATTTTTTCGGCGATCTGACCACGGCTACCGGACAGGCTGAGCTGTTCGTAGTAGTCCGTCAGTTCGCCCACCGGTATGTTGCCCACTTCCGGTAAGGTCTTCTCGTCGATAAACACATGTCTTGCCGACTTGCGCAAACGGGCACCCTTGCATTCGGGGCAGCCTTGAGTGCTCAGGTATTTTGCCAGGTCTTCCCGCACCATCTGCGACTCGGTTTCCCGGTAGCGGCGCTCCATGTTGGGGACAATGCCCTCAAAATGATGGGCGCGCTTGAAGACGGTGCCTTTATCATTCACGTAGTTGAATGTGACAACCTCCTCTCCGCTGCCAAACAGCACCACTTGCTGCTGTTGTGGGCTGAGCTGCTCAAAGGGCGTGTTGATATCGAAACCGTAATGGTCGGCCAGCGAGGTCAGCATGTTGAAATAAAACAGGTTCTTGCGGTCCCAGCTGCGAATCGCGCCCTCGGCAATGGACACCTCCGGGTGTTGCACCACCCGGTCGATATCGAAGAATTGCTTGACGCCAAGGCCGTCGCAACCGGGGCAGGCCCCAGCTGGATTGTTGAAGGAAAACATCCGCGGTTCCAGCTCGTCGATGCTGTAATTGCAGACGGGGCAGGCAAAGCGGGAGGAAAATACCTGCTCCTTGAGCTGCTCACCCTCCATCCCGGTGATGATGGCCAGGCCTTCCGAGAGATTCAGTGCCGTTTCAAATGATTCCGCCAGCCGCAGCTGCAGATCGGGTTTGACCTTGAAGCGGTCAACCACCACCTCGATATCGTGTTTCTTATTCTTTTCCAGAACCGGCACATCATCGAGATCCACCACCAGGCCGTCCACCCGTACCCGGATAAACCCCTGGGCCCTGAGGGTTTGAAACACATGAATATGCTCCCCCTTGCGACCGCGAATAATCGGTGCCAACAGCATCAGGCGGCTCTCGTCGGGCAGGGCGAGCACCTGATCCACCATCTGACTGATAGTCTGCGCCGCCAGCGGTTCGCCGTGTTCGGGACAGCGGGGTTCTCCAACCCGCGCAAAGAGCAGGCGCAGGTAATCGTGGATTTCGGTGATGGTGCCCACGGTGGAGCGGGGATTGTGTGAAGTGGACTTCTGTTCGATGGAGATGGCGGGGGAAAGCCCCTCAATGTGCTCCACATCCGGCTTTTCCATCATCGAGAGGAACTGTCGTGCATACGCCGACAGGGATTCCACATAACGACGCTGGCCCTCCGCATAGAGAGTGTCAAAGGCCAGGGAGGATTTGCCGGAGCCGGACAGGCCGGTCACCACGATCAGCTTGTCGCGGGGCAGATCGAGATCAACGGCCTTGAGGTTGTGGGTGCGTGCGCCACGGATCGAGATGTTTTGCATTCAACAGATGTCCAGAGGGAAAACCGGAAATCATGGGCAAGGTGGGGCGGGAAAGCAAGAGCCTAGGAAAGCAAGCACCTAGATAGTCCCTAAGATAATCCTATTAGGGCAGCGGAATAGGGCGGCAGTGTAAAAGAGCATGACAAATCTGTAATCGGCTAAACCTGCTAACTCCGATTTTCTGAGATAGGGGTATTTTGCTTGCCAATCGTTTGGTCAATCTTGCTACAATGCCGCCGGATCATTAATCCACGGAGATAATGGAGTATATGGAAAGAGACAATGTAGTGGGTTACCAGCAGCGGGGTCGTGCGCTTGATTCCGATGAAATTGACCTGATTGAGCTATTCCAGAGCCTCTGGCAGCAAAAGCTGCTGATTATTGCTTTTACTGTGGTGGCAACGCTGGCAGCTGCAGCTTTCGCCTTTCTCTCTACCCCTGAATATGAAACCAAGTCGGGTGTCCTGCCCCCGCGTTTGAGCGATATCGGCGGCTACAACCTGGGACGTAGCGAGGCAGCGCTCGATCAGTTCACAGTGTCTGATGTCTATGCCGTGTTCAAGACCAACCTACTTTCAGGTGCATTGAAACGCACATTTTTTCGCGAGATCTATTTGCCTGCAGTACCTGCCGATGAGCATAGTGGCGCGCAGGATAAGCTGTGGGAAGGGTTCAATAAGACGCTAACAATCAAACCGCCAGACATAAAAAATAAGCCAGATTTTTATGAAGTGACGGTCGCGCATGAATCACCGGTGCTAGCCGCTGAGTGGGTCAATCTTTACATCGATATGGCTGCGAAAAAAACCGAGCGGGATATGCAGGAAAACGTGCTCACCGAAATTGCGGTCAGGGCACAGGTGCTTGAAAGACAAATCAATGCGTTGCGCCTCACGGCGCAAAAAAGACGAGAGGACCGTATCGTGCGTTTGCGCGAGGCCTTGGTCGTGGCAGAAGCCATAGGTTTCGATGACCCGCAGGTGGTTGCAGGCAAAATACCTGCGGACGGTGATCTTACCCAATTTATCGACGGCAACCTGATGTACATGCGTGGTGCCAAAGCCATCCGGGCGGAGCTGGCAGTGCTGGAAAAAAGGGGAAATGATGACCCTTTCATTAGCGACCTGCGGGACCTCGAAAATCAACTCGATTTCCTCAAACAAATCGATGTCAACCCAGACGATGTTTCAGTTTTCACATTGGACAGCAGAGCGGAAGTACCGGAAACCCCGGTTAAGCCCAACAAGAAAATGATTTTAATACTTGGGATAATTCTTGGCGGTATGGTTGGTGTGTTCGCCGCATTGATTCGCGGCATGTTCAAAAAGCGTAAGATGCAAGTTGGTTGAAGATGTCATTAGAGCGAATTCTCTTATTTATGAATGAAGTATACGTCCCGCGACAACGACGCCAAAGCCGTGATGGAGTTCGTACTGTATCGCTATGCCTAACAAGGCCGAGACCAGATACCTGTAGTTCCCCTGCTTTGATGGATACCTTCTGATAACTCAGGAGGTGGCGGACTGGCGTATGGGTCTGCGTTTGTCGAATGCCAAGCTGTTGTTGCGGTTGAATATTGAAGCTCGTGGCAATGCCGCAGTAGTCGCTGATCAGGCACTGATCTAGTTAGGAATACCTATGAAAGTTACTGTGTTTGGTGTTGGTTACGTTGGGCTGGTACAGGGAGCCGTGCTCGCTGAGGTTGGCCATGATGTGGTCTGTTTGGATGTGGACACCAATAAGATCGAACGCCTCAAGCAAGGGCATATTCCGATATACGAACCTGGGCTTGAAACGTTGGTTAGGGAAAACCATACCACAGGTCGGCTCAATTTCACGACCGATGCTGCCGCTGGCGTTAAACACGGCGAAGTCCAGTTCATCGCTGTCGGTACGCCACCGGACGAAGATGGTTCGGCAGATCTGAAATATGTCTTAGCGGTAGCTGAAACCATTGCATTGAATATGGAAAGCCACCAGATCATCATCGACAAGTCCACTGTTCCGGTTGGTACCGCTGATAAAGTTCGCACCCGCATGGTTGAAGTGCTCGCGCAACGTGGTCGTGAAGATTTGAGCTTTGACGTGGTTTCAAATCCCGAGTTTCTCAAGGAAGGTTCGGCCGTTGCTGACTGCATGCGCCCTGACCGCATTATTATCGGCACTAGTAGTACTGATACTGAAGACGTGATGCGTGAGCTATACGCACCCTTCAACCGTAATCATGAAAAGATCATCATCATGGACGTGCGCAGTGCCGAACTGACCAAGTACGCTGCCAACTGCATGCTGGCGACCAAAATCAGTTTTATGAACGAGATGGCCAACCTTGCCGAGAAGCTCGGTGCTGATATCGAGATGGTGCGTCAAGGTATCGGTTCTGACCCGCGCATTGGTTACCATTTCATCTATGCCGGTGCGGGTTACGGTGGTTCCTGTTTTCCTAAGGATGTTCAGGCACTCATTCATACGGCCGAAAGTATCGATTTTGAGCCGACCTTGCTCAAGGCTGTAGAGCTGCGTAATGCCGAGCAGAAGACAGTGTTGTTTAAGAAGCTGAACGCGCATTTCAAGGGGAACCTGCAAGACAAGACCTTTGCCCTGTGGGGGCTGAGTTTCAAACCCAATACCGACGACATGCGCGAGGCCTCCAGTCGGGTGCTGATGGAGGCGCTTTGGGAGGCAGGCGCACGGGTGCAAGCCTATGATCCTGAGGCGATGAACGAAACTCAGCGCATCTATGGCAATCGGCCGGATCTTGGCCTTTGCGGTACAAAGGAAGCGGCCCTGCAAGGTGCCGATGCCTTGATCATTGTGACAGAATGGCAGGCATTCAAGGCGCCGGACTTCGAGTTCATCAAGCAGGCGCTGAACAAGCCAGTCATTTTTGATGGGCGAAACTTGTTCGATCCTGAGCGCTTGGGCAGAAAAGGTATTCGTTACTACTCGATTGGTCGCTAATCTCGCGTCCATTTCAAGTGTGCTGATAGCCCGAACAAGGTTTGCAATGAAAAAAAACATCCTGATCATTATTCCCGCACGTGGTGGCTCCAAAGGTATTCCCCGGAAGAACCTGCGTACGCTGGCCGGCAAGCCGCTAATCCAATATAGCATCCAAACTGCGCTCAACTGCACATATGTTCCGGACGTCTACGTTTCTACCGACGATACCGAGATCGCCACTATATCGGAGAAGCTCGGGGCTCGGATTATCGAGCGTGACCCCAACAAAGCCCAAGACCAAACCACGCTTGATCCAGTCATCTTTGACGGCTATCAGCAGGTGCTGGCCAAGGAGGGCAAGTCCTACGACCTGATCGTGACTCTGCAACCCACTTCGCCGCTTCTGAAAAGCACCTCTCTGGATGCAGCGCTGGACATGATGATCAGCGAAGAAGAAATCGATACGATAATCTCAGCCAAGGATGACACTCATCTCACCTGGACAAAGGATGGCGAACGTTTTGTCCCCAACTACGAAAAGAGGGTAAATCGCCAGTATCTGGATCCGATCTTCAAGGAAACCGGCGGCTTTCTGATTACCCGTGCACGGATCATCGCAGAGAATAACCGCATCGGTGAAAATGTCGAGTTGCACTTACTGCGCGGTGGTGAAGATATTGATATCGACACCTACGAAGACTGGAGCCTTTGTGAGTTTTATCTGAAGCGTAAGAAAATACTCTTTGTCGTTTCAGGCTACGCGGAAATCGGCTTGGGACACGTCTACAATACTCTGTTGATTGCCAATGACATCCTCAATCACCAGATCGAGTTTCTGGTCGATAACAAGAGTCAACTGGCTTTCGACAAGATTGCCTCGAAGAACTACTGCGTTCACCTACAAGGTGAGGACGATATCCTTGATGACATTCGTAGAATCAATCCACATGTCGTTATCAATGACCGCCTGGACAGCTCGCTTGGATATGTCAAATCCCTCTGTGATGAGGGCTATAAAGTCATCAACTTCGAAGATTTGGGGCCCGGTGCCCGGTTGGCTGATTTAGTAGTCAATGCCATCTACCCTGAAAAGCAGGTGTTGCCCAGGCACTACTTCGGGCACGAGTACTTCATCCTGCGTGATGAGTTCGTGCTGACACCTAGCAGACCTGTATCTGAGCATGTCAGCCGGGTATTGCTGACATTCGGCGGTGTTGATCCCAACAACTACACCTGCAAGGTCATCGAAGCTATTCATGCTTACTGCGCGGCTAACAGCATCGAAATTGCAGTGGTTGCCGGGTTTGGCTACTGCCGCTACGAAACGCTTGAGCCTTATCCTCAGGTCAAGATCTATCGCAACAGCATGACTATTGCCGAGCATATGAACAGCGCTGATATCGTGTTCACCTCGGCTGGTCGAACCACCTACGAGGTTGCCTCACTTCAGGTTCCGGCTATCGTGCTGGCACAGAACGAGCGAGAATTGACCCACTTTTTCGCTTCAGCTGAATACGGCTTTCTCAATCTTGGGTTGGGGACGGCCTTGTCGACAGAGGAAGTTCTTAACGCATTCGCGGGGCTGGTCGAAAATCACGCCGCGCGCCAGTACATGAGCGGCCTGATGGCCAAGGCCGACCTGGCCAGCGGGCGCAAGCGCACCCTGAAACTGATCAACGACATTGTGGAGCAGGCATGAGCATTCTCGAGCTGTTTAATTCGATCAACCCCCATGAGGCCAAACTCTACCGCCCATATGTGATCGCTGAGGCTGGAGTTAACCACGAAGGCTCCATGGACATTGCCAAGCGCCTGGTTGACGAGGCCAAAGAAGGCGGGGCGGATGCCATCAAGTTCCAGACCTACAAAGCCGACACCCTGGCTTCGCGCCACTCACCGGCCTATTGGGATACCAGCAAAGAACCGACTCTGTCGCAGCACGAACTGTTTTCCAAACATGACAAGTTCTGGAAAGCCGAAATGGTCGCGCTTAAAGAGTACTGTGACACGGTCGGCATAGAGTTCATGAGCACGCCTTTCGATATCGAGTCGGCGACCTTCCTCAATGACCTTATGAGCGTTTACAAGATTTCCTCCTCGGATATCACCAATAAGCCGTTTATCCAGTTCATGTGCGGCTTCAACAAACCGATCATCCTGTCTACCGGTGCCAGCCATCTTTGGGAAATCCAGGAAGCTGTCGGTTGGATCGAGCCGTTCGGTAATCCGCTGGCTCTGCTGCATTGCGTACTTAACTACCCGACGGCGGACGAGAACGCCAACCTCGGCATGCTCCTGGGGCTCAACCGCGCTTTTCCGGACAAGCTCATCGGCTATTCGGACCATACCCTGCCGAACGATATGAAAGTCTGCGAAATGGCCACCCTGCTGGGCAGCGTGATCATCGAGAAGCACTTCTCCCATGACAAGACCTTGCCGGGCAACGACCACTATCACGCCATGGACAAGGAAGACCTGAAAGTTTTCCGCAAGAACCTCGAACGCACCTTTTCCGTACTGGGTAGCTTCAAAATCGAGGCCTTGGCTGAAGAGGAACCTGCACGGCGCAACGCTCGCAGAAGTCTGGTGGCGACCCGGGATATTGCCCCCGGCAAAGTGATTGAAATGGCAGACCTGACGTTCAAACGCCCGGCTCATGGTATTAGCCCTCGCTCGATTGACGAACTGCTGGGCAAAACTGCTAAGCAGGCCATCGCAGAGGATGCTGTGCTGCAGTGGGGAATGTTTGAGTGAAGGACTATTACGTCATCCTGACGGGCAGTAAGAATAACGCCGGTGACTTCCTCATCAAGTACCGTGCAAAAAAGCTGTTTGCCGCCCTGAGGCCTGACCGCAATATTGTTGATCTTGACGCCTGGAAACCGTTCGATCAGGCCTCCCTGGACCTAGTCAACAACTCAAAGGCTTTGATTCTGTTGGGTGGGCCTGCCTTGCAGGCCCATATGTATCCAGGAATCTACGCGCTTACCGCCAACCTTGATGACATCAAGGTGCCGGTCACTACCATGGGGATCGGCTGGAAATCGATCAGCGGCAACTGGGAGGACACCTATGACTATCCGTTGTCTGCCAGCGCGATGCAGCTACTGAGAAAAGTTGAAAGCTCCGGATTGCCGATGAGTGTGCGTGATTTTCACACCCTCAATGCACTGGCTTTCAAGGGCATCGACAACGTACTAATGACGGGCTGCCCGGCCTATTACGATCTGGACTACATCGGTAAACCAGTTCAGCTGCCAGAGACATTACACAAAGTGGCTTTTTCTCTCGGTGTGTCTTTTATTGAGAGCCCATCCATGGATAGGGAGATGAAGGCGCAGATTTTGCAGCTTAAGGATTACTTCAAAGATGCGGAGTTTGAGGTGGTTTTTCATCATGGTTTGAATTCCGAGGTGTTTTTGAATGTGCATAAAGATGGTCAGGAACACAACGAGCGCCATCGTCAATTTGCGCAGTGGTTGCAGGAAAAAAATATACCCTATGTAGATATCTCTGGTAGTGCCGAGAACTTGATCAACTATTACTCGAAAGTTGATCTGCATGTTGGGTATAGGGTACATGCTCATATTTTTATGAGTTCAGTTGCCAAACCAAGTGTGCTGGTTGCAGAAGACGGCCGAGGCAAGGCAGTTGAGAAAACAGTAGGTGGTTTGGTTGTCAGTGGCTTCGAGCGTTACAAGGTCGACATCGTCGCCAAACTACTCGGTAGATTACTGCCTACCTATGACAGATACCGACCCAACGAGAGCATTGCCAAGGATATTGAGGTTTCTCTTCGTTACGAGAACTTGAGTGGTGGGCAGAGGCTGCGTGGCTCGCGACTCATGATCGATAGAAACTATGAGGTAATGAAGAGTTTCGTCGTGAGGTTGCCTTGATCAACGATAAGTTGATGGCGGATTGTGCGCAATGAAGTTATTGAGCCAATCTGGTATTTATCTTGGGGCCAGTCTGCTCAGTAAGGCTGCGCCATTTTTGCTGCTGCCCGTGATGACGAGGTATTTAAACCCCGCAGAGTTCGGTGCTCTGTCTTTGTTTCTGCTTATCAATAGCTGCGTCGGCGCTTTTGTTGGAATGAATATACATGCCAACATATCAAGGAGTTTTTTTTCATTATCCAAATCTGAGCTAAGTGAGTTGATTGGGAATATCCTGGTCATTATGTTTTTTGCGGCTGTTTTTGTTACGGTGCTTTTTTCTGGGGCTATGCTCTTTGTGGATAGTGCTTTTTCTCTGCCAATATCTTCCTTTTTGATCATGCCATTTCTGAGCTTCATGATGATGGTGAATACGATCAATCTCACTATCTTGAGAAATGAAGGAAGAGCTTATGTTTACGGTTTGTTTGAGGTTGCCTGCACTTTTCTGATTATATCTATAACTGTGTGCCTTCTTCTGTTTTCTGATGGTGGTTGGTATTCGCAGGTGGTCGGCATGCTTGTTACTTATGGCGTGTTTTTTTTCATTGCTATTATATATATGTCAAGGCGTGGATACCTTAGGCTCAATGTCCTGAGGGGGGAGATTGAGAGAATTCTAAAACTTTCTGCGCCTATGATTCCGTATGTGCTTAGCGGCGTTGTGATGAATGTTAGTGATCGGGTATTCATTGAGCGGATGGTCGGTTTGGATGCTGTTGGGCATTATGCTATTGGATATAACTTTGGAATGATTGTTCTGATTTGTACTGATGCCTTTAACAAAGCGTGGAGTCCTTGGTTTTATAAGCTGATGTTATCACCTGTAGCTGGGGGGAAGGAAAAAGTGGTGCGTTACACTTATCTTTATATTGTTTTCATTTTTGCATTGGCTGCACTGGTTGCGCTGGCATCAAGCTTTGTTATTCCGTGGATGGTGGCGGAAAGTTTCTATGAGGCTAGCGCTTATGTGTTTTGGATTGCTTTGGCATTTGCGATTCAAGGCGTCTATAAAATGCTGTTCCCGTATTTTATATTGGTGGATAAGTATTACGCGCTCTCTGGTGTTCTTGTGATTTCTGCTTTGCTGAACTTGCTATTTAACTATTTATTGATTGGCTGGTTCGGTGCTGTTGGTGCAGCATATTCATCTGCTCTTGCATGGGCAGTGGCAGTATTCTTAGCGTTCTTGTATACAAGAAAATTTTATGCCATGCCATGGGGGCTGCGTCATGAAGAAGTTGATTAAGGCCCTCTATAGGATTTGGCGCAAGCTGTTAGCATTTGGTTACAGGCGTAAGGTAGCGCTAGAGTGTAAGTCATACGGTTCAGGGTTAAGCGTCAACTTTTTAAGTGGCGTTACGTCATCTACGCGCCTCGGTCGAAATGTCAATTTTAATGGCATGGCGATTAGAGGTAAGGGAGAGGTGATGATCGGTGATAATTTTCACTCGGGGCAGGCGTGCTTGATGATTACTGATATTCATAATTATGACACCGGTAATGCTATCCCATATGATAATACATTGATTATCAAGAATATTATAATTGAAGATAATGTCTGGCTCGGTGATAGAGTGATCATACTTGGCGGGGTCACTCTCGGTGAGGGGGCTCTTATTCAAGCTGGCAGTGTAGTTACCAAGGATGTTCCTAAATACGCTATCGCTGGTGGTCATCCTGCTAAGGTCTTCAAATTTCGTGATATTGAACACTATGAAAAACTTAAGGCGGAAGGGCGGTTTCACTAACTTTACCAGTCGGTTTATTATTTTGAGTGATGCGGTATGATTGGTAATTCCTGCTCCGTAGATGATTTGTGTAAGGCAATCTGGAGTGTAGAGCGCGAATTTGGTTTGTTAGACCTTGAGGTGGCTGGGGTCAAGGTCTGGCAGTATCTGCGAATGCCTATCTATTACCATGTGGCCGAGCGTGCGGGCGTTTTTCTTGCGCCTCATGTGCCAAGTGGCGGCAGGTTTGCCAAGGTCACCAAGGTATTCAATTACCTGATCGGTGCCATTCTTCATAATCCGTTTTTTGGCAAACGCCGTTCTGTTGAACAGGTTGTGATCGAGCATCCGCGCAGCGTGAATTTTTCTGGCCAAGATGTGGATATTTATAGCCACTTTTATATCAAGGCTTTGCAAGTAGGCGGCATTTCTTATCTGAGCCTGGATCGTGCCGATCTCGGTTCAAAGCATTGCAAGGCGTATGACCCGGCACGTAAGTACCTTGATATCTTTCCCGTGCTGGTCAAGTTGTGCGGCTTGCTGGGCAAGCATCGTTTATCCGCTGAACATAAAGTGCTTGTGCGTTCGGTAAGCGAGCGACTTTCTACGGAAATTGGCGCAGCAATAGATCTGGAGCCATTACTCGCTCCAGCGGTTCTCAAGTTCCAGGTGAATTACCGTCTGTACACGGCATTGTTCAAACGCTTGAAACCAAAGCGCCTGGTGGTGGTGGTGGGGTATGCCTACGGCGATGCGATTCGTGCGGCCAAGGATCTGGGAATAGAGACGGTGGAAATCCAGCACGGCGCGTTCAGCCGTTACCATTTGGGCTACAGCTACCCGGGCGTTGAGCAACCGCTGGATTATTTTCCCGATACGTTTGTTGCGTGGGGTCCTTTCTGGGCTGATATGGGGGTCTTGCCGCTAGCGCAGGAGCGTATTCAGTTTGCAGGTTTTGCTTATTTTCATCACCTAAGAAATCAGCAACTTCAGGTGTGCAAGCAGGATAAAAAAATTATCGTGCTTTCGCAGGGGGCATTGGGTGCGCGTATCGCCGAATTCGTCTATTCGCTGAGAGAAGTGCTCAAGGATTTCGAGATTGTTTACAAATTACACCCTGGCGAGTTTTCCCGGTGGCAGGAGTATGAGCACCTGGTTCTGCTTGCTGAAATGCCCAATGTGGTGATTGCCAAGCAAGCGAATCTCTATGAATTGTTTGCCAGCGCGCGTTATCAGATCGGGGTGTTCTCAACGGCCGTTTACGAGGGTATCGGGTTTGGTTGCACGACCTTTCTGCTTGATCTGCCTGGGGTCGAGTATATGGCTGATTTGATCGATAACGGTCTCGCTCAGTTGATTCATGACTCGGCCGATTTGCAACGGGTGCTGAGTGAAGGACTCACAGAGAATATGGCGTTTGACCCCGATGCTGTTTTTGGACGGGATCCGAACCAGTGATGATCAAGGTCAAAGACGACGCCACGATGGCGTTCATGCTCTGTTATCTGCAGTTCGCTTTTATAGTTGCATCGCTGACGGGTATCGATGGTAATACGGCTTTTTATGCAGGTGGGGCATCATTCCTGCTTATCGGTTTATTTCTATTGATCTATCGCGTAGGTACTGGCGGTACGGTCAGTGTCCGCTACCTGCTGCTATGTTGTGTGCTCGCTGCGCCGCTTATCCTGATTCCGGTGGAAAAACACAATATTTATATGCGGCTCTTTACGCTCCAGTTACTGGTGCTGATTTATCTATTTTCCGAATTTAAATTATCCGTTGCGACCTTTTCGAAATGTATCAATGTTGCCTATCTGGTGTATTTTGCTCTTTCCGTAATCAACTGGCTGGATATTGTCTCACTGGTGCCACATGGTTCCGAGAACAGTTTCCTTATCAAGCTGGGGGGGATGACGGTAGAAACCCTGTTCGGTGTTGGCGGCAGCACTGCGGATATTGACTCCTACAGCGGCCTGATATTGATATGGAACTTTTTTGTCAATAAAAACGGCCGCTATCGTTTCCTGATGATCGCTGTCAGTGCATTTGCCATGCTTATGACGTTTCGCATGACGCCCTTGGTGGCTTTGATGGTAGCGTTTCTCGCTTATCTGTTCGTATTCAACCGGTTTCTGGCGTTGCTGGCAGTACTGGTGCCTGCACTGGTTTTCGCAGCGGTGCTTCTGCTGTTGCACTTTGAGCCGAGTGCCAGTGTGCCTTTTATCACACCCAGCATGGACTGCTACACCTTGATGTGGAAGGCAACCCACGCACGTAGTTCTATTTGGATCGGCCAGATTTATTACTACCTGACAGAGTTCAATCTATTCGATTTTGTACTAGGTCCCTTGGATGAGCGGATGACCGTTGAGTTTGTCGATGGCGATGGGCGTGTGCACAGCGAGAGTTACAATCCGCATAGCACCTACCTGGCCATGCTGTTTCGTTCGACGGTTATATTTGCTTTGTTTTATCTGCTCTTTTTGGTGGCGGTGGCACGACGCAGTCGCAAGAGTACGTTTCCGGTTATTTTCTTTATATCGATAGTCGCTTATACCAATGCCGGCATTCTCGGTGTGCAAAATCCGACTTACCTGCTGGTATTGCTGTATGTGCTGATTGGTTTGCCGCGTGACAAGTTCAGGGCTCGCCCTGATAGCACCCCTGATTAGGTCGAGGCCGGGGTGTGCAGTATCATCGGCGTTTTTTGGGGCAGCAGGTTTTGCTGGTTATACCGATTTATTGAGTAAGCATGATGCTGAAGGCTATTTTCGAACGTGTCATCCGGTCCTACAAAAACCCAGAATTCTGTTTTGATGCCGGGGTGACCAGCCGAATCATCCTGGCTTTTGCCTGGAAAATGCTTCGCGAGTGGTCACGTGGGTGGCGCCTCTTTCTGTTTTTTCGGGTTCCGCGTTTCCTCTTTCTGGGGCGTGGCGTGTCCTTCAGCTATTTGCACAAGATTGATATTGGTCGCTGGGTTGTTGTCGGAGATTTCGTCACGCTCAGTGGTTTGGGGCGTGGCAAGCTGACCATAGGCAATGGGTGCAGGATTGGCTCGTTTAGCCGGGTAGTCGTCTCGACAACGTTCAATAATCTTGGCTCTCATATCACTCTGGGCGATCATGTAGCCATTGGTGATTACTCCTCTCTGGGAGGTTCGGGGGGGCTTGATATGGGTGCCAATACTATTACAGGCCAGTATTTTAGCGTCCACCCCGAGAACCATTGCTTTGATGACCTTGAGCAGCCTATCCGCAAGCAGGGCACTATTCGCAAGCCTATCCATATCGGCGAGAACTGCTGGCTTGGTGCCAAGGTAACAGTGGTCGCAGGTGTCACCATTGGCAAAAACTGTGTGATTGGTGCTGGCAGTCTGGTGACCAAGGACATCCCAGATAATTCGATTGCAGTGGGCAATCCTGCGCGCGTCATCAGAAGTCGGTAAGGACAAATTATGCGGGATAGCGATTCTTCAATTTTGTGTCTGCATCAAGGTGCTGAGCTTTATGGTTCCGACCGCAGTTTTCTGGCCGCCGTGGAAGCTCTCGATGGTGCCACGCTGGATGTGATACTACCGGCTGACGGCGAACTCGCCGCAGAGGTACGGAAGGTCAAGGGCGTCAGCCTTTCCTTCTATTCGAAGGGGATATTGCGTAAGCGGGAACTCAAGCAACCGCTGGTATTTGTCTTTAATATGCTGGCCGGGTGGTTGTTTTATTTGCAGCGCTTTGCCAAGCATCCAATTGTCTACATCAATACTGTGGTGATGTTCTCTGCTTTGTTTGCCGCGTGCTTTTACCGTTTTTCATCCAAGCGCATTATTTGTCACGTACGGGAAATTCCTTCTGGCTGGCAACTGGTTGTATTTCGTACGTTGTTCCTGATTTCCAATGTGGAGCTGGTTTTCAACTCGAAGGCGACCCAGGCGGCTTTTCGATTGCCGGGCAGGGTCATCTATAACGGTGTAGAGCAGGTCACACAGCCTGTTGAGGTCCAACCCCGTTCACTGTCGGGAAGGCCGATCCACCTATTGATGATAGGGCGCATCAACGAGTGGAAGGGGCAGTTCTTTCTGGTCGAGGCGCTGCGCCTTCTTCCGAACGAAGTGCTTAGTCGCCTGCAAGTACGCATCGTTGGCAGCCCTTTTGAAGGGTATGAGTACCTGGCTGACGACCTGCAGGATAAGGTTGAACAGGCAGGCCTTGCCGATGTCGTGACGTTACTTTCGTTCTGCCAGGATCCGACAGAGCATTACACCTGGTCCGATTATGTGGTCGTACCATCCACCCTGCCCGAACCTTTCGGGCGGGTTGCGATTGAAGCGTTTTCATTCGCCAGGCCGGTAATCGCTGCTGGTCATGGTGGCCTGACCGAAATCGTCGAGCAGGGGCGTAGCGGGTTCTTGTTCGCGCCTGCCGATCAAGCTGCCCTTGTGCAGCAGATATGTGCGCTGGCTGGATTAACGGATGCTGAATATGCCTCGTTGTGCCGCGGCGCACATGAGCGTTTCTTGCAGCATTTCTCCATAGACGGATATCGGGCGAGCCTACGGGCTCTGTTTTCCATCTGAATGTCGCATTCAACGAGATATAGCGGAATGAAGTCTCTTTTTATCTTGGGTACTCGCGGTGTTCCCGCGCAGCATGGCGGTTTCGAAACCTTTGCCGAAAAGTTGTCTCTGTACTTGGTTGCAAAAGGGTGGGTCGTCACCGTCTATTGCCAGGAAGACTCGGGTACCGAAACATTTGAGAGTGAATGGCGTGGTGTTCGCCGGGTACATATACCTGTAAGCCGGACAGGCGCGGCGGGCACTGTCATATTTGACTGGAAAGCCACCTGTCATGCTCTGTCCCAGCAGGGGTTATTCCTCACACTCGGCTATAACACGGCTGTCTTCAATCTGATGCAACGTGCCAAAGGGCAAACCAACGTTATCAACATGGATGGTATCGAGTGGCGTCGAGACAAGTGGGGCGTGATTGCCAAAACCTGGTTCTGGCTCAACGAGCGCATGGGGTGCTGGGTGGGTAATCATCTGGTGGCGGATCACCCGCAGATCAAGAATCACCTAGCAACGCGAGTACGAGACAGTAAGATCACCATGATTCCCTACGGCGGTGACGAAGTACTCGGTGCTGACGAGACTGCTTTGGCTGCCTACGGGCTTAAGCCTGGACATTTCTCGGTAATTATTGCGCGCCCTGAGCCCGAGAACTCTTTTCTGGAGATGGTGTGCGCTTTCAGCAAGACCCCTCGTGATCATCAGTTGGTTGTGTTGGGTAACTTTCAGCCTGAGCAGAATACCTTCCATCGACAGGTTATGGAGGCCGCTAGCGCGGAGGTTATTTTCCCCGGAGCTATTTACGATGTGCAGGTGGTTCAGTCGCTGCGATTTTTTAGCCGTTTCTATTTGCACGGTCATCGCGTTGGCGGAACCAATCCTTCCTTGGTGGAGGCATTAGGAGCAGGTTGCGCTGTAATTGCTCATGACAATCACTTCAATCGTTGGGTTGTTGGTGACAAGGCCGCTTATTTCCAGGATGAAGCATCCTGCTCGGCCTTATTTGATCGGTTGCTAGCGGATGATGTTGCCGTGAATAACATGAAAGCCGGTAGTACAGCACGCTTTCACGAGCGTTTTACCTGGCCGCAGATTTTGAATGAATATGAGCAGCTGTTAATCAGTTGGTATCCCTAGAATTAATCAAGAGCACCGAATGAATTTTCGTATTCTCGTGACTGGCGGGGCTGGCTATATAGGCTCGCATACTACCCTGGCTCTGCTTGAAGCCGGGCATGAGGTGGTGGTGCTGGACAATCTGTGCAATAGCTCGCCGGAATCACTGCGACGGGTGGCGCAGATTTGCGGGAAGTCGCCGTTGTTCATCTTTGGCGATATCCGAGACAGTGAACTGCTGGACAGGATTTTCATCGATCACCGAATCGATGCGGTGTTGCACTTTGCCGGGCTCAAGGCCGTAGGCGAAAGCGTGCATAAGCCGCTCAATTACTACGCGAGCAATGTGGGCGGCAGTGTGCAGCTATGCCAAGCGATGGCGCGCGCCGATGTATTCCGCTTGGTGTTTAGTTCTTCCGCCACTGTATACGGCGAGCCGACGCAGATACCGATCCGCGAGGACTTTCCCACTGGCTCCCCGACTAACCCCTACGGTCGCTCGAAGCTGATGGTCGAGGAGGTGCTGCGTGATCTGGCCTTATCGGACTCGCGCTGGAGTATTGCCCTGCTGCGCTATTTCAACCCGGTTGGAGCCCACTGTAGCGGGTTGATTGGTGAGGCCCCGAGCGGTATTCCCAACAATCTGTTGCCCTATCTCGGCCAGGTGGCTATCGGAAAACTCAAGGAATTGTCGGTTTTTGGCGATGACTATGAGACCCATGATGGGACGGGAGTGCGTGATTATATTCATGTGGTCGACCTGGCCAACGGTCATTTGAAAGCGCTAGAGCGGATTAACCAGAGCGTAGGGGTTGATGTCTGGAATCTTGGAACTGGTATGGGGTATAGCGTGCTGGAGATGATCCGGGCTTTTGAACTGGCCAGTGGCCGGAAAGTGCCATATCGGGTTGTTAACCGCAGGCAGGGAGATATAGCCGAGTGCAGGGCGGATGCGACGAAGGCCGAACGTGAGCTCGGGTGGACAGCGGAGCATGACCTGGAGTCAATGATGGTTGATACGTGGCGCTGGTTGTCCAGTAACCCTGAGGGGGTTTGATGTTTGAATTTGGAGTCGCGTGTTTTTTTGTTGGCAATCTAGATTGTGTAGTGCGGTGTGTTAATTATGGGTCGCCAATTAAAAGAGAAGTTAATGTCTAAGTTTGTTGTCTTGAGCGAGAAGATGTTATCTGTGACTGGAACCTCAGTCTTGGCTGTTCTGTTCGTGAACGTATTGAGTGTTCTATATGCTATACATGTTTTCGTTCAATTTAGCCCATTTCAAGTATTGGGCGTGCTTGTCGTTTTTTTAGCGCTCCTGCTGGCTATGTCTTCTGTATTCCTTAAGCGTATAGATATCTTCCCCGTTGAAATCAACCTGCGCAATATATGCGCCGCCTTGGCGGTTACTTTATTTCTGGTGATGCTATACAGCGCCCAAGGCGATACCCCGTCGATGTCTTGGTACGTCAAAACTTTCCCCGTTCTGGAGGCTCAGCTAGGGCTTGGCTGGCACCAGGATACTGCCTTTCATGTTTCTCTGATCCAGAGCATTCTTAATTTCGGCTACCCCAGCATTGGTCAGCATGGTCATCCCTTAGCTGCCTATCACGTGCTTAGCCATTATGTGGATGCGCTTATCCTGATGGCTGTCGGTGTAGATCCGTTCGACAGTTATGGCCTGATGGTTCATTTCAAGGTTGTGCTGTTTTTTTCGCTTACCTTGCTCTCCCTGGCTCATCTTTGCCGCCATCATGGGCCAATGACGTACCTGCTCTCAATTGGTCTGCTGCTACCGGTTTTGGTTGGCGACTGGCATATTGTTCGTTCCCATGGTTTATGGGTGCCTAGCCTCTTGCTGGTTGCGTGTATTCCCTTTGTCGTCTCACTGTTGTACCGAGAGGACAGGCCCCGCGCAGGTGAACTCGCCGCGTTATTTTTTCTGATTGTGCTTTTATCCCTAGGCAAGGTGTCCACGGGATTTATGTTTGCGTGCTTTATTGGGCTATGGATTTTTCTCAAGAATCCCTTTTCGCTAAGGACAATAACGTTTGGTGTGGCTGTGTTAGGGTTTTTCTACGTGTACGGGGCATTGTTCATTGCTGGTATTAATGATGTGGCGATGCCGATGGATTTATCCGGTCTAGAGTTACACCGGTTTTACTCTTATATGATGGCGTCCGATATAGTCCGGGCCGGTCGCTCGAAAGAGGCCCTGACCGGACAACTGCTGCTCATCATTACTTTATTTATTGTATTGATGGCGATGCGGCCTAGTTGGCGCAATGGGTATGTACTGGCAGCAGCATCGCTGTCGCTACTTGGGCTATGGATTATCACTGAAGCCAATTCGGGGTTGGGTATTAATGATGTCTGGTATTTTCAGTATGGATTGAGCAGTGTGCTCGTGTTGATGGGTTATGCATTGGTGCTGCAGAACAAAGCTGCTTTGGCGAATACCTTCAGTTCCTACCCCGAACCAATGGTGAGACGGGTTACTGCAGTGCTTGCTGTGTCAGCACTTGTGCTGTTTGCGAGCAAATTAAATATGGCTGGTTATAATCTATTTAGTTTTAGCTGGGAATCTGCGCAGGCCAGGTATACTTATATTCGAATGCAAGCTTTTTCAAAGATAAACTCTCGCGTTGCTTCGGGTGAGCGCTATCGGCTATTTGAGCCCTATGAACGGAAGTCTGAGTCTATATATGAGCTATATAAAAATCAGGCGTTGACGAGCTTAAAGGATCATGTGGGCCAGCAGCTCGCGAAACAAGGCTTGAGGCCCTCTCAGGTTGCCTTGTTTATTCCGTTGTCCATATACAATACCGATGTCGCTGGCCTTAAGGGGGTACCTTGGGCCAATGGGATGCTGATGTATGCGATTCTGGGTGTGCCGATGGTCAATGCTGTCGCCGATATTCCCAGCGGCTATGGCTTTTCCCGCTATTCGGCAGCGGCTATGCGTAAGGATGCAGCGGCTTTTTCTCCGCAGCAGGGGTGTGTGCAGGCGGGCGCTGAGGCCATTCTGATCATGACTCGCTTCAGTCCACCAATTACCGAGGTTTATACATGCACCGATGTGGCTCAAGGGGAGGCGGAGAGTGGTAAGTAATGTTGTAGGTCTGGCGACCGGTCTTTGCGTTCTGAACGTATGAAGAGAGTCGCCATTGTTCAGTCCAACTATATTCCATGGAAAGGCTATTTCGACATGATTGCTTCGGTCGATGAGTTTATTCTCTTCGATGATATGCAATACACCCGGCGCGACTGGCGTAATCGTAACCAGATCAAGACACCGCAGGGATTGCAGTGGTTGACAGTGCCGGTCAAGGTCAAAGGGAAATACCACCAGACGATTCGCGATACCGAGATGGATGGGGGGGGTTGGGCGGCCAGCCATTGGCGCTCCATCGTGCAGAACTACCGCCGAGCGAAGTATTTCGAGGAGATCTGTCAATGGCTGCAGCCCATTTACCTTGAGTCGGCATTTACCCACCTGTCACAACTGAACCGAGCTTGTATCGAGGCGGTGTGCCGTTACCTCGGTATTGCGACCGTGATCAATAATTCTTGGGACTACAAGCTGCTTGAGGGTAAGACAGAACGCCTGGTTGACCTGTGTGCCCAGGCTGGTGGGGCGGTGTATGTGTCCGGCCCGGCTGCCAGGGATTACATCGATGCAGACTGCTTTTCCGCTGCCGGCATCAGGCTGGAGTGGTTCGGTTATGAGGGCTATATCGAGTATCCCCAGTTGTGGGGGGAGTTTGTCCATGGCGTCACGATCCTTGACGTGCTGTTCAACTGTGGCAAAGAGTCGTATCGCTATATGAGGTATGTAAAGCCATGAAATTATCCGTGGTTGCGACGCTATATCAATCTGCCGCCCATGTTGAAGAGTTCACGCAACGTGCATCCGCTGCTGCATGTTCACTGGTTGGCGATGAGTATGAGGTCGTCCTGGTGAATGACGGCTCGCCGGATAGCAGTGCCGAATTGGCCATTCAATTGACCGAGCAAGATGCACATATAGTGGTGGTGGATCTGTCACGTAATTTTGGCCATCACAAGGCGATGATGACCGGCTTAGCCCATTCGCGTGGAGAACGGGTGTTTCTGATTGACAGCGATCTCGAGGAGCAACCTGAATGGTTGCTGACCTTTGCCTCAAGAATGGCGGAGGGTAATAGCGATGTGGTCTATGGCGTACAAGATAAAAGAAAAGGTAGTTTTTTTGAGCGTTTGAGCGGCAGGTGGTTTTATAGCTTTTTCAAACTGCTGACTGGCTTGGTGCTGCCGGAGGATGTGGTTACTGCACGCTTGATGAGCCGCCGTTATGTCGATGCGTTGCTGCGCCATGAAGAGCGTGAAGTCTTTATGGCAGGGCTTTGGTTTATCACAGGGTTTGTGCAGACGCCGCAGCCGGTGAGAAAGCTCAGTCTAAGTGAAACGACTTATACCTTTCGGCGCAAAATGGCCTTGTTGGTCAACTCGGTTACTTCGTTTAGCAATGCGCCGTTGATTGGCATCTTCTATATCGGTGTTGGCATCTCTTTGCTGGCTTGCTGTTATATCGCACTGCTGGTCTTCAATTGGGCTTTTCTGGCTAGGCCAATGAGCGGTTGGACTTCGGTCATGGCGTCGATATGGCTTATCGGGGGGATGATCATTTCGTTTATCGGTGTGGTCGGCATCTACCTGTCGAAGATTTTCTCCGAAACCAAGCAGCGTCCCTACACTATCGTGCGGCGGGTTTATGCAAAACGAGAAGACTGAACTCTTGGGAGAGGTTGCGCGCTATTACGCGGACAAGCTGGCCGTGCATGGTGATAGCCCGCGTGGTGTCGACTGGAATGGTGAGGAAAGCCAGTACCTGCGTTTCGAACAACTCAGCAAGATCATCGAGGGTGCCGAGCCGTTTTCACTGAATGATCTTGGTTGTGGCTATGGGGCGCTGTTTGAGTATCTGCAGCGCCAGCACTCGGCATTTATCTATCACGGTTTGGACATTTCTGCCGAGATGATCACTGCTGCTCAGCAGCGTTATGCACAAAGTAGCCAAGCGCAGTTCTATAAGGCCAGTGAGCCGCTTGAAGTTGCGGATTTCGGTGTTGCTAGTGGTGTTTTCAATGTGCGCCTTGAGCGTAGCGATACCGAGTGGTTTGAATATCTGGAGGACTCGCTGGATATCCTCGACAGAACCAGCCGTCATGGCTTCGCCTTTAATTGCCTGACGTCCTACTCGGATACGGATAAAAAACGCGACTACCTGTATTACGCAGACCCGTGCCTATTGTTCGATCTTTGCAAGCGCCGTTATTCGCGCCATGTGGCATTGCTACATGATTACGGGTTATATGAATTCACAATTCTGGTGAGGAAAGTGACATGAAGAGGCGCCTGGTGGTTTTTGGTTTTGGTGATATTGCCCAACTGGCACACTATTATTTCAGCGCGGATTCTGACTATGAAGTGGTCGCATTCACCCTAGATGCTGAATATATAACCGAAACAACTTTCTGCGGCCTACCGGTTGTTCCATTCGAAGCTGTTAACCAGCAATACAGCCCCGAAGAACATGATTTTTTTGTGGCCATCAGTTACTCCAAGCTCAATGCGGTACGCAAAGAAAAATATCTGGCAGCCAAGGCGTTAGGTTATCGATTGGCCAGTTTTATCAGCTCCCGTGCCACTGTGTTAAACGAGGGGCGCATCGGCGAGAACTGCTTTATCTTCGAAGACAACACGATCCAGCCTTTCGTGGTGATCGGTAATAATGTCACCTTGTGGAGTGGCAACCATATTGGCCACCACTCGGTCATCCACGATCATTGTTTCATTGCGTCGCATGTCGTTGTTTCTGGTGGCGTGGAAATTGGCGAGCAGTGTTTTATTGGAGTGAATGCAACTCTACGCGACCATATCAGGATTGGCGAGCGCTGTGTGCTGGGTGCTGGCACCCTGCTGTTGGCGGACGCAGAGGCAGAAGGGCTCTATATTGGCACTGCTACAGAGCGCTCTTGTGTGCCGAGTACGAGGCTGAAGAAGATATGAAGCGCCATTGGCAGAAGCTCGGGCTACTCTATTGCCCAGAGGGTAGCGGGCCTCATGAGAAACTACGGACGCATGCGGCAAATCCCTTGCCTGTGCTGATTCAGGGCGACCTCTATCGAATTTTTTACAGTGGGCGAGATAGTCGTAATCGTTCTTCCGTTGGCGCAGTTGATGTCGACATCATGCAAAGGAAGGTGGTCAAGGTTCATGATCAGCCCTTTTTCGAGCATGGTCCTGAGGGTACTTTTTATGCCGATGGTGTCAGTATTGGAAATTGCTATGAGGCTGATGGCCTTCGCTACATGCTGTTTATGGGCTGGCAGGCACCTACTAACGGGCATTGGCGCGGCGATGTCGGCCGGTTGGTCGTTAAGCCGGACTTAACACTTGAGTTGGACCGTGATTATCCGTTCATAACGACCGACATGGTTGACCCGATTAGCCTTTCCTATCCCTGGGTCATGTTTAACTCGGCAGGTCGTTACGACATGTGGTACGGCTCCACACAGAGCTGGGATGCCGGCAATGGTGAGATGCTTCACGTCATCAACTACGCTTCATCTGAAGATGGTCATTGTTGGAGTCGGGAGGGGCTAGCTGTTCCATTCAGGCTAGGAGAGGCACAGGCGTTTTCACGCCCAACAGTTGTTGCTGATGGAATGGGAGGCTTCGAGATGTGGTTCTCCTACCGAAGCGGATCAGGAGAAACCTATCGCATTGGCTATGCTGTGAGTAATAACGGTAAGGACTGGTATCTCGCCCTAGCTGATGCAGGCATAACGCTGTCTGACAGCGGGTGGGATTCTGAAATGCTGGAGTACCCATTTGTTTTCGACCACAAAGGTCAGCGTTACATGCTTTACAACGGCAATGGCTACGGCCGCACCGGGTTTGGCTTGGTGGTTATGGCTGATGAGTAATCAGCAAACGACTCCACATGGGCAGATCGCCGTGAGGCAATTATTTAGCTACGCGCTGATTGGCATGTTGAGCAATGTTGCGGGCTACTCGGTTTACCTGGTGCTGACGTACCTCGGTACTACACCCAAACTAACCATGACAGTTCTTTACGCTGTGGGTGCGTTCGTCGGTTTCTTTGGTAATCGAAAGTTTACCTTCCGGCATAGGGGCCATCTCGCGACAGCGGGTATCCGCTATTTGCTGGCGCATATGTTGGGTTATTTGTTGAATCTGAGCTTGTTGATCGTGTTTGTCGACCGCTTTGGATATGCACACCAGCTTGTTCAGGCTTGTGCTATCGCAATTGTAGCGGTGTTTTTGTTCATTACGTTCAGGGTGTTTGTTTTCCCAGACGGCGGCCCGCGTCGGGATTACGGAGTGGCAAAGCGATGAGAGTCTGTTTGCAGTGCAGCCATCAGTTCGTCTCCGATGCTCAGTGCTGCCCTCAATGCGATTACCGCGCTCCCTCTATTGAGGGATTCACAGCCCATGCCGTGGAGTTTGCTTACGAAGGCGGTGGTTTCAAGTCAAGTTACTTTGCTGAGTTGGCGAATCTTGAGGCAGCCAATTTCTGGTTTCGCTCGCGCAATCGTTTAATCACTTGGGCTCTGCAGAAATACTGTCCAGTCTTGAAGTCTTTTCTTGAGGTAGGCTGTGGCACTGGTTTTGTACTTTCCGGCATCGCCGCGAGCTTCTCCAAGGCAGAGCTGCATGGTAGCGAGATATTTATTGCAGGTCTTTCCTTTGCTGCCCAGCGCCTACCCCATGTGCATTTTATGCAAATGGATGCCCGTCGAGTACCTTTCATTGCGCATTTCGAGGCCATTGGCGCATTCGATGTGCTGGAGCACATCGAGGAAGATGAAATGGTGCTTGCCCAGCTTCATCAGGCCCTAGAGCCTAGCGGACTGCTGTTTATTACAGTGCCACAGCACCGCTGGCTGTGGAGTGCCTCGGATGACTATGCGTGCCATGTGCGGCGCTACTCGGCCAGGGAGATTCACGACAAACTGTCCCGTATAGGATTCAGCATTGAGCACAGTACTTCCTTTGTTACATTGTTGCTACCTGCCATGTTGCTTTCCCGGTTGAACCAGAAACGGACGAGCGACAATTCCCAGCCGCAGAACGAACTAAAGCTACCGGGCCTACTCAACACTCTTTTCTACAAAGTGATGCAGTTGGAGTGCGGATTGATCAAACTAGGGTTAAGCCTGCCGATTGGCGGATCTCGGTTGATTGTTGCAAGGAAAGTTGGTTAAGCCAGGGCGCGAATGATGAGAATTCCTTTCAACAAACCCTATATGACGGGCAAAGAGCTCTGGTACATCTCTCAGGCTCATGGCAATAGTCATTTGGCTGGTGACGGCGTGTTTACTCGGCAATGTTCGCAGTGGCTTGAGCAGCGGATCGGCTGCCGCAAGGCACTCCTGACTCATTCGTGCACCGCTGCGTTGGAGATGGCAGCAATACTGGCAGATTTGGGACCCGGTGATGAGGTGATAATGCCCTCGTACACTTTTGTTTCCACTGCCAATGCCTTCGTGCTTCGCGGCGCGGTACCTGTGTTTGTCGATATCCGTGCCGACACGCTGAATATCGATGAGACGAAGATCGAAGCCGCGATTACACCCCGCACGCGCGCCATCGTACCGGTGCATTACGCCGGGGTGGCTTGCGAGATGGACGTCATCATGGACATTGCCCTGCGACATAACCTGATCGTCATCGAAGACGCGGCCCAGGGCATTATGTCGAGCTACAAGGGGCGTGCATTAGGTTCCATTGGCCATCTAGCCTGTCTCAGTTTTCACGAAACCAAGAACATTATTTCGGGGGAGGGCGGGGCGTTACTGGTCAACGATTCGGAGTTTTCCCAGCGTGCCGAGATCATTCGTGAGAAAGGTACTAATCGCAGCCAGTTCTTTCGTGGCCTAGTCGATAAATACACTTGGTGCGATGTGGGTTCCAGCTACCTTCCTGGCGAGTTGATCGCAGCATTCCTATGGGCGCAGATGGAAGAAGCAGATGCTATTACCGCAAAGCGCCAGGAGCACTGGGGACTCTACCATCGGCTACTGGCCACTTTCGAAGAGAAAGGGCGGTTGCGGCGTCCGCGTATACCGCCTAACTGTACGCACAATGCTCATATGTACTATCTGCTCCTGCCAGATTTACAGGTACGTAGTGCATTTATTACGGCAATGAAGCAGCAGGGTGTTGCAACCGTCTTCCATTATGTTCCACTGCATTCCGCGCCTGCCGGTTTACGCTTTGGACGTTCCTGTGGGACCCTGAATGTGACCGATAGCGTTGCGAAAAGGTTGGTGCGTTTACCGCTCTGGGTTGGCCTTGACGACGGAGTAAAAACCGTTGTAGCCGCCGTGGATGCAGCGCTTGGGTAAGATTTAAATCATTTTTGGTAAAGATAGTGACCTCAAAAATTCTAATAACCGGCGGTGCCGGCTTTATCGGCTCCGCCGTGGATCGACAATACCGCTAGCGAGGTCGCCAACCTCGATAAGTTGACCTATGCGGGCAACCTGGAGTCACTGGCTTCGGTAGTCGAATCGCCTCGCTATCATTTCTATCAAGTGGATATCTGCGAGGGTGTTGCACTGGATGCGGCATTTGCAGAGTTCAAGCCGACGGCGGTGATGCACCTGGCGGCCGAATCCCATGTGGACCGTTCCATTGATGGCCCGGCGGATTTTATCCAGACCAATATTGTCGGTACCTATAGTCTGCTGGAAGTCACCCGCCGTTATTGGAGTGGGCTACCGGATCAGAAGAGGGCGGCGTTCCGTTTCCACCATATCTCCACCGATGAGGTGTATGGTGATCTTGATGGTGCGGAGAATCTGTTCACCGAAACCACATCTTATTCCCCGAGTTCGCCGTATTCCGCATCCAAGGCGAGTGCAGATCACCTGGTTCGGGCATGGTCCCGGACCTACGGTTTGCCCATTCTGGTGACCAATTGCTCCAATAATTATGGCCCGTACCACTTCCCGGAAAAGCTGATTCCCCATGTGATTCTCAACGCCTTGTCGGGTAAACCGCTACCGGTCTATGGTGACGGTTCGCAGGTTCGGGACTGGCTCTATGTGGAAGACCACGCGCGTGCTCTGGTTGAGGTTTTAAACCGCGGCACTGTCGGTGAAACCTATAATATTGGCGGTCACAATGAGCAACGGAATATTGAGGTCGTGAAAGCAATCTGTGATCTTCTGGAGGAGCTGGCACCCGACAGACCCGAAGGGATTGATGCCTATCGGGATTTAATTACCTATGTGGAGGACAGGCCTGGCCATGACCGGCGTTATGCTATCGATGCGTCAAAAATTCAGCGAGAATTGGGTTGGGTTCCGGTCGAAACGTTCGAGAGTGGTTTGCGCAAGACAGTTCAATGGTATCTCGATCATCCGGAGTGGTGGCAACGGATCCTCTCCGGTGCCTATAAGCTTGACCGTGCCGGCACGGTCAAATCGCAATAATTATCAAACTGGTTTGTCGCCTATGGTGATGTTGGTTTTGGAAAAGATATGAACAATTATAAAGGCATTATTCTGGCGGGTGGCTCGGGTACACGGTTGCATCCCATTACAATAGGGGTCTCCAAACAACTGCTGCCCGTCTACGACAAGCCCATGATCTATTACCCGCTGTCGGTGTTGATGCTGGCAGGTATCCGTGAGGTTTTGATCATTTCAACGCCGGAGGATTTGCCAGCCTTTCGGCGTTTGTTTGGCAATGGTGAGTCGTTGGGGCTGGAGATCAGCTATGCCGAACAGCCCTCGCCTGACGGTCTGGCCCAGGCCTTTCTGATCGGCGAAGACTTTATTGGTGACAGCAATGTTTGCCTGATTCTCGGGGATAATGTGTTTCACGGTTTTGGCTTCAGCACCATGCTGCGCGAGGCCGTTCAACGAGAGGAAGGTGCGACTATTTTTGGTTATCACGTCAACGACCCCCAGCGCTTTGGTGTCGTGTCGTTTGATGCTGACGGCAAGGCTGTTTCCATTGAAGAAAAGCCGTTGGCGCCCAAATCAAACCATGCCGTGACAGGTCTGTATTTTTACGACAACAGTGTGGTGGATATCGCTAGAAAAATAACCCCGTCAGAACGCGGTGAACTGGAAATCACGGCCGTTAATAATGCTTATCTGCAACGTGGCGATTTGCATGTCAGTTTGCTGGGCCGAGGCTTCGCCTGGTTGGACACAGGTACACACGATTCTTTAATGGAAGCCAGTCATTTTGTCCAAACCATTGAGGCGAGGCAGGGGCTCAAGGTGGCCTGTCTGGAGGAAATTGCCTATCACCAGGGTTGGATCAATACCGACCAGCTTCGCAATCTGGGTGAGGCACTGGAAAAGACGAGTTACGGGCGGTATCTGGTACGAGTAGCCGAGGGTTATCAATGAAAGTCATAGCAACGCCCCTTAAGGATTGTGTGATTATTGAGCCTCGGGTTTTCGGTGATGACCGCGGGTTTTTCCTGGAAACCTTTCACGTTGAGCGCTACGCAGAGTTGGCGGGTATTACGCTGCCCTTTGTTCAGGATAATCACTCCCGCTCCGAAAAGGGGGTGTTGCGTGGTTTGCATTTTCAGATCAACAGGCCGCAGGGAAAGCTAGTTAGGGTTGTGCGGGGTGAAGTGTTCGATGTAGCCGTGGACTTGCGCCGGGATTCACCGAGTTTCGGTCAGTGGCACGGCACTTTGTTGAATGAAAACAACAAGCGTCAGTTGTGGGTGCCGCCGGGGTTCGCCCACGGTTTTCAGGTGTTGAGTGATGTGGCTGATTTTGAGTATAAATGCACGGATTACTACGACCCTGATGACGAGGGCGCCATTCTCTGGAATGATCCCGAACTGGCGATTGAGTGGCCTGAGACATCGGGTATCAGGTTGTCGGACAAAGATGCCGGTGCCCCCACCTTTGCGGCCTATTGCCAGTCATGAAAATTCTGGTGACCGGGGCAGACGGGCAGCTAGGCCGTTGTTTGCAAGACAGGCTCCGCATGACGGTACACGATGGGCTGGCTTTGAACCGGAGTCAGCTGGATATTACCGACCGACAGTCTGTAGAGGCTGCAGTAGTCAGATTTCGGCCCGACGTCATTGTCAATGCCGCGGCGTATACGGCAGTTGACCGCGCTGAGAGTGAGCCCGGGGTTGTCCGACGGATCAATGCGGAGGCCGTAGGCTATCTGGCTGAAGCGGCCAACAAAGTTGGTGCTCTGCTGGCACAGGTGTCGACAGATTATGTATTTGATGGCAGAACCACCAGGCCGTATCGCGAGTCTGATCCGGTAAATCCCCTCAATGTCTACGGCGCCAGCAAGCTGGCGGGAGAGCAGTACGCCGCCGGGGCAAACCGCTATTTTGTTGTTCGCGCAGCCTGGCTGTTCAGCGAGTACGGCAATAATTTCCTCAAATCGATGCTGAAGCTGGCGGATGGCCGCGAGACCTTGCAGGTGGTTGTAGATCAGATCGGAACGCCCACCTATGCGGGTGACCTGGCTGTCTCGATAATCAGGTTGGCAGAAGCGGAAGCTGCCTCGGGCATTTACCATTATTCCGGTGGGCGTGCCTGTAGCTGGTTTGAGTTCAGCCAGGCTATCTTTACTGTTCTGGGTAAACTCAGACCAGAATGGCGGCTGCCCGGAGTCCTGCCCGTGACGGCCGCTGAATATCCCAGTGTGGTCAAACGCCCAGCTTATACTGTACTCAATGATGCGAAATTGCGGGCCAGCCTTCCCCGGGCAACCGGTGATTGGGAGCTGGCCATTGAGTCAGTGATGCCGGTGTTGACAGAATGGGTCTGCCGGCATTGATGATTTTGGCGGTTGGTCAGTTTATTGGCACTGCTGTGGGTTCTTTATTGAGTATGACCACGAGCAGCCAGCTGCGTTGGATTGTCTTTATCGGTGCAGTCCTGGGCGTTAGTTTGGGGGTCTTGTTGATTCCCGGTTATGGGCTGATCGGTGCAGCAATTGAGACTTCGGTTGCCGTTGCATCAAAAAACCTGCTGTGTGTTTACCAGGTCAACCAGTTGCTGGGTTTTAACACACTGGCCATCTGGCGAAAAATCTAGCATGGCCCGAGTTTCTTGTTTGAAGGGAGTATAAAGTGATGTCTCTTGTCCCCGTTGTGATGGCTGGTGGTTCAGGAACCCGGTTGTGGCCTCTGTCCCGGCAGTTGTATCCAAAACAGTTTCTGCCACTGTTGGGGGATGAGACTATGCTGCAGGAAACCTACGGTCGTTTGCGAGCGTTAGACACACAACCCGCATTATTTGTTTGTGGTGAGAACCACCGGTTTATCGTGGCAGAGCAGCTCAGGTTGACAGGTTGTGATCCGGCCATGATTCTGCTTGAGCCAGAGGGCAGGAATACGGCACCTGCGGTGGCGCTGGCAGCTTGCTATGCTCTGGAGAATGCCGGGGAGGGTGATGACCCGGTGTTGCTGGTATTGGCGGCAGATCATGCAATACAGGATGTCGATGCATTTCAGGCGGCGGTGATTGCTGCCTTGCCCTTTGCCGAGCAAGGTAAGCTGGTGACTTTTGGTATCGTGCCGAGCACACCTGAAACCGGTTATGGCTATATAAAGTGTGGTGATTTGGTCGGTAGGGGGCCTGCAAAAATTGTATCGAGGTTTGTAGAAAAACCGGCTAAAGCCCTCGCTGAGCAATATCTGACCGAGGGCGGCTATCTCTGGAACAGCGGTATGTTTCTGTTCAGTGCGCGTCGTTATCTGGACGAGCTGCAGGTGCACAGTCCTGAAATCCTGTCGGTTTGCCAAAAAGCCATGTCATCGGCTTCGGTAGACAGCGACTTTCTCAGACCCGATAAAGATATTTTTCTCGATTGCCCCGCGGATTCCATCGACTATGCCGTCATGGAAAAAACCCCCGATGCCGTGGTAGTACCAATGGATTGTGGTTGGAGTGACGTGGGATCCTGGTCGGCGCTTTGGGCTATATCTGAAAAAGATCAGTGCGGTAACACTCTGAAAGGTGATGTGATGGCGCTGGATACCCATGACTCGTTTATCCAGGCTGATCGAAAATTGATTGCGACAATGGGGCTGCGGGACGTGGTGATCATCGAAAGTGACGATGCCATTCTGGTAGCCGACAAAAAACGCGTGCAAGAGGTCAAAAATATTGTTGACCAGTTGCGAGAGAAAAAGCGTTCCGAAGCAGAGGCCCATCGCAAGGTTTTTCGACCCTGGGGGTATTACGATGCCATAGAAAATGGTGAACGTTTCCAGGTAAAGCGGATTTTGGTCAAACCCGGTGGGCGGCTTTCTTTACAGATGCATCACCACCGGGCGGAGCACTGGGTTGTAGTGAGTGGCACCGCGCTGGTGACAAAGGGCGAAGAGACGTTTTTGCTGTCGGAGAATGAATCGACATTTATTCCTATTGGCGAAACTCATCGCCTGGAGAATCCAGGGTCCATCCCGTTGGAGATCATCGAAGTACAGTCCGGGGGATATCTGGGTGAGGACGATATCATCAGGTTTGATGATATTTATAAGCGAAACTGATTAGGATAAGATGCCCCAAAACTTGCGGTTATCTACTTATTCCTTTGCCAGCCCTTTATAATATCCGCTTCTGATATCAACGCTGTCATCCCCATGAATCCACTGGAACGCAAAAGCCTGGTTGGTTTGGCCTCTCTCTATGCCTTTCGCATGGTGGGGTTATTTATGTTGCTGCCGGTGTTGGCCCTCTATGCAGGCGACTACAGCGGCAGCTCGGCCTTGCTGGTGGGCTTGGCCCTGGGTATCTACGGCCTCACCCAGGGACTTTTCCAGATTCCCCTGGGCTTTCTATCCGATCGGGTTGGCCGAAAACCGGTGATCGCTGGTGGGTTGTTGTTGTTTCTTGCGGGGAGCGTTATCGCTGCGCTGTCGGATTCCATGTGGGGCCTGATAGCTGGCCGTGCCATGCAGGGGGCGGGTGCGGTGGCCAGCACGATCATGGCGCTACTGTCTGATTTGACGACCGAGCAGAATCGCACCAAGGCCATGGCGGTGGTGGGTGGCAGTATCGGCATTTCGTTTGCCCTTTCCATGGTGCTCGGGCCGGTGCTGGCGAATCTATGGGGGCTGTCCGGTTTGTTCTGGCTGGCGGCCGGGATGTCGGTGGTGAGTCTTGGGGTGCTGGCACTGGTGATACCCACGCCGGTGACATTGCTTCACAACGCGGAAGCTGAGGCGATACCGGCGATGTTTGGCCGGTTGTTAAAGGATGCTGAGTTGTTGCGGCTCAATCTGGGTATCGGTACCCTGCATTTTGCCCAGATGGCCAGTTGGGTCGCAGTCCCGGTGATTCTGGAGCAGAGTCTGGATATGGCCCGCGGCGATCACTGGATGATTTATCTCGGCACCATGGGTTTGTCGTTTCTCTGCATGCTGCCTTTTATCATAATTGCCGAGACCCGCCGAAAAATGAAACCGGTCTTTATTGGGGCGGTTGTTTTACTGGCGTTAGCCGAGATCGTCCTGGCTGTTAATATCGATTACCGCTATGGGTTTATCGCCGGTCTTTTTCTGTTTTTCATGGCGTTCAACTTGCTGGAAGCCTCGCTGCCGTCGCTGGTCAGCAAGCTGGCGCCGGCCGGCGGTCGCGGAACGGCCATGGGTATTTATTCCACCAGCCAGTTTCTGGGTGCCTTTCTCGGGGGTGTGGTCGGTGGCTATGTGGCCTGGCGGTTTGGTTATGCCGAGGTTTTCTGGATGGTGGCCGTATCGATTCTGGTCTGGCTGGTTGCTGCAGTGACCATGAAGAAGCCGGCGCACCTGAAGAGTCTGGTGGTTACTTTGATGCCGGGAGAGGTGATTGCTGCGGAACACTTTGTGGGGGCGGTGCCGGGTGTTCAGGACGTGGTGATTATGCCGGACCACCGGCTGGCATACTTTAAAGTGGACAAAGACTTTTTCTGTCAGGCGGACATGGAGTCAGCGCTGGGACGTCCGCTGGAGACACCGGTTTAGCGGCACAAAAAACCCCGCGTAAAAGCGGGCTTTTTTATCGGGTTCGGTTTTGTCAGAACGGGATGTCATCATCAAAACTGTCGAATCCGGGATCTGTGCTGTTGCTGTTATTGCTGGACGCCGCCGACGGCTGCTGTTGCTGGGGTTTGCTGTAGCCCCCCTGGCCGCCTGACGGGCCTTGCTGCTGCATACTGTCGTCGTAGCCTGATGAGCCTCCTGCTCCGCCACGACTATCCAGCATCTGCATTTCATTCGCCACGATTTCAGTGGTGTATTTGTCCTGGCCGCTCTGATCCTGCCACTTGCGGGTTCTGAGAGAGCCTTCGATATACACCTTGCTGCCTTTCTTCAGGTATTCGGCGGCGATTTCTGCCAGACGATTAAAAAAGACAACCCGATGCCATTCAGTGCGCTCCTGCGGTTGTCCTGTTTGTTTGTCTTTCCAGGTTTCGCTGGTGGCCAGTGTGAGGTTGGTTACTGCACCACCGCTGGGCATATACCGTGTTTCCGGGTCTTTCCCCAGATTGCCAATCAAAATGACCTTATTGATACCCCGAGCCATGCCTTGCTCCACTGACTAAAATTTAGGCCGACAGTTTACCTCGGAAACGCAGCCCTGTCATTGGCTCAGGTCTCGCACTTAGCTGTTGGCCACGACACTGGGCCGCTGCGATATCTGCTGGTGCCACAAGCGAAGATGCTCGTGCCCGTCGGGCATGGCGACCCCTGCCCACTCGGCAAAGTCGATGGTCACCAGTGCGGTGATATCGGCCATGGAGAAATTGTTCCCGGCAAGGTAGGAGCGGTGGGCAAGGTGTTGGTTGAGGTCGTCATAGAAATTCATGATGCGTTGCCGACCGCGTTCCACCAGGGCCGGGATTTTGTCGTAATTGTGCGGTCCGACCAGAGCCCTTCCATCAAACCAGTCAGGCCCGTTTCTGAACAGGTCTGCCACTGCCTGAAAGCCGTTGGTGAAACAGATATGGTTCCACATTTCCACCAGCCCGATTTCCTGGGCAGTGGTGCCAAACAGGGGTGGCTCTGGATGGTGGGCTTCCAGGTAGCGGGCAATGGCATTGGTCTGGGAAATACAGGTGCCATCATCAAGCTCCAGTACAGGCACATCGCAGTTGGGATTTTTCTGTCGGAAATCCTCGGTGAGTTGCTCGCCCTTCAGCAGGTCTACCTTGATTCTTGGAAAATCAATACCTTTTTCAGCCATAAAAATATTGAGTCGCCGAGGGTTGGGCACGCCGGGGTAGTCATAGAGTTTCATGGCATTTCCTCGTTCTGGTGATTAACGATGATCTTGCATGACTTGGATGTTGTCTGCCGATATTAACGGTTGTGCGTGTGCGGGGGAACCGTCGGAAGGTTTGGTTTGTTGATTGCCGAGGCCAGGTGTCTAGAAGGCATTCTTGCTGTGAAAGAGGCTGAACACCGTAAGGGCGATGATTTTCAGGTCGAGCCACAGCGACCAGTTGTTGATGTATTCAAGGTCGCATTCGACCCGTCGCTCCATCTTTTCCAATGTGTCGGTCAGCCCCCGGTAGCCGCGGATCTGGGCGAGCCCGGTAATCCCCGGTTTGACCTTGTGGCGCCACATATAGGATTCGATCAGATCCATGTAATACTCATTGTGGATCAGGGCGTGGGGTCTGGGGCCAACGATGGACATGCGGCCCTGCACGACATTAAAAAACTGCGGTAACTCGTCGAGACTGGTGCGTCGCAGAAAAGCCCCCAGTCGGGTGAGCCTCGGGTCATCGGGCTTCGCCTGGGTTACCGTACCATCGGCTTCCCGATGGACTTCCATGGATCTGAACTTGTAAACCTTGAAGCGTTTGCCATCCCGGCCATTGCGATATTGCTTGAACAATACGGGACCGGGCGAACTGAATTTGACCAGCAGGGCAATTGCCAGGCAGACCGGTGTGATCAGTGCGCAGATCAGTATGCCGAGAACCAGATCTTCACAGCGCTTGAGGGTACGATTGAAGCCTCGCATGGGAGAACAGCTGATGTCTATGGCGTAGTGACCGAGGATGCTTGATACCTTGTGATTGAGGAGCTGGATGTCTTCAAAGTCGGGGAAAAAGCGGATGTCCACCGTCACATGGCGGAGAGCATAGACAATGTCCTTAATGAAGCTGCCCATGCTAAGCGGCAGGTCGAGCCACACTTCATCGACTGAATATTTACTGAGTTCCTCTATCACCTGACCGGAGTGAGCCCAACGCTCTATTTCGCTGGCATGCACATGATGAACCAGTCGGTAACCGGACTGCTGCATTTCCCGCTCATCAAAGAGCTCCTTGGCGTGGCGGTTATCGCTGGTAATGACCAGTACCGAACGCAGGTTTTTACCGGCACTTCGCAGGCGTTTCAGATAAAAGTGATACCCGCAGCGGTAAACCGTGCCTCCCCACCAGGTCAGTGCGACCAGGTAAAACAGCCAGAGCCTGGAAAACTCGATAGCTGTCTTGGTAAAGACCAGAAAGGCCATGAGCACTGCCACGGTCAGCAGTAGCGAGAAAGTATAGCGTTTGAGGAGGGTGGGAAGCCGTCTGCCCCGCCATGAGTCGTAGACGCCGGTAATGGTCAGGACAAAAATCAGCAGCAGCGCTGTGCCACCGGTCAAGACTTCAAATTTGGCCGACATGTCCGCGGAACCAAAGCGGAGCCAGTGGGCCACTAAACTGGCCAAGATGACATTGAGGGCATCAATGATGGCAATGAGTGGCGCAAAGCTGGAAGTGGATGAGGGCTGTGAGCTGGTTGCCATCAATTTATCGTCTTGGTTATACCGGGAGAGCCAGACCGGCCGGCTCCCCCATGAAGCGTAAATTTCAGCGGCAAACTAGGGGTTATAGCGCTGAAAAACCAGCGTTGCATTGGTGCCACCAAAACCAAAGCTATTGGACATGACACGTTGCAGATTGGCTTGATCCACCCGTTTGGTGACAATGGGCAAGTCTGCCGCTTCCGGATCAAGATTGTCGACGTTGGCAGAAGCGCAGATAAAGTTGTGCTCCATCATCAACAGACTGAAAATCGCTTCCTGAACACCAGCGGCGCCGAGTCCGTGACCGGACAGCGATTTGGTCGAGCTGATTGGTGGTACTTTTTCGCCAAAAGTCTCCCTGATGGCCTTCAGCTCCTGCAAGTCACCGACGGGTGTGCTGGTGCCATGGGTGTTGATGTAGTCGATATCCCCCTGGGTGGTTTGCATCGCCATTTTCATGCAGCGCGCGGCGCCTTCTCCGGACGGTGCCACCATGTCATAACCATCCGAGGTGGAGCCATAGCCCACCAGCTCGGCGTAGATTGTGGCGCCCCGCGCCAGGGCGTGTTCCAGTTCTTCCACGACCAGGCAGCCTGCACCGACTCCCGGTACAAAACCATCCCTGTCAGCGTCATAGGCCCTGGAGGCCAGTTGAGGGGTATCGTTATATTTGGTCGACAGTGCACCCATGGCATCGAACATACCCGCCATGGACCAGTGCATATCCTCGGCACCACCGGCAAAGACAACGTCCTGTTTGTCCATCTGAATCAGTTCCATTGCGTGACCAATGCTGTGGGCGCTGGTGGCACAGGCGGAGGCGATGGAATAGTTGGTGCCCTTGATTTTGAACGGTGTCGCCAGACAGGCGGAAACCGTGCTGGCCATGATCTGGGTGACCCGGTAAGGGCCCGCTTTTTTGATACCTTTGGCACGCATGACGTCAATGGTTTCAGTGAACATTTCACCGGATACGCCACCTGACCCCATCACCAGGCCAGTGCGGATATTGGAGACTTGGTCCTCGCTGAGACCGGCATTGGCAATGGCGCGCTCGGTGGCAATATAGCCGTAAGCCGCAGAGGGGCCCATAAAGCGAAGAATCTTGCGGTCAATCAGCTCAGCCAGATCAAGGTCTACTTTGGCAGCCACGTTACAGCGCAGGCCCATCTCCTTGAAATCTTCCCGGAAGACGATGCCGGATTTCCCTTCCTTGAGCGCTGTGGTGACGGTTTCCCTGTCATTACCCAGGCAGGAAACTATGCCCATTCCGGTAATTACTACACGTTTCATCGTTTATACCTATGCCGACTGTCAGGTTCGGCTATTGTAGTAGAAAAAATCAGAAGTTGTCAGTTGACTCGAACAGTCCAACACGCAGATCTTTCGCCGTATAAATCTCGCGGCCGTCCACAAAAACGCTGCCGTCGGCGATAGCCATTTTCAATTTTCTTTCGACAATTCTCGAAATATCAATCTGGTACGTCACCACGCTTGCCTGTGGCAGCACCTGGCCGAAAAACTTCACTTCACCCGAGCCCAGCGCCCTTCCCCTGCCGGGATTGCCTTTCCAGGCCAGGAAAAAACCGGTCAGCTGCCACATGGCATCGAGGCCAAGGCAGCCGGGCATAACCGGGTCACCGTGAAAGTGGCAGCCAAAAAACCACAGGTCCTTATGGATATCCAGTTCTGCGGTTATCAGGCCTTTGCCAAACCGGCCTTCTTCGGCATGTATACGGGTGATTCGATCCACCATCAACATGTTGTCAGCGGGGAGTTTGGCGTTGCCTTCGCCGAACAGGTCGCCGTGGCTGCAGGCGACGATTTCCTCGCGGGTATACGCGTTCTGTGATTGTGGAACGAATTTCGTCATTGAGTGGACTGCCCTGGTTGACGGGTGTTACCCGATGCTGGTTTGTTGTCGAAGCGGTGAATTTTAGCGAATTTGCTCATTAAGTCCAGAAAATATGGGGGTTTCAGGGGGAGGTGTTGCCCTGTCAATCCCCAGCAACCAGCTTAGAGTATGCACTTTTTTGTTTATTCAATATTTGAGACTTGTGGCAGATATCCCTGTTTCTGTACCGGGTGTCAGCATTTTCGTTGCAGGGCGAACTCGGTAAGTTCTGCCAGTGCCCGGTGTTCCGGTGAGTCTGTAAAATCTGCCAGACAGGCCCTGGCCTGTTCTGCATGCTGTGCCGCACAAGCGAGGGTGTAGTCGAGTGCGCCGGTCGAATGGATAGCGTCACTAATCTGGTCCAGTTGTTCCAGGGCACCTTTCTCAATGGCTGATCGAATCATCGCGGCCTGCTCGGTGGTCCCCCGCTGCATCGCGCGAATCAGCGGGAGGGTTGGTTTGCCTTCCGCGAGATCATCACCGATATTTTTGCCGAGCTCGTCCGCCTGGCCGCTGTAGTCCAGTACATCATCCACTAGCTGAAACGCCATCCCCAGATGGTAACCGTAATGTTTTGCCGCTTCCTCCTGAGTGGCAGAGGCCCCAGCCAGTATGGCACCGGTTTGTGCTGCCGCCTCGAAGAGTTGAGCGGTTTTCTTGTGAATGACATCGAAGTAGGCCGCTTCGGATGTATCGGGGTTGCCGGCATTGATCAATTGCTGCACTTCACCTTCAGAGATGATATTGGTGGTATCGGCAATGATTCGCATGATCGCCATACTGTCGATGGCAACCAGCATCTGGAATGCCCGGGAATAGAGGAAGTCTCCGACAAGCACACTGGGAGCATTGCCGAACCGCGCATTGGCTGTGGCCCTTCCCCGTCGCAGGTTGGACGTGTCCACCACATCGTCGTGCAACAGCGTGGCGGTGTGAATGAACTCGATAATGGCGGCCAGTGAGATGTGCTGTGTCCCCCGGTAGCCAAAGCTCTTCGCAATGAGTAGTACCAGTAGGGGGCGAAGGCGTTTGCCGCCGGCGTCGACAATGTATTGGCCAATATTTTCCACTAACCCGACGTCAGAGTGCAGCTGGCGAATGATCAGCTCATTCACCTGTTCAAATTCGGATTTAACTACCTGATGGAATGGCAACATGCCGTAACCCTGGCTAGCAACAAATAGGTGTAAACAGCCAATGCACGCGGGACTTGTACGATAGGCGCGTCGCATCCTAGAGAGGGCACCTGTCACTGTCAAGTTTCGGGTGCTGACATCCTCTAGACAATTGAATATTCCCTTGCGGTAACAGGGGGTTTCCCTTAAAATCCCGCCCCTCGCAAAACCGGCCTTGAGGAAATCGTTCCTGCAGGCTTCGAACTGGCATGCGCGAATACGGAGCATATTATGTACGCAGTTATTAAGAGTGGTGGCAAACAGCACCGGGTGAAGGAAGGCGAATACCTGCGCCTCGAAAAGCTGGAAGTCCCCACCGGTGGCAATATCGACTTCAATGAAGTGCTGATGGTTGCCGATGGTGAAAATTTCAAAATTGGTGCACCGTTGCTAGAGGGTGCCAAGGTGACAGGTGAAGTGCTTAGTCATGGTCGTGCGGACAAGGTGCAAATCATCAAGTTTCGCCGCCGTAAGCATCACCGGAAGCAAATGGGCCACCGTCAGTGGTACACCGAAGTGAAAATTACGGGCATCAGTGCCGGTTAAGATCAGATAGGAGAACGTCATGGCTCACAAGAAAGCTGGTGGTAGTACCCGTAACGGGCGCGATTCTGAAAGTAAACGACTGGGTGTCAAGCGTTTCGGTGGCGAACAGGTCACAGCGGGCAATATCATTATTCGTCAGCGCGGTACCCGGTTCCATGCGGGCAACAATGTTGGCATTGGTCGCGACCACACCATTTTTGCTACGGCAGACGGTGAAGTACAGTTCACAGTGAAAGGTCCCAATAATCGCAAGTATGTGAATATTGTAACCGCCTGAGGCTGGCTTTATTGAAAAGCCCCGCCCAGGCGGGGCTTTTTTGTGTTTGAATATTTGAAACTCGAGCGGATTGTATGTGTTCGTGCTGCCACTGGCGTACGATTTAATCCCAACTCCTCAGAGCGCGGTATACTCCCGTCATGAAATTTGTCGATGAAACAACGATTCACGTACATGCCGGTCGCGGTGGTAACGGCTGCCTGAGTTTTCGCCGTGAGAAATTCGTGGCCAAAGGCGGGCCGGACGGTGGCGACGGCGGTGACGGCGGTTCGGTTTATCTGGAAGGGGATATCAACCTCAATACTCTGGTGGATTATCGCTTTCAGCGGGATTATCGTGCCCAGAGTGGCCAGGCTGGCAGCAGTCGCAACTGTACCGGTCGGGGCGGTGATGACCTGGTTCTCAAGGTGCCGGTGGGCACCACGGTGATTGATGAAGATACCGAGGAAGTGCTCGGCGATATCACCGATGATGGCCAGCGCCTGATGGTGGCTCACGGGGGCTTTCACGGCCTGGGGAATACCCGTTTCAAATCGAGTGTCAATCGTGCGCCGCGTCAGACATCACCCGGCAAAGAGGGTGAGGAGCGCAACCTGCGTTTGGAGCTGAAGGTGCTGGCGGATGTGGGTCTGGTGGGCCTGCCCAATGCTGGCAAGTCGACGTTTATCCGCGCCGTCTCGGCTGCGCGCCCCAAGGTTGCCGATTATCCCTTTACCACACTCGTTCCCAATCTCGGTGTCGTCAATCCCCACAAGTATCGCAGTTTTGTGATTGCTGATGTGCCGGGTCTGGTGGAGGGCGCTGCCGAAGGTGCCGGTCTCGGCATTCGTTTTCTGAAGCACCTGACGCGAACCCGCCTGCTGTTACATCTGGTGGATATGATGCCGCCCGATGGAAAGAATCCGGCGGATAATATCGCCATTATTGAAGATGAACTGGATCAGTTCAGCCCGACTCTGTGGAGTAGGGATCGTTGGTTGGTCCTCAATAAAGTGGATTTATTGCCCGAAGCGGAGCGCCAGCAACATTGTAATGACGTGGTTGCCCAGCTGGGCTGGGAGGGGCCGGTGTATCAGGTTTCTGCCTTGTCCGCCGAAGGTACGGCCGAGCTGTGTGATGACATTCTCGAGTATCTGGAAGCCTGTTGGGAGACTGAACGCAGTGACCCGGAGGTAGCCCGCCGGGAACTGGATATTCAGCACCAGATGCAACATGAGGCACGCGACCGAATTGAATCCCTGCGCCGGAATCGAAAATCGGATGACAGCGACGAGGATGATGACTTTGACGACGATGATTATGACGTGGAAGTCGTTTATAGCCCCTGAGGCGCTATTCATTCAGTCCCGGAACTCAATCTCTCTCAACCAGGATTCGGACCACCAGACAGCAGACCAGCTATGAACGATAGAACGATTGTCCGCAATGCCCGCCGCTGGGTCGTAAAAATAGGCAGTGCCCTGTTGACCGCCGATGGTCGTGGTCTCGATCGGGAATCTATCGGCGCCTGGGTGGCCCAGGTGGCGGAGTTACTGGAGCAGAACATTGAGGTGGTGATGGTTTCTTCCGGGGCCGTCGCCGAGGGTATGTCCCGGCTGGGCTGGCGGAAGCGACCATCTTCTGTTCACGAGTTGCAGGCAGCGGCGGCCGTGGGGCAGATGGGCCTGGTGCAGGCCTATGAATTCCAGTTTCAACAATTCAATCGCCACACCGCGCAGGTGCTGCTCGACCACGATGATCTGTCGAACCGCGAGCGCTACCTGAACGCCCGCAACACCTTGCAGACGTTGATTCAGCTGGGCGTGGTGCCGATCATTAACGAAAACGATACGGTGGTTACCGATGAAATTCGTTTTGGTGACAATGACACGCTGGCGGCGGTAGTGGCCAATCTCATCGATGCCGATTTACTGGTGATTCTCACGGATCAGCACGGACTTTATGATGCCGATCCGAGAACCTTTCCAAAGGCCCGGCTGGTTTCCCTGGGCCGGGCAGGTGATCCGGCATTGGACAAGCTGGCCGGTGAAGGCAGTGCACTGGGCCGGGGGGGGATGATTACCAAATTGCGTGCCGCCCGGCTGGCCGCCCGTTCCGGGGCGAGCACAGTAATTGTTGGTGGTCGCAGCGAACAGGTGCTCACCAGGCTGGCAAAGGCTGAAGATCTGGGTACTCTGCTGCTGGCAGAACAGATGCCGATAGCCGCCCGCAAGCAGTGGTTGGCGGGCAGGTTGCAGGTGCGCGGGTCGCTGACCCTGGACGAGGGCGCCTGTCGGGCGTTGCGGGAGCAGGGTAAGAGTCTATTGCCGGTCGGGGTGAAAGCGGTCGTTGGGGATTTTCACCGGGGTGATCTGGTGCGCTGCGTTGACCCGGCGGGTAATGAGGTCGCCCGCGGCCTGGTCAACTACAGTGCTGCCGAGAGTCGTCTGATTATTGGCAAGAGCAGCGACAGAATTCTCGATATCATAGGTTATTGTGATGACGAAGAAGTGATCCACCGGGACAATCTGGTCTTGATCTAGTCCGCCTTTCCTGTAGGGCTAGACCGGGGGGTCGAGCTGATCATTGACAGATCCGTTGACCCGAAACCAGCCCGCGATGCTGTAGCGGTGTCGGTTGGTAGGCAAGACTTCATGGGGAAACACTTCACTCAGGAAGATGGCCAGCGTTCCGTAAGCTGGCGTTACCCGCAGGATTTCCCGTTCCCCCATTTCACTAAACAGAATCAGTTCACCACCGTCGTCTGGCATCCAGCCGGGATTCAGGTAAGCCACTGTCGAGAGTCGACGGTTGGTCTGACCCCGAAAGGCGTCCAGATGTTTGCGGTAAAAATCGCCGGGACGGTAATGTGAAAAATGGCTCTCGTAAGAGAACAGACCAAGAAAAAGGTGCCGATTGAGGTATGTCTGTAATCGGCTGGTCCACTCCAGCCAACGCTGCTCCGGTGATGTTTCCCCTGCAATCCAGCGGATGGCATCCCGTCGGACAAACCGGTTCAGGGTTTGATCATGATTGCGACCCACGCCTGCTTCGCTGAAATCATGGCTGTGAAGTGATTGTATCTGACCAAACAGCTCTTCTGACAATAGCCCGGGCAGGGCGTTGGGAATAACCGCGTAACCTTTCCCTGTGAGATCACTGGCAATCTGTGAAAACAGGAGATGCTCGACCTCCTGTTCGGGAGAGGCGTCGACAGAGATGGATGTCATGGTGGTGCGAACCGGATTGAGGTGTGCGATTATCGGATCTAAGGTGGATTGCTGTAAATGGGTTTACGGTTTTCTTCACGCTGGTTTTGCAGATATTGTATCGCTTATGGGCGGACGCTCGTGATAAATACCCCTTGTGGTTTTTTAGCAATTCTCTTAAATAGCGAAATGAGTGATGCTGTGATGGTGGATAGAGCGCAGGTTGTCTGAAAAATTTCCTTCATTGGATGTTGATGGTTAACGATTATTGCTATGAAAAGTGTTGTTCATGAGTTAGCGCGTATCGTCCAGACTGTGGCGACGGCTGATACACCTATCGATCAGGTTAACCTGATCGTTGAGTCGATCAGTCAGACCATGGCGGTGGATGTGTGCAGTCTGTACCTGGCGAACGAGCAGCGGGAAATGCTGTTACTGGCATCTCACGGTCTGGCCAGAAAAGCCGTACGCAACGTCAAGTTGCCATCTGGCACAGGACTGGTGGGCCTGGTCGCCACCAGTCGCCATCCGGTCAATCTGGCCGATGGCACAGTACATCCCTCGTATTGCTACGTCGCAGAGACACGGGAAGAGCAGTTCCACAGTTTCTGTGGTGTACCTATCGTGCATGCCGGTAAAGTCATTGGCGTTCTGGTGGTTCAGGGTCGTGAAATCCGGGAACAGTCGGAGGAGGAACAGGGCTTTTTAGTGACGCTGGCAGCCCATCTGGCATTGCTGCTGGGTACCAGTCCGCTTGCCCAGGGCGATATGATCGGCCTCAACGAGCGGGTGTCGGGTGTCAAGGGTGCACCCGGTATCGGTATCGGCCATATCAAAATAAGCGATCACGGTGAACTCTACTCTGTGCTCGATGCGCCCTGTGAAGATATTTCCGGTGCCGTGGCGGACTGGGAGAAACTGCTTACCGTGGTCCGGGCACAAATTGTTCACGAACAGGCGTCCCTCGGCAAAGAGATATCCGGCAGTGTCGCCGGTATTTTCAGTGCCTATAACATGCTGTTGGAGGATCCGGCCTTCTGCAATCATGTCGAGAAGGGGATTCGTGGCGGCAACTGGTTGCCGGGATCACTACGCAAAGCGGTGCAGCATTTTGCCGAACTGTTTCTGGAGATGGATGACCCCTATCTGAAAGCCCGCCACGAAGATATCCACCATCTGGGTAACAAGTTGTTCAACGCCTGGCGGGGTATCAAGCCTGTGGCCATTCCGCCTGATACAAACATCGTATTGGTGGGTTTTCAGGTGAGTGTTTCCGATATTGCCCTGATCCCCAGTGACAAATTGGTGGGGCTGGTCTGTTTTGACGGCTCCGGTCTGTCCCATACGGCTGTGCTCGCCAATGCACTGGGTATTCCTGCGGTCATGGGCACCGGCCGGCTGCGTCGACTGGTCGATGACGCCAAAATTATTGTTGATGGCAATAATGGTCAGGTACTGCTCAATCCCGCTGATGCGGTTCTGGCAGAGTACCAGCGGTTGGTGAATGATCGTCGCGCGCTGATAAAGCAGTTGGAAAAGATGCGCGATTTGCCGGCCGTGACCCCGGATGGTATCGCCGTTACCCTTTACACCAATACTGGGCTGTTGGCAGATATTTCCCCGGGACTTTTGAGCGGCGCCCAGGGTGTGGGCCTGTACCGCACAGAAATTCCCTTTATGGTGCACGATAGCTTCCCCTCCGAGGAAGAGCAGATCGGGGTCTATCGGCAAGTGCTGGATGCCTATCGAGGCAAGCCGGTTCATATGCGGACCCTGGACGTTGGCGGCGACAAGCAATTGCCCTATTTTCCGGTCGACAATGAAAAAAATCCGGCCCTGGGTTGGCGCGGGGTGCGTTTCACTCTGGATAATAGCCAGTTACTGATGACCCAGGTGCGCGCCATGATGCGCGCAGCAGAGGGCATGGACAATCTGCGAATTCTGCTGCCAATGGTCAGTTCCACCAGTGAGCTCGACGACTTTTCCGAGATCTTTCTCGATGCCATGGAACAGCTGACAGCAGAGGGCTACGCTGTTACCAAACCTGATTTGGGTGTTATGGTGGAAGTGCCGGCTGCTATTTCCCAGATTCCGTTCTGGGCCGGGAAGATCGATTTTATCTCCATCGGTTCCAATGACCTGAGCCAGTATCTGCTGGCGCTGGATCGTGACAACCCCCGGGTATCAGCCCGTTATGACCATGTGCACCCCGCTGTGCTGCTGGAAATTCAGCGCATTCTCAAACTGGCCAAGGATGCTGGCATCCCGGTCAGTCTCTGTGGTGAGATGGCTTCGGATCCAGTGGCAGTGGTCCTGTTGCTCGGCCTCGGCATGCGTACACTCAGTATGAGTGCCGCTAAATTACCCCAGGTGAAATGGTTGATTCGTACACTGCCTATTGCTACCGCCGAGCGCCTGGCGCGCGATTCACTCACCTGCCACTATCCCGCGGATATACGGAAACTGGTGCGTCTCGAACTCGATAACCTCGGTCTCGATGAGCTGTTTAAATAGCGGGGTGACAGCGGGTTTCCGGGACTCTCCCCGGCACTCTCCCCCGGCACTCTCCCAAGCACAACTGGAGAGTTCATACGTTTAACTAACACATTGATGTCAAAGGATATGATCAGGTGGATCGACAGGCTGCCGGGATCCGGTAACCTGAAAGCGTCACTCGGTATTTGCTGACAATACAGACAGAGTAAACAATTTATGTCCAATCTTTTACTGGTGGTGGACGATCTCGAGGATATCAAGGGCTTTGGCTTCGATGACCGAGTCATCAGTTTTGAACAATATCTGGAGGATCACCCGAAAAAAGGTGAGAAAAAGCTCAGTCTGATCAACCTGTGCGACAGTGAAAAGTATCTGAGTAGGGGGTACTACTGCTCCCTGCTGGCGGAGGCCCGGGGGCATCGGGTGATGCCCTCGGTGAACACGATCAATGATCTGCGCAGCAAGTTGTTGTACATGTCGCGGATCACTGGTGAACTGCTGTTGTCCGGCGCCAATGCGGGAGGCGATGGAGAGAAAAAAACGTTTTATGTGAATTTTGGGATTGCATCAGATCCCGGTTTTTCCAGGTTTGGGCAGCGACTGTTTTCTGTGTACCCGGCCCCCATGTTGAAAGTCGTGTTGTTCTGGTCCGGTGGCTGGCAGGTAAAAAGTATTGTTGCCATTTCATTGGACAAATTGCCAAAAGCGGAGCGTCCGAAATTTGTGGAAGCGCTGCTCAAATTCAACGAAAAACGCTGGCAGAGCCCGAAAAAGAAGAAATCCTATCGCTGGGAGCTGGGCGTATTAGTGGATCCCAAGGAGGAGATGCCTCCCAGTAACAAGGAGGCCCTGAGCCGTTTTATCAAGGCTGCGGCCAAGTGTAATATCAATGCGGAGCTGATCACTGCCAGGGATTACCCGCGCCTCGGCGAATACGATGGCCTGTTCATCCGTGAGACCACCGCTATCGACCATCACACCTTCCGTTTTGCCCGCAAGGCGGAGATAGAGGGGATGGTCGTGATCGATGATCCCACCTCCATTTTGCGTTGTTGCAACAAGGTGTTTTTACAGGATGCCTTTACCTACAACGGTGTCCCCGCGCTAAAAACCCAGGTGTTTTCCACGCACAACCCCGACGACCTGGATGCCATTGAAAAGGAATTTGGCTACCCCGTGGTATTAAAGATACCCGAGGGTTCGTTCTCCAAAGGTGTATTCAAAGCTGCTAACCGGGAAGAGCTGTCGGTGCATCTGGAAGAGCTGTTGAAAACCACTGCGCTGGTATTGGTGCAGGAGTATCTCTACACCGATTTTGACTGGCGCATCGGGGTATTCAACAATCGGCCTCTGTACGCTTGTCGTTACTACATGGCGCGCAATCACTGGCAAATCTACAATCACGGCAGCAAACGCTTTAACTCGGGCGGATTTGAAACCCTGCCCACCTACGAAGTGCCGAGGGAGGTGCTGGATGCCGCATTGCGTGCCGCCAGGGTAATCGGTAGTGGTTTATATGGCGTCGATATCAAGCACCAGGGCAAGCAGGCCTATGTGATTGAAATCAATGATAATCCCAATATTGACTACAAGGTGGAGGACGCCTACCTCGGCGATGAACTTTATATGCTGGTGATGGCGGAAATGGCCCGGCGTCTGGAGCTGAAAGGTCGTTAGAAAATGACTATTTATTGATCGCCAATTAGCGACCAGCCACAAAAAAACCGGCCGATGGCCGGTTTTTTGATTGCGATGGCAAGCCTTTAGCTGGCCGCCATTGCCTTCAATTGGGCGTTCAGTCTGCTCTTGTGACGGGCGGCCTTGTTTTTGTGAATAATCCCTTTGTCGGCCATCCGGTCGATGACGGGTACCGCTGAATTGTAGGCGGCAGTCGCCGTGGTCACTTCGCCGGTTGCAATGGCGGCATAAGTTTTCTTGATATAGGTGCGTACCATAGAACGCAGGCCGGCGTTGTGCTGGCGACGCTGTTCATTCTGACGTGCGCGTTTGCGTGCTTGGGGTGTATTGGCCACCTGGGTGCTCCTCTCAATCGTGAGTCTTGATTCAAGGCGCGGAAATATACAGGTTTTGGGGCGGCTTATCAACAGGCCGAAGGCCACAAAATCTGCAAATTGCGTTTAGTTTGATAGTCGGGCGTCTGGCGGCGCGTTCAGGCGCAATACCCAGCAGTCGGTCCCGGCTGTCAGAGCCTAATGTGTGAATCTTTCCAATCGGCGGCGCCGCTATCATCCCGTCACCAAAATCACTATGATTTGCCCCTTGCGTTTAGTCATTGTCGGGACCATGCCGGTTTGCAACCACAGAATTCAGACGATAATCCTTTGGAGCCCAAAGCCGCAGAACCCCCGGTAGCGCCGGGGCTGCTGCGTTCCAGTAGCGTGGTCGGCAGTATGACCATGCTGTCCCGGGTACTTGGCTTGCTGCGGGATATGGTGTTTGCCCGGGTGATCGGTGCCGATGCGCTGGCGGATGCCTTCTTTGTCGCCTTCAAGATTCCGAATTTCTTTCGACGACTGTTTGCCGAGGGTGCGTTTGCCCAGGCATTTGTGCCAGTACTGGGTGAGTATCGCGAAAAAGGCACCCCGGCAGCGGTCAAGGCTTTGCTGGATAGCGTGGCCGGTGTGCTGGGGTCGTCGCTGATCGTGCTCACTGTTCTGGTGGTTATTGCCTCACCGTTGGTCACGGCACTGTTCGCCTTTGGTTTCTGGCTCGATTACCCGGACAAGTTTAACGCCGCCAGCACTATGCTGCGGATCACTTTCCCCTACTTGATGTTGATATCCCTGACAGGCCTGGCCGGGGCGATTCTCAACAGTTACGACCGTTTTGCCGTGCCCGCTTTTACGCCGGTGCTGTTAAATATTACCCTGATAGCCGCTGCGCTGGTGGCCGCTCCCTGGTTTGATGCGCCTGTCTACGCGCTGGCCTGGGGGGTGCTGGTGGCCGGGGTTGTGCAACTGCTGTTTCAGTTGCCGTTTCTCGCGCAGATTGACCGGTTGCCGAACCCTAAGGTGGATTGGCGGGATGACGGTGTGCGCAGGGTGCTTCGCCTGATGGTGCCAGCAATCTTTGGTGTCTCTGTCAGTCAGATCAACCTGCTGCTGGATACCGTGATTGCCTCGTTTCTGCCAACGGGGAGTATTTCGTGGCTGTATTACTCTGACCGGCTGTCCGAGCTTCCGTTGGGTGTGTTTGGGATTGCTATCGCCACCGTGATTCTGCCGAGCCTGTCCCGGCAACATGCTGCCCGCACCACGGAGGTGTTCAGTCGCACACTCGACTGGGCTCTGCGCATGGTACTGTTGGTTGCCATTCCAGCGGCGGTGGCATTGATGATGCTTGCCGAGCCGATTCTTGCGACTCTGTTTTACTACGGCGATGTGATGACGCCACGGGATATCGGGATGGCCACCCTCAGCCTCCAGGCGTACGCAATTGGTCTGATCGCTTTCATGCTAATCAAAGTGCTGGCTCCCGGTTATTTTGCCCGGCAGGATATGAAAACCCCGGTGCGTATCGGGGTGATTGCCCTGGTAACCAATATGGTGCTCAATTTGGCGTTTGCCCTGCCGCTGCACCACTATTTTGGGATCGGGCATGTCGGGTTGGCGCTGGCGACATCATTGGCGGCCATGCTGAATGCCGGACTGCTGTTTCGGGGCCTGTATCGTTTCGGTATTTATCATCCTTCACCCGGCTGGCCCCGCTTTCTGCTGACTTTGCTGGGTGCGAATCTGGTCATGGCGATGGTGCTGTGGGGATTCACGACTTACCTGGATCAGTGGCTTCTCTGGAGCGGTTGGCAGCGCGCTGGCTGGATGCTGTTGACCTGCCTCAGTGGCATGCTGGTATACACACTGTTTTTGCTGGTGGGTGGCATACGACCCTCTCACCTCCGCCATCGCTAGGGCGCTGTCACAAAAGTGTTGCCGTGGCGGTGCCGCGCCTGTTTTTCCCCCATTGGGCTGGGTTATACTGCCGCCTTTGTTTCGCGATGAAAGCCGCCAGTGACTCCAAACCAGTGACCGGAAACCAGTGACCGGAAAAAAGCATCAGTTTATCCGCGGGTTGCATAACCTGCGTCCGGAACATCGAGGTTGTGTCGCAACGATCGGCTCATTCGACGGCGTTCATCTCGGCCACCGGGCAATACTGCAACAGTTGCGTGAAAAGGCCGCAATATACAGTCTGCCCTCTGTGGTGATTATTTTTGAACCGCAGCCTCAGGAGTTTTTCTCGGGAGAGCAAGCCCCGGCCCGGCTGATGCGTTTGCGCGAAAAGGTGGAAGCGCTGGTCAGCGAAGGTGTAGATCGGGTTCTCTGCCTTCAGTTCAATCCTTCGTTGCGCAGTTTGTCTGCCCGACAATTTATTGACAGAGTGTTAATAGACGGACTGGGTGTTCGCTGTCTGGTGGTCGGTGACGACTTTCGCTTTGGCCATGATCGCAGTGGCAATGACCGGCTGCTCAGGCAAGTGGGGGAGCAGCAGGGTTTTGACGTGATCGACACGCATACCCTGCAGTTTGGCCGCGAGCGGATCAGCAGTACGCGCATTCGTCGGGCGTTGGAAGTCGGTGATTTTGCGCTGGCGGAAACGTTGCTGGGGCGACCCTATCAGATTACCGGCAGGGTGGTTTACGGGCAGCAGTTGGGTCAACAGTTGGGTATCCCCACTGCCAATGTGCATCTCTATCGCTACCGCGCACCATTGAGCGGTGTGTATGTGGTTGAAGTGGTACTGGATGGCAATCGCTTGCCCGGTGTCGCGAATGTGGGCGTGCGTCCAACCGTAGGTGACCTGATAAAACCGGTGCTGGAAGTACACCTGCTGGATTTTGATCAGTTAATCTACGGTCAAAGAATTCATGTGGAATTCAAAAAGAAAATACGGGAAGAGCAGACGTTTGATTCTCTCGATGCCATGGTAACGAAAATTCACAGTGATATTGCGCTGGCCCGGCAGTACTTTGCCGCGGTGTAACCCCGATGTTGGAAAACGATGACTGATTACAAAGCTACCCTCAATTTGCCATTTACCGAGTTTCCCATGAAGGCCAATCTGGCCCAGCGGGAACCGACCATGCTGAAATCCTGGCAGAGCACCGGGCTTTACGAAAAAATTCGTGAGCAGCGTCACGGCAGACAGAAATTCATTTTGCACGACGGCCCTCCCTACGCAAATGGCGATATTCATATCGGCCATTCGGTCAATAAAATATTGAAGGATATCGTCGTCAAGTCCCGCACGCTGAGCGGTTATGACGCGCCCTATGTGCCCGGTTGGGATTGCCACGGGCTGCCCATCGAGCACCAGGTTGAAAAGAAAATCGGCAAGGCCGGCGTCAAGGTGGATACCAAAACATTTCGTCAGAAATGCCGGGAGTATGCGCGCCGTCAGGTGGATGGCCAGAAAAAGGATTTCATGCGTCTCGGCGTACTGGGCGACTGGGAAAACCCTTACCTGACGATGGATTACCAGTTTGAGGCAAATATTATTCGGGCGCTGGGCAAGATCATAGAGAACGGTCATCTGGTGCGTGGCTTCAAGCCGGTATACTGGAGTGTGGTCGGCGCCTCAGCCCTGGCGGAAGCTGAGGTTGAATATCAGGACAAAATGTCTTTTTCCATCGATGTGGCGTTCCCGGTTGTGGATACCGAAGCCTTTTTGGCCCTCGTGGATGATGTGACTGGCGAAGGGCCGGTCGCAGTGGCCATCTGGACCACCACGCCCTGGACGTTACCTTCGAACCAGGCGGTCAGTCTCAATCCAGAATTGGATTATGTGCTGGTGCAGTGCGATGCCGGTGAGGGTGTTGGTGAGGGTGTGGGTCGCTTTCTGTTGGCCGAAGAGCTGGTGCCTGCCGTGATGAAGCGCTGGGGTGTGGAAGACTACCGGATTGTCGGTCGTGTCAAAGGACTGCGGCTCGAGAACCAGCTGTTACAGCACCCGTTTTATGATCGTCAGGTACCGGTCCTGCTGGGCGACCATGTCACCACAGAAACCGGTACCGGCTGCGTCCACACAGCGCCGGATCACGGCATGGAAGACTTCGTGGTGGCCAATAAATACGGCATTGGCACACTCAATTATATTGATGATCATGGCCTTTTCCGCGACAGCGTGCCGCTGTTTGCCGGCGAGCATGTCTACAAGGCGGATGAAGCGGTTGTGGCGCTGCTGAAACAGCGGGGCGTACTGTTGGCCACCCATAAAATTACCCATAGCTATGCGCACTGCTGGCGGACCAAAACTCCGCTGATCTATCGCGCCACACCGCAATGGTTTATCGGCATGCAGCAGAACGGCCTGCTGGATAATGCCCTCAAGGCAGTGAAGGATGTCACATGGTATCCGTCCTGGGGACAGGCTCGCATTGAGGGGATGCTGGAGAACAGTCCCGACTGGTGTATTTCACGTCAGCGCACCTGGGGTGTTCCGATAACCCTGTTTCTTCACCGCGAAACCGGCGATTGGCACCCGCGCACTGCCGAGTTGATCGAGGTGGTTGCACAGCGTGTTGAGCAGGCGGGCATTGATGCCTGGTTTGATCTCGATGCGTCGGAGTTGCTGGGTGACGAAGCGGCAGACTATACCAAGGTTACGGATACGCTGGATGTCTGGTTCGACTCCGGGGTTACCCATGCCGCCGTGCTGGATGCCCGCGACCAGCTCGCCTATCCGGCAGATCTCTACCTGGAGGGGTCCGATCAGCACCGCGGCTGGTTCCAGTCTTCCCTGAAGACAGCCATTGCCATCAAGGGCAGTGCCCCATACCGGGCTGTTCTGACACACGGTTTCACGGTGGATGCCGATGGCCGAAAGATGTCCAAATCCCTGGGCAATGTGATGTCGCCCCAGCAGGTCGTCAACGATTTGGGGGCGGATGTCCTGCGCCTGTGGGTCGCAGCGACGGATTTCAGCGCGGAAATGAGCGTTTCCGAGGAGATTCTCAAGCGCACTGCCGACTCCTACCGGCGCATCCGCAATACCGCCCGATTCCTGCTTTCAAATCTCAACGGTTTCGATCCGGCCCGGGATCTGCTACCGGTCGAGGATATGCTGGAGTTGGATCGCTGGGCAGTGGGTCGAGCTGCCAGCGCCCAGCGGGATATCCTCGCCGCCTATGACAGCTACCATTTTCATCCCATCTACCAGAAGCTGCACAATTTTTGTGTCACCGATATGGGTGGTTTCTACCTGAATATCATCAAGGACCGCCAATACACCTGTCAGGAGAACTCTAGGGCCAGACGTTCGGCGCAATCGGCGATTTACCATATCGCCGAGGCGCTGGTTCGCTGGATTGCCCCGGTGCTCAGTTTTACTGCGGATGAAATCTGGCGTGTTATGCCCGGGGAGCGTGGAGAGTCGGTATTTATGGCAGAGTGGTGGTCGCTGCCACCTGCTGCTGCGGATGCGATTCCCGACAGCGACTGGGCGTTAATCGCCAGGGCTCGAAATGCGGTCAACAAGGTGCTGGAAGGCAAAAAAGAGACGGGTATCCAGAAATCCCTGGAGGCGGAAGTGGTACTGTATGCGGATGGCGAGCTGGCCAGTGCACTGGGCAAATTGAAAGATGAATTGCGTTTTGTGCTGATTACCTCCGAGGCCCGGCTGGCCCCGCTCAGTGAGGCAGACGGCGCCGAGCCCACGGAACTTGAGGGTTTGCTGTTGCATGTTGCCCGCACGTCCTATGCCAAATGTGTCCGCTGTTGGCATCACCGCGCCGATGTGGGTGCGGCGGCTGAACACCTGGAACTGTGTGGTCGCTGTGTGGAAAACGTCACAGGTGCCGGCGAGCGGCGCCTGTTTGCCTGATTGGATGCCAATGATAAATATCATGCAATCTCGCGCCGGCTGGTATCTCCTGTCTGGAATGGTCATTCTGGTCGATCAGCTCACCAAATACTGGGCCTCGGCGTCGCTGGTCTATGGCCGGGCGGTGGAGATGCTGCCCATGCTGAACCTGACGCTGCTCCACAACCGGGGCGCTGCCTTCAGTTTTCTCAGTGAGGCAGGGGGATGGCAGCGCTGGTTTTTTACCGGTATCGCGCTGGCGGTGAGTATTTTTATTGGGCTTTGGATGACGCGCTTGCCCCGGGGGAAAACCCTGTTGGGCATTGCGCTGGCGTTGGTGCTCGGTGGTGCGCTTGGTAATTTACTGGATCGGGTGTTTCTCGGTTATGTGGTTGATTTTATCGACGTCTATTATTTGAATTATCACTGGCCCGCGTTCAATGTGGCGGATTCTGCGATTACAGTGGGTGCCATACTGTTGATCATTGAAAGCCTTTGCCATCGCGACCAGTCACTTGAAGGAGAAAATTGATGGTTGATACCCATGAGACGGCACCTGTCACCATCGGGCCAGATACCAAGGTGACACTGCATTTTTCGCTGGCGCTGGAGGATGGTTCGGTGGTGGATTCCAACTTTTCCGGCAAGCCGGCGACTTTTGTGGTGGGCGATGGGAGTCTGCTGAATGGTTTTGAGTCTGCATTGTTTGGTCTGAGTGCCGGAGATGAAGTCGTGCTGGAGATCGGTCCGGAGCAGGGCTTTGGCCCCCACAATCCCAACAATATTCAGCGCTTTTCAAAAGGGGACTTTCTAAAGGGCGGGGCCGATGATGTCCAGCTGGAGCCGGGGCTGATGCTGTCATTTGCCGATGCCAGCCAGACCGAGTTGCCCGGTGTTGTGGTTGAGATAGATGAGGAGCATGTCATGGTGGACTTCAATCACCCGCTCGCAGGCCATCAAATTACCTTCGCCGTAAAAATTCTTGATGTCATGCCGGCGGTGACCCACTAATGGAGGTCAAACTTGCCAATCCGCGTGGGTTTTGCGCTGGCGTTGATCGGGCCATTGATATTGTCAATCGTGCCCTGGATATCTTTGGTGCCCCTATCTATGTCCGTCACGAAGTGGTGCATAACAAGTTCGTGGTGGATACGCTCCGCGAGCGCGGCGCCATCTTTGTCGAGGAGCTCCATGAAGTGCCTGACAATGTGATTGTGGTTTTCAGTGCCCACGGCGTGCCCCAGTCTGTCAGGCAGGAGGCCGAGTTGCGGCAGTTGCGGGTCTTTGATGCGACCTGTCCGCTGGTGACAAAAGTGCATATGGAGGTGGTGCGCTACAGTCGTGAGGGCCGTGAGTGCGTCCTGATTGGCCATCAGGGCCACCCTGAAGTGGAAGGGACCATGGGGCAATATGATGACGTCAATGGTGGACATATCTACCTGGTGGAAAATGAGGCTGATGTCAGTCAACTTGACGTCAATGCACCGGACAATCTGGCCTACGTTACCCAGACAACGCTATCGGTTGATGATACAGCCAGGGTGATTGACGCGTTGCGGCAGCGTTTTCCCGCCATATCCGGCCCCAAAAAAGACGATATCTGCTATGCCACCCAGAATCGCCAGGATGCCGTCAAGCAGCTGGCGCTGGAGTGTGATCTGGTGCTGGTAGTCGGCTCGCCAAACAGTTCAAACTCCAACCGATTGCGGGAGCTTGCCGATCGGTGTGGTGCCGATGCCTATTTGATTGATAGTGCGCTGGATATCAGGCCGAGCTGGCTGGTGGGCAAAAAAGCCATTGGCGTTACTGCCGGTGCTTCAGCTCCGGAAGTACTGGTTCGCGATGTCGTGAACAAACTTGAAGCATTGGGTGCACGCCCTCCGAAAGAGCTTCCCGGCGCCACTGAAAATATCAGTTTCTCGATGCCGAGAGAGCTTCGCTAGATAGCTAACTTATGATTTTAAGACATAAAAAAACCGGACTATGTGTGTCCGGTTTTTTTATGTTGAACTGGCTGCCTGGTTTTTTGAACAGAAACCCGGCGCTAATCCTGCCAGCTGCCTGTTTTTTCGCCTCGGCTGGTGAGCCCCAGATTTCCTTCGACAGCCTGGCTTCCCTGTGCCGTCGCCACGACGTTAATGCACTCATCTATTGGCAGTCCCCCTGCGCAAGCTGCCGCGCTGATCTGGTAGTGCCCGTTTTCAGAGGGAAGGTTGGTCGCCACCGCCATGCCTAGATCGGTTAGATCCGTGGTGTAGGTCAGGTTGTTGATAAAATGGCGCTCCTGGGCCTGCATCACCTTGTTAATCAGGGCAATGCCCTCGGTGCGGCGAGTTTCTCTGACAGTCTCCATATAAGACGGGTACGCAACCATCGCCAGCAATGCGATGATTGCCACCACAATCATGAGCTCAATTAAACTGAAACCCTCAATACGCTGTTTCACTATTGATTTTCCCGCCAATAGGTTCTGTAGATTTTGACTGTTGTCGGCAGTCCGTCGGGACAGTTTTCACCCTCACATTCTGTATCGGTAACTTTTTCAGTGCCCACATAGAATTCTATTGAGGTTTTACCATCTTCATCCGGCACAAACAGCGCGACTACCTCCGGCGGGTTACCCGGTTGCTTCAGGTTGATGTACTGGCTGGATAGTACGGTTTTGCCAGTGACAAAGTTCATGGCATAGAGTCGTCCACCTCCGAGGTAACCGGCTCCACAGGTGGTGTCAACCTCTCCGGTTCCTTCCGGGAGATAAGAGGTGTAAATAGATGTGCCATCGATAGTCAGTGCGGGCCGCATGAATTTTTCACCCAGGTCGATAGCATCCTTGTAGAACCCGTTGGGTGCATTTGTCTGAGGATCGGCAGGGTCACTGTCGGGGCTGGTCATATCCAACAAATCATTGTTATCTATGCTGGTGTATACAACGTCGCCATCTTCGTCTTTGGGTGGACCGTACACACTGTATTCAAAGATTGCGTACAGTCTATCGTCTATTGCAGTATTTTTTGGGTGGGCCATATAGCCACTGCCAAAAGTCAGTACAAAGAAAGGTGCACGGCCTTTTTTCTGTGACAGGGATACCGTGGGCCCAACATAAAAACGGCGGAATTCCCCAGCTTCGGCAAGGTTCGCAATCTTTCCACCCTGGGCGAGGTTGTTTGCCGAAGTCGTGGCACTATTAATATCAATGCGCCATACACTGCCTTGTATATCAACGCCAAAGATGATGTCGTCAATGCCGTCGCCATTCATGTCAGCCATGGTCAGATCGCCGGGCATGCTGTTGCTCATTGGCAGATCCAGGTTGTGAACATCCTCACTGGTATCGTTATTGCCGGCGGACCAGAGTTTTTGGCCTGTCAGGGCATCTACCATATAAATAGCGGCTCCCGTGTCACCACTTGTCGGAGTAGTTGCCGCATCGTGTGCTGTGTCATAGCCGCCACCGAACACAAGCACATCTCTGGTGGTGCAATTTTCGCCGTCCCCGTCACAACTCCAGTTTATCCGGCCACGCACGGGTTTTGACCAGGTTTGTCCCAGGTCGTGGAAACCGGCACTGCCACCAAAAATGGTCCACATGAGTTTCGGGTTGTTGGTGTTGGTAACGTCCATGGCGTAGTAGTTATCACCGCCGCGACGCATGCCAAAGTAGCTGTACACGTGGTCGCCATCTGAAGCATCAATAGTGATGTCATCGTCATCAGGATTTTCTTCGCGCCAGATTGTCATGGGACCATCGAGGCCATAGATTTTCGAGGCATCGGGGTCGTTAATGTAAGTGGCATGCTGTGTCTGCAACTGATCCTGGGGAACGAAAGCGAATAGTTCTCCACCGTTGCCAGTGTCAATGGCATGGAAAGCGCCGTCGTTGGAGGTGAAAAACAGAACATCTTCTGTCGTGTTTTCTTCAGAGTTCCCGGAGTAGGTGACCACTACTGGACGGTTGTGGAGGGCATCAGCCATGAAATGAGATGCATCCGACGTGTTGTTGTTGTCATTTTCATCGTTGACATCGACGCCGAGTATCCATTTTATGAGCTTGTCACGCTCAGCCTGACTGGCATCATCACTCAGACCATAGAACTCATTGGTAATCGTATCGTTGTCGAGAGTGATAATATTTTCTGCGGAGTTAAGCACAATATTATTTGTGCTGGCATCTCCCGATACGGTGTAAACAAGCCGGCTATTAGTGAGCTCGTTGGCGGCCCCACCTTTTTTTACTGCATTGCCGTCGGTATTTTGGCTCCAGTAGCTGATAGCGTTGGAATGAAAATAGCCAGTATCCGGGTTGATCGCAATGGAGTCGTCTGAGCCGACAATGTCGCCATCTGTATTGATTTTGTACTTCTTGATATTGCCGTGCCAGCGAGGATAGATATTTGGCTCAAAAATGGCAAAATAGAGTGAATCCTGATGCTGGAGCCGGTTGAAGGCGTTCACTGATACTGCCGGTGCAGTGAATGTCGTAGACGTTGACAGAATATCCAGAATGATTTTGTTAAATGCCGTCTTTAGCTGCTCGGAAGAGCTGGCCGTCAGATACTGTCCTTCCCCCTTTTCTGCCGTTGTCTTGAGCAACTCCATTTCGTAGCCAAAATCGAAGGCGATGGTATAGGTTCTGACACTTTGGGTGCCGTCCAGCGTCTCGTTATAGTCATGGTTGGCCATATACTCGGCCATTTCATCGAGACAGGTGCGGTCCGAAGTCCGGGCATCGTCAGAGTGGGAGCAGCTATTACCGGTCATGTTCGAGACAGTGTTGTCCCGGCCATTATCTTCATAAGGTGTCCCATCGGTGAGCAGCACCACATAGTTGCTCTGGCAGGAGCTTTCGCCGATGGGGGAGTTGTAATAGCCGTTGGTAACTGCAGCGGGGTCGCGGTTCCAGGAAGTCCCGTAATCGACCGAATCGCCCTTGAAGTACCGGTGGGCCTCCCAGAGGGTTTCATTCAGCGGGGTCCAGTCGTCCGCAGGAATATCGTTGATTTTGTCAATAATGGCGTCGCGGTCATCTTCAATATCTGAAAAATGATGCAGCACATAGCCACCATTGCGGTAATTAAAGCGCATCAAGCCGAAATTCAGGCCGGTAAAATTGCTGACCAGGTCGGTACCCGCTTCCTTCATGATATCGAGTTTCCTGCGATATTCAGACGGGTTGGCTTGCAGGTACTCGTGATAATTGGCTGAAACGTAGAGTCTGCGATCGGTAATGCCGTTCTGGTTCCAGTTGATCTGGTTGCTGGTGGAGTAGGGGCCGTTATTGCCGTCTCTGGCGTAACGGTCAGAGGAGCTGCTGTCGATGCCGTGTACCCCGGCATCATCCCGGCACTCTACGGTTTTGTTGGAATTGGTGACATCGCGCCAGTAGTTCACCGAGACAGTTTCACAGGTTCTCCACCACCACCACCCGGTACACTGTTCTACTGTACTCTCGTGCCATTCGGCAACCCGTTTTCCCGCATAAACAGGAAGGTCGGGTGAGTCCGCCATGTGGTCTGTCATTGCTTTACAGCTGTTTCTGCCGGGATCTATGCTGACGTTGCGGTAGCTATAGTTTTCGTTGTGAACATATATCGTGCCGTCACCCAGACCGCCGTAGTCATGGTCGGGATCGTAGGGTGGCTGGGTGAGAATTTCGTCATCCATACTGCCGGAGGAGTCAAAAATAAACAGCACGTTGGGCTGGAATTCTTCGGTCTCGGATAAAATTTCTTCGCTGAAGAATATTTCTATATCGTCTGCCGGCAGTTGGTTGGAAACAGAGATGCCGGCAAGTAGCGGCAGGCCAAAGAGAATAAATTTGCTGAGTTTCATTCTGCTACCCTCTCTCTGGGAATAATTTTGATTTTTACTACGTGGTCGTCTTCCTTGCGGTAGGTAAAACTGGCGTGGTAGCCGCTCCAGGTCTGTAATTCGGTAATGGGGCGCTCTGCACCAAACGCGTTAATGAAGGTTGTTGTGCTGTCGAATGTGTAATGTTTCGGCTCGCAATCGATTGAACACTGGACCGGTGAAGATATCACTGTGCCCATCCCCTGAACGCCGTCAGTGGTTTTGATCTCAATTCTGGCTATTTCGATAGTGCGAACGAGCTCGATCATGATTGGTCCGAAGGCCAGTGCCGTATTGGCGGTAAGCAGCATGCCAAAGACTGCACCGATCAAAGGTAAAAAATATTTTTTAATGTCCATAGCGATAGACCTTTTTCCAGGTTATTCAGTGGGTGCAAGTCGGACGATGCCGCTCGTCTGACTTGAACCAACACCGGTGTTATCCAGTTCGACAATGCTGTTAAGTTCAAAATAATAGGCACTATTGCTCGTGGCGGAACCAATGGTTGTTCCGGTAATTTGCCCCAACCCCTCTTCCAGATAAACAACGGATGCTGTTTGATCAAAAGGATTGTCGGCCGATGTCTGGGTTAAATCGGCCGCAGGAATTGTTGCCTGCCCTGTACTCAGGGCCTCGGTGAGAATGTCTTCACTGTTTTCATCAACCATTTTTCGATATTGACCATTCAGTTCACTCAGTGCCGTGTTGAAGGCGTTTAAACGTAGCTGGCTATTGCGAACCATATTTGATTGAAAGCTGATATCGGTGGTGGTCCCTATACCAATAATAGTCAATATGGTGAGCATCACCAGACAGACGATCAGTACGGCGCCGCCCTGTTTGCGATCGGGAGCAGGTGTGCTGCTCCGTGTAGTCACTACCCTATTTTTCTGCATTGTTGTAGATCACGTTGTTTAAAGTGATGGTGGTACTGTATACCTGCCGCTCGTGTTTGTCGGTCAGAGCGAAAGGACCGGCATCCAGCAACGTAAAGGTGCGTGTTTCGAGATTTCCGGAACCGATTTCCTGACCATTGTTAACCAGCACCGCGACTCGAACAGCGCTCACGGCTGCCCAGTCGTCGACATCGTCGGCGGAAACGTAGGAAAAGCTGCCACCCCCGGCTAATTCCACACGGTAGAGAATGTGCAAACTTTCCACGCCATCGACCAGGGGTTGGCCAACACCAATCCAGCTGTTGCTCTCGAGGTTAAATCCGCGACAGTTGAGGGCGCTGACGCCATCGACGGTATTCAGGTAAAAGACGTTGGCGATTATGTCATCCGGGCCGACAGTGTTGTCAGCGCAGTCGCGGTCATTCTCCGGGTTGTAAACAGCCGCAATCTGATCGCCGGCAAGCACGGTGGCGTTTTCAGTACAGGCGTTGTTTCCTGCACAGTCTTGAGTGAGAAATGTCCGGTTTTCCACGACTTCTACATCGTTGGTCTGATAATAGGCTTTGCTGATTTCGCGGCTCAGAAAATCCAGCGCAAACCGGCCATTTTCCTGAACTCTGGACTGACTATCGGTGGTGTCATAGAGCTGCTGGGAGGCGAGCATCATCTGCAGGGCTCCAACCGTAAGCAGCAGGCCCAGCGCCATTGCCACCAGTAGTTCTACCATGGAAAGGCCGTATTGTCGGGTTCTATCAGCGCTCATGGTCTGAATACCTGAATAAACTGCTGCCTGATCAAAGCCTCTCGAGCATCCTCGTCATCGGTAATATCCTGAGTGTCATCGGCCACTGCCTTTGAGCTCCATTGCAGCGTTAGTTGATAATCGGAATCTGCTGGGCAACCAGCGGCTATGCACGATATGGACGCGGTAAGGTTCAGCGGCGAACTGCCACTGCTGCAAAAGGTTTCCCATATATCAAATGTGGCCATTTGCGTGGCGTCACAGCCCTCGGCATCCGTGGTGGTATCGGCACAATAGGGGTCTGGTGCGCTGTCGCAGTCTGCAGTGAAGTCGTTGACCAAGTAACCGCCGGCTTCTCTTCCCAATTCATTGGCCTGAATTCGGGCGACGAGTTCCTGGGCGGCCCAAACGGCCTGACTGCGTTGAGAGGAATCAAAATTTTCCTTGATCGCCTGGTATTGCAGCGATGCAATACCCTGCAGGCCGATGCTGAATACCAGCAATGCTATAAGTACCTCAATGAGAGAGGCGCCTGAGTGGAATTTATTGTAACCGGGGGTTTTTTTCATAATGTGCACGATGGTAAAGGGTTGGTTTCGGTTCCCTTCAAAATACTTGTTCTTCCTACCAGGTTGACAGTAATAGAGCTGCCGCCTTCCTCTTCCGTGCTGTCACAGAGGACTATTTCCACAGGGTTGTTGCCTTCATTGAGCAGTCCACCACTGGTAAAACTTATGTAGGCAGCGGCATTGGTGCTGGTGCTGGCTGTGATTCCACCCATGGAGAATTCCAGGTCTTTGATCAGGGTGTCATTTGCTGCGGAGTAGGCCGTGTTGCCACCAACGTCCGTATCGGTATACATCGTCAGCCCTTCGGTCCAGCCCCCGGCTTTGGAGGCGAGGGTAATGACACTCTGGCGGCTGACGGCTTCGTTGCGAGCCTGTTTCAGTATCCCTGCCAAATTCATGGTGGCTGTGTCCATGCGTGTACTGACGACCCAGTTGTTAAAACTGGGGATGCCTACCCCAAGAAGCACTACCAGGACCACTAATGTGACCATTAGCTCTATCAGCGTAAATCCTCTTTGGTCCCAAGCGTTTTTCACGTACGCGTTGCCTTCTTTGTTTGCCGCATGGCTGTTACTGAAAATACTTATACCCATCATCAATATGGTTGTGTTGTTGACAGCGGGTCAATGCCTTGCTGACAAGCGGTTTTATCGGTTAGATCGACGGTTGAGTGGGGAGATTATTTAGAAATAACCGGTTATTCAGCAATCGGGTTGTCTTATTCGGACTCTGCCTGTTTTCGCCACAGAAGCTGCAAATTGATAGGGGTTTTCTGTCTTATCCGGGCAGTAATGAAATGTACCATTCAGCGAGTTAGTGAGTCCCAAAGGATTAAACTGGAGATACGGCTTTTTTCTGAATGAGCGCCAGCTTAAAAATCGGGCAGCGTCATCCAGCACAATGTATTTCACGATTTGGTCATCACCGTTCACCGAACCATTGCGGTTATTATCGATAAAAACCAACAAGTCCGGACCCCACTCTGCTGAGCAGTTGTCGATACCCGGGCAGAGCGTGATGGTTTTCTGCATACTGACCGATTGGGCGCGAGAAAACTGAATGCTATGAATAAGCGAGTACTGCAGGGCAGTTGATTTCTGATACTGTATCCAGAGAGACATCGCCGGGACGCCCACTATCAGTAGTACGCTTAATAAAGCCGAGATGATCAATAACTCTAACAGAGTAAATCCATTTACCCGTGGCATTTGAAAATCCTTTTCCTGTGTCGCTTTCACCCATTCCTTTGAGTGTCAAAACTTACACTAGACTATAGTCGCAAAATGGATTTTTACGCAATGCTGTCCTCTACTTGAAATTAAACCTTTTCTGGTATTGCTTTGTGCGGTTTTAGTCGAGGTCAAATTTCTGTAACTTATAGCGCATCTGGCGGAAACTGATACCCAGCTCCCGGGCGGTAGCCGTCTTGTTCCAGCGGTTTTTTTCGAGGGCTTTCAGCAGCAGTTCTTTCTCAATGGAACCCAGGTAGTCATCAATTGAATCAAAACTGTAGGCACCGGATTCGGTGCCGTCTCCTGGAACGAAAGCAACGGTTGAATGGCTGGGGAGCTGCAGGTCTCTGGCGGTAATCGCTGACCCGTTGCAGAGAGTGAATGCCCTTTCGAGGACATTTTCCAGTTCCCTTACATTGCCGGGAAATGTATGTTGCCTGATCGCCGCCATCGCATCGTCTGACAGGATCGGAGGTTTTGTCCCGGCCTCCCGGGAAAAACAATGGAGAAAGTGTTCTGAAAGCTGCGGAATATCTTGCGGTCGATCTCTTAGAGGGGGAACCTGCAGCTCAATAACATTGATGCGGTAATACAGGTCCTGTCGGAAGCGGTTGTTCTGCACCTCCCGGGTCAGGTCTTTGTGAGTGGCGCTGAGTATACGGACATCCACGGCTACTTCTTCCTCTGCGCCTACCGGGCGAATACTTTTCTCCTGGATTGCTCTCAGCAGTTTGACCTGCATCGGCAGAGGCAGATCGGCCACTTCATCCAGTAACAACGTACCGCCATTGGCGGCTTGAAACAGTCCCTGTTTGTCCTGATGAGCGCCAGTAAAACTACCTTTTTTATGACCGAAGAATTCACTTTCCATCAATTCAGAGGGAATGGCGCCGCAGTTCACCGGAATGAAGGGACCATTGGCCCGTGCACCGAGAAAATGGATCGCCCTGGCTACCAATTCTTTTCCGCTGCCGGATTCACCACTGATAAAAATGGGCGCCTGGCTGCGCGCTACCCGTCGAATCTGTTGTTTGAGTATCTCGATAGCGGGTGATTCGCCGAGCAAAACGGTTTCCGGTATGACTGGACTGGGGGCCTCCCTTTTTAATTGCAGTGCGGATTGGACAAGGTTGCGCAACCGCATCAGTTGCAACGGCTTGGAGATAAAATCAAAGGCTCCTTTTTTCAGGGCATCGACAGCGATTTCCATGTTGCCATGGGCGGTGATCATGGCGACTGGCAAGTGTGGCGCCGTGGCCTGTATATGGTCGACAAGTTCGAGTCCGTTGCCATCGGGCATTTTCATGTCGGTGAGGCAGAGGTCAAACTCCTCACTCTCGAGCAATTTTCTCGCCTTGGTCAGCTTGGCTGCGGTGACGACTTCCAAACCCATTTGCTCAAGTGTCATTGTCAGGAGCTCTCTGATGTCCGGTTCGTCATCCACCACCAGTACACGTTTTTTCATCATGATTGCGGTCTCGGTAATACCCGGTCTGGATGCGAAAACCCGATCCGGAAGTGTCTGTTTTCCGGCTCCTCTGCAAAATAATTGAGTGAAGCATAGTTGACGCTGCAAAGCTCCTTGGCCAGATAGAGCCCCAGACCTGAACCTTCATGGGATGTGGTGAAAAAGGGTTCAAAAATGGAGTTGTGGTCTTCGACGGGAACCCCAGGACCGCGATCAAATACATCCAGAAAGGGCAGTTCTGATGTCGTATCCCTGCAGACCACGAGTCTGACCCAGCGCTCCCCCGTGGCCTGTTCACTAAAACGCAGGCCATTATCCACCAGGTTGGTCAGTATTTGGGACAGGTGACCCGGATCAAAGAAAATCTGGGTATCCTTGTTCAGACTCTCGATTTCTATGGTGCAGGGGGCTCTCTGCGTGTCCATGTAGTCGTTACGGAATTTTTTCAGCCATTGCAGGAGCCAGATTTTTTGAAATGCCGGGAGCTTTTGCCGCGACAGTTGCAGTACGTTTTCAACAATCTGGTTTACCCGGAGACAATGGCGCTGAACGATATCCAGCAGCTTGGCCTGGCTGTTGTCGGTGGCCTGTTCTGCGAGCAGTTGCGATGCGTGACTGATGGCCCCGAGTGGATTGCGGATTTCGTGAGCAATACTGCCAGTCAGCCGACCGAGAGAGGCGAGTTTCAATTGCTGGGCATGTTGTGAGAGGGAGCGGGTATCCTCGAGAAAGATCAGGGTCTGCTTATCTTCCCCCTGGTGGAGAGAAGTGAAGTTAGCCTGGATCTCTATCGATGAAGCAGATGTTTTGAAGGTGGGGGTTCGCAGCCATCGGTAGGTCTTCCAGCGATCAAGCTGTTGGTAAAGCGGCATGATCAGACTGAGTGGCTGGCCAGCCCCCAGCGGTTTTCCCGGCTGTTGTCCGCCAAGCAGCTGAATGGCGGCGCTATTGATCAGTGTGATGTTGTCTTGCCTGTCGACCACCACGATACCGGTCCGCATCCGTTTGACAATGGATTCATTGAGTTGCTGCAGCTGTTCGCTTTCAATGGCTTTCTCCGCCGCAATTGTCTGGGCGAGACGGATTCTCTGGGTTAATACCTGGAACAGCAGGGCCGTGGCGAACAGCAATATCCCGAGAATTCCTGCGGGGAAAATGGATTCCTTACTTTGGCCGAGGATCATACTCGTTGAAAGCGTTTCCAGCATCACACAGATACTGGCCGTTGCCGCCAGTAATAATGCCAGCTGGCCAGCGACCAGAATGCTGCCTGCCGCAACGGTGGCGAGCATCAGAAACCCCAGCCCGCTTTCCAGTCCACCACTGGCGTGCATCATCAGTGTGATGGCCACCATGTCGGTCAACAGCATAAAAAACAACATCTGGATGCCGGGTGTGGCTCGATAGACTTTCAGCGAGATCAGTGACAGCAGGCACAGCAAGGTATAGATGCTGACTGTCCCCAAAAAAAGCTGTGGTATTTCTGCTCCCAGGATGCGGGTAGCGATGCCTGTCAGGTACATCGTAAGCAACGCACTGGACAAAATGACCCGGTAATAACCGTACACCTTGAGCAGGCTGTCCGGTGCCGGTGGGGCAGTCATTTTGCCGATATTGAGTTGCATAAGGATCGGGGGTCTGGTCGGGTTAAGTCGATTCTATCTGAAAAAGCAGTTTCAATTCATGAACAGTCCCGCTATTTGCCAACCGGGTGGTTGTGTTGCCAGGCCCTTGCCGGTCACTGGTCGTAGATAGTTGGAATCGGATCTCGCTTGTGCCGGGTATTGTTATAGATTTCGATAATGCGGTTGGCCACCTCGTCGTTGACAGGCTTGGCCTCCAGAAAATCATCCAGTTCATCGTAGCTGATACCGAGTGCATGCTCGTCGGCCTTCTGTGGAGCAAGACATTCCAGGTCGGCCGTGGGTGTTTTTTCAACGAGGTGTTCAGGCGCGCCGAGAAACGCAGCTATCTGCCTGACCTGCCGTTTGCTGAGGCCGAACAACGGTGCCAGATCACAGGCACCATCCCCCCATTTGGTATAAAAGCCGGTGACGTTCTCAGCCGAGTGGTCCGTGCCGAGCACCAGTCCGCCCAGCAAGCCTGCGATCTGGTATTGAATCACCATGCGTGTGCGGGCTTTGGTGTTGCCTTTGGTGAAGTCCGTCTGGCCTGGAGACGCGGTCAGAAGCTGCCCGTTGTTCAGTGCGCCAAGTACTTCTTCATGGATGGCTTCCACGCCGGGTTTGATATTGACGACCAGACACTCGCTGGGCTGAATGAATTCAATAGCCTGTTGGGCTTCATGTTCATCGGCCTGAATGCCGAAAGGTAGTCGAACAGCGATAAAGCGATAAAGCGGCTTGCCCTGTTCCCGGTTCAATTGCTCAACGGCCAGTTGTGCCAGCCGCCCGCAGGTTGTTGAATCAATGCCACCACTGATGCCCAACACCAGATTGCGCAGGCCGGCGCCGGTCAGGATCGACTTGATAAAATCAACACGCCTGGTGATCTCGTAGGCCGGATCAATGCTGGGCAGGACTTTCATTTCCTGCAAAATAAGTTTGGCGTCTGGTGTTTGCATCGTTATTTTCTCCGAATAAAGTTGACTGTTTCTGAGCGAACTCTACAAGCATAGACGGGCAATCAAGAATAACGGATTTTCGAAGCAGGTTGGAATACGATGTTTTAATTATCCTGGTTGAAAAACCGGTCCGCAAAAACGGATAAAGGAGCAGTTGCTCCTTTATCCGTTTGGAATTTTTCATCAAGCTGCCGCCGAGTCGCTGTATCAGTCGAGCACACCCAGTGTCAGCCAACTGAGCCAGGATCGTTTCTCTTCGCCCCGATTGTTGCCGCCCGACACATTGCGATAACGCTCATTGAAGACATGACGGGAATCAAATCTGGGCGGATCCGGGTGGTCGTAGAGGCCGAGGGTCATTTTATTCAACCAGGTTGGTTCCATAAAATGGGGGTCGTCCTGGTACTGGAACTGACCGCTGGTATCCAGAGCGGGATGCTGGGGGTAGTTGGCTGCCAGAAGGGCCGCTGCATCTGCTGCCAGGTCCTGCATCTGCATGAAATGATAGGCCTGCGCCATGACCGCCAGTCCGTCAGGTACTGCGGGCGTTTTCTGGAAATTTTCAACCACATAACGGCCGCGGTTGGCGGCAGCCAGATAGGCGCCCCGCAGAAAATAGTAGTTGGCGACATGGATTTCATGCCGGGCAAGGATGTTACGGAGGTAGACCATCCGCTTGCGGGCATCGGGCGCGTAGGCGCTTTCCGGGAAGCGGTTGAGCAATTCATTGAAGGTGACAAAGGAGTTACGTGCCGAACCCGGATCACGCTTGGTTTCATCCGTGGGAAGAAATTGTTCAAAAAACCCCTTGCTCTGAACAAAAGAGGCCAGACCTTTCAGGTAGTAGGCATAATCCACGTTGGGGTGTTGGGGATGCAAACGGATAAAGCGGTCGGCGGAGGCAATGGTCGCCTCATAATCCTGAGACCTGAAGTAGGCGTAAATCAGTTCGAGCTGGGCCTGTTCCGCGTAATCGCCGAACGGATACTGGGCTTCCAGGGCCTCCAGGTTTTCGATCGCCTGAAACCAGTAGCCCGACGACAGTTCCTTCTGGATTTTTTCAAAGAAATCGGCCTCGGTATAACCGGAGGTGTCTGTTTTATTGGCGTCCTTGTCATCACCGCTCCCAAGCCAGGCACAGCCACTGGTCAGAAAAATCGAGCAAACAAACAATAGAGCGGGAAATCGCATGGAATGATTGAATCCTGGTGGGTCAACGGTGAAAGTGTTTTTATCGGCCGAAGTAAAGCCTGTAAGATGGCCTATTTAACCACAGCCCCGAGCGGATTCAAAACTTCAATGACTGAACCAGTTGTTCTTAATGCGATTGTTCCGGAGACCGTTGGCGGCGCCCGGCTCGACCAGATAGCTGCCGAATTGTTCAAGGGATTTTCCCGTTCCCGTCTACAGCGGTGGATCAAGGAGGGCGACCTGCTGGTCGATGGCAAGTCCTGCCGTTCCCGGGACAAGCTGTTTGGCGGAGAACAGCTGACAGTCAAGGCAACATTGGAGCCGGAGGGTGAGTGGTCGGCGGAACCGATGACCCTGGATATCATTTATGAGGATGAGCATCTGCTGGTGATCAATAAACCGGCCGGGCTGGTTGTACATCCCGCCGCTGGCAACTATCAGGGCACTTTGCTGAACGGGCTGATTCACCATCTGCCAGGCAATGAAAATATTCCTCGAGCCGGCATCGTGCACCGGTTGGATAAAGATACCACCGGTCTTATGGTCGTCGCGAAAACGCTTGCTGCACATCAATCGCTGATCCGACAGTTGCAGGATAGATCAGTGAGTCGTGAATATGAGGCGGTTGTGCCGGGTGTCATGACGGGCGGCGGAATGGTCAACAAACCATTGGGTCGGCATCCACAGGTGAGAACCAGAATGGCCGTACTGGATCATGGTGGCAAAGAGGCCATTACCCATTACCGGGTGATTGAGCGCTTTGCCGGTCATACCCATATTCGGTTAAAACTGGAGACCGGGCGGACGCATCAGATTCGGGTGCACATGGCCTCAATTGGTTATCCCCTGGTTGGCGATGCCACTTACGGTGGGCGTCTAAAGCTGCCGAAAGGGGCCTCCGATGAACTTCAGGATACCTTGCGGGCCTTCAAGCGTCAGGCGTTACATGCGGCCAGATTGGCCCTGATTCATCCGCAGACGGAAGCGTTGGTCGAATGGCAGGTAGAGGCCCCGGAAGACTTTATGCATCTGCTGGATGCACTTCGTTCCGATCATGAATCAATCTGATTGATGCAATGTCCATCATCCTTCCCGATTGGCCCGCACCCCACTCTGTCAAGGCTGCTGTCAGCACACGTCGAGGCGGTCTGTCTGCGGCTGCCTGGCGAAGCCTGAACCTGGCCTACCATGTGGGAGACAATGCCCAGTCTGTGGAGCAAAACTGGCAATTGCTGGGTTCGTTACTGCGGCTTCCGGTTGCGCCGCAATTGCTGGAACAGGTTCACGGTACCGATGTGGTCCATGCTCAGAGTGACGGCATTATTCGGCGCGCAGATGCCTGCTACAGCGATCAGCGGGCTGTGGTTTGTACCGTGATGACGGCCGATTGCCTGCCGATCCTGATCTGTGACAGAGCCGGTGCAGAGGTGGCTGCCGTTCATGCGGGTTGGCGCGGGCTGGCTGGCGGGGTGGTGGCGAATGCTGTCAGGCAATTTAAAAGCCGTCCAGCCCAGTTGCTGGCCTGGCTGGGTCCGGCCATCAGTCAACCCCACTTTGAAGTGGGCGAAGATGTCTATCAGGCCTTTTTGGCCAATACGCCAGGGTGGGGGGCGAGGCAACAGGTTGACGCCTGCTTTCTCCGAACCCGGCCTGACCGCTGGCAGGCGGACATCTTTTCACTTGCCCGGCTGGCGCTGTCGGCATCCGGTGTCACGGCCATTTTTGGCGGTGGGCACTGTACCTTTGCCAACCCCGAATCGTTCTATTCCTACCGCCGCGATGGTCAGACCGGACGAATGGCCAGCCTGATCTGGATCAGTTAAACGCCCGCATCTTCTTGAATTCCCCCTCCCAGCCCCAACTATATGTTCTGACAAACATTATTGAGGTTGATTATGCGATTTGACCGTTTTACCAGTCACTTGCAAAGTGCGATATCCGATGCGCAATCGATGGCCGTTGGCCGCGATAACACGGCGCTTGAGCCCGTTCATCTGGTGCTGGCAATGTTGAGTCAGCAGGGTGGTGCCATTGGGCCCATGCTCAGCCAGGCGGGCTTTGATCTTGCCGGGTTGAAAGCTGCGCTCACGCATCAACTGGATCAGTTGCCCCGGGTCCAGACCCCGACGGGCGATATCGCTATTTCTCCCGAGCTGGGACGATTGTTCAACCTGGCGGACAAGCAGGCCCAGCAACAGGGCGATCAATATATTTCCAGCGAGGCAGTGCTGTTGGCGGCTTTCGAGGATAAAGGAGATTTGGGCAAGTCTCTGGCCAAATTTGGCGACAAAAACAAATTGAAAGCGGTGGTGGAAAAAATTCGTGGAGGTGAAGCAGTGACAGACCCGGAAGCTGAAGGCAGCCGTCAGGCATTGGAAAAATATACCATCGATCTCACTGCCCGTGCCGAGCAGGGCAAGCTGGATCCGGTAATTGGCCGGGATGATGAAATTCGCCGCACCATCCAGGTGTTGCAGCGCCGTACCAAGAACAATCCGGTACTGATCGGTGAGCCCGGTGTGGGTAAAACCGCCATTATTGAGGGGCTGGCTCAGCGGGTCGTCAATGGTGAGGTCCCTGAAGGGTTGAAGGACAAGCGTGTGCTGTCCCTCGATCTGGGTGCACTGCTGGCCGGTGCCAAATTTCGCGGTGATTTTGAAGAGCGCCTCAAGGCGGTACTCAATGAGCTTGGCAAGCAGGAGGGCCGGGTCATCCTGTTTATCGACGAGTTGCACACCATGGTGGGTGCGGGTAAAGCCGAGGGGGCCATGGATGCCGGCAATATGCTCAAGCCCGCTCTGGCGCGGGGCGAACTGCACTGCGTCGGTGCCACCACGCTGGATGAATATCGCAAGTACATCGAAAAAGATGCGGCGCTGGAACGGCGTTTTCAGAAAATTCAGGTGGATGAGCCCAACGAAGAGGACACCATTGCCATTCTCCGTGGCCTTAAGGAGCGCTATGAAGTCCACCACGGGGTGGATATCACCGACTCTGCGATTGTCGCCGCCGCCAAATTGTCGCAGCGCTACATCACTGATCGCCAGCTGCCGGACAAGGCCATCGATCTGGTTGATGAAGCCGCCAGCCGAATTCGCATGGAGATCGACTCCAAGCCGGAGGAAATGGATCGCCTCGAGCGCCGCCTGATTCAACTGAAAATGGAGCGCGAGGCCGTCAAGAAGGAAGAGGATGAAGCGTCCCGCAAGCGGCTGGAAAAAATCCAGAAGGATATTGAGTCAATCGGTAAGGAATATGCTGATCTCGACGAGATATGGAAGGCCGAAAAAGCAGCTGTGCAGGGTTCCGCACAGATCAAAAGTGATCTCGAGCAGGCCCGCATTGATATGGATGCCGCCCGGCGTGCCGGTGACCTGACCAAAATGTCAGAACTGCAATATGGCCGGATTCCAGAACTGGAAAAGCAGTTGGCTGCGGCCAGTGAAGCGGAGACCCGCGAGACGCATTTATTGCGCAACAAAGTGACCGAGGAGGAGATTGCCGAGGTGGTTTCCAAATGGACCGGTATCCCGATCTCCAAAATGCTGGAAGGGGAGCGGGACAAGTTGTTGCGTATGGAGGATGCTCTGCACAAACGGGTGATCGGTCAGCAGGAAGCCGTGGTGGCGGTGTCCAATGCGGTGCGCCGTAGTCGGGCCGGGTTGTCAGACCCCAATCGTCCCAACGGTTCGTTCCTGTTTTTAGGCCCCACCGGGGTGGGCAAAACCGAGCTCTGTAAGGCGTTGGCAGAATTTCTGTTCGACAGTGTCGATGCCATGGTGCGCATCGACATGTCGGAATTCATGGAAAAACATTCGGTGGCAAGGCTGGTGGGTGCTCCCCCCGGCTATGTGGGTTACGAGGAAGGTGGCTACCTGACCGAGGCCGTCAGGCGCCGTCCCTATTCGGTACTGCTGCTGGATGAGGTGGAAAAAGCACACCCCGACGTATTCAATATTTTGTTACAGGTGCTGGATGACGGTCGACTGACCGATGGCCAGGGCCGCACGGTAGATTTTCGCAACACCGTGATTGTGATGACTTCCAACCTGGGGTCTGACCGGATTCAGGCGGTGGTGGAGGATCGCTCCTTCGATACCATCAGCTTTGATGAAGGTGCCGGCGATGATCTACCGGACGACTCCACTACCAATGAAAACCGCTATCAGGCCATGAAAAGCGCGGTGATGGATGTGGTGGAAGGCCATTTTCGGCCGGAATTCATCAACCGGATTGATGAAGTGGTGGTGTTTCACCCACTGGGCAAAGGGCAGATTCGGGGTATTGCCGAAATTCAGCTCGGCCTGCTTAGAAAACGTCTACAGGACCGTGAGCTGTCGCTGGTTTTGTCGGATGAGGTCATGGACAAGATCTGTGAAGCGGGTTTTGATCCGGTCTACGGGGCCAGGCCATTGAAAAGGGCGATACAACAATTATTGGAAAATCCTTTGGCCCAATCAGTACTGAGTGGCCAGTTTTCACCAGGGGATGAGATTACTGGGGACCTTGATGGGAGCGATGTCAGGTTTCACCGGACTCAGGGCCGTTCAGCCGACTGAGGGTTGCCTGTTGTCTGCAGGCCATCATGGGTAATCTGCAGCCAGCCCGGATCCGGGCTGGCTGCCACACCCAAGCTCAAATCGATTACTGACAGTTCTCCTGAACCATTGTTCGGGACTTTTCTATCCATTCATTTTGTTCTTCTGTACTGAGATAACGCACTTGATCTGTTTCCGGATCTTTTACTCTCAGCCTGCTGCCCCTTTGCAGGTTTTCAAGGTTTTCTTTGGCTTTAATACAGTTTTCCCTGGCAAGGGCCGCATCTTCAGCGGCTACCTCTTCAGATTTTTTGGTTTTCAGGTCCGGGGTCTTCTCTGATCCGTTGCTTTCAGGTATTTGGTCAGGCGTTGTTGCAGTAACTTCTTTACCCTTGCCGGGCGTGGGTATTTTTATTGTTTCAGCAGATTGCTCTACGGGCGGTTTTTCAGAGAAGTGCCATGCACCATCGGCATCCTGCCACTTGTATACTTTTGCAGCATGCAAAGGGAGACACAGCGTCATTGCCAGCAGAGCGAGAGCGAGGTTATTGATACCTTTCATGTCCGTGAACCTTCCGTAAACCGGTTGAGTGGGATAAACCCGTATTGATTTTTGTTCATCATAGCGGATTTGGTGGTTGCGTGTTGAGTGCAAGGTAGCAGAACCGGGACTATTTCGGGCGCAGATCATAACAACTGCTTGACGAGATGGATCGGAGTAAATAGAGTACTGCGTCTGCGGGCATACTAATTGTCCGCTTACTGGTTCCATACCAATCTGCCAAGTGAGCGTAAACAGCGTTCGCCAGGCGTCCAGACAGGTTTGTTTACCCACAGGCCTGACGCACCGAGTATCACGACCCCGTCGTCGGTAGCGTAATTGCACTTGCAGATCTGTGATGTCACAGCGTTGTGTTTGTTTCACCCTGGCGGAGGAACCGACTTTGTGGCTTGTTGATTTTGAGGATTTGCACAGTGGAACTACTGTCTGGCGGTGAAATAGTCATCCGCGCACTAAAAGATGCCGGCGTTAAATACATCTGGGGTTACCCCGGTGGCGCTGCGCTCCATATCTACGATGCCCTGTTCCAACAAACGGATGTTCAGCATATCCTGGTTCGCCATGAGCAGGCCGCTGTTCATGCGGCAGACGGTCACTCCCGTTCTACCGGGGAGGTAGGTGCCGTGCTGGTCACCTCCGGTCCGGGTGCCACCAACGCGATTACCGGGATCGCTACCGCCTACATGGATTCCATCCCCCTGGTGGTTATCTCCGGTCAGGTGCCGAGAGAGAAAATAGGTGAAGATGCCTTCCAGGAAACGGATATGGTGGGGATTTCCCGCCCTATCGTAAAGCACAGCTTTTTGGTCAAGGATGCCACCGAGATTGCCGGTGTCATTGCCAAGGCATTCTATATCGCTGGCTCGGGCCGACCGGGCCCGGTTGTTGTCGATATCCCGAAGGATGTGACAGACCCCAATCACCGGGTGCCTTACGAGTACCCCGAAAAAGTCAAAATTCGCTCTTATCAGCCCACCAGCAAGGGGCACTCCGGCCAGATCAAGCGGGCCATTAAAACACTGCTGGGGGCCAAGCGTCCGATTATCTACAGCGGTGGCGGGGTGATTCTGGGCGAGGCTTCCTCCCAATTAACGGAGTTGGCGCGGCTGATCGATGCGCCGGTCACCAATACCCTGATGGGGCTGGGTGCTTTTCCCGGCTCAGATCCCCAGTTTGTCGGTATGCTCGGTATGCACGGCACATTTGAAGCCAATACGGCAATGCATCATGCCGATGTGATTCTGGCCGTCGGGGCCCGCTTTGATGACCGGGTAACCAATACAACCGGAAAATTCTGCCCCTCCGCAACCATCATTCATATCGATGTGGACCCCACGTCGATCGCCAAAACCATCAAGGCGGATATTCCCATTGTCGGTGCCTGCGATGTGGTGCTGCAGGAGATGATCGATCAGCTGCAGGACAGTGGCAAGCGGCTGGATGATGAAGCGATGGCAGACTGGTGGAAGCAGATCAATGAATGGCGCGATCGTCACGGTATTTATACCCAGTCCCGCTATGAAGCCAGTGGTGGCACTATTATCAAGCCGCAGGATGTTATCAAGTCGTTGTATCGGGCAACCGGAGGTGACGCCTTTGTTACATCGGATGTGGGGCAACACCAGATGTTCGCAGCCCAGTATTACCTGTTCGACCAGCCGCGCCGCTGGATCAACTCCGGTGGGCTTGGCACCATGGGCTTCGGGTTGCCTGCAGCCATGGGCGTGCAGCTGGCTCACCCCGATGCCATGGTGGCCTGTGTCACCGGAGAGGGCAGCATCCAGATGTGCATTCAAGAGCTGTCCACCTGTACCCAGTACGGGTTGCCGATCAAAATTATCAACCTGAACAACCAGGCGCTGGGCATGGTGCGTCAATGGCAGGATATGCAGTACAGCAGTCGTTACTCTTCCAGCCTCTACGAAGATTCACTGCCGGATTTCATTAAACTGGCTGAGGCCTATGGTCACGTGGGTATCAAGGTCACCCATTTCGATGAGCTGGACGAGAAAATGGAAGAGTGCTTCAGTCTCAAGGACCGTGTGGTGTTTATGGATATTTACGTCGACCGTTCTGAACATGTGTATCCCATGCTGGTGGCGCCGAACGGTTCCATGCGTGATATGTGGCTGAGCAAGACGGAGCGCACCTGATGAGACGCATAATTTCAGTTTTGATGGAAAACGAACCGGGAGCGCTGTCGCGGGTGGTGGGCCTGTTTTCCCAGCGCGGTTATAACATTGATACATTGACGGTGGCCCCCACTGACGACCAGACGTTGTCGCGCCTGACGTTGACGACCCACGGCAATGATCAGGTGATTGAACAGATTACCAAGCATCTCCACAAGTTGATTGATGTGGTCAAGGTGGTGGACCTCACCGAGGGTCCGCATATCGAACGCGAGTTGATGCTTCTCAAGGTGAAGGCTTCCGGTCCGCACCGCGCCGAGATCAAGCGCTGTGTGGACATTTTTCGCGGGCAGATTATCGACGTGAGTACCCATGCTTATACGGTACAGATTGTCGGCAACAGTGATAAACTCGACGCCTTCATTCAGGCGATTGCAGGTGCCGAGATACTTGAAGTCGTTCGCTCCGGCGTATCCGGGTTGTCCCGGGGGGAAAAAGCACTGCGACTTTAAGCCCTTTTACACAGAATGTCAGGGTGGCTGAAAACGACCACTTCGAGTTCTGTATTCTTTCAGATTAATAAATAAGACAGGTGAAAAAATGCAAGTTTATTACGATAAAGACTGTGATTTATCCATCATTCAGGGCATGAAAGTGGCCGTGATCGGTTATGGCTCCCAGGGGCACGCCCATGCTCTGAATCTGAAGGATTCAGGGGTGGATGTCACGGTGGGTCTGCGCCCCGGTTCACCCACTGCGGCCAAGGCGGAAAACGCCGGTCTGGCCGTCAAGAGTGTTCCCGATGCGGTTGCAGCGGCCGATCTGGTGATGATCCTGACACCCGACGAATTCCAGTCCCAGCTTTACAAGAATGAGATCGAACCCAACTTGAAGAAAGGCAGTACGCTGGCATTCGCGCACGGTTTCGCCATTCATTACAACCAGGTTGTCCCACGCAGTGACCTGGATGTGATCATGATTGCGCCGAAGGCGCCCGGTCACACCGTGCGCAACGAGTTTACCAAGGGTGGTGGTATCCCCGATCTGGTGGCAATTTTCCAGGATGCGTCAGGTAAGGCCAAATCCGTGGCATTGTCCTATGCCTGCGGGGTTGGTGGTGGGCGCACCGGTATTATTGAAACAACGTTCAAGGACGAAACTGAAACCGACCTGTTCGGTGAGCAGGCGGTTCTCTGTGGCGGTTGCGTCGAACTGGTCAAGGCGGGCTTTGAAACACTGGTGGAAGCCGGGTACGAGCCTGAGATGGCCTATTTCGAATGTCTGCATGAGCTGAAGCTGATTGTCGATCTCATGTACGAGGGCGGTATCGCCAACATGAACTACTCCATCTCCAATAATGCCGAATACGGTGAGTACGTGACCGGCCCGGAAATTATCAATGAGCAGTCCCGTGCGGCCATGCGCAATGCCCTGAAGCGTATCCAGAATGGTGAATATGCCAAGATGTTTGTTGCGGAGGGTGCTACCAATTATCCGTCCATGACGGCCTACCGTCGCAATAATGCAGCGCATCAGATTGAGCAGGTTGGTGCCGGTCTGCGTGCGATGATGCCCTGGATTGCCGCCAACAAGCTGGTGGACAAAGAGAAAAACTAACGGACCCGTTTCCTCCGTGAAAACCGCGCCCTGGCGCGGTTTTTTTGTTGTAGCCGTCAATTTTTAATAAGATGGTTTTTTCTGTTAAAACAACACACCATACACCACTGACAGTCAATGCTGAGGCGAAAAGATGACGGACAACGAAAAACAGGAAGCGGTCCCTGAGAATACTGCCACCGGGCAGGAAGTGCCGGTCGGCGGCCCTGAGCCAGCACGCCATAGAGGCATCTATTTGCTGCCAAACCTGTTTACTACCGGCGCGCTTTTCAGTGGCTTCTATGCGATTCTGGCGGGGATGGACGGCAAATTTCAGGCGGCCGCCATTGCCATTTTCGTGGCCATGATTTTTGATGGTCTGGACGGACTTATCGCCAGGATGACCAATACGTCCAGCGAATTTGGCGTTCAGTATGACAGTCTGTCCGATATGGTGTCATTTGGTGTGGCTCCCGCCATTGTCGTGTTTAGTTGGATGCTCGATGAGGTGGGCAGAATCGGCTGGGCAGCCGCCTTTATTTATGCGTCCTGTGCGGCGTTTCGTCTGGCACGCTTCAATACCCAGGTAGATCTGGTGGACAAGCGTTATTTCATCGGTATTGCCAGTCCGACAGGGGCGGCCCTGGTGGCAGCCATGGTGTGGAGCGGCTTTGATGCCGAACCATCCACCGAGTTGGCACTGTTGGCCGCGTTGGTCACCGCTGTGGCGGGCCTGCTGATGGTATCAAATCTTCGTTACCGCAGCCTCAAAGGCCTGGACCTGAAAGGCAAGGTACCCTTTGTGGTGATTTTTGGCATTGCCATGGCGCTGGTCATTATTCTGATTGATCCCCCTCGAATCCTGTTCCTGCTTGCTGTGGCGTATTCGCTGTCCGGACCCCTCGAGTGGCTGTGGCATAAAAAAAAGCGGGGATAAATTTGTCTGGTTGAGGAACTGGGGGGAAAGCAGTGGTTGGCAAAAAACTGAAAACCTGATTGAATAAACACAGGGTTTCCAGTCAGTCTTTATGTGACCATGAACATGTATCACACAAGAACAGCGCAGCCACAACGGGGCATTTTACCCCGCTGCGCCGTTACGTCTGTGCTGCTCCTGCCCTGAGGGGCAACGATTCTTTTTCCGGTTTTACTCATTCCTGTTTGCAAATATCTCCCTCCGTGCGGAGAATTCGCGTAATTATTTTGTCCTGTCCCGAAGGAGGGGGCGGACTCTCTGGAGCAGCAAGTCATGGACAAACAACAGTTGATAATTTTCGATACGACCTTGCGCGATGGCGAGCAAAGTCCTGGTGCTTCCATGACCAAGGAGGAAAAACTCCGAGTGGCCAAGGCGCTGGAGAAACTGCGTGTGGATGTTATCGAGGCGGGTTTTGCGGTATCGAGCCAGGGCGACTTTGAAGCCGTCAAATCCATAGCCGACACCATCAAGGATTCGACGGTGTGCAGTTTGGCGCGCACGACCCACGTGGACATTGAGCGTGCGGCAGAGGCGTTAAAAAATGCCCGCTCGGCACGCATTCACACCTTTATTGCGACGTCCCCAATCCATATGAAATATAAATTGCAGATGACGCCTGATCAGGTGGTTGAGCAGGCGGTCTCTGCTGTGAAACTCGCTCGCAACAAGGTCGGTGATGTGGAGTTTTCACTGGAGGATGCCAGTCGTTCTGAATTTGATTTCATGTGTCGTATCATCGAACAGGTGATCAATGCTGGTGCCCGCACGATCAACCTCCCCGATACGGTGGGTTACGGTTTTCCTGCGGAGTACGCCGATACCATTGGCCGCCTGATTGCCACAGTGCCAAATGCAGACAAGGCAGTTTTTTCTGTGCATTGTCACAATGACCTCGGCCTGGCAGTTGCCAACTCCCTCGCCGCCGTTATGCAAGGTGCGAGACAGATCGAATGCACCATTAATGGCCTGGGTGAGCGAGCCGGCAATGCTGCGCTGGAAGAAATTGTCATGGCAGTGCGCACCCGCAAGGATATCTTTCCGGTGGAGACTCGCATTGATACTACGCAGATTGTCACTACCTCTCGCCTGGTATCCAGTATCACCGGATTTCCTGTTCAGCCGAACAAGGCCATCGTCGGTGCGAATGCCTTTGCACACGAGTCGGGTATCCATCAGGACGGTGTGCTGAAGTACCGCGAAACCTACGAAATCATGAAAGCACAGGATGTGGGCTGGAGCACCAACAAAATTGTATTGGGCAAGTTGTCCGGGCGGGCTGCATTTTCCTCAAGGCTGGAAGCGCTCGGTATTCAGTTCGACAGCAAGGCTGTGATGAATGAAGCCTTTCTGCGATTTAAGGAATTGGCGGACAAGAAGCGTGAAATTTACGACGAGGATCTGCAGGCACTGGTTTCCGAGATACAGGTCAAGGAAGATGGCATTGAGCATATTATTTTGGGTGATCTGGCGGTAACGACGAAGACCGGGCAGCTGCCCAACGCGGCGTTAAGTCTGACCTATAAGGGTGAGCATTACCGCACGTCAGCGGATGGCGATGGCCCGGTGGATGCGGTGTTCAAGGCGATCGAAAAGCTGATCAACAGCCAGGCCGAACTCAAATTGTATCTGGTGAACGCTGTTACCGAGGGAACCGACTCCCAGGGCGAAGTCACTGTGAGGCTGGAAAAAGGGGGGCGTATCGTCAATGGACAGGGGGCCGATACCGATATTCTGGTGGCCAGTGCCAGAGCTTACCTGAATGCACTCAGTGTGCTGGAGAATCCCGATCGACTGCACCCGCAGTTGGGTGGGGTATAGCGTTGATGCCTGTATCCCGGGATCTTCGTGACTGGTATCTCAGCACCTTGGGTGTTGTGCAATATCGACCCAGGGATTCGGAGCCCGTTGCGCTGGATTTTCATCCGGACACTGTCGCAGAAGTGGCAAATACTGTCCCGTCTGAGGTTGTTGTTGCGCTGCCAGAGAACTCCGAATTGCCGGGGGCCGAAGACAAACCGGCTGATTTGCATGAGGAGCAGATCGGCAGTTTCCGGCTGGCTTGCTGGCAACCCAGCGATGACTTGCTGGTTATTAACGGGTTGGCGCCGGGCAGCGTACCTCTGCAGGAGGAATCCGGTCTGCTTGCCAATATAATGTGGGCAATTGGCCGTCTCGGCGACGGACTTTCATCTCCCCAGCTGATTGACTGGCCCCCTTCGGCGGCAGATCAAACCGACAGGTCGGGCGCAGAGGAGATGCTGTCAGTGTTCGTGGAAGCCCGTGTCAAAAAGCAGGGCGTGCTTTGGGTCTTGCTGATGGGTGAATTGCCTGCGGCGCTGTTGCTGCCCTCAAAGTCAGCCTACCCGTCATCCGTGGGCCGGATGGAGGAATTACCCGGCGGTGCCCGGGCTATCGTCACCCCGAGCCTGCAGGAGCTACTCAATGCTGCCGAGCTTAAAGGCGATACCTGGCGAGCCATTCGGGTGATGAGCCCGCAACCATGACCCCCCTGTTTCGCAATATGCTGGCCGCTGACCTGCCGTTGATCGCGGCCCTTGAGCAACAGGTGACGCCCCATCCCTGGCGTGAATCCCAGTTCAGGGAGAGCCTCGATAAACACCAGTGTCTGACCATGACCCTGCAGGACCAGTTGGTGGGTTATGCCGTTTATACGATTGTGCTCGGCGAAGCAGAGATTCTGAATATTGCGATAGGGCGGGATTACCAGGGCCGGGGTTACGGCCGACAATTGCTCAACCACCTGATTGACCTGATGACTGACCGGGCTGAACGATTGTTTCTCGAGGTTCGTGCTACGAATGAGCCGGCTGTGACGCTGTATCAGGACGTGGGTCTGGTGGAAATCTGCCTGCGCAGAAACTATTACCAGAACGATGCCGGTCAGGAAGATGCCATTGTCATGGCGATGGATTTCACCAGTTTTCAGTGAGTGTCAGTCCCCGTTAAATGTCTAATCTGTTACCTGGTTCCCTTTAAAATTGTGAACTGGTTCACATAATCGGCATTATCAGTGCCGTTTTATGCCCGTTCGTCGCCAATTTTCTTACTTGCGATCCTCTCTCTGCTGCAGACTCCTTAAAATAATCATGTCGATTGATAAGGAAGTGGTCTGTTATGGAAACGATGGCAAATGAGGCGGTACAAGCTGCCAAATTTGAAGTGGCTAAGCTGCTGTTGGAGAGACTCCCGTTCTTCCTGGTGGTCACCTCTGGATTTTGTCTGATACAGATTTTCGCCTGGGGTGGATTTTCAATCTATTGGCCGGCTGGACTGTGGGTCCTCTACAGCCTGGGAGTCATTGTGCCCGGTTGGTTGCTCATCCGAAGATTGTCTGTGACGTATGCGGTGGTTGGGATCAACCAGAAACTGGTTGAAGACATCAACAATCTGGCCATTGTCCTGGCTTTCATGACGGGGCTGATCTGGGCCTTTGACAGTTTTGTTCAGTTTTATCTCAGGGAAGCAAATCAATGGCTGTATGTGTCCACGTTAGCGGCTATCGCCGTGATCAGCGCAGGCCTGCTCAGCTATAACCTCAAAGCTGCCCTGCTCGGGGCGGTAGTTATATTGCTGCCCTTGCTGATCGAGGTCTCAATCGCGGGCAGTGGGGCCAATCTGTACTTTATGTGTTTTGTAGCAGGTACCGTTGCCGTACTGTATTTTGGATTGCGCCATCAACAGCGGACTCTGGAAAAAAACATCGCGCTTCGAAGCGAGGCTGAGGCGGCGCTAAAACAGCAGGAAGCGGCCAGCTACCTGCTTGAGCAGCACTGGCAAAATGCCCCGCTACCGGCCATTCAGTGGGATCGGCAGCAGCGGATAACCGGCTGGAATCTCAGTGCTGAAAAGCTGTTCGGTTATCCCGTGGCAGAGGTGTTGGGTCGTCAGGGAGATTTTCTGGTGCCCCCGGGATTGCGGGATTCGTTTCGCGATATGTGGCAGGCCCTGATGCGAAAGGACGAGCAGGGTTATTACACGGTTCACGATGTCCTCGACAGGAACGGACAGATAAAAATATGCGAGTGGCATAATACGCCGCTGACAAAAGACGGCAAGCTGATCGGTGTTGCCTCCTTCATCAAGGACGTGACCTCGCAGATTGAGGATCGGGAAACCATCAAACGGCAGGCGACCTACGATAACCTGACCGCACTGCCGAATCGCAGCTGCATGATGAGTGAACTGGGCGCCGCAATCTCACGGTCCCAGCGAAACAATCAATTCGGCGCTGTTATTTTTCTCGATCTCGATAATTTCAAGGATATCAATGACACCCAGGGGCATCATGTGGGTGACATGGTGTTGCAGTTTTTTGCCGAGTTATTGCGGCAGGCCGTTCGCAAGGAAGATGTGGTCGCCCGCTTTGGCGGTGATGAGTTTGTGGTGCTGGTACAGGATCTTGGCACAAAAGCGACCAAGGCAAGGGCCAGAGTGCTTTCCATTGCCGATAAAATCATGGAACTGGGTAAAACGGTCTGCAAGCAGCGGGGGCTGGAATACGAGATCGAAGTCAGTGGCGGTATCGTGCTGTTTCAGGGTGATCGCTACTCGCCAAATGATCTGTTGAAGCAGGCCGACCTGGCGATGTATCGGGTGAAAAACTTTGGGCGCAAAGGGTTCAGTTTCTATGACGATTCTCTCGCGGTCGAGGCGGAATACCGGGTTAGCCTGATTCGCGAGCTGCGTCAGGGTGTTGAAAACAAGGAATTTGATTTGCACTTTCAGCCCATCGTCAATGCCGGTGGCGACATTGTATTTGCTGAATCACTGCTTCGCTGGAACCGACCCTCACAGCGTATTGTGGCGGCCAGTGAATTTATTGAATTCATGGCGACGTTGCCGATGATGAACGAAGTGGGCCTGTGGATTTTTGAAAGTGCTTGCGCCAATCTCCGGCAATGGATTGATGAAGGGCTTTGGTCAAATGACGGGGTGTTATTCGTGAATATCAGTCCAAAGCAGTTGGAGAATGAGCACTTTTCTGCCGATATAAGGAAGCTGATCAGTCAATATGCTATTGATCCTCACCAGCTGGTACTGGAGATTACCGAGGAAAGCCTGATTCATAACCTTGATGAGGTCGAGGGTCAGCTCCAGGATTTACTGGACCTTGGTTTGCGGATTGCACTGGATGATTTTGGCACCGGCTATTCCTCGCTGGCGATGTTACAGAAGTTGCCAGTGCACTTTGTCAAACTGGACCGGAGCTTTATTAACGATCTGGCTTCCTCGGAGAACACCTATTCCATTGTTAAAGCGGTTATCAAACTCTGTCAGATCATGTCCCTCGATGTGATCGCCGAAGGGGTTGAGACAGAAGAACAATACCGTATTCTCGCCGATCTGGGCTGTGACTACTTCCAGGGTTACTATTTCAGCAAACCTGTGGAGGCCGGGCAATTCAGGTCGCTGGTCCGGTCTGCATCAGAGGATGTCCTGTCGCGGCTGGTTAACTAGATTGGCCAACACATCAACTGTAGCGGTAAAGCGTGCACTGAATGACCGGGAACCGGTATAGTCACAGAGCATTTTTTACGAGGTGAACTGTGGACAAAATTCCGGTGGGAATCAGTGCCTGCCTGATGGGCGATGAGGTGCGCTATAACGGTGGCCATAAGCGGGATGCCTATATCAATGGGACTCTGGCGGGCCACTTCAGTTTTCATCGATTCTGTCCGGAAGTCGGTATTGGTCTCGGTGTGCCCAGGCCTACGCTAAGGCTGATTGCCACAGATAATGCCGTCAGGGCCGTGCGCACAGAGGACCAGGCGTTCGATGTCACCGAGCAGCTGGTGAGCTACAGTCGGGAACAGTTTGCCGAGATCAGTCAATTATCCGGACTGATTCTAAAGCGGGATTCGCCAAGCTGCGGTATGGCCAGAGTCAAAGTGTATGGCACAGCCGGGGCCAGGCCAGAGGGTCGCGGAGTGTTTGCCCGCACGGTGATGGACCAGTTTCCCTGTTTGCCGGTTGAGGAAGAGGGCCGGTTGGGGGACCCGGGGTTGCGGGAAAACTTTATTCAGCGGGTGTTTATCTATCATCGCTGGCGAGCTGACTATTTTCCGGTGCTCAGTGTGCAGAAACTCACGGATTTCCATGCCCGACACAAGCTGATCTTCATGAGTCACGACCAGAATCAGTGCCGGGAACTGGGTCGTATCGCGGCGCTTGCCCGCCCTGATACCCTGAACGCGGTTGCCGCAGAGTACCTGTCACTGGCCATGACCAATCTGAAAAAAATCGCCACGCGTAAAAATCATTTGAATGTCCTTCAGCATATTCAGGGATATTTAAAAAAACAGCTTGATGCCGCAGACAAACAGGAGCTGATTGAAATATTCGAACGCTTCGAACGAGGTGAGCTGCCATTGATCGTGCCTGTTACACTCCTGCAGCACCATTTTCGAAAATCCCCGGACGACTATATCAACCGGTCCTGGTACCTGAACCCCTACCCGGCAGAATTGCGCCTGATGAATCTGCTATAAAATCGGGAAGTATGATCATGAGCGACAGCAAATCACCAAAAATTCCCTATCGCCTGATTCTGCTGGATCTGGTGGGTGCCGTGCTGGCGGCGATGGGGATCCTGCAGCTGATTGAGGGGGGCGGTGTTGCCGCCTGGATCATGACAGTTGTGGGTTTTCTGTTGATGATGCCTCTGGTACTGGCGATTTTTCGTTTGCTGGCATCCCCGGGATCCAAACAGAATCACCATCGAGGAGATCGTTAATGGAGATTGTCTACTGGCACTGGCTGGTGTTGGGTATTCTGCTGGTGATACTGGAGATCGTCGTACCCAGTTTCACCATCCTCTGGTTTGGTCTCGGCGCGGTCGTGGTGGGTGTGCTGTTGTGGCTGGTGCCGCAGTTGCCGATTGTGGGTCAGCTGTTGGTCTGGATTCTAGCTTCGGGCGGTTTCGCGCTGTTCTGGTTTAAATACCTGAAACCGCGAATGGTGGATAAAACCCTGGCCGGACTCTCCAGAGAGGCCGCCATTGGCGAGTCGGGCCGGGTCATAAAACTGCCGGTTGAGCACGGCCGGGGGGTGGTACGTTTTACCACACCGCTGCTCGGTGCCGATGAATGGGAGTTTATCTGCGACCAGACGTTATCCCTGGGTGACCGGGTGTTCGTCAAGGAGTTTTCCGGTAATACTCTGGTGGTGGTGAAGCTCGATTGAATAACTGACCGGAATCGACCGGTTTGTGGAACGTTAACTGTTTTCCGGAGTGAGTGGCATGGGTGGCACAGTTGTTGTTTTGGCAGTTCTGGTACTGCTGGTTATTACCGTTGGGCTGGGTGTCCGGATTGTGCCCCAGGGGAGCAAGCATGTGGTTCAGCGGCTTGGCAAGTTTCACAAAATACTGCCACCGGGACTGAATATCATTATTCCCTATATCGATACCGTGGCCCATCGGGTTTCCACCAAAGATATCGTACTGGACATCCCCTCGCAGGAAGTGATCACCAAGGATAACGTGGTGATCGTCGCCAATGCCGTGGCCTATATCAATATCGTGGCACCGGAAAAGGCCGTCTACGGGGTCGAGGACTATGAGTTGGCGATTCGCAACCTGGTTCAGACGTCCCTGCGTTCCATTATCGGTGAGATGGATCTGGATGATGCGCTTTCCTCCAGAGACCAGATCAAGGCCAAGTTGAAAACCTCCATATCCGACGATATTTCCGACTGGGGTATTGTGATGAAAACGGTGGAAATTCAGGACATCAATCCCTCCGGAACCATGCAGCAGGCCATGGAAGAGCAGGCCGCTGCCGAGCGCCAGCGCCGTGCCACCGTGACCCGCGCCGACGGCGAGAAAACGGCGGCCATTCTCGAAGCCGAGGGTCGGCTGGAGGCGTCTCGACGGGATGCCGAGGCCAAGGTCGTACTGGCAACAGCTACCCAGGAAGCGATCGAAAAAGTGACCGCAGGTATTCAGGACAAAGAATTGCCAGCGGTTTATTTGCTGGGTGAAAAATACGTTGAGGCGATGCGTGAGCTGGCCGTCTCAGAGAATGCCAAGCTGGTGCTGTTGCCGGGTGATATTCCCGCTGCGGTCAGGGGGTTGATGAGTACGACCAAATAGCCCGTCTGTGTAAAGGATTTCTGTCAACCGATTCTGTGCAAAAACGTTTTGTATGAATAAGGTTCGAACCTCTGCCATAGGAGCTGACGGGAGAAATGACTTTGGAGAACAGGACATTGATGTTGCGACTACCACTCATTTTACTGTTGTCCGTCATAGCAGCGGGCTGTAGCAGTCAGCGCCAATCCGGTTACGGCGCATCGGACGGTATTATTATCGATACCCAGGGCGTAGACATGTCCTATTACCGCGCGGACCTTGACAACTGCCAGCGCTATGCTGCCGAGGTGCCTGTGGCGGAGCGAACGGCAACCTCCGCAGCAGGTGGTGCGGTGGTCGGCGGTGTTGTCGGGGCCATCGTCGGTGATTCCGGCACAGCCAAGAAAGGGGCCGGTGTCGGAGCCGTCACCGGTGCTATCAAGGGTGTGTCCTCCGGTAGCGCCGAACGTAAACGCGTGGTCAAGAACTGTCTGCGGGGCCGCGGTTATAGGGTACTGAATTAGCTGCCAGGATTTATTGATGTGGCGGATCCGTCAGGCAATCAGCATCAAGGGGTAAGGCAGTAAATCGGGCAGGTCGGCCAACTCCGTGGCCGACAGCTTTTCGAAGTTCATTTTTGACATCATGATCAGTGATCCTGCCGGTAGCCGCAGGTAGGGTAAATGTCCCGGATGAATGGATTTAACCCGCTGAAAATGCACTCTCACACCATCAACCGGCAGTTGGTCAGCAATCTCTGTGGGCAGCGCTGTTTCGCTCAACAGGGTGACATCCGATACCATCCCATTGACCGCTAGCCGTCTCACTACCTCCAGTGCCCGATGAAATTGTGGGGACGCATCGTAAATCAGCACCAGTGGTTGGCTGGCTCGCGAGGATAGTCTTCGCGGGCGAGGTCTGGCCGAAGTACGGATCCGCCCCGGAAAAAAAATATCGTACCCCTCGTGGGATAATGCGCACGGCGCCAGCATCCCGCTCTCAATATGGAAGGTACAGGTCACCTGCTGTTGTGAAGATAACTGCTCCAGTAGTCGCTGTGCTCTGGATGACGCCATTTTGCTGGACCTGATCATGGCGTCTCTACCCAGCAACCGCTCCTCGCCCGAAAGTCTGGAAATTTCTCGGGCAAAGGGCAACCCCGCCGCGGCCAGCAATCGACTGTCCTCGATATACAGGCCGGCGAGCGATGCGTTGAGCCATCTCGCCATGGTCACCAGTGACAACAGGCCAGCTTCGGTGACACTCAGCGCGTCCAGTGCGATTAAAATTCTGCGCTCAGTCTGCACGGTCATTACCCGGCGTATTATCGACTGAAAATTTTCGGGCGACTTGTATCCACGTTTCAATCTTTGCCGTCACCTTGCCGTTCACGGAGTCAGCCGGATACTCATCCTGCTCATTGGGTTCACCCGCGGGCAGTCCCGTGAGTAGCGTGAGGGCCTCATCAATCGTGGAGATGGCATAGATATGAAAGGCGCCCCGTTTAACGGCATCAATCACGCGTTGTTCCAGCATCAGGTGCTGGGTATTGGCAGCGGGCATCACCACCCCCTGATCGCCGGTCAGCCCGCGGGCGTTGCAGATATCGTAAAAGCCCTCGATTTTCTGATTGATGCCGCCAATCGCCTGAACCTGCCCATGTTGATTGATGGACCCGGTGACGGCGAGGGATTGCCTGATCGGGATGTCGGCTATTGCCGAGAGCAACACGGTGATTTCTGCCACAGAGGCGCTGTCGCCTTCAATCCCGCCATAGGATTGTTCAAAGACCAGGCTGGCGGTGACCGGTAGCGGTCGATCCCTGGCGTAGCGATTGGCGATAAAGGCAGAGAGAATTAACACGGCTTTTGAGTGAATATTGCCGCCCAGTTTTACCTCGCGCTCGATATCCAGTACTTTGCCGTGTCCGAGCCGTGCCTGGGCAGTAATGCGGGTGGGACGGCCAAATGCGTACTCACCGAGCTGGTAGACGGAGAGCCCGTTGATCTGGGCCACGTGTTCGCCGCAGGTGTCCACCAACTGTATTTCCCTGAGGATGCTCTCATGGACCCGCTCCCTGAATTGGTCCATCCGCCTCGAGGCCGCCTCGATTGCGGCCTGGACATGCACGATACTAATCAGTTCTGCATTGGCCTGCCCGGCAAAATAGTCACTCTCACAGAGCAGGTCCGTCAGGAGGTTGAGATGCAGGGGTAGTTTCTGAGCGTCCTCAAGCAGACGGGAGCCCTGCTCAATCACACGCGCCACGGCGCTCTGGTCGAGTGGTCGAATTCCCTTGCGGTGTTGCAGTGAGGCGATCAGTCGGGCGTAACCCAGGGTATTGGCATCGGTGCGGGGCAATTCTTCAGACAGGTCGGCGGGGACCTTAAAGAGCAGGTTAAAATCCGGATCGTATGCCTGCAGCAGGTAGTAGACGGTTCTGTCGCCCAGCAGGATAACCTTGATGTCCAGTGGTACCGGTTCCGGTTCAAGGGATTTGGTGCTCACCAGACTGAGTAACTGGTCGATCGACTCGATCCGTGCTTCCCGGGACTGTAGTGCGCGTTTGAGGGCATCCCAGGCAAAGGGGTTGGTGAGGACCTTAACGGCATCCAGTAGCAGATAGCCCCCGTTGGCGCGGTGTAGCGCACCGCCTTTTATTAGTGTGAAATCGGTGGTCAGAGTACCGTATTGCGCTTCGTGCTCGACCCGGCCCAGCAGGTTGATCAGGGAGGGGTTGTTTTCATAGACAATAGGCGCCGTGCAGGCCCCGCTGTTATCCACCAACACATTGACCCGGTACATCGGGAATTCGTGTACCCGGTTTTTCAGGTTTTCCGGGACACTGGAATGTTCTTCCTCTTCACGGAATGCATCCACATTTTCAATCACATCCTGTTTCACCAGAGCGAGGAACTCGACCACATCGGGGTAATCGGCGTAGCGGTTCTGTAGGTCCCTGAATATCTGGCCCACCGCATTCTGGACGATGGCCTGATTCAGTTTTTTGAACTGCTCCCGGCTCTCCTTCACCCACATAGGCATTTTTTGAACAAGCTCTTTCAGTTCTTCCTTGAGCTCGTTAATTTTCTGTTCGATGGAAGTCTTTTTATCGTCGCTCAAGCCTTCAAACTCTTCCGAAGTAATGATTTTGTCATTGATCAGCGGCGCGAGGGTATAGCCAGTAGGTGTCTCGAGCATGGAAATATTCCGTGCTTTCGCTTTTTCTTTTAACGCTGAAAAGGCCTGTTGTTCCTGGTCGTTGAAGGCATCGCTAATGTCGTTAAGCCTGGCTTTGTATTCCGCGCTTTGAAACACACCGGGAATGGTCACCAGCAAATCTTCAATGCACTGTTCCATATCCTTGCGCAACTGTTGCGCCAGACCACAGGGCAGCTTTAACACTTTGGGCTGATGGGGCGCGCTGAAGTTATTGACGTAGCACCAATCGCTCGGCTTTGGCCGGTCAAATGCCTGCTGGTGCAAAAAATCCTGCAACATCTCGTGTTTGCCCATGCCGGAAGAGCCCAGCACGTAGATGTTGTAACCTTCGTGGCGAATCCCCAGCCCGAAGCGCAGGGCATCGAGGGCGCGATCCTGACCGTAGTAATTGTCGAGATGCTCGAGTTCGGTGGTATCACCGAAGGGCAGGGTTGCCGGATCACAGTGCCGGTAGAGACGGTCGGCGGGTAAAGGCAATGGCTGTTTGTTATTCACTGATCACTCTCTGATACGTCAAATCGGGTGGGAAAAAAGACGGCTTCACGCTGGATGAGCCGGTTTTACTATCAGTTTAGTGTCCGGATGCACCGTTGACCATATTGGCTCAGGACCGGGTTGTGCCGGGATAGCCAGAAACAGGTGATCGGGACAGCTATTGTTTTACTGGACGTTTTTGCAGTTTGCGCTGCAGGGTGCGGCGGTGCATGCCGAGACGGCGAGCCGTGGCGGAAATATTGCCGGCATTTTCTGCCAGAACCCGCTGGATATGTTCCCACTCAAGACGTTCCACCGAGGGCGGATCTTCGCTGATCCCGGTTGCCTCGGGGATGGCATCGGTATCGAATGCCGCGAGAATATCCTCCACCGAGGCGGGTTTGCAGAGGTAGTTCAGGGCCCCCAGCTTGATGGCTTCCACCGCCGTGGAGATACTGGAATAGCCAGTGAGGATCAGCACCTCGAGCTGGGGGTTGATCCGAATCAGCTGCGGCAGCAGGTGAAGACCTGACTCAGACTCCAGCTTCAGGTCTACCACGGCCCGGCGGGGGTTGTATTGCCGGCACAGGTCAAGGGCCTCGGCGGCATTGCCGGCGGTGAGCACCTGATAGCTGCGGCGGGTCATGGCGCGCCCGAGAATACGGGTGAACGTGGCATCATCATCCACGATAAGCAGATAGTGATTATCGGGCATGAGCATCCTGTATCGGCAGAATCACTTTTGTCTCACTGCCGGATTCCCGGCCGGGTTTGATGTCGATGGTGCCGCCGTAGCGTTGCAGTGTGGCCTGGGTCAGAAACAGCCCAAGCCCCATTCCCTCTGGCTTGCTGGAGGTAAAGGCTGTGCCGAGTCTGCCCCGCAACTGTGGTGCAACACCATCACCATAATCCCTGATACAGAGTTCAATTTGCTGCCGATCCCAGCGCACCTGTATAGCAATTCGATCCGGACTGGCATCGGCCGCATTGTTGAGCAGGCTGGTCAGGGACTGGGCGATGGTCGGGTGAAGGCGAGTGTGAATATCCGGCAGGTTATCCGGATAACGGATGTTGGCCTGTACGCCGGGACGCATCAGCTGCCAGCGTTCGAATAACCTGTCAAAGTAATGTCGCAGGGCGATTTCTTCGCCGCCGTCTGCGGTGCCTTCCGCAGTGGCTACCAACTGCTTCAGGGTAAGTCGACACTGTTCAATCTGCTGCTGCAAGATGTTCAGGTCATCGTTTGAACCGGATTGGTCTGCCACCATTTCGTCCACCAGGATCTTCATGGTGTTGAGCGGAGTTCCCAGTTCATGGGCCGTGCCAGCGGCCAGTGAACCGATGGCCAGCAGCTGTTCATCGCGCAGCTGGTTTTCCCGCTGTGTGGTCAGTTGTTCCTCCTGCTGTTTCAGGGTGCGGGCCATACGGGTCACAAAATAGGTAATCAGCCCCGCGCTGACCGCGAAGTTAAGCCACATGCCAAGAATATGCAGATTGCTGACGCCGTCGTGATGATGGCCCGGCGCCAGGGCTGGAATGGGCAGGTAAAAGTTCAGCAGCCAGCTGTAGGCCGCCAGTGACAGCAGCGTTATGGTCCAGGTATAACGCAGGGGCAATGTGGTCGCCGCAATGCTGATGGGCACCAGATAGTAGGAAATGAACGGGTTTGAGGCGCCGCCACTGAAAAATAACAGTCCGGTAAAAAACAGGATGTCCACCAGCAGGTGGCAGAAAAATTCCAGTTCGGTAATGACCGGGTAACGGAAGGTGCGCCACCAGGTGGTGGTAATGACAATGGCGTAGAGAGCAAGAATGGCTCCCAGGATCAGTATGGGTAAACCAATATCCCGGATCTGACTGAAAAAAAGCAGGGCCAGAATCTGGCCCCCAAGAGCGATGTTGCGAATGACGCTCAGCTGGCGCAGATTTTGCCGCGCTGCCGAGTGTATGAATGAATCAAGGGTAGTGACCATGACCGGATATTACCAGAATGGTCAGGTTACTAGTGCAGAGTTGCTGTCAGATGAATATTCCGGCCTGCCTTCCGGGAATTTTTTCAACAGTACAGGCAGGTTCCGCTTCATGAGCCAGTTCTCCAGAGATAGTCAGAGTGGCCAGTATGTTACTTTTTCCGGGCGCAAATGGGGATGTGGCAAATTGTCGCACTTGCTGGCTTGCGGCCATCAATGGCGGGAAGGTGTATGCCTGCAATTCATCGCTGTTCATCCCTGTGAGGCGTGTTAGAGTTCGGTGTTGCGGCGGTGTTGGTGATGTGCCACCGTCACCGTGGCCCGGCGCATGCCTTTATGCCATTCATTCACATAGGGCCAGCCCAGTTTTGCATTGAGTTTTCGGATCAATTGCAGGCCCAGCCCAAAGCCCAGATCATCCGTGAGCTGGGTTGCATCGGGTTGGCTGTTAGTGACGATGATCTCATTATCTGTCTGGGCAATGACGATCTCGCCTTCCCAGGTGTGTTGGAAGGCATTGCGGATCAGGTTGCCCAGTACGATCCGCACTGGTTGCTCCGGCAGGGGCTGGTGGCAGGGCATGGTTTCTACCCGCAGGTTGATCTTCTTATCCTGTAAGAGATAGCGGCTCTCTTCCACCAGCTCGTTAATCATTTGATCGAGGCACACCTCTCTGAGGGGTAAAGTGTCTGGCCTCTCCTCCCGGCTCAACCACAGCAAGGTCTCAGTGAGGTGTTGCATGGTTGCGCCAGCTCGATCAATACGCTCGAAAGCTTTCTGTTCAGCGGGAGATAGTGCCTGGCCGGGATGATTGCGGAGTTTATTGATGAGTTCCACGTTATTGCGGATGACCCCGATGGGGGTACGCAACTCATGGCTGGCGTGACGCAGGAAAGCGTGCTCCCGCTCCAGGCTCTGTTGTACGGAAGACAGGCTGGTACGAATCAGGCTCGCCATGTCATTGAGTTCCGGGTAGTGGAAATCCGGAAGCGGCTGATCGAGCTTTTCGGCATCCAGCGTACCAGTCCACTGGCTGAGTGCCTTCACTGGCCTGGAAACGCGGCGCAGGGTCAGCCATACCACTAACCCCAGGGCGAACACACTGCCAAGACTGATTAGCATCAGGGTTGAGCGACTTTCCTGAACATTGCGTTTGACCAGTTCGGATACCATGGCTCTGGACAGTTGGCGGCTGACGAACAGCTGGTCTTCGCCCTCCCGGTACAACATGGCGAACGAGACGGTATCAGGCGGTGCCGACCACCCCTCCTTCTCAAGCGCTTTGTAAAGTTTGCTCGGCTGCTGCGGCTCGGACTTGATGGTGTTGATAATGGTGGCCGGTTGTGCCTGCCACTGTCGACTTACGCTCATATCGCTGAGCCGGAGAATGACTGCCCGCTCCATATTGTTTGCGGCCTTTGTGTATTTAACGGCTACCTGCTCCATCTGACTGGCGATAATATTGTCCATGCCTCTGATAAAGTAGTAGCCGGCCAGTTTCGAGTAGCCGATCACCAGCAACAGCCCGACGCTCAGGACAATGGTGGCGACAAACCATCGCAGGCTAGTGCGGCGTTTCATGCTTTGTCTCCCTGAGGACAAAACCGAATCCGGGGACTGTGTGGATCAGGGGCGATCCGAAACCGGAGTTCACTGCTTTGCGTAAATTGAAGATGTGAACCTTGAGGCTGTTGCTGTCGGGTATGTTGTCTCCCCACAGGCTCTCTTCCAGCGCCCGGCGACTCACCGCTTCCGGTGAGGCGCGCAGTAGTTTTTCCAGCAGGCGCCAGCTGGTGGGAGAGAGGTGCAGCAGGTGCCCGTCCCTCAAGGCGGTGCGATCGGTGAGGTTCATTTCGAGGTCCCCACAGGTCAACCTTTTTATCTGGCCGCTGCGCCGTCGCGCCAGAGCGTGGCAGCGCACTACCAGCTCGCTCAATTCAAACGGTTTGACCAAGTAGTCGTCGGTGCCGGCCCGGAAACCCTCCAGTTTGTCCTCCAGCTGGTCCCGGGCGGTGAGCATCAATACCGGTTTATCGATACCCTCGGTACGGATCTGCTGGCAGAGGCTCAGCCCGTCCAACTTTGGCAGATTGATGTCCAGGAGAATTACATCGTAGTGCTGTTGGTGGATGAAGTGCAGGCCGGACATACCATTACTGGCGTGGTCACAGCGAAGGCCTTCGATGGCTAGGTACTCGACCAGGGTTTCCGCCAGATCCAGGTCGTCTTCAATCAACAGCAGGTTCAACATGGTGTGGTCGCCTCTTCGCGGTCCTTTGATATGACTGCCCGCCGCAGTCGACTTAGCCATTCAGCCATGTCGTGCTGGATGTGCAAGAGGGTGGGAATGAGTACCAGTGTAATCACGGTAGCGAACATAATGCCATAGCCCAGTGACACTGCCGCCGGAATCAGAAACTGCGCCTGGCGGGAGGTTTCACCCAACAGCGGCATCAGCCCGGCATAGGTGGTCAGGGAAGTCAGCAGCACCGCCCGCAGGCGACTTCGACAGGCGAGGCTGATCGCCTCGTGCAGGTGTTCACTGTCCGGTTTCAGATTGTTGAAACGGGATACCAGCAACAGGCTGTCGTTCACCACCACACCGCTCAGGGCGATGATGCCATTGAAGGACAGAATGCCCAGGGGTAGGTCATTGAGCCAGTGTCCCAGCACTGCGCCCACCACGCCGAAGGGGATGGCGGTCATGATCAGCACTGGCTGGATGTAGGAGCGCAACGGTACCGCCAGCAGCATGTAGATGATCAGCATCGCCAGCAGGAACATCTGTTTCATGGAGCTCTGGGTTTCCGCCTGCTCCTCCGCCTCGCCGGCGAAATGGATGTTCAGGGTGGGGAACTGCCGTTTCAGCTCCGGCACCAGTTGGCTGCGGAGACGAGTCACCAGTTCGGTGGAGGACAACAGATCCTTATCCACCTCGGCGGACAGGTACACCGCTCGCTTGCCATCGATTCGGGTGATGGCATCGCGGGTGAAACCGAAGCTGGTTTCCGCCACACTGGATAGAGGCACTACGGTGCCGTCCGGGGTGCGGACCCGGGCGTTAAGTACATCGCCGGGATTGCGGCGCTCGTTTTCCGGGTAGCGCACTTTTACTTCGATTTCATCGCGACTGCGCTGGTAGCGCTGCACCACCTGACCATTGAAGGCCTGCAATACCTGCATGGCGAGTTGATCGGTGCTCATGCCCAGCGCCCGCCCCTGTTCGGTGAGCACCAGGTTGAGCTGGGGCTGGCCGGGCTCCAGGTTGTCCTGAATACCACTCACCGCCGTGATTTCCGTCAGGTAGTCCTTCAGCCTGCCGCCGGCGGCGGTCAATACTTCGTCGTCACTGTCTCGCAGCTCGATACGCAGGGCATCCACCATACCTGGAGAGTTCTGGATACGCAGGGTGTTGGCGCCCTCCAGCTCACCCACCTGTTGCTGCCAGCGTCGGGTAAAGGTATCGATATCGTAGGGGGCATCGTCGCGCAGCTCGACGGTTACCTGGCCGGACTGGTCAGCCTCCGAGAGCACCTGGAGATTGGCGATGCCGTTGTCAGAACCACCGGACAATTCCCGATTCACCAGGTAGGCGGCGGCTTCCATCTGGTTCAGGTTGGCATGGGTCTGGCCAAAGCTGGCGTCATTGCGCATGGTCAGCTGCGCTCGCACGGTATCACCGGGAATGTGCGGGAAAAAACTCAACCGCACCACGCCGGTGAACGGCATCGACATGACGCCGACAAACAGTGCGATAAACAGCACCAGCACCCCGTAGCGGTAGTTCAGTGTCCACTCGATCAGCGGCCGGTAGCAGCGCTCGCTGAACCAGTTCATCCCGGCGTCGGCACCGTGTTGAATCCGCTGCCAGCCCCGCAGCAGGACGTTCTTTGGATTGCCGCGATGGGTATTGAGGTGTGCCAGATGTGCCGGCAGGATCAGTTTTGATTCCACTACCGACAACACCATGCAGATGGCTACGACCACTGCAAACTGGGCATACAGTTGTCCCAACCGCCCGCTGATATGGGATAGCGCGTAGAACGCCGCCACCGTGGTGAATACGCCGAACAGGGTGGGCACCGCGACCCGCATGGTGCCCTTGATGGTGTTGGCCAGGGTGTCGCCCTCACTGGCGCGCACCGTATAGATACTCTCGCCGACTACCACCGCGTCGTCCACCACAATACCCAGGGCCATGATGAAGCCAAAGGTGGTGAATTCGTTGAGCGATAATCCGGCAAAACTGTCGCCCATGAAATACAGGGTACCGAAAAAGATGAATGGCAGCCCCATAGCCACCCAGAATGCCACGGTGAGGTTGAGAAACACTGCTAGTAGCACAAAGACCAACAGGATGCCGGAGATGGCATTTTTCACCAGCAGTTGCAGGCGGTCGTTGATGGAGGTGCTGCGATCGTACCAGCTGGCCAGTTCCACCCCTTGCGGCAAACGATTGTTGTCCAGCCACTGTTGGATCACTGTCCTGGCGGCCACCACGGTATCGGAGATGTCATCCTGACCGGTGGTGATGACCTGCACGGCGATACTGTTGTGACCCTGGAAGCGGGACAGTGAAGCGCTGTCGTCATCGTAGGTGTCGAGAATATCCGCCACATCGCCGAGGCGGATATTCCGGCCGTCATTGGTGGTGAGCAGAGGAATGGCGGCGAAATCCTCCTTCATGTAGGCCTGCTTTGAGGCTTTCAGTTGCAGGTAACTGGACTCGTTGCTCATCACCGCGATCAGCGGGCTGGAGGAGTTGAGGTTAACGGCACTTTCCACATCCGAAAGGGACAGCCCGTAGGCCTGCAATTTGCCCTCGCTGATCTCGATGAACATCATTGGATCCAGCCAACCTGAGATAGTGGCTCGACTTATGTCCGGGTGGGCCACCAGATCTGCCTTCAGGGCATCGGCCAATTGCTGGAGGCTGTGACGGTCCGTATCACCGTAAAGCTGCAGCCACAGCGAATGCTCCTCCCGCTCCGCCTTGCTGATTACCGGTTTCTTGGCGTCCGCCGGAAATGTGGAGATGCCGTCCACCTTGGCTTTGACGTCCCGCAGCAGGGTGTCCAGATTGTAATCCGCCTGTTTTTCCACGGTGACTGTTACACCGCGACCGGTGGAGCTGCTGGTGATGGCCTTGATCCCGGTGACATTTTCCAGTTGCTCCTCGATCTTGATGGCCAACCCTTCTTCGGTGAGTCTGGCGGAGCCGCTGTCGTAGAATACGGAAATATTGATGCTGTCCGGCTCCATGCTGGGGAAAGCTTCCTTGCGCAAGGAGCCCGCCTGGAGAATGCCCAGTGCAACGATCAACAGCATCAACAGGTTCGCCGCTACCGGGTTGGCGGCGAACCAGGGGATGATGCCGCGGGGGCTGATGTGATCAGTCATTTCCGGTCGCCTCCACTGGATTGACCAGCATGCCCTTCAGGTAACTGTTGAGGGGATGACTGAGCACCTGAATTGGCGTACCCGCCAGGGTTTTGGGTGCGCGCACATAGATATGCTCGCCGTCGTTGAACAGTGGATCGGTGGCGAAATGGTCCAGCTGTTCGTCAGTGTCAACAAACCAGATTTCACCCCGTTGGCTGAGGGCGGAGCTGGGTAGTTGCCACAGGCCATCTACCTGATCACCGACAAGGCGCGCTTTCAGAAAGGTGCCGGGCAGCAGCGGCTTTTCCAGCGTCAGCGGCTGGTCCACGGCCACTACCAGCGAGCGCTGGCGGGTCGTACTGTCAAGGTGTTGTTCGGTGCGCAGTACACGGCCTTGCCACTGCTGGCCGTTTTCAACGCCTGTCAGGGTTACCGGCCAGGCGCCGGACAATAATCGATCCCCGTCAGGCAGATTTTGCCAGTCCCGGGCGGGCAGAGACAGAGTGATTTCTACCCGGTCGCTGCTGTAAACCGTCGCCACCTGGGTTCCCGCCTGCAGGTAGCTGCCCGGGGCGATGTCGCGGCTTATCACCAGTGCGTCAAAGGGTAGGGTGATACGGGTTTGTGCCAGATCGTATCGAGCACTGTCCACCGCGGCCTGAGCATTGTCCAGCGCGGTACGGGCCGCAGCCAGCTGTGGTTGCCGAAGTACCAGTGGGGAATCCGGCTCTCCTTCAAGCCCCGAGGCGCGCCACTCCGCTTCGGCCTGTAGTGCCTGACGCTCCTCTTCCAGCAGGGTCACTCTGGCTTGTTGTCGTTCGCTTTCTGCTGCGGCCAGTGCGGCCCGATAATTGCTCGCTTCAATGCGCGCCAGTTCGGTGCCGACAGCCAGCCTGGAACCGACCTCGAAGCCCTCGGCCAGGTTCTCCACCCTGCCGGAAACCTCGGCGGTGAGTGTCAACTGGTAGTGAGTCTCGGCCGCGCCGTAAGCCATCATGGCGGCGGGGTAGCGAGCGGTGTTGACAGTGACCACCGAAACATCGGGGCGGGGTGTTTGGCGATGGATCTCGGGCATGGTGCGCGTTGCCTGCTGGCGCATGCCATACAGGCTGTAGAGGGCCACAGCGACCAGTACGAACAGGGCGGCACAGAAAATCAGCCATTGCTGGCGGGTTTTACTCATGGGGTAGCTTCCAGTCCGAGGGCCAGGCCGAGGTCGATGCGATTGGCCAGGCGGTTGTAAGTGAGGTCATCCAGGCGGGACTCCAGGTCATAGGTCTGCTGCTGGACGTTGAGCAGGTCGAGAACGGTCACCAGACCGGCGCGATAGCTGTTCTGGTATTGGGTCAGGTTATTGCGGGCACTGGCCAGTGCCTGTAAGACATGTTGTTGCTGACTTGCCAGCGATTGCTCAAGGCCCAGGGTATCGCCAACCTCTTTGATGGCGGTGAGCAAAGTCTGGCGATAATCCTGGTAGGCATAGGCGCTGTTCAATTCGGCGATGTCTACGGCGGCGCGCAGCTCGCCACCGCGATAAAGGGGGGCGGTCAGCTGGGCCAGCAGGGACCACACCGGATCGCTGAGAAGTGCCGCACTGGGGGAATCGGCCACATCCTGCAGGGCCGCTTGCAGGTTGATGCTGGGCAGCAGCGTCTTGTAGGCCACCCTGGTGCGCAACTGCGCGGATTCCAGGGCCAGATAGGCGGCCTGTAAATCCGGGCGCCGCTGCAGGGTCTGTTCCGGCAGGGCGGCCAGAGGTCTGATGACGGATGGGTAGTGGTCGGGTACGTTCAAGGGTTCACTGCGGTTGCGCCCCAGGGTAGTTTGCAGGGAGCGTCGTAGGGCAGCCTGACTCTCCCGGTAGGCAGCTAAGGTGGCTCGGGTGCTGGCGGCGGAACTGCGGGCGCTATCCAGGTCTTCCAGGGTACCGAGGCCATTGCGGTAGCGCTGCAAAATAAACTGTTCATTTTTCTCCAGGGTGTCCAGGCGCCGCTGTTCGATGTCGATTGTGCGCTGCACGGCGATTAGCCCCAGCCAGTCCTTCATCACCTGGGTGGCCAGGGTATCCCGGGCTGCCTGGTAGAGGGCCTGCTGTTGCGCTACATCCACAAGGGCGGCGTTATCGCTGTCCGCCAGCTTGCGCCACAGGTCGAGCTCCCAGCTAATGGTGGTGGAACCACTGTATTGGCGTTCAGCGCCTTCCTCGCGGTTGGTGTTGAAGCCCCCGTCCACGTCCGGCAGGCGCGCTGCCCGGGTTTGGCGCTGTTCCGCCTGGCGGATTTGCAGGGTCAGCAGAATTTGTTGTAGCCCGGGGTTGGCGGACAGCGCCTCATCGATCAGTGCGGACAGTTCACTGTCGCCGATCAGGGCATCCAGAGACGGATTTTGTAATATTCCCTTGTTCTCGGCCTGCCAGGCAGCCACCTGACGGGTTTCCTGTTCGGCCCGGGGCAGGTAGTCCAGGTCTGTCTGAGTGGCGCAACCCCCGAGGAGCAATAACAGCAGGCAGCACGGTACCCGGACAAGTCGGGTACTTCGTGACGGATTCCGGTGGTCCTGGTCTGCGATCATCGCTGTACTCTCGATAGAGCCGCACCGATCGACGCGGCAGTTAGCAAGAGTGTATGGACGATGGGGTTAACGGGGGGTTAACGTGCCTCGGGGGTTATAAATGGCCGCTGCGTATTACTGATAATTGCCAGTAATGAATACCCTTGCCGACTTCTTCGGCGAGTCCGGCGATCAGATTATCCACCTGTGGCTCAGGCAACAGGATTTCAAACTGCACCCGCTTCCGGCGTCCGCTCACCTGTTCGGCAATGGAGAGACGGCCCTGCTCACCGTGACCGTGTACCGGGTAGGAGGTAAAGCCGCCTACCTCTTCCCGTGAAAGTAGGTAGTCCACCAGCTCCTCTTCCAGTTCGGGGGTGATGTTCAGTACCAGCAGGGTGTTCATACGGTTTCTCCTGACAAGTTGTTGTGGCCAGTGCTGTGAAAACGCCGATAGATGACCGGCAACAGGAACAGGGTCAGCAGAGTGGAGCTGATCAGCCCTCCAATCACCACGATGGCCAGGGGCTTTTGTAATTCAGAACCGGGCCCGCTGGCTGCCAATAGAGGTAACAGGCCAAAAGCGCAGGTGCTGGCGGTCATCATCACCGGGCGCAAGCGCCGCAGTGCGCCCTGTTTCACCACATCGGCCATGGGCAGGCCCTTCGCTTGCAGGTAATTGAAGTGGGACATCATCACCACGCCATTCATCACCGCGATACCGAGCAGGGCGATAAAACCCACCGAGGCGGGAACCGACAGGAACTGGCCGGTGAGCCACAGGGCCAACAGGCCGCCGGTGAGCGCGAAGGGAATGTTGGAGAGAATGATGGCGGTCTGTTTCAGGGAACCGAAGGTGATGAATAGCAGCAGGGCGATCAGGCCCAGTGCGACTGGCACCACCAGTGCCAGTCGGGCGGCCGCCCGCTGCTGATTCTCGAACTGGCCACCCCAGGCCAGGGAATAGCTCTGGGGCAGATCGATATCTGCGGCGATGGCGGCCTTGGCCTCATCGACGAAGCCCACCAGATCGCGGCCCTCCACATTGGTGCGTATCACTGCAAAGCGCTGGCCGGACTCGCGGGAAATCCCAACCGGTCCTTCGATGCGGCGGATATCTGCCAGCTCTGCGAGAGGAATGGTGCTGCCATTGGCCAGGTTAATACGGCTCTGTTGCAGTTGCATCACGCCGTCCCCCTGGGATTTGTGATAGCGCAGCATCAATGGCACCCGGGCGGTGTGTTCGATAATGTTGCCCAGGGGCAGCCCCTCGATCTCCGCCCGCAGGCGGTTCTGCAGGGCTTCCACGTCGATGCCCAGCATGCCGGCCCGTTGGCGATTGACGGTCACCTGCAGGTACTGGGCACCCTCGTTAATGGTGGCGGTGGTATCCACGGCGCCGTCGATGGTCTCCACCCGCGTGGAAATAGCCTGGGTCAGTTGGTTTAATGTGGCCAGATCCGGGCCGAACACCTTGATGGCGATGTCACCCCGCGAGCCGGTGAGCATCTCCGAGACGCGCATGTCGATGGGCTGGGTGAAGCCGTAGTTGATGCCGGGGAAGCGCTCCAGTACCGCGCGCAGTTTCTGCTCGATTTCCGCCTTGCTGTCGGCCTGCCATTCCGCCATCGGTTTCAGTTGCAGGAACACGTCGGTTTCGTTGAGGCCCATGGGGTCCATGCCAATTTCATCAGAGCCGCTGCGGGAGACGATGCGCTGAATTTCCGGCACATGACTCAGCAGTTCCTTTTCCACCTGTTTGACGATGCGGGTACTGTTTTCCAGGTTGATGGAGGGAATCGATTCCAACTGCACGATGATGTCGCCCTCGTCCATGGTGGGCATGAAGGTTTTGCCCACCAGCGGGAACACCAAAACCGATACCACCAGCAGTGCGGCGGAACCGCCCACCAGCCAGCGGGGTTTGGCAAGTGCCTTGTCCAGCAGTGGTTCATAGGCTCGCAGCAACTGGCGGCTGAGCCAGGGCTCGCGTTCGCTGCCCTTGCGGATCATGAAGGATGCCAGCACCGGGATGGCGGTGAGAGACAGCGCCAGGGATCCCAGCAGAGCGAACACGATGGTCAGGGTCACCGGGCCGAACAGTTTGCCCTCCAGCCCCTGCAGGGTCAGCAGTGGCAGAAACACGATGACGATGATGGCGACACCGGAGGTGACCGGCACCGCCACATCCTTTACTGCCCGGTAAATGATGTGCAGGCGGGGTAGGGGCGTGCCGCCGTTTTTCTGTCGCGCCTGCTGTTGGCCCTCTTGTCGGGACAGTGCCGAGACAATGTTCTCGACAATAACGATGGCGGAGTCCACCAACATGCCGATGGCAATCACCAGGCCGCCGAGGCTCATCAGGTTGGCGGACATGCCCATGCGGCCCATCATGAAAAAGGTGAACAGCGCCGACAGGGGCAAAATCATCGAGACAGTCACCGCGGCGCGCCAGTTGCCGAGGAATAGCACCAACAGGATCACCACCAGCACCACCGCTTCCAGCAGCGCCAGGCTCACTGTACCCACCGCCCGCTCGATCAGCACGCTGCGGTCGTAGAATACATTGATGGCAGTCCCCTCCGGCAGGCTGGTTTGCAGTTCTGCCAGTTTGTCCTGCACGCCGTCCACTACGTTTCTGGCGTTGGCCCCGCTCAGGCCGATCACCAGCCCCTGTACCACTTCTCCCTCGCCATTGGCGGTGACTGAGCCGTAGCGCTCCAGGCTGCCTAGGGAAATGTCGGCAATCTGGCTGAGGGGAATGGACTGGCCGAGGGCGTTGTCGAGGCGAATGGCCGCCAGATCCTCCAGGGAGGTGAGGGCACCGGCCACTCGTACCAGGATGGCTTCCTCGCCCTGATCCAGTCGGCCAGCCCCATCGTTACGGTTGTTGGCCTGCAGGGCGGCGACGATATCGGCGTTGGTTACCTGCATCTGAGCCATTGCCTCCCGGCGCGGTGCCACCTCATAGGTTTTGACAAAACCACCCAGCGCGTTCACGTCGGCCACGCCGGGCACCGTGCGCAGAGCGGGGCGGATGGTCCAGTCCAGCAGGTAGCGCCGCTGTTGCAGGGAGAGATTGTCGTTGTCCACGGTGAACATGAACATGTCACTGAGCGGTGTGCTCATGGGGGCCAGTCCCCCGCTGATATTGCCGGGCAGATCGCTCCAGATATTGTTCAACCGCTCGGTGACCTGCTGGCGGGCCCAGTAGATGTCTGTTCCCTCGGCGAAGTCCAGGGTGATGGCGCTGAGGGCGTATTTGGAAATGGAGCGCAGCACTGTCTGGTCGGGGATGCCGAGCAGTTCCACTTCGATGGGCTGGGTGATCAGTGATTCCACTTCTTCCGGTGTCATGCCCGGCGATTTGATAATCAGTTTTACCTGGGTGGGTGAGATATCCGGAAAAGCATCGATGGGCAGGTTCAGCATGGCACGGCTGCCGAAACCGATCAGCAGCAGAGTCAGTAAGCCGATCAACAATCGCTGGCTGAGGGAAAACTGAATCAGGCGACTCAACATTATTCGCCGCCTCCGAGTCCCAACTGGATACCTTTCAGCAGGGCTGTGCCCTCCACCACCAGCTCTTCGCCGGGGAAAATGCCTCCAGTAGCCAGGTAGTGATTGCCCATGGGTAACAGAGCGACGGCTCGAGCTTCAACGCCATTTTCACTGCGCACATAGATTGTGGTGGCGTTGCCGGAATGGGTTACCGCTGCAGCGGGCACCAGCACACCCCGGGCCAGGGGCGGCAGGGTCAGCATCAGGGTCTGGCCCGGCAGAGAGGTCTGTGGTTGTTCCAGGGCCGCCATGATATCCACCATCTGGGTGGTGGGGTTTACGGCGGCATTCTTGTATTTGAGGATCGCCGTTCTGTCTGTGTCAGTCAGTTGCAGACGGTCACCCACTTCCAGGCTTGCTGCCAGCACTGCGGGTACAGCGGCTTCGAGCCATAGCTCGGAGTCCGCCTGCAGGGTGGCGACCGGGGTGTTGGCGGGCACCGCCTGTCCGGCATTGAACAGGCGTTCACTGAGTTTTCCTGCAGCCGGAGACTTGATCGGGTATTCACCGGGTTGCCGCTTGCCGCTGGGCAGCTGGGCCAGGTCTGTGTCAGTAAACCCGGCCCTGGTGAGTTGTTGCCGGTGGGATGCCAGGGTGAATTCCACCTGCTGTAGACGGCGTCGGGTCTGTTGTAGCCGCTGCCTGGCGATGATGCCCTCCTTGAACAGTTCGTTATCACGGTCGAATTCATAGCGGGCCTGTTCCAGGTCGTGGTGGGCTTTCAGCCAGGATTCCTCCACGGCCATCAGGCCTGGACTACTCAGGGTGGCGATGGGTTGTCCGGCGCTGACAGCATCCCCCGGAACCCGGTGCCAGCGAGTCAGGGTGCCGCTGTAGAGAGCAATGGCCTGGGCGCTGTGTTCGGGGGAGTTGATGACCGTCGCGGGTATGCTGTTGCCGTCGCGTAAGTCGGCGCTGCGGGCGGGTTGGAAAACCAGCTTCATGCGGACCGCTTCATCCCGGCTCAGGGGGATGGCTTCTGCTTCCTCTGCGTTCACCTTGCCACCGGTCATCAGTGCCAGGGACAGGGCCAGTGGCAGGGCGAAAGAGAACCGATTGGTGGTCAGTTCCGACGGTTCCTTGGGGGATTTCATGGCAGTACTCCAACGGTTTGGTTGAATTCGGAGACCAGTCGCTGCTGATCCAGCTCGGTCAGTTGGTATCGCAGGCGACTCTCCCGGTACCGCTGCAGGGCTTGAATGGCGGGCAAAATGTCGGTTTCGCCCAGGGAGAAGGCTTTTTTTGCCATCTGCCAGTGCTGGCGATGCAGTGCCTGCTGCTCCCTGCCCAGCTCAAGGGAACGGCGGGTGGATTCCAGCTGGTGCTCTACTTCGTGCAGTTGTTGTTGCAACTGTCGGTGGGCCTGTATGACACGGACTTCCGCTTCCGTGGCGGCGAGGCGCGCGGCACTGCTTTTTGCGGAAATATAGTTGCCACCGCCGAAAGGCATGGTGATGGCGATGCCGAGACTGTCGATATCCTCCTCGCCACTGCTCCCGCGCTCCCGGCGCATGCCCATGAACAGGGTGGGGTTGCCGGCGCTATCGTGTCGCGCCAGTTGCGCCTGCAGTTGTCGGCTTTCCGCCTGATCCTGCAGGAAGCCCAGCAGAGGGTGCCCGGAGTCGATGGCCTGTCGTTGGCTGCGTTCTTCCGAGAAGGCCGCTGACGGGCGCAGATGAAGACCGGTGACTATCTGGTAATTGCGTTGGGCGTCCACCAGCGCCGCCTCACTGTCCAGCAACCGCTGCTCAGCCTCCAGCACCAGTCCCCGGCTTTGCATCAGCGCGGATCTGGCGATGCTGCCGGTATTGTGGAGGGTTTCGCTGATCCTGAGCAGTTCTCGGGTGTCATCCAGTGCCCGGCGAGCCTGGGCGAAGGCGATGTCGGTGCGACTGAGTTCGTGCAGGCTCTGGCGCACCAGCCCGGCGGTTTTCAGGGTCAGGTATTCCTGCCAGCTGTCGCTGGCCTGCCGGTATTGGTCGCCCAGGTTGGCATTGTCCCGGCGCTGTCCCCAGCGCCACAGATCCATTTCCACACCGGCCTCCATTTCCCGCATGCCCTGGTTGTCCGTCTGCTGGTCATCCCAGTAACCGGCGGTTGCCCTGGGACGATTGGCCAGCCAGTCGCCGGCAAAATGTTGTTGGGCCGAGGCCTGATCGCGGTAGGCGTTGCCCAAAGACTGTTCCGGGGCCTGCTCCATGGCGGCTCGAAACACCTCGGCATAGTCGAGGGAGTCGCTGCTTTGCAGGATGGCGTGTTCCGGCGATTCTGCCATTGTCCCGGGGGCTAAGAGCAGCACCGCCAGGCCGAGACCCAGGGACAGTCTGTTGCGAAAGGGATGTCGTTGGGAGCGTTTCACGGCCTTGTCATTCCTGTCAGTGAATCTGTCGGGAATGTTAGGGGGATGCTTGTCAAAATTATGTCTATATGAGCCCCGCTTTTGACAACTTTTTGGCAAAGGGATGGGGATACTGACGGTATCGATAACCAAACCCGCTATGATGGCGGGAATCGGCCTGGGCGGGAGGAACGATGAACATACTGGTGGTAGAAGACAACAGGGATATTGCAGAGAACATTGCCGATTACCTCGAACCCCGGGGGCACAGTCTGGACTTCGCCGCCGACGGTAGGCTCGGGCTGCAGCTGGCCCTCGACCACGACTTCGATGTGATCGTGCTGGACCTGATGCTACCGCGCATGGACGGAATGACCGTCTGCCAGAAATTGCGTGAGGCCCACCGGGCTACCCCGGTGCTGATGCTGACCGCCCGGGACCAACTCGATGACAAACTGGCCGGGTTTCAATCCGGTGCCGACGACTATCTGGTGAAACCCTTTTCCGTCAAGGAGTTGGAGGCGCGGCTCCACGCGCTGATCAAGCGTGTTCACCACTTCGGTGATGGAGCGGTTCTACAGGTGGCCGACCTGTCCTTCAACCAGCAGACCCTGCAGGCGAGCCGCGCCGGTATGTCGCTGGAGCTCAACCCCACCCAGCGCAAATTGCTGGAACTGCTGATGAAAAGCAGCCCGGCGGTGGTCAAGCGGGACCGGTTGGAGGAATTGATCTGGGGCGACCTGCCCCCCGACAATGACGTGTTGCGCACCCATATCTACAGTCTGCGCAACATCATCGACAAGCCGTTCGAAAGAAAGCTGCTGCACACGGTTCACGGGGTCGGCTACCGGCTGTCGGACACCTGACCGCTTCGCTCTCACTTTCACTCTCGCCGAGCAGGGTATCGTCACATGTACAGGAATAGCCTCAAGCGCCGCATTATTTTTACCACCGTCATTATCGTCACGGTGGTCAGTACCCTGTTTGCCGGATGCCTGCTGTTGATCAAGCAACGACTTGAGGAAACCACCTTTGGGCGACTGGTGCACGAGCACCTGGACATTCTGATCAACGAACCGGCGTCGGCAGAAATATTGTCCCATGCACTGTTCAATGAATGGCGTTTCTACCGGGGTGAGGGTGTGGCCAGGTTGCCGGAGTCCATACGGCAACTGCCCCCGGGTTCCTATCACAGCATTAATATTGATGACCGCTTCTACCATCTGCAAATTGAGCAGATTCCCGAGGGCAAGGTCTACCTGAGCTACGATGTCACTGAATGGGAGCAGCAGGAGCACGCGTTGCTGGCAACCCTGTTTTACGGCCTGGTGGTGGTGTTGATCGTAGCCGTGCTGATGGCCAATCGTTCCTCTCGGGTTATTCTGTCGCCGGTGAAGGCGCTGACCGCCCGCCTGACCAATATCGAACCGGGGGACCGCGGGGTGCGTATTGCCGGGGAATTTCGGGGCAGTGAAATCGGCCAGATCGCCTCGGCATTTGACAACTATTCCGCACGCCTGGATCAGTTTGTGGAGCGGGAGCGATCCTTTACCGCCTCGGCCAGCCACGAACTGCGCACGCCTCTGTCGGTGATGCTGGGGGCGGTGGACGTGCTCGACGCCAATGTGGATTCGCCGGTGGCGGAGCGCGCTCTGGGGCGTATCAGGCGCGCCTGCGGTGAGATGCAGGCCTTTATCGAGGCCACCCTGTTCCTGTCCCGGGAGGGGGGCAGCGGCATCAATCGGGGCGAGCCGGTCAACCTTCCAGACTTGCTGGAGGAGGTTGTAGATGACTACCGGGACAGAATCGCCGCAGCGGCTATTGAAGTGCTGGTTGAGGCATCTTCGCCAATGTTACTGGATGTGCCGGCAAGCATCGTCAAGATTACCCTCAACAACATCCTGCTCAATGCCATTGAGCACAGTGAAGGAGGTCGCATCCGGGTCGCGCTGAAGGACAGCCGCCTGACCATCGCCGATACCGGAGCGGGAATCCCCGGCGATCAGTTGCCCCACGTGTTTGATCGCAGCTACACCACCAAGCCCTCGGGCACCGGTATGGGGCTTAACCTGGTGAAGCGCATCTGCGATCGCTTTAACTGGCAGATCGAGATCGACAGCGAGCCGGGAAGGGGGACCACCGTTGTCGTGATGTTTCCCGATAACGACGCTACCGACAGCAGCGTGGCCTGATCAATGGCTCAACGCAGCAACAACAGCGGAATTTTTGAATTGATCAGCATCCGTTGGGTCACACTGCCAAACAGCAGTTCACGTATACGGCTCTGGCCGAAGGCACCCATGACAATCAATTCGATGTTGTTTTCCCGGCAATATTGCTCGAGTTGTGGCTGAACATTGCCTTGCAAGCCGGTGGAGACGACTTCCAGCCCGGCACCCTGCAATGTGGCAGCAGCTTCTTCCAATTGTGCGGAGGGAATATCCGCTGAATCGCTGACATGCACGATGTGGCAGGTCAGTCCCCGGTAAAGGGGGCTGAGGCTCACCATATCCAGTGCCTTGCGGGAGGCCTCGTTGCCGTCATAGGCAATCATGATGCGCTGTGGTGGCTGCTCGAACGGCCGGTTGACCACCAGTACGGGGCGGTGCATGGCGCGAATCAGGCTTTCCAGGTGAGCACCCAATTGTTTTTCCTGATGCTCGTGCTCCTCACCGCGAACGCCCACCACCAGTACCCGGATTTCTTCTTCCATTTCCATCAGGGTTTCTTCCAGGCTGCCGTGGCGCTGCAGGGTTTCCGGCGCGCTGCTGCCCATCGCTATTGCGCGCTGGTGGGCACTTTGCAACATCAGCTTGCCCTGCTCCAGTAGAATCTTGCTGCGGCGTTCTTCCATGCTGGTGAGTTCCTCCAGCAATTCCTCCCGGCTGCCGAGGCCGATACTGCCGCTGAGGTCCATCAGTGGCGGGGTCTCACGGTGCTCGATATTGTGCAACAGCTTCAGTGGTGCGCCGAGTTTTTGAGCTACCCAGCTGGCGTAATCCGTGACGGATTCCCGATAAATGGAGCCGTCAATACAGGCCAGAATGGTACTTCTGTGATTATTGTTATTCATTAATGTCCCCCGAGTACCTTGTCGATTTCTTCCGGCTTGTCAAACACACCAAAGCGGTCGACGATGGTGGTTGTGGCGTCATTGAGGCCAATCAGTTCCACTTCAGCACCATCGCGGCGGAATTTGATCACCACCTTGTCCAGTGCAGATACTGCCGAAATATCCCAGAAGTGGGCACGGCTCAGGTCGATGATGACCTTGTCCAGCGCTTCCCTGAAATCGAAACAGGCATTGAATTTATCGGCTGAGTTGAAAAATACCTGACCCACCACCCGATAGGTGCGAGTGCTGGTCTGGTCATCCAGTGCCGAGGTCACATACATGAAATGGCTGACCTTGTTGGCGAAAAACAGTGATGCCAGCAACACCCCGACCAGCACACCATAGGCGAGATTGTGGGTGGCCACAACTACCACGACAGTAGCCACCATCACGATATTGGTAGAGATCGGATGCTTCTTCAGGTCGGTAATTGACTGCCAACTAAAAGTGCCGATAGACACCATAATCATCACGGCTACCAGTGCCGCCATGGGAATAAGGGACAGCCAGGGGCCGAGAAACACCACCATGACAATCAGAAATGCCCCCGCAGTGAGTGTGGACAGGCGGCCGCGGCCACCGGATTTTATATTGATTACCGACTGGCCAATCATTGCACAGCCCGCCATGCCGCCCAGCAGACCCGCGCCGATATTGGCGATGCCCTGGCCCTTGCACTCGCGGTTTTTGTCACTCGGGGTATCAGTGAGGTCGTCCACAATGGTGGCGGTCATCATCGATTCCAGCAGGCCCACCACCGCCAGAGAAACAGCGTAGGGCAGCACAATTATCAGGGTGTCCAGATTGAGAGGGACATCCGGCCAGAGAAAGATCGGCAGCGTATCGGGTAATTGACCCATATCGCCCACCGTGCGGATATCCAGGCCAATCAACAGGGCGACACCCGTCAGCACCACAATACAGATCAGGGGTGAGGGGATCGTTTTGCCGATCACCGGCAGCAGCGGGAACAGGTAGATAATACCCAGACCGGCAGCGGTCATCGCATAAACGTGCCAGGTGACGTTAGTCAGCTCCGGCAATTGCGCCATAAAAATCAAAATAGCCAGCGCATTCACAAATCCGGTCACCACCGAGCGCGAAACAAAACTCATCAGGTTGCCGAGTTTCAGGTAACCGGCGGCAATTTGCAGCACCCCGGTCAACAGCGTCGCCGCCAGCAGATACTCCAGGCCGTGTTCCTTTACCAGTGTCACCATCAACAGCGCCATGGCCCCGGTGGCGGCCGAGATCATGCCGGGTCGACCGCCGACAATGGAAATGATCATGGCGATACAGAACGAGGCGTAGAGCCCCACCTTGGGATCAACCCCGGCAATAATGGAAAAGGCAATCGCTTCGGGAATCAGGGCCAGGGCAACCACAATCCCGGCCAACAGGTCAGCGCGGATGTTGCCCAGCCATTGTTGGCGGGTGGAGTGAAATAACATAACAATAATTCCTGGTGTTTTTTCGGGATAGTTCTTTTTTGGGATAGCTCATTCCTGAGGGAGGCAAAATGGCTCTACCCACTATTCGGGATCAAAGTTTTCAAGAAACAGAGGGGCGGTGGTGGTTTGCCAGCCGCCTGAAAAGCGCAGTGCTCGGTATTTCTCTGAGTGAAATGGGCTAATATCGCCCCGGGTATAGCGTGTGCAGATGACTGATAAGCGTAATGTCAGGGTGGCGTGGGTATCTGATTAAAACGCATTGGCTGGCCTGGTTCGAAGCGGGCGCGCATTATAGCGTTCTGTCAGGCATTGGCAATGCCTGTGTTGCCTGCTTGCCGGACAGCAATGCGTCAGCGGTACCAACCCGGTTTCACCCGGAATCTTGTCAGACAGTCCCGGAAGCCCCTCCGGCCCAGCGGGTCCTCAGGGCCGGAGGGTATGGTAGATCCTTCCTCGTGTAAGTGAACCTCGCGAAAGCGAATCCATTCGCCATTTCAGGTAGGCGGTTGTCGACCATAGTCCTCGACAGGTGGGTTATCCCATCACGTGAAAGCTGCCTGCGTTCAACCACATATGGGCGGCAATGCTGGCCGCGTAGCCGAGCAGAATTACCGGTGCCCATTTCAGGTGACCCATGAACGTATAGTAGCCCCGGGCCTGTCCCATTAATGCCACTCCGGCCGCCGAACCAATCGACAGCACACTGCCCCCGACACCGGCGGTAAGCGTGATCAGCAGCCAGTGGCCGTGGCTCATTTCAGGTTCCATGGTCAGTACGGCAAACATCACTGGAATGTTGTCGATAACGGCAGAGGCGAGCCCGAGAGAGATGTTTGCGTAGGTTGCGCCCAGATCGGTATACAGCGTCGTAGACAGCATATGCAGGTAACCCATATAGCCCAGTCCGCCGACACAGACCACGACGCCATAGAAAAACAGCAGCGTGTCCCACTCTGCTCGAGCGACCCTGCTGAACACATCAAACGGCACGACCCCGCCGAGGCGATTGAGCGCTTCCTGGTCACCTTGCTGCAAGGCCACTGCTCTCTTGTTCTCCAGGGATCTGGGCAGTGTGCGGCGCAGAAAATAACCAAAAAACTGCAGATAGCCCAGGCCGGTCATCATGCCCAGCACCGGCGGCAAATGCAGCAGACTGTGGCAAGCCACGGCAGAGGCTATGGTGAGCAGGAACAGGGCGATAATGCGGCGTGCGCCACGCTTCATTTCCACTGCTTCATAGACGGTGTCGGGTTTGTGCTGTTGCACAAAAAAACTCATGATGATTGCGGGGATCAGGTAGTTCACCAAGGATGGGATTAGCAGGGTAAAGAATTCATTGAATTTGACAATGCCCGCTTGCCAGACCATCAGGGTGGTAATGTCGCCAAAGGGACTGAAGGCCCCGCCGGCGTTGGCGGCAATCACAATATTGATACAGCATAAATTGATGAAGCGGCCGTTACCCTCGGCGACCTTCATGACCACCGCGCACATCAGCAGGGCTGTTGTGAGGTTATCCGCAATCGGAGAAATAACAAATGCCAGGCCGCCGGTTATCCAGAACAGCGACCTGTAACTGAAGCCTTTGCGTACCAACCAGGCCCGCAGTGCATCAAAAACGCGGCGCTCCTCCAGAGCGTTGATATAGGTCATCGCCACCAGCAGGAACAGCATCAGTTCGCTGAACTCCAACAGGGTATGACGAAATGCATCCCCTGCCTCATCTGGCATGCCGTTGGCAACATAGCTGATACCGATCAATACCCAGATAATGCCTGCGGCAACCAGCACGGGTTTCGACTTGCGCAAATGCAGTTTTTCTTCACCCATCACCAGAATGTAAGCCAGTGTAAAAACCACCAGGGCCACCAGGCCGGTCGTTGTGCCGGTTAGGTCGATAGGGCCCGCGGCGGCAAAGGCAGCGTTGGGAAGGAAAAAGAGCAACAGGCTGAATAGCAGTGATTTGACGCAAGCGGTCCGTGTCATGTTCAGGAATACCTCGGCATATGTGGCAATAGTGGTTGGGGTCTTGCGGGGTTCTTCCAGGGTGCGCCGCTGGCGCGTGCGATCCGGCGGGAAGGTGGGCGACTTTACCAGAAATGATCAATTGATTCATCGTCCGAAGGGGCGTTTTTTTGCCCGTAGACAGCCAGCAGGCTTATTGATTGTGGCTGTTTGACAAACTTTTGATGCAGATCAGCCTGGTGCCGGACCCCGTGGTAAAAAGTTGATGTCTCTGGATGATGTTTTGACTTGCCCCGGGAATGACCGGGTGCCAAGTGTGATGGTTATTGTCTGAAAACTGTAACGGCTGGCCAGTTTGAAAACCCTGTTATTCCGCTGCTCAATTTATCACCCCTTTCGTTTATAGCGGAGGGGCATTCAGATACAATGGGGAGCTTTTTATTGTTTAGAAAACGCGTTTATTAACCGGTCACAGGCAGGAATCAAGCAGTATGGGTGATAGCAGTTTATCCAATGAAATCAATAAGAGGCGCACGTTTGCTATCATCTCGCACCCCGACGCCGGCAAAACCACCATCACCGAGAAGCTGCTTTTATTCGGCAACCTGATTCAGGTGGCGGGTACCGTGAAAGGCAAAAAAGGCGATCGCCAGGCGACTTCCGACTGGATGCAGATGGAGAAGGAGCGCGGGATTTCCGTCACTTCGTCGGTGATGCAGTTTCCCTATCGGGACGCCATGGTCAATCTGCTGGATACCCCCGGCCACGAAGACTTTTCCGAGGATACCTATCGCACGCTCACGGCGGTGGACTCGGCACTGATGGTGATTGACGGTGCCAAGGGTGTTGAAGCCCGGACCATCAAACTGATGGATGTCTGCCGACTGCGGGACACGCCGATCATTTCTTTTGTCAACAAAATGGATCGCGACATTCGCGACCCTGTCGATTTGCTGGATGAAATTGAAGCGGTGTTGAAAATTACCGGCGCACCGATCAACTGGCCGATTGGCATGGGGCCGGATTTCAAAGGCGTGTATAACCTTTATACCGATACGATCCACGTGTTTAGACCGGGGCAGGGGCATACCATTCCGGAGGACATTCAGATTGTGGGAATCGACTCCGATGAGGCCACGCAATTGTTGGGTTATTACGTGGATGATATCCGCGAGCAAATCGAGCTGGTGCGCGGTGCGACCCACCAGTTCGATCTCGAGATGTTTCTTGCCGGGCAAATGACGCCGGTGTTCTTCGGTACCGCCCTGTCCAATTTCGGTGTCCGGGAAATGCTGGACCATTTCGTGCAGTGGGCGCCACCGCCGCAACCCCGCGGTGCGGTGGAGCGGGTGGTAGAACCCGATGAGCAGCAGTTCTCCGGCTTCGTGTTCAAGATTCAGGCGAACATGGACCCGAGGCACCGGGATCGCATCGCTTTCATGCGGCTCTGTTCCGGTAAATATACCCAGGGCATGAAGATGCGCCACGTGCGGCTGGGCAAGGAAGTCCGCATTGCCGACGCGGTGGGCTTCAAGGCTGGCGAGCGAATTGCCGTGGAAGAGGCGGTGGCCGGGGATATTATCGGTCTGCACAATCACGGCACCATCCAGATCGGTGATACTTTCACCGCGGGCGAAGATCTTAAATTTACCGGCATCCCCCATTTTGCACCGGAACTGTTCCGGCGTATCCGTCTGCGCGATCCGATGAAGATGAAGCAGCTTCAGAAAGGCCTGCAACAGTTGTCGGAAGAGGGCAGCACCCAGGTATTCTTCCCGATCCAGAGTAACGATATCGTGGTTGGCGCGGTGGGCCAGTTACAGTTCGATGTGGTGACCTACCGTCTCAAGGACGAATACGGGGTGGAAGCGGTCTATGAACCGGTCAATGTATATACGGCGCGCTGGATTGAATCCGACGACAAGAAAAAAATTGACGAGCTGAAGCGCAAGGTGCCGGAGGGCATTGCAGTGGACGGCGGAGGCCATCTCACCTATCTGGCGTCTACCCGGGTCAATCTGTCACTGACCGTCGAGCGCTATCCAGAGATTGACTTCAGGGCCACCCGGGAGCTCTGATCGATTGCCGGATGGGGCTTTTTGAACGATCGGTCGTCATTTTTGAGCAACCCCTGGCCATTGCCCGTCATCACCGGTTGTAATAGTCTGAGTGCCATCGAACGGATGGGGAAATGCCATGGATAACCGCCGCAAAACGGTCGTCATCAACAGCCGGTTTCAGTACCAGTATGCACTGCTCGCAGCCGCAGTCGCCGTGCTGTTGGTCAATCTGACCATTATCGCCCATGCCCTGCTTGCCGGCCCGCCGGGCCTGCTGCTCGGGGGCTGGAATATTCTGCTGGTGGCGGCGTTGGAAGTACTGCTGATCGGCGGTGTCTGGTGGGGCAGCCTGGTGTCGAGTAATCGTATTGCCGGCCCGGTCTTTGTGCTGGTTCGCCAGGCAGAAGCGCTGGCAAGCGGCGATTTTACGGCCAGAATTCGTTTGCGTAAGCGGGATGTTTTTCAGCCCGAGGCGGAGGAGATCAACCGGAGCTTTGATATCCTGCAATTGCGTTTGCAGCGATTGAAACATCTGGTTGGTGAGTTGGAAAAGCTGCCTGCCAGTGAGCCGGTCGGTCCGGAAAAAATTGCCGAGCTGAGGGCCGAGCTCGATCAATTCAAGACAACCTGATGCCATTATCCGGACGAAAGCCGATATCAATAACCCGAGGGCCTGCCGATTCCGATCCGGCAGGTAACGCCAGCGTTGCCTGACCTGTCGGTTTTTCTATTGCTCACTGCCATCGCTTTTGTGGCCGGTTTTATTTCCTCCATGGCCGGTGCGGGTGGCATGCTGACTTTGCCGGCCCTGCTCTGGGCAGGGCTGCCGCCCATTACTGCCCTGGCAACCAACAAGGTGCAGAGCACGCTGGGTACACTCTCCTCGGCCTGGAATTTTTTTCGCAAGGGGCACCTGGAACTGAGACCATTGTTGCCATCCTTTGTGACAGCGCTGCTGGGTGCCTGCCTGGGCACCTGGACAGCACTCAGTGTGGGCAACGAATTACTGGCACTGTTGCTGCCGGTCTTGTTGATTGCCATTGGCCTGTATTTCCTGCTGGCGCCGAAAATGACCGACGAAAACCGCCAGTCTCGTCTGTCCCCGGCACAGTTTGCCTGTACTGCCGCACCCTTAATGGGATTTTATGGCGGTTTTTTTGGCCCGGGGATGGGATCGATTTTCCCGTTTCTACTGGTTTGGCTGCTGGGCTATGGTTTGCGTAAAGCCACGGCTCAGACCAAAGCGATGGTCCTTTCGGTGAACGGCGTGTCGGCCGTGATATTTATAGTCGGTGGTCATGTGGTCTGGTCCTTGGCGATTGCCATGTCCTTGGCACAGGTGGTTGGCGCGCGGCTGGGTTCCAATCTGGTTATCAGCCGCGGCTCAGCGCTGGTTCAGCCGGTAATTATCGCGGTAACTCTGCTGGTGGCATTCAAGCTGTTGGTGCTACCGTGACCCTGCTGCTAACGATATTGCTGACATTTGCCCTAGTGCTGGTAGCCCTGGTGGTTTTTGTGCGTTTTGGTACCCCTTACTATCTGCTGAAACAGGAGAACCTGGAAGCCTTGCTCACCCTGATGGTGGAAGGGCGTGCCACCGATTCCGACTGGCAGGTATTTCTGGGCGTGCCAATCCGACATAATGAGCGCCTTGAAATGATTCGTCAGCAATGTGTCGACATCGATCAGCGCGAGTATGTCGGCGGCACGGGGTTTCTGTTGACCAGAAAGGGTATTGACGAAGTGAAGCAGTTGCTTGATGAACTCAAGAGGGATCAATGATGAGCGGAGAATTATCACCCATGGCCAAGGGATTGCTGACTGCGGCTGCCTTCGTGGTGGTGGTCGCCGGTCTCAAGGCAGCGGAAACCGTGTTGGTGCCGTTTCTGTTATCGGTATTCATTGCGCTGATTTTTTCGCCGCTGCTGGCCTGGCTGAAAGATCACCGGGTGCCAAATGTGGTAGCGATCTGCCTGATCATTGCCCTGGTGGTATTGATTGGCTGGCTGATTGGTATTCTGGTGGGTTCGTCCATCAATGATTTCCGTAAAAACCTGCCAGCCTACCAGGCGGGGCTGCAACAGCTGAGCGGTGGACTGCTGACCTGGCTGGGGGAGCACGGGGTCAAGCTGGACATGGAACAGATGCGCAACAGCTTCGATCCCGGCAAGGTCATGCAGTTGGCTGGCAACACTCTGAGCTCATTGGGCAATGCCATGACCAATGCCTTTCTGATTCTGCTGACCGTGATCTTTATCCTCGCGGAACAGGTGGGCTTTAGTGAAAAACTGCAGCTGGCCAGAAAGGACAACGGTGCCAGTCGTGACACCATGCAAAAGTTTACCGACAGCGTTAACAGCTATCTGGGCATCAAATCGCTGTTGAGCCTGCTCACCGGGATACTGGTGATGATCTGGTTGTGGATTCTCGGGCTGGATTACCCGGTGATGTGGGGGTTGTTGGCGTTTCTGCTCAACTTTGTGCCGAATATCGGCTCCATTATCGCGGCGGTGCCACCGGTGCTGCTGGCTCTGGTCCAACTGAATCCGCTGTTTGCGGGACTCACCGCCCTCGGCTTTCTCGTGGTGAATGTGCTGGTGGGCAATTTTCTCGAGCCGAGAATCATGGGCCGGGGGCTCAATCTGTCGCCCCTGGTGGTATTTCTTTCATTGGTGTTCTGGGGTTGGGTGCTTGGCCCGGTGGGCATGTTGCTGTCCATTCCGCTGACTATCATGGTCAAGATTGCCCTGGAAAATGACCCCGATACCTACTGGATGGGTGTGATGCTCGGTTCCGGTGACGGTGCCCCTGTATCGATAAAAGCGGATAACAGGGTATCGACGGACGCGGAAGAAAAGCAGCACTGAGCATCCCGCTCCGGAAAAAATATTTCTTGCAACGAAGGGGAGAGAGCGACGATGTCCAATCAAACCATCAGTCTCACAGACGCACTTCATCAATACCTGCTGGATGCCTCCCTGCGGGAGCCAGACGTGCTGAAGGCATTGCGTGAGGAAACGGCGACACTCTCCACCGCCAACATGCAGATTGCGCCGGAACAGGGACAGTTCATGGCTTTACTGGTGCATTTGTGCGGTGCCCGGCACATCATTGAAGTGGGGGTCTACACCGGTTACAGCTCCCTGGCAATGGCGCTGGCGCTGCCCGAGAATGGCCGTTTGCTGGCCTGTGATGTCAGTGAAGAATATACCAATATTGCCCAGCGCTACTGGAGCGAGGCCGGTGTGAGCAGCAAAATAGACCTGCATCTGGCCCCGGCAATCGAGACCCTGAAAACCCTGCGCAAGGACGGTGCCGCCGGGCGTTTTGACATGGCCTTTATCGATGCCGATAAAGCGGGTTACGACGCTTACTACGAACACTGCCTGGCGCTGTTGCGCCAGGGCGGTCTGATTGCTGTGGACAACGTGCTGTGGGGCGGCTCGGTAATCGATCCCGACAAACAGGATGAAGACACCTGTGCCATTCGCGCCTTTAATCAAAAATTGTTGGCCGACCAGCGGGTGGACATCAGCCTGGTGCCGATTGGCGACGGACTGCTGCTGGCGAGAAAAAGATAGCTTTTGCCGATCGGTTTTTGCAGACTCGTCGATGGCATAAATAATGACATAAACCATTGCAACCCATTGATTTTGAAGAATAGGGATCAAATAACAACAAAGGGAGTGACAAAGCTTGGCCCAGCCACAGGACAAAAATGCCAATAATTCGTTTGCTGTCCCCAGGGCAGGTAAAACACACAAGCCGACCTCCTTACTGACACGCTGCGGGTACACGCAGTTGGCCGGGAGTTTTCCATGTCTACATTAAACCAAACTCCCGAGCAACGGGCCCGCGACCGGATCGACTGGCAGCTGAGCGCGGCCGGCTGGGTCGTTCAAGACAAAAAAGCCATCAACTTTAACGCGGCACCAGGCGTCGCCGTGCGCGAGTACCAGACCGATGTCGGCCCCGCCGACTATGTACTGTTCGTCGACAAACAGGCCGTCGGCGTGATCGAAGCCAAGCCGGAAGACTGGGGCCACAAGATCACCACCGTGGAAGACCAGTCCCAGGGCTATGCCAACGCCACCCTCAAATGGGTCAATAACAACACCCCTCTGCGCTTTGTCTACGAAAGCACCGGGGTCATCACCCGCTTCACCGATGGTCGCGACCCCAAGCCCCGTTCCCGTGAGCTGTTCAACTTTCACCGCCCGGAAACCCTGGCAGAATGGCTGGTCCAGGGGCAAAGTAATCTGGGCACCCTGCGTACTCGCCTGCAACAGCTGCCGCCACTCAATACAGCCGGCCTGCGGGACTGCCAGATCACCGCCATCACCAACCTGGAAAACTCCTTCAGGCAGGATAAACCCCGCGCCCTGGTGCAAATGGCCACTGGCTCCGGCAAAACCTTTACTGCCATCACCGCTACCTATCGGCTACTGAAGCACGCGGGTGCCAAACGCATTCTGTTTCTGGTGGATACCAAAAACCTCGGCGAACAGGCCGAGCAGGAATTCATGGCTTTTCTGCCCAATGACGACAACCGCAAATTTACCGAGCTGTACAGCGTGCAGCGGCTCAAATCGGCTTTTGTCGCCACCGACACCCAAGTCAGCATCAGCACCATCCAGCGCATGTACTCCCTGCTCAAGGGCGAAGAACTGGACGAGGCTACCGAAGAGGAAAACCCCGCCGAGCACGCACCGCTGCGCCGGGAACCGCTGCCGGTCATCTATAACGAAAAAATCCCGCCGGAATTCTTCGACGTTATCGTCATCGACGAATGCCACCGTTCCATCTACAACCTGTGGCGGCAGGTGATCGAATATTTCGACGCCTACTTGATCGGCCTTACCGCCACCCCGGACAACCGCACCTACGGCTTTTTCAATAAAAACGTGGTCAGCGAATACGATCACGAAAAAGCAGTGGCCGACGGCGTTAACGTGGGTAACGAGATTTACGTGATTGAAACCGAAAAAACCCAACAGGGTGGCACCCTCACGGCCAAACAGCAGATCGAAAAACGCGAGCGTCTGACCCGCAAAAAACGCTGGGAAATCCAGGACGAAGACGACACCTACACAGCCAAACAGCTGGACCGCGACATCGTCAATCCCGACCAGATTCGCACCGTGATCCGCACCTTCAAGGAAAAACTGCCGGACATCTTCCCCTGCCGCAAAGAAGTCCCCAAAACCCTGATCTTTGCCAAAACCGACAGCCACGCCGATGACATTATCAATACCGTGCGTGAGGAATTTGGCGAGGGCAACCAGTTCTGCAAGAAGGTGACCTACAAAATCGAGGAAGACCCCAAATCCGTGCTCGCCCAGTTTCGCAACGACTACTACCCGCGCATCGCCGTGACCGTGGACATGATCGCCACCGGCACCGACGTCAAACCGCTGGAATGCCTGCTGTTTATGCGCGATGTCAAAAGCCGCAACTACTTCGAGCAGATGAAGGGCCGCGGCACCCGCACCCTGGATGCCGACAGCCTGAAAAAAGTCACCCCTTCAGCCACCAGTGCCAAAACCCACTACGTGATAGTGGATGCCATAGGCGTAACCAGATCTCTCAAAACTGCCAGCCAGCCGCTGATTACCAAACCCGGTGTCTCCCTGAAAAACCTGGCCATGGGTGTGATGATGGGGTCGGCCCGGGATGAGGACAGCGTCAGCTCGCTGGCGGGCCGCCTGGCCCGGCTGGACAAGCAACTGGACGACCAGGACCGCGCCCGCATCAGTGAAAAGTCCGGCGGCAAACCGCTGCTGCTGATTGTGGGCGAACTGCTCAACGCCATAAACCCGGATACCGTCGAGCAAAAAGCGTTGCAAATCGCCCGGCAACCGGAAGGCCTCGACCCCGGTGACAGCGCCCGCGATCAGGCCCGCGAGCAACTGGTGGGCCAGGCCGCCAACGTATTTACCGGCGAGCTGGTAGAGCTGATCGACAGTATCCGCCGCGATAAGGAACAAACCATTGTCCACGACGACCTGGACAGCGTCACCCGCGCCGAGTGGGACGGAGACACCACCGAAAACGCCAGGGCACTAACCCAGGAATTTGCCGATTATTTGCGCGAACACCAGAACGACATCGACGCACTCACCATCTACTTTCAAACCCCGGCCCGCCGCGCCGAAGTCAGCTACCAGATGATCAAATCCCTGCTCGACCAACTGCGCCAGGATCGACCCAAGCTCGCCCCCCAGCGTGTCTGGCAAGCCTATGCCCATCTGGATGGTTATTACGAAAAAGGAGGGCAGCGCGAAACCCCCATCAGCGACCTCACCGCACTGGTGGCGCTGATCCGCCGTGTCACCGGGCTGGACAGTACCCTCTCAACCTACAACAACACCGTGCGCCGCAACTTCCAACGCTGGATTCTGCAACACCACAGCGGCGCTGGCGAAAAATTCAACGAGGCACAAATGGCCTGGCTACACATGATTCGCGATCACATCACCAGTTCCTTCCATATGGAGCGCGACGACCTGGAAATGGCCCCCTTCGATGCCAAGGGCGGCATGGGGAAAATGTACCAATTGTTTGGTGAACGGATGGATGCGGTGATTGAGGAGCTTAATCGGGAGTTGGTGGCGTGAACGAAAAGGAAGAATTATGGAAAATTCCGAAATCATGGCGCTGGTGTGCCATAAAAGATCTTGGCGCTGTAATTGCTGGCGGCACACCAGCGAGCAAAGAACCCTCGTATTGGGGTGGGAGTATCAATTGGATTTCTCCGGCAGATCTGACTGGATACAGAAGTAAAACAATATCTAGAGGTGCGAAATTTCTCACTGAAAAGGGTCTGAAAAACAGCTCAGCCAAGGTCATGCCTGTGGGGAGCGTGCATTTTTCTTCAAGAGCACCAATTGGTTATGTGGCTATTAGCTCAGAACCCATGTCGACGAATCAGGGGTTCAAAAGTCTAGTCCCGTCGGAGGACGTGTTTAATGAGTACGTATACTACTACTTAAAGGGTTCAAAACAACTAGCAGAAAAGCGAGCTAGTGGTACGACGTTTCTCGAGCTTTCTGGCAAGGCTTTTGGCGCACTTCCGATTCCATTGCCTCCGCTTGAAGATCAAAAGCGCATCGTCGCCAAAATAGAAACCCTATTCTCCGAACTGGACAAAGGTATTGAATCCCTAAAAACCGCCCGCGAACAGCTCAAAGTCTACCGCCAGGCCGTCCTCAAACATGCCTTTGAAGGCAAACTCACCGCCCAGTGGCGTGAGGAAAATGCCGATAAGCTAGAGTCACCGGAACAACTCCTCACCCGCATTCAGCAGGAACGCGAGGCTCACTACCAGCGACAACTGCAAGACTGGCAAACCGCCGTCAAGGCGTGGGAGAAAAACGGCAAAGAAGGGAAGAAGCCGGGGAAGCCCAGGGAGCCAAGCGTACCAGATGCTTTGAATGCTGAACATATTTCAAGAATGTGGGATATACCTCGAAATTGGTGTTGGCTTCAAATTGGTAAATTCAGTTTTGTGACAAAGTTGGCTGGTTTTGAATACACCAAGTTTGTCACATATGATGAGGACGGCGACCTCCCGGTCATCAAAGCCGAAAATGCTGCTTTACACGGCTTCAAAGTCACCGCCTATTCGAAAGTAAAATCATCCTCGGTTGCGAGCCTGACTCGTTCATTCCTTACTGGCGGCGAGTTGCTTATGGTGTTCGTCGGCGCAGGTACAGGGAATGTAGCCATCGTTCCATCTAATCAAAAATACTTTTTAGGCCCTAACATAGGGATGATCAGGGTCGAAAGTGAAGCGATTGAGTCACGTTACGTTGAGTTATTCCTCCGATCACCCATTGGAAAAGACCTCACTTTGGCAGCGGTGAAGGCTGTCGCACAGCCTTCACTTTCAATGGGAACGATCAGACAGATACCGATTGCTATTCCGGATATAAATGAGCAGCACAAAATAGTCAGCGAGCTAGAGCACTATCTGTCAATAATTGAAAACTCTGAAACCGAAATTAGTGCCAACTTGGTGGCGTCCGAAACCCTCCGCCAATCCATCCTGAAAAAAGCCTTCTCCGGCCAGCTCGTCCTGCAAGACCCCAACGATGAACCTGCCAGCGCATTGTTCGAACGCATCCGAAACTAAAAAAGGTGTCGGAGGGATTAAACCCTGACCACTGACCAACCCGGTTGATTTGCTATTATTCTCTGAACATCAATATAAACTACTGCCAGGCATCGCAAGGGAGTTGCATATGCCGCGACGCACACGGATGTATCTACCGGGATTGCCGTACCATCTAACCCAGCGCGGCAATAATCGGGAGGCTTGTTTTATTGAGCCGGACAACTATCAGTACTATCTCGAACTCTGGCAAGAGGTGGCCAGGCGCTATGGTGTGGCCGTCCATGCCTATTGACTCATGACCAACCATATCCACTTTCTAGTCACCCCGCAGTCACCCACGGCCATTTCCAATACCATGAAAGTGGTAGGCAGCCGCTACAAAAAGGTGTCGGAGGGATTAAATTCTGACCAGCCCGGTTGGTTTGTCTATTATTCTCTGAACATCAATACAAACTACTGCCGGGCATCGCAAGGGAGTTGCATATGCCACGACGCATACCGGATGTATCTACCAGGATTGCCGTACCATCTACCATCTAACCCAGCGAGATTTAATCCCTTCGACACCTTTTCGCTATGTTCGAGTTCATTAAATCAAAATGCCCCCGTGCTGATGAAGCATCGTAAATTTTGATGTGTCTGGTGTAGAAGCAAGCCATGCAGGTACACTATTCAAGTCACCAAACTGAGATGATCCCATGAACTTTGATCAGTTAACCGATAAGGACATTGACGACCTGATCAAGCTGCCCAAGCGGATCAGTAATCCGTCTGCACGGTGGCAGGAAAAGCCGGGGCACAAGCAGCGGAATTTCAACATCGTTGCCGAAAATCATTCCTTTACGGTGTATCAGCGCCAGAACCTGTTCGATGACAAGGATTTTTCCTGTGGCCTCAAAGTGATAAAACCGGACGGACAACCTCTGACGCTGCTACGATATAATGGCGGTGGTCATATACATGGCGATATCCAGTTCGCCTGCCATATTCACAGTGCTACAGAAAAGGCGATACTCGCGGGAAGGAAACCGGAATCCCATGCTGAGGCAACGGCTCTATATCGAACTTTGGAAGGCGCTTTGGCCTGTTTGTTGGAAGATGCCCGTATTCGTGGGCTAAGTAATGTAAAGAAGGATGAGCCCGATCTCTTCGAGTCCGAGTAGGGGGTGCCGACATGATCGAACAATTGAACGAACAGAGGTTATGCGAGCAGTTTTGCGCCCAGGTTCGGCTGCATCGCCGCTCCAATGGCATGGTGATGCTAGAGACCCCCTTTGCCTACCCTGATGGAGATCAGTATCCGCTGTACCTCAGTGATACCACGACGGGTGGTCTGAGGGTTAGTGACGGCGGCCACACCCTGATGCACCTGAGCTATGAGAACGACGTTGACAAGTTTTTTGAAGGCTCAAGAGCGCAGCTTTGGAGCCAGGTCACGGCGGAACAAGGTGTGAGCTATGACGAGACTAATGGGCAGTTCTGGCTGGAGTGTGCACCGGCGGAACTGGCTATCAGTTCCTTTCGTCTCGGCCAGGCCATCACCCGCATTTATGATCTGACTTTCTTGAATCGTTCACGGGTGGCAAGCACCTTCTACGAAGATCTCCAGGAACAGCTTCTGTTGCTGGTCTCCGAAGACAGGGTTCACAAAGATTATTCAGTACCCGGCATTCCCAATGCGGAAAATTATCCTGTGGATTTCTGCCTGGATGGCCGTAACAACATGCCTGTTTTCCTGTTTGGCATTCCCAACCGGGACAAGGCACGATTGGCCACGATCTTCCTACAGTACTATCACCAGCATCAAATAGATTTTGATTCGCTGCTGATATTTGCCGACCAAAAGGATATTCCCCGCGCTGATCTCGCTCGGTTGTCCAATGTGGGTGGCGAAATGATTGCTTCGCTGAATGCGGAGGATGACTTCCGGCGCAAATTGCTGCGCAAAGTGGCTTGATTCAGCAAAGGCGAAAAGGTGTCGGAGGGATTAAACCCTGACCAACCCGGTTGGTTTCTCTATTATTCTCTGAACATCAATACAAACTACTGCCAGGCATCGCAAAGGAGCTGCATATGCCACGACGCACACGGATGTATCTACCGGGATTGCCGTACCATCTAACCCAGCGCGGCAATAATCGGGAGGCTTGTTTTATTGAGCCGGACAACTATCAGTACTATCTCGAACTCTGGCAAGAGGTGGCCAGGCGCTATGGTGTGGCCGTCCATGCCTATTGACTCATGACCAACCATATCCACTTTCTAGTCACCCCGCAGTCACCCACGGCCATTTCCAATACCATGAAAGTGGTAGGCAGCCGCTATGCCCGATACATCAATCTGCGCTATAAACGCACAGGGACGGTGTGGGAGGGACGACACTACTCCAGTTTGATCCAGTCCGAAAAATATCTGCTGATCTGCCATCGCTACATCGAGCTGAATCCTGTCAGGGCCGGCATGGTGGTTCGACCGGAAGAATATCGCTGGTCGGGCTATGGCGCGAATGCCTGGGGGGATGAGAGTTTGCTCAAGCCGCATGAAGAATATTTGATGCTGGGTTTGGATATCGAGTCACGCTGCCATGCCTATCGAGAATTATTTCAACATCAGCTAGGCGAGGCCGATTTGCATCGTGTCCGTAAAGCGGCACACTATAGCCAGCCGGTAGGTGATGATCGGTTTCGGCAACAAATAGAACAGCAATACGGAATCAAGCTGGGCCAGGCGAAACGGGGGCGACCAAAGAAAAGGAAAGATGGGGTTGGTTAAGATTTAATCCCTCCGAGACCTTTTAGAATCCGACACCTTTTAGAATCCGACACCTTTTAGAATCCCAACGGGTTAGCCCTAAGGACGTGCTGTGAATGATATTGTGATTTTTGAGACTGAAAACCAGGCAGTGGAAGTGCGCCTGGAGAGTGAAACCTTGTGGTTAACACAAAAGCAAATGGGTGAGTTATTTGCCACGACTCCTGAAAACGTGCTGATGCACCTGAAAAACATATATAAAGACAATGAGTTAGATAGTGCGTCAACTGCTAAGGATTTCTTAGTAGTTCGACAGGAGGGCGCTCGTCAGGTTAAGCGCAACCTGATTCACTACAACCTCGACGCCATCATTTCGGTTGGTTACCGGGTCAATTCCACCCAGGCCACACGTTTCCGCCAATGGGCCACCCGGGTGCTGCGCGAGCACCTGACACAGGGTTACAGCCTTAACGAACACCGGCTGGCGCAGCAGGGACTAGCCGAGTTGGAGCAGGCGGTGGATTTGTTGGGCAAGACACTCATGCGGCAGGAGTTGGTGACCGACATCGGGCGTGAGGTGGTGGGGCTCATTCTGCGCTACTCCAGGACCTGGCGTTTGTTGCTGGATTACGACGAGGGCAGGCTGAGCATTCCCGCTGGCGCACAACCGGCGCGTGGTGTATTGCGGCTGGAGGAGGCTCGCCGGGCGCTGGATGCGCTGGCCGGAGAATTGCGTCAGCGCGACGAGGCCAGTGAGCTGTTCGCCCGCGATCGGGGCGAGGGGCTGGCGGCGATTCTGGGTAATATCGAACAGACCATGTTTGGCGAACCGCTGTACAAAACCCGTGAAGAACGCGCCGCGCATCTGCTTTATTTTGTGATCAAAAACCACCCGTTCTCAGATGGCAATAAACGCTCCGGGGCATTTTTGTTTCTGCTCTACCTGCGTCAGGAGGGAATGCGCCTGACCCTGGATGAAAACGGTCTGACGGCACTGACGCTGCTGATCGCCGAGAGCGATCCCAAGGCCAAGGATCTGATGGTACGGCTGGTGATGAACCTGCTGGGCCCTAATACCTAACAAGAGAAGAAACCATGAGCACTGCCCCTATCATCTCCAAAGTCTGGAGTTTCTGTACCACCTTGCGCGACGATGGGGTGGGCTATGGCGATTATCTGGAACAGCTCACCTATCTGATCTTCCTGAAAATGGCGGATGAGTATTCCAAACCTCCCTACAATCGCGATGTGGGCATTCCCGAGCAGTACCGCTGGCAAAGTTTGAAAAACAAGAAAGGTGCCGAGCTCGAAGTACTGTATGTGGAGCTGCTGCGTGCGCTGGGCACCCAGAAAGGTATGCTCGGCCAGATATTCACCAAAGCGCAAAACAAAATCCAGGATCCGGCCAAGCTCTACCGGCTGATCGATATGGTGGACAGCACCCAGTGGGCCACCATGGGTGCGGACGTGAAAGGGGATATCTACGAAGGCCTGCTGGAGAAGAATGCTGAGGATACCAAGTCCGGTGCCGGTCAGTACTTTACCCCGCGGGCGCTGATCCGTGCCATGGTGGAGTGCGTGCGTCCGGAGCCAAAAAAAACCATTGCTGACCCGGCTTGTGGTACCGGTGGTTTTTTTCTGGCGGCCTATGATTTTCTGACTGATCCAAATCACTACAAGTTGGATAAGGCGCAAAAAACTTTTCTCAAACATGAAACTTTTTATGGCAACGAGATTGTCGCTAATACCCGTCGCATGTGCCTGATGAATATGTTCCTGCATAACATCGGTGAGATTGACGGCGATTCGCTGGTGTCGCCCAACGATGCTCTGGTGGCCGTCAGCCCGCAGAGTTTCGATTATGTGTTGGCCAATCCGCCGTTCGGTAAAAAAAGCTCAATGAGTTTTACCAATGAAGAGGGCGAACAGGAAACCGACGATCTGACCTACAATCGGCAGGATTTTTGGGCCACGACCTCTAACAAACAGCTGAATTTTGTGCAGCATATCCGCAGCATGTTGAAGACCACTGGCAAGGCGGCGGTGGTTGTTCCCGACAACGTATTGTTTGAGGGGGGTGCGGGTGAAACCATCCGTAAAAAGTTGCTGGAAAATACCGACCTTCATACCATTTTGCGTCTACCCACTGGCATTTTTTACGCCAACGGCGTGAAGGCCAATGTTTTGTTTTTCGATAACCAGCCAGCGAGCCCAAAATCCTGGACAAAAGAAGTCTGGTTTTACGATTACCGCACCAATGTCCATCACACCCTCAAGAAAAAGCCGTTGCGCTTTGCTGATCTGGCCGAATTTATTCAGTGCTATAACCCGGAAAATCGACACCAGCGCAAAGCTACATGGCATGCCGAGAAAACCCCGGAAGGCCGCTGGCGCAAGTATAGCTATGAAGAGCTGGTGGCCCGCGACAAGACCAGTCTGGATCTGTTCTGGCTCAAAGATAAAAGTCTGACTGACCTCGACAACCTGCCCGAGCCGGACGAGCTGGCCGAAGAAATTATCGAGAACCTGGAGGCGGGTTTGAACAGTTTCCGTGAAGTGTTGACGGGGTTGAATCAAAAAGCATAAATAGCAGTAACCGGTCATTTTTGTACTTGATGCAATAGCTGTTTGGCCAAACAGGCTCACCACCAGGAGTGATTCATGACAACCATTGGTACACCGCTCGCACCCCATGCCACCCGGGTGATGTTTCTCGGCAGTGGTGAGCTCGGCAAAGAGGTGGCCATAGAGTTGATGCGCTACGGTTGCGAGGTGATTGCCGTGGATCGCTATGCCAATGCGCCGGCCATGCAGGTGGCCCATCGCAGTCATGTGATCAATATGCTGGACGGGGAGGCTTTGCGCTGGCTGGTGGAGAACGAAAAGCCGCATCTGATCGTGCCGGAAATCGAGGCGATTGCCACTGCCGAGCTGGTGGCGCTCGAGCAGGAGGGCTGGCAGGTGGTGCCCTCGGCGAGAGCGGTCCACCTCACCATGAACCGCGAAGGCATTCGCCGACTTGCCGCCGAGGAACTGAAACTGGCGACTTCGCCCTACCGTTTTGCTGAAAGCAGGGCTGAATATGAGGCGGCCATCAGGGCGGTCGGGCTGCCCTGCGTGGTCAAGCCGATTATGTCTTCTTCAGGCAAAGGCCAGAGTACCGTCAAATCCGAAAACCAGATCGATGCCGCCTGGGAGTATGCCCAATCCGGTGGTCGCAGTGGTCAGGGCAAGGTGATTGTCGAGGGGTTTGTGGACTTTGATGATGAGATCACGTTGCTCACTGTGCGTCATCGGGATGGCACCAGTTTCTGTGCCCCCATCGGCCACCGTCAGGAAAAAGGCGATTACCGCGAGTCCTGGCAGCCCCAGTTTATGGATGCCGCTGTCCTTGAGGAAGCGCAGCGGGTTGCCGCCGCCGTCACCGGCGCGCTGGGTGGCTATGGCCTGTTTGGGGTAGAACTGTTTATCAAGGGCAATGCCGTCTATTTCAGTGAGGTATCACCAAGGCCCCATGACACCGGTCTGGTGACACTGATGTCCCAGAATCTGTCCGAATTCGCCCTGCATGCCAGGGCCATTCTCGGCTTGCCGATTCCTGTGATCCACCAGCTTGGGCCCTGTGCTTCCGCCGTATTATTGGTGACGGGCGAGTCCAGCGACATGCGTTACGGCAACCTGTCTGCAGCGCTGGCCGAGCCGGACACGGAACTGCGCCTGTTCGGTAAACCGGCGGTTCGTGGTGAACGTCGCCTGGGGGTTGCATTGGCCCGGGATAGCAGCACCGAGGCGGCTGTCGCCAAAGCGCTGCGGGCGATTGAGCAGATCGAGGTAACCCTGTAGTGAGTATTGCACAGGTCAGCGGTTGGGGTTGTCTCTGGGAAACCCGGTTTGTTGTGTTTCTTCAGTCCATCAACTGTCGATCCGGAGCATCCCTGTGAGTGACATAAACAGTGATCAGTTAATCGTCTTTGCGGTGTTGGCCGCTACGCTGGGCATGTTTGTGTGGAATCGCTGGCGCTACGATATTGTGGCACTGATGGCCCTGCTGGTGGTGGCACTGGTGGGCATTGTGCCGCCGGATCAGGTCTTTATGGGGCTCGGCCATCCTGCAGTGATTACGGTGGCGGCGGTGCTGGTGTTGAGTCGTGGACTGCTCAATGCCGGGGTGGTAGATACCCTGTCCCGGCATCTGATGCGAGCGGGCGATGCCCCCTGGATCCAGGTGGCGGTGCTGACCGGTATCGTGGCCATCTGCTCCGGCTTTATGAACAACGTCGGTGCGCTGGCGCTGTTTATGCCAGTGGCGGTGTGGATGTCCCGCCAGAGCGGCTTTTCACCCTCCCTGCTGCTGATGCCGTTGGCGTTTGGATCGCTGCTGGGCGGCATGCTGACCATGATCGGCACCCCGCCCAATATTATCATTGCGTCCTATCGGGCAGAGGTCGGTGGCACACCTTTTGGCATGTTTGATTTCATGCCCGTGGGGGCGTTGCTGACTCTGGTTGGGGTGGCCTTTATCGCACTGATCGGCTGGCGATTGACGCCCCGGCGTGAAGATCAGGATGACTCGGAGTCGCTGTTTGAAATCAGCGCCTATCTGACGGAACTGCGTATTCCGGAGGGCTGCAAATACGCAGGGCAAACCCTTCATGACCTGTTGTCCGTCGTACAGGACGATTCGGATGTGATGGTGGTGGGCTTGTTCCGCGATGAGCAACGCCAGGAGATGCCGTCCATTTACAAGGTGCTGCGGGAGCAGGATGTTTTGCTGGTGGAGGCGGACTCGGAAAGCCTCAAGTCACTGATTGACGAGACCGGTCTTGAATTGGCAGAGGGGAGCAGCAAAGAGGAGAATCTGGCCGATTCCTCCAAAGATGATCAGGATGAATTACAGGTTGCTTCAGAACAAACACAGGTCGACAGAAACGGCGATACCGCTGCCGAAGAGGACACCGGTGAGAAATCAAAGGCCAAACCGGGCAAGCTGACGCTGGTGGAGGCCATTGTCACGCCCGGTTCAGTACTGCTGGGAACAACCGCCACCGGGGTTGATTTACGCAAGCGCTTTAGCGTGAATGTGCTCGCTGTGGCCCGGCAGGGCCATCGGCTGCGGCAACGGATTGGCAAAATTCGCTTTGTGGCGGGTGACATACTGCTGCTGCAGGTTCAGGAAGAAAATATGTCGGCGGCCCTTTCAAGTCTGGGTTGTCTGCCGCTGGCTTCCCGGGGTCTGGAGATAGGCCGGCCTCGCAAGGTGTTTCTGGCCATTGCGATTTTTGCCCTGTCGTTGGTGGTGATCGCCCTGAATCTGGTATCCGCCGCCACTGCGCTGGTGGGCGGTGCATTGGTGATGGTGCTGGTGAATCTGGTGCCGCCGGGTGAAATTTACAAAAGTATCGATATGCCGGTGATTGTGTTGCTGGCAGCCATGCTGCCGGTTGGCAATGCCCTGGAAACCACCGGTGGCTCCCAGTTGATTGCCGACGGTTTATTGAACATTGCCAGCGCTGTGCCGCCGATGGCGACCCTGGCGATACTGATGACGGCGGTCATGCTGCTGTCCAATGTGGTCAACAATGCCGCCGCCGCGATTCTGGCTGCACCGGTAGCGATCAACCTTGCTCAGGGTATGCAGGTCTCGGCGGATCCCTTGCTGATGGCAGTGGCGATTGGTGCCTCCAGCGCCTTCCTGACACCCATCGGACATCAATCCAATACCCTGGTGATGGAGCCGGGTGGTTATCAGTTCAGTGACTACTGGCGAATGGGTCTGCCTTTATCCATACTGATTGTTGCCTGTGCCACGCCCATGATCCTCTGGGTCTGGCCACTGTAAAACAAGGACAGGAATATCATGGCGCTTACCGAGATTATTTCCCTGGCGGGATACGCCATCGAAGCTGCCGGTGTGTTGGTGGTGATGATCGGCTCTGTACTCTCCACCGTCAATTTCCTGCGGGGCTATCGCCATCAGTCGGAGGGTGTTGCATACCGGGTGTATCGCAGGCAGTTGGGACGCTCGATAATCCTGGGGTTGGAGTTCCTGATCGCCGGGGACATCATTCGCACCGTGATTGTAGAAACGTCACTGGAGAATGTCGCCGTACTCGGCCTGATTATTCTGATCCGAACCTTCCTCAGCCTGACACTTCACCTTGAAATCGAGGGCCGGTGGCCCTGGCAGCCGGAGGACAAGGGACCCGTGCAATAGGCCAGTTAAACAGAACCCTGTTGAGTCATTGGACGTTCGGATGCCTGGTTGGCAAATCCTGTCAGGAGGAGCAGCTCACGCTGAGCTGTTGGCTCCAGGCCGGTGGATGCCGGGCGTATTCCTCGCAGTCAGGGTGTTCATCAAAAGGTGTTTTCAGCAGCTTGAGCAATCGCTCAATTTCACGGTAATCCCCGTCATCCTCGGCCTTGCGAATGGCGATTTCTGCCATGTAGTTGCGCAGCACATACTTCGGATTGGTTTTCAGCATGGCTTGACGGCGCTCCACTGCTGAGTGCTGTTCAGATTCTCTGGCGAGTCGCTGGCGATAGCGTTCTGCCCAGCCATCAAAAGCTGCGGGATCCAGAAACAGATCGCGCAGCGGGTCATTGGTCCCTTTCTCCTGAAAGTCGCAGAGTTTGCGAAAGAAAATAGTGTAGTCGACATTGCTGGTTGTCATGGCCGCCAGCAGATCGTCGATGAGTGACTGATCGTCCCTCTCTGTCGTGAGCAGACCGAGCTTTTGTCGGTGCAGTTGCAGCAGACTGTCAAAAAACAGCGGCTCGTATTCCTCCAGTACTCTGGTCAGTGTTTCCACGCTGAGCAGGCTGGTCAGTGCATTGGCCAGGGCATTGCAGTTCCACAGGCCGATAATGGGCTGGCGCTTGAAGGCATAGCGCCCGCCGTGATCGGAATGGTTGCAGATAAACTCCGGGTTGTAGCTGTCGAGAAAGCCGAACGGGCCGTAATCGAGGGTGTCGCCAATAATCGACATGTTATCGGTATTCATCACGCCGTGGGCAAAGCCCACTGCCTGCCATTGGGCAATCAGCCGTGCCGTACTGTGAACAGCATGCCGGAACATACCCAGATAGCAGTCATCACAGCCAGCCAGTTCAGGCAGATGTTGTTCGATCACATGGTCAGCCAGGATCTGGACTTGTTCGGTTTCACCCCGGTGATGAAAATATTCAAAGGAGCCGAAGCGGACATGACTGCGGGCCAGTCGGATCAGCATGGCGGCCTGCTCGGTGGTTTCGCGGTAGACCGGTTCGTCGCTGGCGGCGATGCTCAGTGCCCGGGTGGTGGCAATGCCCAGCCCGTGCAGGTTCTCACTGCACAGGTATTCACGGATGGAAGAGCGCAGTACAGCACGACCATCGCCGAAGCGGGAATAGGGTGTCTGTCCGGCCCCTTTGAGGTGGATGTCCCATTTGCCCTGTGGTCCATCCACTTCACCCAGTAGCAGTCCGCGTCCGTCGCCCAATCGGGGCACGTAGGAACCAAACTGGTGACCGCTGTAGACCATCGCCCGGGGGTCGCTGCCCGGCAGGGTGAGGTTGCCGCTGCACCACTGCAAAAACCAGTCCTGTTGCAATTCTTCGATATCGATACCGAGCAGTTCGGCGGCATCCTCGTTGACGCTGACCAGCCAGGGGTTTTCAATGCCACTGGGTGTGACCGGAGTGGAGAAGTCCTCACCCAATGCGGCAAAACTGTTCTTGAAGTGCAGTGTGCTGATAATGTGGTCATCCATTGAGGGTTAAAAAGTGTCTTGGCAAATGGCAGGGCAGGTTTTGCGACCGCTACTTTACGGTGTTTTCGTTGCCGGTTTGTTCCGGTTACTGTAACAGCTGTCTGCCGGTTGTATCATCCCGCTGCCCTGTCCTTGCGTTAAATACGCTTAAAAACTGGCTATCCGCCGCAAGGGGTATGATAATTTGCCCAGCAACCAGGGGAGCTCTATTGATGCCTATGAACCCGGCATTGCAACTGACAGCAGAAGAGCTGGAAAAAAAGGTCGCCTCACTGCATTTTTTCAAGGAAGTCGGCCGTCACGACCCACAGCAGCTGCGCATACTGATTCAGCAGTCCCATCTCTATTCTGTCGCACCCGGTGAGACCTTCCTCAAGGCCGGCGAACAGGGCAGCTGGATGTACTTCCTGATGCGAGGCAAATTGCTGGTATGCGACCCGCTCGATCACAGCAAAGTGATTGGGGTTTTGATTCCGGGGGACGTGTTTGGCGAAATTGCCGTGATTACCGGCAATAAAAGAACACAGGATATTGTCGCTCCGGGGCTGATTCGTGAAGCTGTTGTGTTCGCCACGGACTTTGCCTGCCTGCATGTCAAACCTGAGCACAACCCATTGACGCTGCCGACCAAACTGATTGTCTATCGGCAGATTGTACATATCCTCCGCTGGCGCATTGAGCTCTATCGCACCCGGTTTCCCGATCACCCAATGGTACGGGTACCGTTCAACCTGATTCACCGTTCTCCCGCAGGCGATACAGAAGAGGAGTTGCAGGAACAGCGTGACTACGCCCTGTTTCTGGCTGACCGTCTGCAGCAGCTCAATACAAAACTCGGGCCGATCAACAATGATGTCGGGGATGTTGTGAGTTGAAGGTCTTCGCGATTCGCGTTTCATCCTTTTATTGGCTCGGCTACCATGGCCGCTGCGGTGCAGAATGGTCTGCGTGCGAGCTGTGGTGCTCTGTGGGAGAACATAATTGAATGCCAATGTGAAAATCGCACTGGTGATCCTGGTGTTAATCATCATCTGGTTTGTCAGTGGATTGGTGACGGGTAACAGCGAGATCACACCAGCAGACGACCCGGCGGTTGCGGACGAGCTGACCAAGGTCAGGGTTCGCTGGGTGGAGGCAGAAGATTATTCCCGCCAGATTTCCGCCCGGGGCAGGACGGCGCCGAATCGCCATGTGACTTTACGGGCTGAAGTCAGTGGCCGGGTGATAGCGGTGCCCGCCGACAAGGGGCAGGCGGTCGATGAAGGCGATACCATTTGCGAACTTGCCGAGGAAGACCGCGAGCAGCGGGTGCTGGAAGCCCAGGCAGCGGTCGCTCAGGCGGAAATCGACTATCGCGGAGCCCTGAAGCTGAAGGAGAAGGGTTATCAGTCTGATTCGGCCATTGCCCAGGCCAATGCACGTCTGGAAAGTACCAGGGCAGCACTTCGCCTCACGGAAATCAATTTGGCCAATACCCGTATTGCGGCCCCCTTTGCCGGTTTTGTCGACGATCGGCCCGTGGAGGTGGGCGATTACATGGACCGCAATCATATCTGTGCCGAGATCGTGGAAATGAACCCGCTGAAAGTGGTTGCGCGCCTTTCGGAACGCGAAGTGGTTCGCGCCGAGGTTGGTGGTAATGCATCGGTACGGCTGGCCACGGGGCAGTTGGTGACCGGTGAGGTGACCTATCTCAGTCACCTGGCCGAACCGCAAACCCGCACCTATGAAATGGAGATCACCCTGCCGAATCCTTCTTTCCAGCTTCGCGCCGGTGTGGCCAGTCAGGTGATGGTGGCCACCAATGTACTTCGGGCCCACCGTGTACCGGCATCGCTGTTGGCGCTGGGTGATGGTGGCGAGCTTGGCCTGAAAATCGTCAACCGGGATGATCGGGTGGACTTCGTGCTGATCGATCTGGTCGGCGATGACGGTGAGGGTGTCTGGATTGCCGGGCTACCGGAGCGCACCCGCGTTATCACCGTCGGCCAGGAATATGTTTCCGCAGGTGAGCAGGTGGCGGCAGAAGAGGAAGAAGCGGCCCCTGTTTTGCCGGAGGGTCAGTCTGCCCAATGAAACTCCTCGAGCAGGCGATCAGTCGCGCCAGGGCTACCGTATCGATTCTGCTGTTTGTATTGATAGCCGGCGTGGTCGCCCGTTACCTGATCAGCGTTGACCTGAATCCCGATGTGACCGTGCCGGTGGTGATGGTGACGGTGACGCATCAGGGTATTTCCCCGGAGGACGCCAACCGCCTGCTGGTCAAGCCGCTGGAAATCGAATTGAAATCACTCGACGGGGTGGAAGAACTCACCACCCGTGCCCAGGAAGGCTCGGCTTTTGCGGTTGTGGAATTTGAGATCGATATCGACATCAGCGCCGCACTGGCGGATGTGCGTGAGGCGGTGAACCGGGCCAAGGCGGAATTCCCCAATGATACGGATGAGCCGATCGTCAACGAGCTGTCGGCATCCCCTGAGCCGACCCTGGTGATTGCCTTTTCCGGCGAACAGCTTACCGAGCGCGAGTTGTTTCACATTGTCCGCAATTTGCGGCTGGAGATAGAATCCCTGCCGGAAATTCTGCAGGCGAATCTGTCGGGTGATCGTGAGGAGGTGGTTGAAGTGCTGCTGAACCCCTCTGCACTTGAACACTACAACATCACGGCTGATGAACTGTTGAAAACCGTGGCGGCCAATAACCTGCTGGTTCCGAGTGGTGAGTACGACACGGCCAGCGGCCGTTTCGGGGTCAAGGTGCCGGGTCTTATCGAGGGGCGCGAAGACCTGATGGGTCTGCCGGTGAAGTCCAACTCAGAGGGGGTCGTCACGCTGGCGGATGTGGCAGATGTTCGCCGTACCTTTAAGGATCCCACCACCTTTAGTCATATCAATGGTCGGCAGGCCATGGCCATTGAGGTGTTCAAGCGCAACCAGGCCAATGCCATCAAGTCTGTCGCCTCGGTCAAGGCCCTGGTTGAGGGTTCGGCGGGCACCCTGCCTCGGGGCGTCCAGATCGACTATATTTTTGACGCGTCTGATTTCGCCCTGCAAATGGTCAATGAGTTGCAGGGCAACATTCTCACCGCTGTTGCTCTGGTGATGGTGGTGGTGGTGGCCGCACTGGGTTTGCGCTCCGGGTTGCTGGTGAGTCTCGGTATTCCCTTTTCGCTGTTTGGTGCAACGATTGTTGTCTACCTGCTCGGCTACAGTTTTAACTTTATGGTGATTTTCGGACTGTTGCTGGCACTGGGGATGCTGATTGATGGGGCCATTGTGGTGGTGGAATACGCCGACCAGAAAACCCTCTCGGGTATGTCGCTGCGCGATGCCTATCTGACAGCAGTGCGCCGTATGTTTATGCCGGTGGTTGCCTCGACGGCAACGACACTGGCCGTTTTTTTACCGCTCATGCTCTGGCCGGGAGTGGTGGGAGAATTCATGTCCTACCTGCCAGTGACAGTTTTTGCGGTGCTCAGCTGGTCGCTGTTGTATGCCCTGTTGTTTGTGCCGGTACTGGGTGTGCTGTTTGGCCGAAAAAAATATCAGCTGGCACCGGCAACCGATATCCCGGTCAGGGGGAAGGCTTACCTCGGCAAGCTTGGCAATGGCTACGGCAAGTTTATTGGCTGGGCCCTGACGCAGCCAGTATTGACGATAGCTTCGGTGCTGCTGCTACTGGTGACGATTTTTGTACTCTACGGCACGTTTGGTCGTGGGGTGGATTTTTTTGTGGAGACCGAAGACCGCTACGGGATTGTGTCTGTGCAAGCCCAGGGCAATTTGACCATAGCCGACATGGCGCGACTGTCCCGGGAGGTCGAACTCCGGGTAATGGCCGTACCCCATGTAAAAACCGTGTACGCGGCGAGCCGGGGCAGCAGCATTGGTGGCAACCTCGAGCGGGCCAAAGATCAGATCAGTAATATCCTGGTTGAGTTGGGGCGGGCCAGTGATCGCGACCGCACCAGCCGCGAAGTCTATGCCGATGTTCGTCGCGCCGTGGCCGGTATGGCGGGTATTGATGTGACGGTTAATCCGGTTCAGGGTGGTCCGCCGGTGGGTAAGGATATCCAGCTGCAGCTTTCTTCTTCCAATCGGGGAATTATGCGGGAGGAAGCCCGCCGGATTCGCTATTACCTGGAGAATCAGATGACCGGCTTGCGGGATATCGAGGATACCCTGCCTTTGCCCGGCATTGAGTGGGAGCTGGTGGTCGACCGCGCCGAAGCCGCGATGCTGGGCGTCGATACCCTGCAGGTGGGCAATATGGTGCAGTTGGTGACCAATGGTATCAAAATCGGTGAATTCCGGCCCGATGATGCAGAGGAGGAAGTGGAAATCAGGGTGCGGTATCCAGCGGCAGACCGCGGTCTGTTTGCTCTGGATGAACTGCGGGTTACAACGCCTTCCGGAGCCGTGCCGGTCAGCACCTTTGTTGAACGTAAACCCCGGCCCAGGCTGGACAGCATCCAGCGGATCGACCGGAGTGATGTGCTGTTTGTCAGAGCCAATGCCGAAGATGGTGTATTGCCGGATGACAAGGTGAAGGAAATCGCCGCCTGGCTGGAAACCGCCGACATCAATCCTGCTGTGAAAATCGCTTTTCGGGGTGCCAATGAGGAGCAGGAGGATTCCATTGCGTTTCTCGGTGTGGCCTTCCTGATGGCGCTGTTCCTGATGCTGATTCTGATGGTCATGCAGTTCAACAGTTTCTACCAGGCGTTCCTGATTCTGTCGGCCGTGGTGATGTCCACGGCCGGTGTCTTGCTGGGTTTGCTGGTGATGCAACAGCCGCTGAGTGTCTTGATGTCGGGCATCGGCATCGTGGCGCTCGCCGGTATTGTGGTGAACAACAATATTGTGCTGATTGATACTTACAATCATCTGCGGCGGGAGGATAGTCATTTGAGCGCGCTGGATGCCGCTGTTTCGGCCGCCATCACCCGGCTGCGCCCGGTATTGTTGACCACGGTCACAACAGCGGTGGGATTGCTGCCATTGGCCTGTAGTGTCAGTCTGGACTTTATTCACCGACAGATTGAGGTGAACGGTGAGCTCGCTTCATGGTGGCAGCAATTGGCCGCCGCGATCGTCAATGGCCTGCTGTTCTCGACGATTTTGACACTGGTGTTCACCCCGGCCATGCTGGTACTGCCCGAGTTTTTGCGGGCGCGTGTTCTGCCTCGGCTGTCTGGCGTGCCAGCTCAGCAGTCTGATTGATGGTGGTTGGTCCTATGAAAAAGCTTTTTTCCCTGTTTTTTTACAGTTGGAGCACGGTGGCCTTTTTGGTCTCTCTGGTGGCATTGCTTGTCCACCGGGACTTCGTCTGGCTGGGGGTTTTGCTGTCATCCGGTGCACCCCTTCTGAATGGTATCCGCCCCTACGATAACGGCTATTCGATCAACCGAAAATTGCGCCAGCCTCTGGTGTCCCTGTTCGTCATGTCGGGGGTGGCCTGGGTGTTGTTGACTGTTGCCGGGGGGGCATGGCCACTGTGGCTGGTGCTGGGTGTTCTGGGCGGTTTTCTGCTCAATACCTACTGGGCCAGTGTCGACGACAATGAGCTTCGGGGTTGATTCGTGAGTCATCCCGTGGCGGAGGGCGGTGCCTTGGTGCTTCGGGATCTGCTGACCGAGGTGCGAGCCTGTACCCTGTGCAGGGATTTGCCGCTGGGGCCTAGGCCGGTATTGCGCGCGGAATCGACGGCCCAGATCCTGGTGATTGGCCAGGCGCCGGGGACCCGGGTGCACGCCAGTGGTATTCCCTGGGATGATCCCAGTGGCGATCGGTTGCGCCAGTGGCTTGGGGTCAGCAAAGCACAGTTTTACGACGCGGGATTTTTTGCGATTGTGCCGATGGGTTTTTGCTATCCGGGGCGGGGAAAATCCGGTGATTTGCCACCCAGGGCAGAATGTGCGCCCACCTGGCATGAGGCGATACTGAAGCGGTTGCCACAGATATCCCTGACCCTGTTGATCGGCCAATATGCCCAGCGCTATTATCTTGAGGATACACAACACCGGACGCTCACTGAGCGGGTCCGCCACTGGCGGGCTTGCCTGCCGGGTACCCTGCCTCTGGTTCATCCCTCGCCTCGCAATCGATATTGGCTGGCTCAAAACCCATGGTTTGAAGCTGAACTGGTACCCTATTTAAAACAGGAGGTTGCAGTGAGACTCAACGCACGTGAAAGGATGTTTGCCGATTGAGCTTTTTTTCAGTGGTCTGTTGCATCACACCGATATCAGGGATTAGACATGAGTAACCAGTTTCTCGATCGATCAAATTTTATTCGTGTGCCGGTCAGCGGTTTGAAGCTGGGCATGCTGGTGACTGAGTTGGATCGCCCCTGGCTGGAAACACCGTTTTTGTTGCAGGGTTTTGTGATACGTCATCCCTCTGAAATTCGCAAATTGCAGGAGTACTGTGATTACGTGTTTGTGGAAAAGGAAGGCCGCCTTTGGGGTGAAAAGAAAGATCCGTTCAGAGCCAGTTTTGGCCGTTCAAAGCGCAGTGTAGCCGCCAGCTCCGGTGGTAATACCCTGCACAAAAGAGCGCGCGTTGATAATGACAGCTCTTCGCTTATTCAGGCAATGAATTCCCGGCCGGAGTACCCAGCGCAGAACACGGTGGAAAAGGAACATCCCGTGGCGCGCAGGGCCTACCAGGCCGCCCATAGCCAGGTGGAAAACCTGCTGGAGCAGGCCAGGCTCGGCAATGTCCTGGATACTCAGGGGGCTAAAGATGTCGTAGGCAATTGCATTGACAGTATCTTGCGCAATCCCAGCGCGCTGTTATGGATGGTGAAAATCAAGCACATGGATTACTACACCATGGAGCATTGCCTGAACGTCTGTATCCTCGCCATCGCGTTTGGCCGTCATCTCCGGCTACCCGAGAATGAGCTGATCAATCTCGGAGTTGGTGGTCTATTGCACGATGTGGGCAAGATGCAGATACCGGACAAGATTCTCAATAAGCCAGGCAAGCTGACTGAAGAAGAGTTTGTCTTAATGAAGACTCACCCTGAGGAAGGACGCAAACTGCTGATGAAGTCTCAGGGTAGCCTCAGTTCTGCTATCGATGTAGCCATCAATCATCATGAGCGAATGGACGGCAAGGGCTACCCTCGCGGATTGTTTGCTCACGAGTTGTCCAGTTATGCCCGCATCATTGCCATCGTGGATGCTTTTGATGCCATGACAAGTGAGCGCTGTTATGACGAAGCCCGATCTACTCTGGAATCACTGAAAGAGATTTACCGGCATCGCGGTACCCACTTTGATGAGGGCCTGGCACTGGAGTTTATTCAGCTGATGGGCCCCTACCCGCCAGGGACAATCGTCGAGTTAGGGAATGGTTATGTCGGTATTGTGCTTTCCTCACAAACCAAAAAACGCCACTTGCCCAACGTCAAGTTGGTGCTCGACAGTGATAAACAGCCTATTCCTGAGGAATTTATAGATCTGCTGGATGTGGAGCGTGACACGGTGCCCCGTGAGTGGCTGATTCATCGGGTGTTGAAAGATGGTGAACACGGCGTGTTCCTGAAAGACTATCCGGTGAAAACGGCTGAAGCCAGCAGTCACGTTTCCGAAAATCCTGGGCTCCAGGGCGATCAGGATTGATCGCAACAGTTGGCAGAACAGGGAAATATTTCCAGAGGCACGGTCTGTACCAATCAATCCACAGCCGGTTTTTCCCGGTTGCCAGCGCGGGGTGTGTAACAGATTTCACTGATCAGCCACAGCGCCGCGGTGCCCTTGATGGCCAGAGATATCTCATCATTGAGGCACTTGCCCAGGAGTTGTCGTCCCAGTGGTGAATCAATACTGATTTTATGTTGTGCGGGGTCAATTTCATCGGCACCCACCAGCCTGAAGCGATGTTGGTTTTCCTGCGCATCTTCGAGGGTGACCCAGGCACCGAAGTAAATCTTGTCGCGGTTCTCGGGTTGTCGGTCCACGATGGTGAGTTCATCGAGCCGCTTGCTCAGATAGCGTACCCGCCGGTCAATTTCCCGCAGCCGTTTTTTGCCGTAAATATAATCACCATTCTCCGAGCGATCGCCATTTTTGGCGGCCTCATGGACGGCGGCCGTGACCACTGGGCGCTCCACTTTCCAAAGCTGGTGCAGTTCTTCCCGCAATGCCCGAGCGCCCTCCGGTGTGATATAGGGTGCGCTTCTGGCGACGGGTGGCCGGTATCTGCCCATGGGTTAGCAGTCTATTCCTGAAGATTGTGTATGGAAATGGCTGGCAGTTCATCCGCGGGGGTAAAGCCGAAAACCTTGCCGTAAAAATACAGCTCTGCCTCAAGTGCCTGGCGGATCGTCTCCGCCTTTCTGAAACCATGGCCCTCGTCGGCAAAGGGCAGATAGGCCACGGGCAGGTGTTTTTCTTTCAGTGCGTTGACCATGGTCAGCGCTTGCTCCGGTGGTACCACCCGGTCGTCCAGCCCCTGGAAAAAAATCACCGGGCAATGGAACTTCTCTGCGTGGTAAAGCGGGGAGCGGTCACGATAGATGGACTGTTTTTCCGGATAGGGACCCACCAGACGGTCGAGGTAGCGGGACTCGAATTTATGGGTGTCGCGGGCCAGTGTTTCGAGGTCGCCAATACCGTACAGGCAAGCTCCCGCCTTGAACAGATCCCGAAAGCACAGTGCGGCCAGCACCGTATAGCCGCCGGCACTGCTGCCCCGGATAGCAACTTTTTGTGGATCGACCTTTTGCTGTTCGATCAGGTAGCGAGCACCTGCGGTCACATCTTCCACATCGACGATACCCCACTGGCCCTGGAGTTGTTGCCGGTATCGACGTCCATAACCGGTGCTGCCCCGGTAATTGACATCCAGTACGGCAAAGCCCCGGCTGGTCCAGTACTGGATTTTCAGGTTGAGGGCGGAACCGGTCGCCCCGGTTGGACCGCCATGGCAGACGACGATGAGCGGCGGCAGGCTGTTGACCGGACCGTTGAACCCGGGGTTGGCCGGTGGGTAAAAGAATCCGTGGGCGATGTCTCCCCCGCTGGTTGGAAAGCTGACCGGTTGGGGGTTGGACAGATAACCCGATTGAATAGCCGGTGAACTGCTCCTGGCCAATACACTGAGCTGGCCTGGTTGAGTATCCCTCTCGCCGATATCCAATTGTGCCAGCTCTGCTCCCCGGTTGGCGGATGCCCCCACCAGCCATGCGCAATTGCCCTCACAATAGAGGTCAGAGATCTGGGCGTAGTCGGTTGAAACCGGCTGCAGTGTCTGGCTGCCGGGCGGTAACATGGCCAGTTGCCAGCTCCCCTGCTGTGTATAACTGCAGACCAGTGTCCCGTCGTCGCAGAAACCATAGTTGGACATGCCCAATACCCAGAGAGGGGTGGCGAACTCGGCCACCATCGGCAACAGGGCCGAGGTCTGATCGCTATCGGGGTCCCAGCGGTACAGATTCCACCAGTTGTCGCGGTCGGAGATAAAACACAATCGGTTATCCGGTGACCAGCAGGGCTGTACAATCGATTCAAGGCCGCTACCGGCAAGCAGGCGTGGTGTCCTGGGGTTACCGTCGGCATCCAGTTCTGCCAGCCAGAGCTGGGTGTTGTCCCAGGGTAAATCCGGATGGTTCCAGCTGACCCAGCACAGCTGCTCACTGTGGTTGTCGAGCCTTGGATAAGCGTAAAAGTCTGCGCCTTCACAAAGCCGTTGAATGGCCATTGACCGGTCCAGTGGCACCGAGACCAGAAGATTTTCCGGCTCACCCGGTTGTGCATGGTTTTCTGCCACGCAAATCAGCCGCTGGCGTTTGCGATCCAGACAAAAATCGGCAAATCGGTAGTCACTTTCCGGCGTGAGCGGCAGGGGGATTGAATCGCGCACACTCAGGTCCTGAGCGTAGAGACGCTGATCGTCCTGAAGGCAGAAGTAAAGCATGTCGTCAGCCACCAGGTAGGGTGTGCCGCCGTATTCGTGTACTTTGCTGCGGGCGCTGAGGGGTGGATTGAGAACGTCCCGAACATTACCCTTCGGGTCTTTTTGTACAATGACCGATCGACCGTTTTCCCACGGGCGGGATTCCAGCCAGTATAGATTGCCGCGATCCACTCGAGGCCAGGCGTACCCCGGCACAGCGCTAGTGAGTAACGCGGGGACAATGGGGGATGCCCAGCTACCGTAAGGCGCGGTTACCGACATCGATCAGCCCCCGGCAAACTTTACGGTATGGCCCTGACTGGCCAGCGTGTCACGAATCTTTTCACGATGGTCACCCTGAATCTCGATAATGCCGTTTTTGACACAACCCCCGGTACCGCAAAGTTCCTTGAGTTTTTTTGCCAGGGGCTTCAGCTCGCCGTCGCTCATTTCGAGACCACTGATTGTGGTTACGCCTTTGCCTTTTCGGCCGCTGGTTTCACGGCGGATCCGCACAATGCCATCACCGGCAGGTCTGGCCGGGACAGGATTGTTGGATTTGATACGTCCACTCTCCGTGGAATAAACAAGACGGGATTCTTTACTCATGGTGACAGGGTTTTCCAGAGTTCAGGACAGTTAGTCCAGTGTGAGTACAATTTTGCCAATATGCTCGCTACTTTCCATCAGTTGATGGGCTTTGGCGGCCTGGGCCAGTGGAAAAGTTTCATTGATAACCGGCGCAATGGCACCATTTTCCAGTAATGGCCAGACCTTATCCAGCACAGACCTGGCTATCGCGGCTTTTTCCGATACCGGGCGGGCCCGCAGGGTAGAGCCGGTCAGTACCAGTTGTTTCAGCATGACGGGCATCAGGTCCACTTCCAGCCTGGAACCCTTGAGGAACGCGATTGACAGGATGCGTGCGCGAAAGGCTGCGGCATGGATATTCCTGCCGATATAGTCACCGCCCACCATATCGAGAATCACGTCTGCACCGATACCACCCGTGAGCGCTTTCACCTCTTTAACAAAATCCTGTTTCCGGTAGTTGATGGCGGCTTCGGCACCGAGTTGCAGGCAGTAGTCACATTTTTCATCGGTGCCAGCCGTAGTGAACACGCGATGATCCAGCATATTCGCCAGTTGAATGGCGGTGGTGCCGACGCCGCTGCTGCCGCCATGAACCAGAAGGGTTTCACCGGGCTGCAGGGTGTTCTGCTGGAACAGATTGCTCCAGACCGTAAAGAATGTCTCCGGAATGGCCGCGGCTTGAATCAGATTGAAGGGCGCGGGTATGGGTAGGCAGAGGGTTTCATGGGCAATGGCATACTCGCTGTAACCGCCGCCATTGAGGAGTGCGCACACCGATTGTCCCACCTGCCAGTTCGCTTCGTTCCTGCCGACGGACACAATTTCCCCGGCGACCTCCAGACCTGGAATATCCGAGGCTCCTGGCGGTGGTGGGTATCGCCCCTGGCGCTGCAGAACATCAGGCCGATTGACACCCGCAGCCCGCACGCGAATCAACACCTCGTTATCACCCGGCGTGGGCACAGGGCGACGGGTTGCAGTAAGCACCTCCGCTGAACCCGGTTTGCCAATTTCAATACATGCCATTTCCCGGGGTAATGTCATGATCAGCTCCAGATTTGAATAAGAAGAAAGCCAATACAGAGTAATGCACCAGTCGCCGGCAAACCCAGCTGTAATGGACCCTGTTGTCGCTCTCGATAATGTAAGGATAACAGGGATAGATTGAGGAGGGTAAACACCACTCGTATCAGCGAGCTCGTGGTTTTGGGCAGGGTGGTTGGCAGGTTCATGGCTAAAGTATAGGTGGTGATAGCATGGGCGGAAGCGGGATGGTCGAATTTTTGGCAGCCGTCTTTACTACCCAAACCGGGTTGCAACCATTAGGATTGGTCAATCTGTCGGTAGGTCGGCCTATTATCAAAAAAACAAAGGGGAGTCGCGGACACACTATGGGAAAACAGCAATTACGCGAACAGCTTTACCGGATCATTTTTGGTACAGATACCAAGGCGGGGCAACGCTTTGATATATTTCTGATCTATGCCATTTTGACCAGTGTGTTGGCCGTCATACTGACCACAGTTGAATCTCTCAGTAGCCGTTACGCGCTGTTGTTTTTTTCTGTGGAATGGTTTTTTACAGCGCTGTTCACGGTGGAATATGGCCTGCGTATTTTCTGCTCCCCCAACCGCCGCAAATACCTGTTCAGCTTTTATGGTCTGATTGACCTGATTTCTATTATCCCATCCTACTTGGCCCTGTTTTTTACCGGTGCCCATTATTTGCTCATTATCCGCCTGTTGCGGGTATTGCGGGTTTTTCGGGTATTGAGGCTGGTTCGCTATCTGTCTGAAGCCGATGTGCTGATGCGCTCCATCAATCAGGCCCGGCGGAAAATTTTTATCTTCTTTTTCTGTGTGTTGGTATTGAGCACACTGTTCGGTTGCCTGATGTACGTCGTGGAAGGCCCCGCAAATGGCTTTACCAGTATCCCCAAGAGTATTTATTGGACCATCGTGACCCTGACCACCGTGGGTTTTGGCGATATCACGCCCCACACAGTATCAGGGCAAATTATTGCCACGCTGGCGATGCTGACCGGTTATTCCATCATTGCCATTCCCACGGGCATCATCACGGCTGAACTGGCCGGTGAAATGCAGCGGGAAAAATCCCTGTATCCCTGCCCCAACTGCGTCAAAGCAGGTCATGACCGGGATGCCAGTTTTTGCAAATGGTGTGGCGCGGGCCTCGCCACCAGTGATTCCAATCCTGATAGTCCACCTTCGACCAGCGGGGGAGACTAACCAGTGGGTCATTGGCTCTGGCCGCCCCTGGTGTTGATTGGTCAGGGCTGGCAGTGGATCGGTCAGTTCTGGCTGCCAGTTTATATTCTGACTGTGATATTGGGTGTGGTGCTGGCAATCGAGGCCATTTTCAAAGCTCGCACAACCCAGGGGGCCATTGCCTGGTCGTTGGGACTGGTTTTTTTACCGCCGCTGGTGGTGCCTGTTTATCTCCTGTTCGGGCAGCGGCGGTTCTATGGCTACGTGGAAGCACGCCGCAGGGGTGATCTGGAAATACAGCGGATCGCCCAGAAACTGTTATCGGAAATGTCACAGGACTTCAGTCTGCCCGGAGAGGCCTCGCCCGCGGTTCAGCTTCTTGAGCAGTTGGCACTGATGCCATTCACCCGCGGCAACCGGGTGTCATTGCTGATCAATGGGGGGCAGATTTTCGAGCGTATCTTTGCGGCGATAGACAGTGCCGAAGACTACATACTGGTGCAGTTCTATATCGTTCGCGACGACCGCTTGGGCAACGAACTTCTACAACGGCTGGCGGTAAAAGCCCGCCAGGGCGTCAGGGTTTATTTTCTCTTCGACGCAATCGGCAGCTTCAAGTTGACGCGCCGTTATTTGCGAGTCTGCCGGGAAGCGGGGATCACCATTGAGTCCTTTCGTACCTGGCGCTGGCGTAAACGTCGGCGTTTTCAAATCAATTTTCGCAATCATCGCAAGGTGGTTGTCGTGGATGGGCGGTGTGCCTTTGTTGGCGGAGCCAATCTCGGCGATGAGTATCGCCACCGCCATCCTCGTCTCAAACCCTGGCGGGATACGCATGTCCAACTGGAAGGCCCGGCAGTGAAAGGTGCACAGGTTTCCTTTCTGGAGGATTGGTATTGGGCGACCGGCGAGGTGCCCGCCATGAACTGGCATCCGGAGGGGATGCCGAATGATCAGCGGGTACTGGTGCTGCCGAGCGGCCCGGCGGATCTGCTGGACTCCTGTCAGTTGATGTTTTTAAATGCCCTCAACAGCGCCAGGGAGCGCATCTGGATTGTCAGCCCCTATTTTGTCCCCGATGAATCCATCAGCAATGCCTTGAAGCTGGCTGCGCTGCGCGGTGTGGAGGTGCGGCTTATGCTGCCGGGTATTACCGACAACCGGCTTGTTCAGTTATCTTCCTTTGCCGCTCTGATGGATATGCAGCATGCCGGTATTCAGGCTTTTCAGTATCAGCGCGGTTTCCTGCATCAGAAAGTTGTGCTGGTGGATAGTGATCGCGCGTATGTGGGAACCGCCAATTTCGATAACCGTTCGTTTCACCTTAATTTCGAGATTACCGTGATGGTCAGGGACCGGGCATTTGCCGGCGAGGTGGAGGCGATGTTGCTGGACGATTTCAGCGGCTGTCGGCCATTGACGGTCGAATCGCTGGAAAAACGCAGTTCGGCATTCCTCGCGTTGACAAAATTGGCAAGATTGTTCTCACCAATCCAATAGAGCGTCACAAAATAGGGTACGATAGTCGCCCATACAACGCTGTTGAGAAACATTATGACGCTGACTGCCGAACTCCTGGGCGAAACGTCCCCCTATATCTACAACCTTGTTTACGATGTCGATGTGCGCCTGCTCTTTATTGAGTGTCTCAACGATCCTGCAGATGAAGAGCCGTCCCTGCGTATCGTCTTCCCCGAGATTATCAGTTATGCCGAAAGCAATCAGCCAGATGCGCTGGATGATGAACTCATGGATGATCTGGTCAGCATGGACTGGAGCAATGAAAATCAGGTGACAATCCTGACCTGCAAAAAAGAGATTATTCTGGAGCTGACAGGCAAGCCGTTTACCGAACAAATCAGCTGATCAAGGCTTCGTTGTGCCGTGCAGGGATGGGGTCTACAGCACTGTCAGCCAGTTTTGTCTTCATCGCCAAAGACTTCATTTCGCCAGTCAGGCCCCAGATTGTCTTCGACATATTCCCGGATGAATTGCCGAATCTTTTGGGAAGGGGTGACATCTTCGTTGGCGCAGAGTCGTTCAAAGACGGCTTTTTTCTTCGGGTCAATCAGTAGCGTCAATCTGGCAGTTCGATTTTCCATCAGGTGATTCTCGCTGGAGCGGTTTTCAGTTATTATGTTAATTGAATGTTAATTTGTCTGGTTCGTAAACTCAACAGTTTCTGCCGCTTCAGGTTTTCTCTATGGCCCATCGCGCGCACCTCTTTTCACTAAAGATCGCCCACGGTCTGCGTACATCCCTGAGCGATACTCCCTACAACTCAACGGTTTTTTTCAAGGATGCCATGGCTGGCGTCGCCATCGGCATTATCGCCATTCCTCTCGCCATGGCGCTGGCAATCGCGAGTGGTGTTGCGCCACAGTACGGGCTTTATACGGCCATTATTGCGGGTTTCGTTATCCCGCTGACCGGCGGCTCGCGTTTCAGCGTTTCCGGTCCTACCGCAGCTTTTGTCGTCATTCTCTATCCGGTTGTCCAGCAATATGGACTGCCCGGTTTACTGGTGGCGAGCATCCTGGCCGGTATCATACTGGTCGTGATGGCGCTGTTGCGACTCGGACGTTACATCGAATACATTCCGGAACCGGTGACCCTCGGTTTTACCGGGGGGATTGCGGTTGTGATTGCCGTCTTGCAGCTCAAGGACTTCCTGGGCTTGCATATTGCGGAGATGCCGATTCATTTTACCGATAAAGTATTGGCGCTGATCAGCGCCCTGCCCGATTTTTCGTTATGGAGTCTGATCACGGGGCTGGTCACATTGCTGGTTATGTTGCTCTGGCCATTGCTGAAAACCCCGGTTCCCGGGCATCTGCCGGCAGTGGTTGTCGGCAGCCTGGTGGCAGTGGCACTGAACCAGCAGGGTGCGGGTATTGCCACGGTTGGATCTACCTTCAGCTTTGTGCTTCCCGATGGATCGGTCGGAGCGGGTATTTCATCGGTATTGCCGGATATGCAATGGCCCTGGCAAAGAACGCAACCCGGTGAAACAGCGTTGGTATTCAGTTGGCCAGTAGCGCAGGATCTGTTGTCGGCGGCTTTTGCCATCGCGATGCTCGCGGCCATTGAGTCACTGCTGTGCGCAGTGGTACTGGATCGTGCATCCGGTACCAAACACAGTGCTAACAGTGAATTGCTGGGGCAGGGTATTGGCAATATTGTCGCGCCCTTTTTCGGCGGTATTACAGCCACGGCTGCGATTGCCCGTTCGGCGGCCAATCTCAAGGCCGGCGCAGTGACACCGGTCGCGCCAATGATTCACGCACTGGTGGTATTGGCTGCCGTGGTATGGCTTTCGTCGCTTTTATCCTATATGCCAATGGCCAGCATGGCCGCTTTGCTGGTGGTCGTTGCCTGGAAAATGAGCGAGGCCTCCCGGATAGCGCACCTGCTGAAAACCGCTCCGCCGAGCGATGTGCTGGTTTTTGCGGTCTGTTTCTCCCTGACCATATTGTTTGACATGGTGATTGCGATCACTGCGGGTCTTGTTCTGGCGTCTTTGTTGTTCATGAAAGAGATTGCCGAAATGACAAAAATCAGTGATATCTCCCGCAATAAAAAAATGGTCGACGGGGATATTCCTGACGGCTGGCGCGTACTAAAAATAAATGGCCCATTATTCTTTGCGGCGGCAGATCGTGTCTTCGGTGAGCTGGCGCAGTTGGGCAAGGGTCAAAAGGGTCTTCTGCTATATCTGGATGGCGTATCGATTCTCGATTCTGGCGGAGTGGCGGCGCTCTATAAACTGCTTGATACTTGCCGCGCATCCGGTACCCGCCTATTTCTGGCAGACTTTCAGTTCCAGCCATTGAAAACACTGTCGCGGGCCGGCTTCCGCCCGGACGGAATCAACTGCAAAATATTTTCCGAGCTTTCCGGTGCTCTGGCCGCATTGCGGGATGAAGACAAATCTACCGCTGTCACGCCGGACGGATGATGCATTTGCCAATGTTGAGTTGCGTTTGGGTGACTGTGAATAAAGGCTATGATCAGCCTGTCTGTCAGCCGGGTTCATCTGTCGGCCTGACGGGGCCGGGGGTTATCCTCTCAGGCTTTTCTTCATCGTAAAATATTGTGTGCAAATCTGATGCTTATTTGACATACTTTTTAATGCTTTTAGCAATGCTTTTTTATGGGAATAACGGGCAAGTAACCGGCAAATTATTATAACAAGTAGGGGCCTTATGGTTACCGTACTGAAACGAATGTCGAGACTGATATTTGTCTCCATGACGTTATGGGGCGTGGTGGTGACAAATGTTTGTGCGCTGGACAAAATGGCGTCGCCGCAATTTCTTTCACCCGCTCAATTCTGCGGAAACCCAATACACTCCTTTTGTCCGGTTACTGATATTACAAGTTCTGATGTCGCAAATTGCCAGGCATTTGCTCAGCTGTCTCTGACTAGTATTGAAAAATTGATGCTGCCGGGCGAACAAAATTCAACCTTTGAGCAAAGCGCCCTGCAAGCCAGAGCTTTGGGGCAGACGATTGATAAGGGTATTCCTGAGAAAAACCCCTATTGCTTCTCCCGTCAGATGACACTTGACGACATCGCCACAAAAATTAATAGTAAAGTAGCCTTGGGTAACCAGAAGGGCTTCTGGTCAAGTGCAGTGTTGATAAAGCTAAATCGGAATGCCAAAGATATTCTGGCTGTAGTGCTCGACAAGCCCTTCTCCAGTAAATAGAGTATTGCCGGGATTTAAAAAAATTAATAACTATAACGAGGTATTAATACCCATCTCATGCGGATCATCGAAGGACTATCATGAAACACTGCCTGAGCCTTGCCTTTGTGCTGATGGTGTTGTGGCTGGGCAATTCCGGCTACTATTCGCCGCTGTTTTTGTCGCTCGGTGCGCTTTCCGTGGTGTTTGCCGTCTGGGTTTCCCATCGTATGGATGTGGTCGACCACGAATCCCAGCCCCTTCATCTGAGCGGGCATATCTCGTTTTTCTACTGTTGGCTGGTGGGTAAAATTATTCTCAGCAATATTGATGTGGTGAAGCGCATCTGGTTGGGCAATAAATCGATCAGCCCCTGTGTTGCCAGGCTGCCGTTGAGCCAGAAGACCGACATGGGAAAAGTCATCTACGCCAATTCCATAACCCTGACGCCGGGCACAGTATCGATGGATATCGAGGGCGCTACAGTGCTGGTACACGCCCTGACAGCAGAGAGTATTGCCGAACTGAAGGGTGATGAAATGAACCGGCGCGTTTCAGATCTGGAGCTTTAGATGCTGATTGCATGTGCAGTGGCAATTCTGGTTGTGATGGTGATGGCGATTATCCGTGCGTTGCTTGGACCCACTATTTACGACCGCATTCTGGCCGTTAATCTGTTCGGCACCAAAACTGTATTATTGATCGCAGTAATAGGTTTTTTGTTTGGCAGGCCCGATTTTCTGGACATTGCACTGGTGTACGCATTAATCAATTTCATCAGCGTTGTTGGTGTGCTCAGATATTTTGAATACAGTCACCGCGAAGAGGGAGGCTCCCTCTGATGCTTGCCGACATTGTGGCTGTGTTGAGTTCTGCCTGTCTCCTGCTTGGTGCTTTTCTGATCATTTCTGGTGCTGTCGGTGTGCTCAGGTTCCCCGATTTTTTTACCCGGATGCATGCCGCGGGTGTTACGGAAACACTGGCCACTACGCTGATTCTACTCGGCCTTATGTTGCTTGCGGGTTGGAGTATTATGTCATTCAAGTTGCTGTTGATTTTACTGTTTATTCTGATTACCAGCCCGGTTGCGAGTCACGCACTGACAAAAGCGGCGCTCCATGGAAAACTTCAGCCACTGGTCGATGAGAAAAATGAACGATAGTTTTGGTATCCCAAGCCGGACGCGGGCAAAGATCATTGCTTTCCTCCGATCCCCTAGTGATGCCTTTGCAGGGATAACACTGACGACGACGGGAGTATTTCCATCGAACTAGTCCTGGATATTACGCTACTGCTACTTCTGGTAGTCACCGCGCTGGCCATTGCCCGGCAGAGGGATCTGTTCGCCTGCGTGATGCTGGCTGGGATCTATGGTCTGTTATCAGCCAGTTTCTTTGTTTCCATGGATGCCGTGGATGTGGCCTTTACCGAGGCGGCTGTGGGTGCAGGGGTTTTCCCCTTGCTGATGTTGACCGCACTGACCGTGGCCGGTCGCTATGAACAGACGGTCCACCGCCGACCGCGGGCGGCATTTTTTCTGGTGCTGGTGACCGGTGCCCTGATGATAGTGGGCACCCTGGATATGCCGGCCTTTGGTTCTCTTGATGCTCCCGCACACACTCACGTCGCTGCACGATATATTGAGTTGTCTCCCACTGAGATCGGTATTCCCAACATGGTGACATCGGTGTTGGCGGACTACCGTGCTTTTGACACCTTGGGAGAGGTGGTGGTGGTTTTCACGGCGGTGGTGGGTGTGTTGATTATGCTGACGCCGGGGGAGCAACGTCAGCAGCCTTCCCCGGCAAACGCCGTTGAAACAATGCGCAGTCATATGATTCTGCGGGTGGTGAGCAAGATGTTGATTCCTCTTATGTTGCTGTTTGCTCTCTACGTCCAGTTTCACGGCGAATATGGCCCGGGTGGTGGTTTCCAGGCTGGAGTTATTTTTGCGGCGGCGATTATTCTGTACGCGATGTTGTTTGGTCTGGTCAAGGCCCAGGCTGCGATCAAACCGTCAATCCTGCGATTGTTGGCGGCATTCGGGGTTTTACTCTACGGTGGCGTGGGGGTTGTCAGCTTTTTGACTGGCGTGAATTACCTGGACTACAGTCGTCTTGCCACTGATCCTGTTGTCGGTCGGCACATCGGTATTTTCAGTATTGAGTTGGGGGTTGGTATCACCGTGGCCGCTGCGATGATTCTGATTTTTTACGCATTTGCCGGTTATGCCACCGGTCGAGCTGAGGCTGAATAATGTTGCCAGAGCTTTATAACTATTGGGTGGTAATCGTCCTGATGATGATTGGTTTTTATATCGTCATCGTGCAGGGTAATCTGATCAAAAAGCTGATTGGCCTGAATATTTTCCAGACCTCTGTTTTTATCTTCTATATCAGTGTCGGAAAGGTAGAGGGGGGCAGTGCCCCGATCCTTGCCGAGGGCGTGAGTGTCTATTCCAACCCGCTACCCCATGTGCTGATTCTCACCGCCATTGTGGTGGGTATCGCCACCATGGCGTTGGCGTTGGCGCTGGTGGTCCGCATCAAGAATGCCTACGGCACGGTTGAGGAAGAAGAGTTACAGGAAAGAGATCTGCGGTGCTGAGTCATCTCCCCATTTTACAAGTGATTGTGCCCCTGCTGGCAGCACCGGCCTGTTTGTTGCTGGACAGGGCTCGCGCCGCCTGGCTGTTTGCCTGCATGGCCAGTTTTATCTCAGTGGTCATCAGTGGGCTGTTGGTGTTCCAGGTTCATCAATTTGGTGTGCTGAGCTACAGCCTGGGCGGATGGGATGCCCCCTGGGGTATTGAGTATCGTATTGATTTGCTGTCGGCCTATGTGCTGCTGATTGTCAGTGGCATTGGCGCACTGATGATACTGGCTGCCGATACGGCCATCAGGATAGAAATTCCGTCAGAAAGACAACCGCTGTTTTATGTGCTCTATTTGCTCTGTCTGGCGGGCCTGCTGGGCATTGTCGCCACAGGTGATATTTTCAATGTGTTTGTGTTTCTGGAAATCTCTTCTCTGGCAACCTATGCGCTGATTGCCCAGGGTCGGGACCGACGCGCGTTGTGGGCTGCCTACCAGTATCTGATTGTCGGCACGATCGGTGCCACGTTCATCCTGATTGGCATCGGTTTTCTCTACAGCCTCACCGGTACCCTGAATATGCAGGATCTGGCGAATCGGTTGCCGGCGCTGGAAAGCTCTGCCACAGCCTTTACGGCATTCGCCTTTCTGATGGTGGGTGTCTGTCTGAAACTGGCACTGTTCCCACTGCATTTGTGGTTACCCAATGCCTATGCCTACGCGCCGTCAATCGTGACTGCATTTTTGGCGGCTACGGCGACTAAAGTAGCGGTTTATCTGCTGATCCGTTTTCATTTTTCGGTGTTCGGTGTCGGGTTTGCCGCGTCCGTGTTGCCGCTGCACAGCATATTTCTGGTGCTCGGCCTGGTGGGAGTGTTCGTGGCATCGCTGGTGGCTATCCAGCAGCCCAATGTGAAACGCCTGTTCGCCTACTCCAGTGTGGCGCAGATCGGCTACATGATTATTGGTATTGGCATTGGCACTGTCACCGGGTTGCAGGCAACGCTACTGCACCTGTTCAACCATGCTCTGATGAAGGGTGCGCTTTTTCTGGCGTTGGCTGCGATTGTGTTTCGTTTCGGCAGTGCCGATATACGGCATTTCGCCGGGTTGGGCCAGCGTATGCCCTGGACTATGGCAATTATCGTGATTGGCGGTCTGAGTCTGATTGGTGTGCCCGGCACGGTTGGCTTTATCAGCAAGTGGTATCTGATTCTGGCGGCGTTCGAACGCGATTGGTGGCCGCTGATTATTGCCGTGCTGTTGGGTTCCCTACTCGCTGTTATTTATATCTGGCGACTGATTGAAGTGGCCTATTTTCGGGAAGGCGAGGGGGAATCCCGCGGAGAAGCACCGCTGTCGCTGTTGATTCCAACCGCCATATTGGCACTGGCCAATATCTACTTTGGAATCGATACGCGCCTGCCAGTCTATCTATCGGATAGTGCGGCACAAATGCTGTTCGGAGGTGGCCCGTGACAGCACTTCTGGCCCTGCAACTTACCCTGGTCGTGCCACTTTGCGGGGCGTTGCTGATCGCCCTGTGTGGCCGCTGGCCCAACCTCAGGGAAGCGATGACCCTGTCCACGGCGGGCCTGCTCTTCTATCTGGTCATACAGGTGTTCGGTGCTGTCGAACGCGGTGGAGATGAGGCCGCTGCGCTTTATGTGGAGTTGTGGCAGATTTTGCCCGGCCTGCACATTGCTCTTCACTCGGAACCCCTGTCGATTCTTTTTGCGCTGGTGGCCAGTGGGCTGTGGATCGTCACTTCGGTTTATTCGATTGGTTATATGCGCGCCAATCAGGAAAAGCGCCAAACCCAGTTTTATGTGTGTTTTGCCGTCGCAATTTTCGCGGCGATGGGTGTGGCATTTTCAGCCAACCTGCTGACCCTGTTTCTGTTCTATGAAGTGCTAACCCTGTCAACTTATCCGCTGGTTGCCCACAAGGGTGACGACAAGGCCCGCGCCGGAGCAAGAACGTATCTCGGTATTCTGCTGGCGACTTCCATCGGGCTGTTTTTACCGGCCATGATGTGGACCTATTTTGTTGCCGGCACCCTGGATTTCCGTTCCGGCGGTATCCTCGAAGGCAATATCGGCGGTATTGGCGCCACCATCCTGCTGTTGATGTTCATGTTCGGTATTGGCAAGGCCGCGCTGATTCCGGTGCATCGCTGGCTGCCCGCTGCGATGGTGGCGCCGACGCCCGTGTCTGCCCTGCTCCACGCCGTGGCTGTGGTGAAAGCCGGTGTGTTCACCATCGCTAAAGTGGTGATTTATATTTTCGGGCTCGACTTTCTGGTGGATGTGCCACACGAAGTGATTGCCGTCTATATCGCTGGGTTTACCATTGTGGTGGCCTCCATACTGGCCCTCCGGCAAACCAATATAAAACGTATGCTGGCCTATTCGACGGTCTCGCAGTTGTCTTACATCGTGCTGGCGGTTCTGGTGCTCACCCCCCTCTCGGAAATCGGCGCTATCGTGCATATCGTCGCCCACGCGGTGGCCAAGATCACGCTGTTCTTTGCGGCGGGGGCGATCTATATAGCCAGCAAAAAAACCGAGATCAACCAGCTGGATGGCATCGGGTTTCGGATGCCGATTACCATGGCTGCGTTTGCCATAGCAGCGCTCAGTATGATCGGTGTCCCGCCCACCGGGGGCTTTGTTTCGAAGTGGTACATGATCGCCGGTGCATTCCAGGTTGACAGTTATTTTGTGCTGGTGGTACTGACACTTTCTACCGGTCTCAATGCGGCCTATTTTCTGCCGATTATTTTCCGGGCTTACTTTCGCAAGGAGTCGGTTGCGCCACCGAAACCCCATGGCGAGGCGCCGCTGCCCATGGTGGGGGCAATCTGTGTCACGGCGTTGCTGACGCTGTTGGTATTTTTCCTGAATGGTCCGTTGGTTGCCTTTGAAATGGCAGTGCTGGGGGTGCCCCGATGAACAACCGTGACAGCGCACAAAATGGCGTGCAAAAAAGCTGGCTCTACCGGCCGGAAAATCATAAAAAACTCTGGTGGGGTTTTGGCCTGATCCTGGCTGCGACGGTTGTCGTTCAGCTGTTTGTCCCGGTACACGGCCACTTCGGTTTTGACGGATGGTTCGGTTTCAGCGCCGCTTTTGGTTTTCTTTCATGTGCCCTGATGGTGGTATTCGCGAAACTGCTCGGATACCTTTTGAAACGGCCCGATAATTATTACGACGACGATGCTTGAATTAATTTTTCCGCCCGCATTCATTCTCATTCTCGGCGCTTTCCTGATCGGGCCGATAAGGGCTCCGTTGCGGCCGTTGATTGTGCTGGGCACACCGCTGTTGACACTCTATGCCATCTGGCAGATGGGCGACGGTATTCAGCTGACCGCACAGTTTCTCAATTACGAAATTCAGCTGATTGAGTCGAGCCCCCTGCGCCGCCTGTTTGCAACTATTTTTGCCATCATGGCGTTTGTCGGTGGGCTGTTTGCCTTCCGCCAGGCGAAGTGGTGGGAGCTCGCCGCTGCCCAGGCCTATGCGGCGGGTGCTATCGGCGTTTCCTTTGCCGGGGATTTGATTACCATGTTCCTGTTCTGGGAGCTGATGGCCATTTTCTCGACCGTCGTGGTGTGGTGTGGTGGCACCGAGGGTGCGCGGAAAGCGGGGATACGCTATGCCATCATGCACCTGGTGGGCGGTGTACTGTTGAAAATCGGTATTGAGGGGGTGATGGTCCACACCGGTTCCATTGAGATTCAGCCGATCCCGCTGACCAATATTGATGGCTGGCTGATCCTGATAGGTGTGTTGATTAACGCTGCGGCACCGCCATTATCCGCCTGGCTGGCGGATGCATACCCGGAATCCAGCCCCAGTGGCTCGGTATTTTTATCCGCGTTCACCACCAAAACCGCTGTGCTGGCACTGATACTGTTGTTCCCGGGTCAGCAAATCCTGATCTGGATTGGTCTCTACATGATTTTCTACGGGATCATCTATGCCCTGCTGGAAAACGATATGCGCCGAATCCTGGCCTATTCCATCGTCAACCAGGTGGGTTTCATGGTCTGCGGTATCGGTATCGGTACTGAAATGGCCATCAATGGTGCGTCGGCCCATGCCTTTGCCCATATTATCTACAAGGCACTGCTGCTGATGTCCGCGGGTTCTGTGCTGTATATGACCGGGCGACGCAAGTGCAGTGAACTGGGCGGGCTCTACCATTCGATGCCGCTCACTGCACTGTGCGGCATTATCGGTGCCCTGGCGATATCGGCATTTCCGTTTACCTCGGGCTTTATCTCCAAATCGATGATTTCCCAGTCCGCCGCCGACCAGCATTTGATGATGGTCTGGTTATTGTTGCTGGCCGCCTCCGCTGGTGTTTTCCTGCACGCCGGTATCAAGTTCCCCTGGTTCGTGTTTTTCCAGAAGGACTCGGGGCTACGGCCCAAGGATCCGCCCTGGAATATGCGCGCAGCCATGGTTCTGTTGGCCGCTGCCTGTATTTTGCTGGGTATTTTCCCGGAGTGGCTCTATCGCCTGCTCCCTTACCCTGTGGATTATGTGCCCTACACCGCATCCCATCTGCTGACCCAGCTGCAACTGCTGCTGTTCTCCGGGCTGGCTTTCTTTGCCTTGTTGCCGTTGATGAGGCGCACTCTGACCATCAGTCTTGACTTTGACTGGGTGTATCGTCGGCTTATCCTGTCTCTGATGAATCGGTTGATCTGTCTGCTCAGTTGCCTCAATACGGCTTTGCGAAATGCATCTAACCGGGTGTTTTCCATCATCTGGACCTATATAGGCCGGCACCATGGTCCCGAAGGGATGCTGGCGCGCACCTGGCCAACGGGCAGTGTCGTGACCTGGGTTGTGGTACTGCTTACCGTCTTCCTGCTGTTCAGTATCTATTGAGTCCAACGGATACAGCCTTTCCCTGTTTCACGCGGGCTTTATACCCTGGAAACCAACTTATCCACCGGCAAATATGCTATAAGGCGCCATGAAAATTCCGAAACGTTTACAGCCTCTGGTTGACGATGGTCTGGTGGATGAAGTCATCCGCCAGATGATGAGTGGCAAAGAGGCAACTGTCTACATGGTGCGCAGTGGCGGAGAGCTCCGCTGCGCGAAAGTCTATAAAGAAGCGGATAAACGCAGCTTCAAAAAAGCCGTGCAGTATCAGGAAGGCCGAAAAGTGCGCAGTGGACGCCGTGCCAGAGCCATGGAAAAAGGTACCCGTTACGGTCGCGAGCAGCAGGAGGAAACCTGGCAGAATGCCGAGGTGTCAGCTTTGTATCGCCTGGCTGCCGCCGGGGTGCGGGTACCGGAACCTTTCGGCTGTGTCGACGGTGTATTGCTGATGGAGTTGGTCACTGACAGCGACGGCGATGTGGCGCCACGACTCAGTGAAATTACCATGTCCAGCCAGCAGGCTATCACCGATCATGCCTTATTGATGCGTGAGGTGGTGCGCATGCTTTGTGCCGGTCTGGTACACGGTGACCTGTCTGAATTTAACGTGCTGCAGGATGCGTCTGGCCCGGTGATCATTGATTTGCCACAGGCAGTCGATGCTTCTGCCAATAATCACGCAGAGTTTATGCTGGAGCGCGATGTTCAGAAAATTACCGAGTATTACGCCCAGTTCGCTCCCGAATTGCTGGACACCCGGTTTGGCAAGGAAATCTGGGCGTTATATGAGGCCGGTGACTTGCATCCCGATGTGCCACTGTCCGGTTATTTTGCAGAGGATCTGCAAAATGCTGATGTGACAGAGGTTCTGGACGTGATCAGCTATGCCCTCAGTGAAGAGGAGGAACGGCAACAGCGTCGTCGTGATGCAGAGGAAGGTGATTAGCTCCGACGACTTACAGTCTATGCGTGAATGACGCCTGTCCAGCCCGGCTGAGAGAGCAGAGAACCATTAAACCTCATTGTTTTTTATAAATATTTTTGGCTACCCCTCGACGCATTGCCGACAACTGCGTATAGTCCGCAGCCTTCGTCACACCATCTTTTTCGTTTTATCGCGCCCAGGATATTCCCTTGATCTCGACCGCAAACATCACCATGCAGTTTGGTGCCAAGCCGCTGTTTGAAAACATCTCCGTTAAATTTGGTGAAGGTAACCGCTATGGCCTGATCGGTGCCAATGGCTGTGGTAAATCCACCTTCATGAAAATTCTGGACGGCAGTCTTACGCCCACCGCCGGCAACGTGTCCATCACACCGAATGAGCGGGTTGGTACGCTGCACCAGGATCAGTTTGCCTTCGAAAAATACCGGGTAATCGACACGGTCATCATGGGCCACGCGGAACTTTGGGAAGTGAAGCAGGAGCGCGACCGGATTTACAGCCTGACGGAAATGACCGATGCCGATGGCATGAAGGTGGCGGAACTGGAAGCCCGGTTTGCCGAAATGGATGGTTATACCGCCGAGAGCAGAGCCGGCGATTTTCTGTTGGGTGCGGGTATCGCCGAAGCCCTGCACGAAGGTCCGATGAGTGATGTGGCCCCCGGTCTGAAGTTGCGGGTCTTGCTGGCCCAGGCACTGTTTTCCGACCCGGATATCCTGCTGCTGGATGAGCCCACCAACAACCTCGATATCAACACCATTCGCTGGTTGGAAGGGGTTCTCAACGAGCGCAAGAGCACCATGGTGATCATTTCCCACGACCGCCATTTTCTGAACGCCGTTTGTACGCATATGGCCGATATCGATTACGGCGAACTGCGCCTCTATCCCGGTAACTACGATGATTTTATGACGGCGTCGACCATGGCCAGAGAGCGCCTGCATTCTGAAAATGCCAAAAAATCTGCCCAGATTGCCGATTTGCAGCAATTCGTCAGCCGCTTCTCGGCCAACGCCTCGAAGGCCAAGCAGGCGACGTCCAGGGCCAAGCAGATCGAAAAGATCAAACTCGATGAAGTGAAGGCCTCCAGCCGGATGAGCCCCTATATTCGCTTCAAGCAGGAGAAAAAACTCCATCGCCAGTCACTGATTCTGGAAAATCTCGGCCACGGGTTTGATGGCGGGCCGCTGTTCAGCAAGGGCAACCTGATCCTGGAGGCGGGCTCCAGACTGGCCATTATCGGCGAAAACGGTGCCGGCAAAACCACGTTGTTGCGTTGCCTGATGAACGAACTGACCCCCGATCACGGCAAAATCAAGTGGTCGGAAAACGCAGCGCTCGGTTATTGTCCCCAAGACAGCACAGCGGACTTTGATTGTGATCTGACACTGTTCGACTGGATGAGCCAGTGGCGAAAACCCCGCCACGATGACCAGATTGTCCGCGCCACACTGGGCCGCCTGCTGTTCAGCGCCGATGATTTCAACAAGAAAGCACGAGTCTGTTCCGGTGGTGAAAAAAACCGCCTGTTGTTCGGCAAGCTGATGATGACCGACGCCAATGTGCTGCTTCTCGATGAGCCCACCAACCACCTCGATATCGAGGCGATTGAAGCGCTCAATATGGCGCTGGAGCACTACGACGGCACGCTGATTTTTGTCAGTCACGACCGCGAATTTGTCTCCTCCCTGGCGACCCGGGTGATTGAAATCAAGGATCGCACGTTGGTTGATTTCCAGGGTACCTATGAGGAATACCTGGCCAGTCAGCAGGCTATGGATAAAGCAGTGGGTGCCCGCTGATTCATGGCATAAAGCCGCCGCTCAGGGGCTTTACTGGCTGTGTGCCAAGGTCTTCAATCTACGGCTTTAAGGTCGGTGCTTCTGCCGCTGGTACTTCCGGGCGGATGCCTTTACTCAAAGCGTTTCATTGCAGTGAGCAGGTGTTTGGCAGAGGCATTGTGATCGCCTGGTGAAGCCAGCAGACTTTGAACACGTTTCTTGAGTGAGGCAAAGCACTCGGTAAAAGCGCGTTTCGCGGCCACCGGATCATTGTGAATCGCCGCCGGATCGGGTAGTCCCCAATGCACGTGTTCAATGGTGCCGTCAAGCAGTGGACAGTCTTCCGCTGCCGCGTTATCGCATACCGTCAATATCACATCAAAAACCGGTGCTCCAGCGCCGATAAATTCATGCCAGCTTTTGCTGCGATAAGCCTCCGGGGCACTATCAGCCAGTGTCTGGATCTGTTCCAGCGCCAGCGGGTTTACCCGCCCGGTGGGCTTGCTGCCTGCACTGTATGCCAGGAAAAGCGGTGAGCCAATCGTATTAAACAGTGCTTCGGCCATGATACTCCGGGCGGAATTGCCGGTGCACAGCACCAGTATTCGCAACGGAGAAAGCAGGCGACTGCCGGTGTCAGCGCATTGATCCAGGCTATCTGTTGTCATACACATTACCTCATAGCTGAAAAATCTGAGCTGTTGATGCCGATGCCTAGCGCTGCCAGCGGTGGTAGCGCTCCACCAGGTTTAACAACCCCTGCGGCGCATGGGCTTTTTTCCACTCGCCGGCAGCAAACTTGTTGGCTTCCGCCAGGGTGGGGTAGATATGGATGGTGCCCTGAATCTTGTTGAGACCGAGTCCGTGTTTCATTGCCAGCACATACTCTGCAATCAGATCTCCCGCATGGTTGCCGACAATTGTCACCCCGAGAATGCGGTCTGAGCCGGGCCGGGTCAGCACCTTGACGAAACCCTCGGCACAGCCGTCGGTAATGGCCCGATCCAGATCGTCGATGCCGTAGCGGGTCACCTCGAATTCCACACCCTGTTCAGCGGCATCCTGTTCGTTCAGCCCCACCCGCGCCACTTCCGGGCTGGTAAAGGTGGCCCAGGGAATCACCGAGTAATCCACCCTGAATTTTTTAAAGCGGCCGAACAGTGCATTGACGGCGGCATACCAGGCCTGGTGGGCGGCGGTGTGAGTGAACTGGTAGGGTCCGGCCACATCGCCGACGGCGTAGATGTTGGGAAAGCGGGTCTGCAGGAACGCATTGAGGGTAATGGTGCCATTTTTATGGGTCGTTATGCCCAGTGCTTCCAGCCCCAGTCCGTCGGTATTGGCTTTGCGGCCGATGGCAATCAGGATCTGGTCAAATACCAGGCGCACACTTTCACCCTGGTGTTGGGTATAGAGTACTTTGTCGCCACCTTCCACTGCGAAGCGATCCGCCTTGTGGTTCAGCAACAGCTCGACGCCGTCCCGGCGCAGGGCATCGGCCACCAGCTTGGTGGCATCGTCATCTTCCCGGGGTAAAATGCGTGGCAGCATTTCCACCTGGGTGACATGGGTGCCGAGGCGGGCAAAGGCCTGGGCCAGTTCACAGCCGATGGGGCCGCCACCGAGAATCAACAGACGGCCCGGGTTGTTGCGGATTTTCCACAGGGTCTCGGTGGTCAGATAATCAATTTGTTCCAGTCCGGGAAAGGGCGGCACCAGTGGGGCGGCACCGGAGGCGATAATGATATTGCGTGCGGTCAGGGTCTGCTTCCCTTCGTTGCCGGTAATTTCCACCGCCCAGGGGGAAACCAGTCGGGCGCTACCCTGGCGGCAATCCACCCCCAGTTGGCGGTAGCGCTCGACCGAGTCGTGGGGTTCGATGGCCTTGATCACCCTCTGGATGCGATCCATTACCGCGCCGAAATCGGCTTCCGGTTGCAGCGGTTTCAGGCCGTAGTCCGGACTGTGGCTGGCCATTGAGGCTACCTGGGCACTTTTAATCAGGGCTTTGGACGGCACGCAGCCGGTGTTAAGGCAGTCGCCACCCATGCTCTCCTTCTCGACGAGGGTGACGGTGGCCTTGACGGTAGCGCCGATATAAGCGCTCACCAGACCACCTGAGCCGGCGCCGATCACGATGAGATTACGGTCAAAATGTTTGGGCTTTTTCCAGCCGCGATAGACCTTCGCGCGCTGCAGGGGCGCGAGTAGGGCGCGGGCAATCCAGGGAAACAGTCCCAGCAGAACAAAGGCACCGATCAGCTTGGGGGAGAGAATATCCCCAGCGCTTTGCAGTTGTGCCACCTGGGTGCCGGCGTTGATATAGACGGCGGTGCCCGCCAGCATTCCCACCTGACTGACCCAGTAGAATGTCCAGGTTTTCAGAGGCGTCAGCGCCATCACCAGGTTGATCAGAAAGAATGGAAAGACCGGCACCAGCCGCAGGGTAAACAAATAAAAGGCACCGTCTTTTTCCATGCCCTGGTTGATGGTTTTCAAGCGGTCGCCAAAATGCTGCTGCACCCAATCCTGCAACAGGTAGCGGGCCACCAGAAAGGCCAGGGTGGCACCGATGGCCGAAGCGAAGGAGACAAGCAACAACCCGGTGACAAACCCGAAAATAGCGCCGCCCGCCAACGTCATGACAGCAGCGCCGGGGATCGACAGCGCAGTCACGACCACATACACCACCAGAAAAATCAGCCAGCTCAACAGCCGGTTTTCCGCATAGAAGCTGTGAATGATGTCCAGTTGTTGTTGCAAGTAAGCCAGACTCAGATATCGCCCGAGATCGAGGAAGAAATACGCTGCCATCGCGATAACCACAGCGGCGACAATCATCAGCTTCTTGGTGGTTCTATGCACAGGGCATTCCTTTCAGTGTTTAAGTTCATGTTAGTTTGCGGCCAGTTGCTGGACTGACACAAACTTGTGATTCAGCAATATCAATAAGATGGGCAAGGAACGGTTTTGTTACAAGCAATTTTGACGAATGGCGCTAACTTGGGAAAAGGACAAGGGAGTATTGCGGGCACTATTTTTGGTTGAGACAGGGAAAAGATAGAGCAGGGGTGCCTGACACCCCCGCTCGCTAACGTTAAAGGCTTGAGATGGTTCTTTTTTCTTTCTTTTCTTTGCGTTTTTCTTTCAGCGTTTTTTGGGGCGGTTTTTTGCTGCCCGCTTGAATTTTGCTCTTACTCACTTTGTTCTTACTCATGTCAGTCTCCATTGTTCTGTTGATCGAATATAAGCAAAAAGTGACTGCCGCATAGGGCGATAGAGGAAAATAAAAATTCAGCTTAGCTGTTTATTCTCAACTATGAGCGGCATGAAAAAGACTGCATGATTATTTCCCTCCATATCTGTGAAAATTTTTACGCTACAGCCAGAATTCGAAAACGATTCATACGGTTTCCGACGAAGAAGGTTATGGTTTCGCCGTGTTTTTTACCTAGCAGGGCAGAGCCCAAAGGGGAAAGGACGGAGATTTTTCCTTGCGATGGATCACTATCACCAGGCAGCACAACGGTGATAGTGGTTTCACTGTCATCGAGCATATCGATGAGGTTGATGCTTGATTCTATTGAGACGGTGTTGCCATCGTGGGGTGTATCGGTGGGTGAGTCATAGATACCCTGCAATTTATCAATCACGTTGGCAATTTCAACCGGACTTAGTGTCAAGGGGTAGAATGTTTTATTCCTCTCCACCGGATCCATCAGTTTTCCGATAAAATTCCGGATGTCTGACAAGTACTTAATATTCATTTTGCACACCAATAGCTTAGGTGCCCTGGGTTTTTGATCAGGGCATAACAGTTAGATTTTTGGATAGAACAGGGGGCCGAGCGTGACTAATCAATCACGCTCGGTTAGGAGGGAAAGGCTACGTGGTGTGTTCTGGGAGAAAAATGCATTTTTTCACAGCTTCCTGTTAAAAGCAGTCTGCGCAATCAACCCGATTATAGCTTTGCAATATTTATAATCAAGCGTATGGAAGTCGAGGGGGTTGAAGGGATGGTTTGAGCGACTAAAAACAAAAAAACCATTTAAGAATCAAATTCTTAAATGGTTTCTCGCGGTCATTCAACCTTTTTAAAATGGTGCCCAGGAGAGGACTTGAACCTCCACGACCTTGCGGTCACTAGCACCTGAAGCTAGCGCGTCTACCAGTTCCGCCACCTGGGCATGATGGGAAGCAGAAGCTGCTTCACCAGCGGTGCGAGACTATAGAGACGGTATCCACTGTTGTCAATTATGTACTGTAAAAAAATGCATTGAAAAGGCAGTAATGATTGTTCTGGTCAGCCCCGAGCTGCGGTTAAAGCCGGTTGCTGAAAAAAAGCCGTGGAGAGTTCCGGGCAAGTATGTTCTGATATTTATATACTTTAGCCGATTTCCTCTGTGGCGTCGGTAGTGCACTTCTTACGTTTGGACTTCCAATGAAAAAAACTGTGAACAAAGATCCTTTTGCCGACCGTGAAGCGGCTAAATACGACAAACCGGTGCCCAGCCGGGAGTTTATCCTCGATTTTCTCGAAAACAGTGTTGGGCCCCTGACCTATGAAGAGCTTCTCGATGCCTTTGGTCTGAGTGATGAGGATGGCAAGGAAGCGCTGCGACGCCGTTTGATCGCCATGGAGCGGGACGGCCAGGCCGTTCGCAATCGCCGCAACGCCTATGGCCCGTTGAACAAGATGAATCTGATCAAGGGCCGTGTCATTGGCCATCCGGAGGGGTTCGGCTTTGTTAAACCCGCCGAGGGCGGTGACGATCTGTTTCTCTCGAGCCGTCAGATGCGTCGTGTCATGGACGGCGATGAGGTGCTGGTGCGGGTAGCCGGGGTGGATCGTCGGGGCCGCTCGGAAGGGTCCATCGTCGAGGTGGTAGAGCACCGTACCAGTACACTGGTGGGTCGTTATTTTGTGGAGAGCGGCATCCATTTTGTTCGCCCGGACAACCCCCGTGTCTCCCAGGACATCATGATTCCCCCCGATCAGCGCAGCGATATTGAGCCAGGCCAGATTGTGGTGGTGGAAATCACGACCCATCCGAGCCGCCACAATCTGCCCGCCGGGCGGGTTATTCAGGTGCTGGGTGAGCATCTGGCGCCCGGGATGGAAATTGATATTTCCATCCATAACTACGGTATTCCCAATCAATGGCCGCAAGCGGTGATTGACCAGGCCGAGGCCATCCCGGCTGAGGTCCGGGAAGAGGACAAACAGTTCCGGGTGGATTTGCGCCACCTGCCTTTTGTCACGATCGACGGCGAGGATGCCAGGGACTTTGATGATGCCGTGTACTGCGAACCGCTCAGTCGCGGTGGCTGGCGGCTCTATGTGGCGATTGCCGATGTCTCACATTATGTGGCTGTGGGCAGCCCGCTGGACGAGGAGGCCTACTTGCGGGGCAATTCCGTGTATTTTCCCCAGCATGTGGTACCGATGTTACCGGAAAAGCTCTCCAACGGCCTCTGTTCACTGAATCCCCAGGTGGATCGACTCACCATGGTTTGTGAAATGACCATGGATGCCGACGGTCAGATCACTAAATTCCAGTTCTATGAAGGGGTTATTTATTCCCACAGCCGGCTGACCTATACCCAGGTTGCCGCCATGATTGCCCAGCACGGAGACCGCAATAGCGGTATTCGCAAGCAGTTTAACGCAGTGGTGGAGCACGTCGATCATCTGTATGACCTATTCCTCGCTCTGTTGGGTCGTCGGGAAATCCGTGGCGCCATCGACTTTGATAGCCAGGAGACCCGTATTCTGTTCGATGCCGAGCGCAAAATTCAGCAGATCATCCCCTCTGAACGCACCGAGGCACACCGGCTGATTGAGGAGTGTATGCTCTGTGCCAACGTCTGCACGGCGACACTGCTGGAGAAGAGCAAACTGCCGGCACTTTACCGGGTTCACCAGCGGCCCCGGCAGGAGAAGCTGGCCAACCTGCGTGAGTTTCTGGGTGAGATCGGCCTCGGTTTACCCGGTGGTGACGAGCCTTCGCCGAAGGATTTCCAGCGGGTACTGTTAAAAATTGCCGGTCGCCCCGATGCCGGTGTGATTCAGACCGTGATTTTGCGCACCATGAATCAGGCCGTTTATGACCCCGAGAATGACGGTCACTTTGGTTTGAATTATTCGGCTTATGCCCACTTTACCTCCCCAATCCGGCGCTATCCCGACCTGCTGGTGCATCGGGCGCTTCGCTATCTCATTCGCAAAAAAGGCAAAGTGAGCCACACCAGGCAAGTGGAAGGGGCTCCTGTCCTGAGTGCTGCGGCGATTTATCCCTATGATGAGCAGTGGATGATCAACAGCGGTGAACACTGCTCCATGACGGAGCGCCGCGCCGATGAGGCGACCCGGGATGTGGTGAACTGGCTGAAGTGTGAATACCTGTTGTCCAGGGTCGGTGATGAATACGAGGGCGTCGTGGTCTCGGTGACCGGTTTCGGTTTGTTTGTACAGCTGACCGAGCTGTTTATTGAAGGCCTTGTTCATATCACCGGGTTGCCAAAGGATTACTACTACCACGAAGCCGCCCACCACCGCCTGGTGGGGGAGCGAACCAAGCGGGTGTTCCGGTTGGGTGACAAACTGCGGGTCAGGGTCAGTCGGGTGGCACTGGATGAGCGCAAGATCGATTTTGATCTGGTGGAAGAGGGTAAAAAAAGCAGGAAAGCGGCTTCTGCAGGCCCTAAAGCTGCAGCGCTGGCGGCAGAACACGAACAGTCCGGAAGAAAGCGCGGAAAAACCGGGAAACCCAGGTCGGACAAGTCCGCTGCAAAAACGGATAAAGCCGGTAAACAGCAGAAACCCCGGCGACGCAAGCCGCCGGCTGCAAAACGCTGATACAGCTTGTGTGGGCTCTGATGGATATTGATCATGACAGATAAGCTGACGGACCATGCCAAGGGGCAGGGTCAGTGGATTTTTGGGTTACATGCGGTCCAGGCTGTGTTGAAAACCTCTGCCAACAAAGTGCGGCTGTTAAAAGTGTTGCGTGGCCGGGAAGACCAGCGCCTGCAAAAAATACTGGCCATGGCCGAGCGCCAGGGGCTCAGTGTGGAGCGGGTGATGCGCTCGGACTTGGATGACCTGGCAGATGGCTCGCATCAGGGTGTTGCAGCACTCTGTGATGATGCTGAAGTTCAGGATGAACACTTCCTCTATGAACTGCTTGATCGGTCAGAGGAAACGCCTTTCTTACTGATTCTGGACGGTATCACCGATCCACACAATCTGGGTGCCTGTCTCCGCTCCGCTGATGCCGCTGGGGTTCAGGCCGTGATCGTGCCAAAGGACAACTCGGTGGGTCTCACTCCTGTCGTGCAAAAAGTCGCCTGCGGTGCCGTTGAAAACGTGCCACTGGTGGTAGTGACCAATCTGGCACGGACCCTGAGGAAGTTGCAGTCGAGGGGTTTATGGATTATCGGTGCGGCGGGAGAAGCCGAACAGCTGGTTTACAATGCTGACCTGAAAGGGCCGGTTGCGTTGGTCATGGGTGCCGAGGAAAAAGGGCTGCGTCGACTGACCCGTGAATATTGTGACCTGTTGGTGAAGTTGCCCATGGCGGGTGTGGTCAGTAGTCTGAACGTGTCCGTTGCGACCGGCATTTGTCTATTTGAGGCCGTCAGACAGCGCCGATAACGGTTTGCCGGCGCTGCCTGACGGCCTGTGTATTTATTTGATAATGCAGTGTTTTGCGAAGTCTGTGGCTTCGTTGGCCGTCCAGTCACCTTTGGGCGTGTCTTTCATTTTGGTACACCAGGCTTCACTACCCACCTTGGTGCAACCAACACTGGACAGGGCAAACAGTACAATGGCTAACAGGCCTATCGTTTTCATGTTATTTCCTCGGTAAATGGGGAAGGTGAGCGATCAATCATAGCGGCTAAAATGGACAGTTCCAACCCTGTAACTCCCTGAAATGTCGCTTGAAATAGCAGTGGCATACCCGTAGAATGCCGGCCCTTGGCCTGTATCGGGTCAATACTCCTTGCTGCACCGCACTGGGTGGGCAGCTACAACCCGTAGGGAGAGACAATGCGTCACTACGAAATCGTATTTATGGTTCACCCGGACCAGAGCGAACAGGTTCCCGGGATGATCGAGCGTTACAGCAGCACTATTGCCGCCGGTAACGGAACGGTACACCGACTCGAGGACTGGGGCCGCCGCCAACTGGCCTATCCAATCAACAAGATTCACAAAGCTCACTATGTCCTGATGAACGTTGAATGTGGTCAGGATGTCCTGGAAGAGCTGAGTTCTGCATTCCGTTACAACGATGCGGTTATCCGCAGTGCAATCTTCAACTGCAATGAAGCTGTAACGGGTGACTCGCCGATCATGAAAGCGGAGAAGTCAGATCATCGCAGCGATCGTCGCGATACCCGGACCGAAGAAGCGGCATCTGACAGTCAGCGTACTGATGAGGGACAACGTGCCCCATCCGCTGATAGTTCAGACAACGATGATGACACGTCTTCTGCCGATGATGCAGCCGATGCGCCGTCAGAAGAAGTAGTGGAAGAGGAGAAGTAAAGATGGCCCGTTTCAATCGTCGTCGTAAATTCTGCCGTTTCAGTGCCGAAGGTGCTCCGGAAATCGATTATAAAGATCTGGAAACACTGAAGCAGTATGTCTCTGAAACTGGAAAAATTGTGCCAAGCCGTATTACCGGCACCAAGGCCAAGTACCAGCGTCAGCTGTCCACTGCTATCAAGCGCGCACGCTTACTGGCCTTGCTGCCTTATACGGACAGCCACCAGTAATTCGTAGCACCAGCTGATGCGGGCACTGGCTCAGTTCATCATGCGCGGACGGATACAGGCGTCAGTGGTGGCCTTTTTTGGCAGCCTGCTGCCGCTGCTCAGTCCGGCTGCGGTCAGCCTGGTTACCCTGAGTAAAGGGCTTGCAGAGGGTTCTCTGATTTTGTTGTGGGGCTGTCTGCCTCTTCTGATTGCATTTTACATCAGTGGCGTCAGTCCCATGATAACCCTGGCCACCTCGGCAGGCATGGTGGCGGTTTTGGTGTCATCGGAGGTGTTGAGGCAAACACGGTCCTGGTCGCGCACGCTGTTGGTGCTGGTGTGCATCAGTGCTGTGGGCAGTGTGGTGCTCAATCTGCTTTTTAGCGATTCGGCCCGGGAGTTGGAAACACTTGTTGCCGGCATGTTCAGTCAACTGCAGGAACAGGGTGAAACTGGCGCTGCCCCATTTCAGCCGGGGCGTACTTTTTTGCTCGGTGTCATTGCTTATGTGGTAGCACTGACATCAGTGGCCTGCCTGGTGCTGGCACGTTGGTGGCAGGCCGCGCTGTATAACCAGGGTGGTTTCCAGCGGGAGTTTCATCAATTGCGCTTTTCTCCCGCGGTGGCGCTGTCATTGGTTGTGGGTGTAACAGCCTGTTACTTGGCTCCCCTGGAGTATGGCAGCTGGGCGGGATTGCTGGGATTGCCGTTATTTTTAGGGGGCATTGGTCTGGTTCACTTTACTGTGGCGCATTACCAGATCGGCGTGCACTGGCTGGCAGTTTTTTACGTGGGACTGGTGATTATCGGTCCACTGAGTTTGGTACTGGTCGGGTTGGGTTTGCTGGACAGTATCTTGAACATACGCACCAGGCTGGTGAAGGGTAAACTCTAGTTTACCAACCGGCGGTGTCAACAGATTAATAGTGAGAGGGTATTCGAGATGGAAGTGATTCTTCTGGAAAAAGTCGGCAAGCTTGGCAGCATTGGTGACAAAGTGAATGTTAAGGCCGGTTATGGCCGCAACTATCTTATTCCACAAAATAAAGCCGTGTTTGCCACCAATGCCAATATGGCAGAGTTCGAGGCCAAGCGTGCCGAACTCGAAGCTGCCGCGCTGGAGCAACGCACGGCCGCTGAAGCCCGTGGCCAACAGCTGGCCGCATTGCCAGCCATTGTCATTGCCGCCAATTCCGGTGATGAAGGAAAATTGTTTGGCTCCATCGGTACGCGCGATATTGCGGATGCAGTGACTGCCGCTGGTGTCGAGGTGAGCAAAAGCGAAGTGAAGCTGCCTGAAGGGGCTCTGCGTGAAATTGGTGAATATGAAATTGATATTCAGCTGCACGCTGAGATAACCCAGCCGATTAAATTGTCTGTTATCGCTGAGTAAGTCGGCAGATTCAGGCGATAGCATAATTGGTAACAACACGGCACTCCATTTCTCGTGGCAGTGCCGTTTCCGTGTTGGCGGGTGATGGGTCAGATGGTTGAAGACAGAGAAGCACTGGAACAGCAGCTGCCGCATTCAATTGAAGCGGAACAGGCGGTGCTTGGTGGTCTGATGCTCAGCAATAGCGGCTTTGATGCTGTTGCTTCGCTGATATCGGATAAAGACTTTTTTGCCAGCGACCATCAGCTGATTTTCCAGACCATGGGGCAGCTCAACGCCGAGCAGAAGCCGCTGGATATCATTACTCTCTCCGAAGCCCTGCAGAATAACCGACAGCTGGATCAGATAGGCGGTTCCTCCTATCTGGTTGAGTTGTCGAACAATACCCCCAGTTCTGCAAATATCAACGCTTACGCGCAAATCGTACTGGAGCGCTCCATTATCCGGCAGCTGATTACTGCTGCCAGTGATATCGTAAAAAAAGGCTACAACCCGCTGGGTTGGGACAGTAACAAGCTGCTGGCCGAGGCAGAAAAAAGACTGGTTGCGATTATCGAAAGCCGGCCTAATCAGGGTGGCTTTCTATCGGTTAATGAACTGCTCAAAGAAGTGGTTGAGCGGATTGACCAGCTTTTCAACAGCGATGCTGACATTACCGGGCTGAGTACCGGATTTGCCGATCTCGATGAGAAAACATCGGGCTGGCAGCCATCGGATCTGGTGATTATTGCGGGTCGACCTTCTATGGGTAAGACCTCGTTTGCCATGAACATGGCTGAGCACGCGGTGTTGCATCAGGAAAAGCCGGTGCTGGTGTTTAGCATGGAGATGCCGGCCAGTCAGCTGATCATGCGAATGATGTCCTCTCTCGGCAAGATTGATCAAACAAAATTGCGGGCCGGTAACCTGTCAGAAGATGATTGGCCGAGATTGTCCAGTGCGGCCTCCCGCCTCAAGGATCGACCGCTGTTCATCGACGACACACCGGGTATCACTCCCATGGAGCTGCGCAATCGGATCAGGCAGGTGACCCGCGAACACGGCCAGCCCGGCATGGTGTTGGTGGACTATCTGCAGTTGATGAGTGGCAGCGTCGCCACAGAAAACCGGACCAATGAAATTTCGCAGATATCCCGGGAATTGAAAAATATTGCCCGGGAGTTCAACTGCCCGGTGATTGCCCTGTCCCAGCTCAGCCGTAACCTTGAGAACCGCCCCAACAAGCGCCCAATCAATTCGGACTTGCGTGAATCCGGTGCCATCGAGCAGGACGCCGATGTCGTCGTCTTTATCTACCGCGATGAAGTCTACAACGAAGAAAGTCCCGACAAGGGTGTGGCTGAAATCATCATTGGCAAGCAGAGGAATGGCCCCATCGGCACTTGCAAGCTGACATTTCTCGGCAAATATACCCGCTTTGAAAACCTTGCCAGAGATTACTTTTCTCAGGATTAAGCGGTTTTGTTCCCAGACACTGTTTCCGGATAGATTATGCAGATTTTTCACACGGTAAATGGACTTCGCCAGCCACTGGCGGCGGCGAGGAGTGCGGGAAAGCGGATCGGCTTTGTACCGACCATGGGGAATTTGCATGATGCGCACATTGCCTTGATCAAACAGGCACAGCAGACCAATGATATCGTGGTCTGCTCCATTTTCGTCAATGGACTCCAGTTTGGCCTTAACGAGGACTGGGACAAATATCCCCGTACCCTTGAAGCTGACTCTGGTCGTCTGCGCGACGCCGGTTGCGATTTTCTGTTTCACCCCAATGATCAGGAAATGTATCCCAATGGACTCGATACCCAAACCCGGGTGATTTGCCCGACCATGACCGACGTGCTCTGTGGTGCCAGTCGTCCTGGGCATTTTGAGGGCGTCACTACGGTGGTGACCAAGCTGTTCAACATCGTACAGCCGGATGAAGCGGTTTTCGGGATGAAGGATTTTCAACAGCTGGCCGTGATCCGGCGCATGACAGAAGATCTCTGCGTCCCGGTGGCGATTACCGGAGCGCCGATTCACCGTGAACCGGATGGCCTGGCGATGAGTTCCCGGAACAGTTTTTTGACGCCGGAAGAGCGGCCTAAAGCTAATCAGCTTTATCTCAGCCTCAACTGGATTGTCAACCAGATAAACGCGGGCAATCGTGAGTACAAGACCCTTGAAAAACAGGCCAGCCAACAGATTGAGAGCGTTGGCTTCAGGGCTGACTACGTGAGTGTCTGCAACAGCAAGACGCTGCAGATGGCAGCAGACGACGACCAGGACATTACTGTTCTCGGTGCCATGTACACGTCCGGTGCCCGATTAATTGATAATATTTCCCTGAATTAGAGGAATCGCTTTATGCTGAACACCATGCTTAAAGGCAAGCTTCATATGGCCAGTGTCACCCATGCGGAGCTCTGGTACGATGGTTCCTGTGCTATTGATGCCAACCTGCTGGAGATAGCGGGGCTAAGAGAATTTGAACAGATCGATATCTACAATGTGAACAATGGTGAACGGTTCACTACCTATATTATCTGTGCAGAACCGGGCTCCGGTATGATTTCTGTGAATGGTGCTGCAGCCCGCAAGTGTCAGGTGGGTGATCGTCTGATTATTGCCACCTATGCCCAATATACCGAAGAAGAGTTGATCCGGCACAAGCCAAAACTGGTTTATCTGGATGAATGTAACAAGGTTGTTCGCGCGTCAAATACTATTCCGGTTCAGGTTGCCTGACCTGACACTTTGTATCACCGCTGTTTTCGGTTTATAGAGGCTCGGAATGAACGGGTAGGTATCGCCTGACTCTTGTCGGCGACTCTAACAGTGAATAAGGCGATGTCCAGGCCAGCTGGAAGTTGTAGGGCTAGGACGTCGGCTTGATGGCATTTTCAGAGGGCAGGGCTGCCTCTTCGTCGCCTTCAATTGATGGGAGGCGATTGATGAGGTTGCTGAGTTTGTCGAGATGTTCTTCTGAAATATCTGTAAAGCGGATAACTATGCCCGCCCTTTTTTTACCCCGTCGGATCCTGAGGAAAGCAGCTTTGATGTTTTTGATGACCATCTCTTCATCCAAATCAGAAAATAATCTGATCTCCTTGAAAACGGTGTTCTTGCCATCGGGAAATATTTTCTCCAGGACTTTTTCGGTTACCCCTTCATTGAGATACAGGCAAGCACCCCTGATGTTTAACACCATGTAGCCAGATCTTGTGTCTTCATAAAACGAAAATGGGTCCAGATTCTTGAGAGTTATCTCACATCTGCCAATGACCCGATTTCCGCTAAATTTTCTTTTGTCTCGATTTTCCCCTTTCACAATAGTTCTTTGCCTTCTAACTTTATGGGCTCGGTGGATAAATGTTTACTCTTTATGACATGATAGTTATCAGACAATAAATCATGTTTTGCCAATTTAATATCATTGACTGCAAAAGAGGTAATTAAAACGGCATGGTAGGACAAGTATTATAACTCATGCGTGGTGATGGACCGCTCACAGTCCGTTGTCGGCCACCGATGACAAAAAAATACTGACCCTCGAATGTGGCCAGCCACTGGTTTCGTTAATTTATAATCAAGGCAAGAAGAATCAAAAAATGCAATTTCGACCGTTCTTTTTGGCATCGTATAGCGCTTGATCAGATCGTCTTATGAGCTCTTCATGGTGTTCACCATGACGGTATGAGGCCAGACCGATACTGACTCTCGGTGTAATGGTGTGGTTGTTTATTTCAATAGCCGAGCTGCCCAGTGATGCCATGATTTGTTCGGCCGCACTGCGGGCACCCACAAGATCCGTGTTGGGTAATATCAGCACGAATTCATCTCCGCCGAAGCGAAAGGGAAGATCCGATACACGAAGTACCTGTCTGATGGCTTTCGATGCATGCTTCAATATCTGATCACCACCGATATGCCCGACCTGGTCGTTAACTACCTTGAAGTTGTCAATATCAATCATCATGACTGACAGGTCATAACCATGCCGTTCAGCTCGTTTGGTTTCCTTGGGCAGCAATTCGTCCAGTGATTTTCGGTTCATGACACCCGTCAGCCCATCATAGAAGGCCATTTTTTCCATTGCCCGGAAATCCAGGGCATTTTTCAGGTAGTGAGCAAGGCAGCCAATGCTTTGTTCATGAAGGTGCAGATCCTGTTCAGAGAAGCGTTTTTGGCTGGTGATGGTCAATTCACCCAGATAACGTTTTTGTAGTCGCAAAGTGTAGTGAGCCTGGTGAACCCGCAACGACCCCGACATAAGAGATATCTCATCATCAGGATAAGCATATTCAATGCTGCCCAGACGTTGTTGCTCGCTCAACCAACCGAAAAAGTGATTGATCAGTGAGCCCACATCAAGTGAGCCCTGAAGCCTCTGGTGAAGCCTCAATTGGTTTCTCTCTGAAATCAGTTGATGGGGTGGTTGGTCTTGCGGTGAGTGAGCGGCCGGGGACTTCACTGCGTGTTGCGAAGTACTTATGGGTATTACTTTGTCCATAAAACACGTGTGTCCATGTCTTTGTAAGCCGGGTGAGATGTGCCTGAAATTCTGACGGATGGGGCGTATCAAACAATCAAAAAAAGTATTATGAGGCATCGCATATTCTTTGACAAATAAACGGAAAATTGACGGTTTCAGGCCGGCAGCCGTCATTATACTTCCGCGCGATGATTTCTTTGATCGCTATGTTGCGCCCTCTATTGTCCCAATGCGATTGTTGATCCTTTTCGATGACTTGCAACCTTCGGGAAAATCATTGAATCTTCCTTTACCTGTGCATGGGGAGTATCAACGGACAGCATATTTCAGCTGTCTGGGTGATAGCCAACAATGACCGAACCGGACATCATGATTTCACAACCCACTCTGTTGTTGGTAGCACTTGGCTGTGTGTTGCTCCTGGTGTTGGTGGCGCTCTGGTCAGAGCGTTACCCCGGCTGGCACAACCGCCTGCATCCGTATATCTATAGCCTGACGCTGGCGGTTTACTGCACCTCCTGGACATTCTTTGGTGCAGTGGGCACAGCGGCTCACAATACCTGGGCCTATCTGCCCATTTATCTCGGACCCATGCTGGTATTTGTCCTCGGCATGCCCATCCTGCGCAAACTGGTCAAGGCTGGGGCCAGGCAAAAGACCACTTCTATGGCGGATTTTATCGGTGCCCGCTACGGCAAACGGCAGCTTCTGGCGGCACTGGTCACACTGGTGGCAGTGGCTGGCTCGATGCCTTACATCTCTCTGCAGCTGCATGCTGTATCCATTGCATGGGATACGCTGGCAGGGCCGATTGCGGCCGGAACAATGGGTGTCTATCAGCCAGATAACGCGTTTATTACGGCCTGTTTGCTGGCGGTCTTTGCCATGGTGTTCGGCACCCGGCACATTGAGGGACGTGAGCGCAATCGCGGCATGATGTCAGCGCTGGCACTCGAATCCATCATCAAACTGTTCGCGTTAATAGTCCTGGCCGTGTTTGCCTTGATGATGGCCGCCGCGGCTGATGGCGACTCCGTCGCCAGCGGCGAGCCATGGCTTCAGCCCTGGCTGGTCAATCCTGTGGATATGCAGTTTGTCACCATGACGCTGTTATCCATGCTGGCGATTATCTGCCTGCCGCGACAGTTTCATGTGACGGTCGTAGAATTTCAGAGTGAGCGGGATCTGCGCATGGCCCACTGGCTTTTCCCGCTCTATCTGCTGGCCATCGTTGCTGTGGTGTTGCCCATCACACTGGTGGCCCAGCAATTGCTCGGGGGTAGCGGCATCTCTCCCGATACCTATGTGCTGAAGCTGGCCATGGCCAGCCACTCTGACCTGTTGGTCATTTTGGTTTTTGCCGGTGGGTTTTCAGCGGCGACCGGGATGGTGATCGTGGCAACGGTGACGTTGTCCATCATGGTCTCCAACGAGATTATCCTGCCGCTGCTGTTGCGTTGGCGCAAACAGCACTTTCGTCAGGCAGGATTCCTGGGGCAATATCTGCGCTGGATTCGCCGCGGTTGTATCCTGACCATCTTGCTGGCGTCCTGGCTGATGTACCGTTTGATGGGGGCAGACAAGGAGCTGGCCTCAATTGGCCTGGTTTCGTTCGCCTGTTTTGCCCAATTGGCTCCGGCACTACTGGGCGCTATTTACTGGCGTCGCGGACATGCCCTGGGCGTGTATGCGGGATTGGCTGTCGGCTTTCTGTTCTGGTGGTACTGCCTGTTGGTGCCGATGATTCTGGGGCCGCAACACCCGGTGATGTCGGCCGGCCCATGGGGACTGTCCTGGTTGCGGCCCGAATCCCTGTTCGGTACCGGTTTTCTCGACCCGCTGAGTCATGGCGTGTGGTGGAGTCTGTGCAGCAATCTGCTGATCTATATCTCGGTGTCATTGTTCGTCAAACCGGCCGAGCGGGATACGTTCCAGGCGGATGTGTTCGTCGACGTGCCGCAACCACAACTGTACGGTGACGACGACTTTGAGTTATCCCCTGTTCGGGTGGTGCAATTGCGGCAATTGCTGCAGTCTTTCATCAGCCGTTCGCAGCATGAAGAACTGTGGCGCAGTTGTGAAGCACGTTTCCATCAACGCCTGCTGGACAATGACCGGGCACCGGTTTTTGCGGTCAGACGGGTTGAAAAAGCGCTGTCTGCTATCGTGGGGAGTGCGTCGGCACAGAGCATTATCGGTCTGCTGCAGCGTACGGAGCCTCTCCAGTTCAGCGATGTGGCGGCGATTGTCGGTGGCACGTCCGAACAGCTTCAGTTTAATCGGGATTTGCTGCAAACCACCGTAGAGACGATTACCCAGGGGGTGTGTGTGGTGGACGCGGATCTGAAGGTGGTGGCATGGAACCGGCGCTACGAACAGATATTCGATTATCCACCGCGGTTGCTCTATGTGGGCTGCCCGATCAGATCGATTTACGAATTTAACGCCAGGCGGGGACTTTACCGGGATACCGACACACTGGAACGGCAGGTGGAGCGCCGTCTTGATTTGTTGCGCAGTGGGAGTTCGCACCGTTTTGAGCGGACCCTGCCGAACGGTACGACCATCCAGGTGGTTGGCAATCCCATGCCTAACGGCGGATTTGCCGCTACGTATACCGATATCAGTGACTATAAAAATGTGGTGGTTGCGCTGGAGGAGGCCAAGGCCACCCTGGAGGAGCGCGTCAACCAGCGCACCGCGGATCTGTCTGCATTGAATCATGCGCTGGGAGAAGAAAACCGGTTGCGGGCGCTGGCGGAGGCAGAGGTTCGCGAGATGCACAGCAGTAAAAGCCGTTTCATGCAGGCCGCCAGCCATGACCTGTTGCAGCCGATCAGTGCCGCCAAACTTTTCGTTTCCTCAACCCAGCTGCAATTGATGAATACCGATAATCAGCCGCTTCTGGAACAGATGAACCATATCCAGAAATCCCTGGATACGGCCGAAAAACTGATAGCTACTCTGCGAGAAATAGCCGGTCTTGAGGGCGGCAAATTGCAGCCGGCAATAAAAGCTTTTTGTATCGGTGAACTGCTCACTGATTTGGCCGCCGAGTTTGGTGTGCTGGCGGTTGAGAAGGGCATTGCCCTGCATTTTGTGCCCTCCCGGGTCATGGTGGAAAGCGACCCCCACCTGCTGCGGCGGATTCTGCAAAACTTTATGAGCAATGCGGTTCATTACACCCGGCGCGGGCGTTTGTTACTCGGTTGCCGCCGGACTGCCCGGGGTTTGCGTGTAGAGGTCTGGGACACAGGGCCGGGTATTGCCCCGGGTGCCATGGATCGTATTTTTCGTGAGTTTGAACGTCTCAGCCCCGGTGCGACCAGTGTCGACAAAGGGCTGGGTCTGGGGCTGACGATCGCCAAAGGCATGGCGGATTTAATGGGGCATGAAATCGGTGTACGATCCAGACCCGGTGAGGGCTCCGTCTTCAGTATTTTGGTGCCCTACGGCAAAGCGGGCCGCTCAATACTGCCAAAAATGGCGGTATCCATGCAGCAACCGGCGCTGCATGGCGTCCGTGTCCTCTGCATCGATAACGAAGAGGAAATCCTCAGGGGTATGGAGAGCCTGCTGGGTCAGTGGGGTTGTCGTGTCCTGTCGGCGAGAGGCCCCGACGAGCTGCCACCACTCCTGGGTGAGTCTCCCCCGGCGATCTTGCTGGTGGACTATCACCTGGAAGAAAACCTTACCGGGATTGAACTGGTAAGACAGTTGCCGGCCTCCTGGCAGGCGGCCCCCTGTATTATTATCAGCGCTGACGATTCCGATGACATTAAACACCGGGCAGCAATGGCAGGTTACAGGCTGATATCAAAACCGGTATCCGCGGATCAGCTGGCGGCATTGATGACGTCACTACTGGGTCAATCCTGAACACAGAAGTTGCCTTGCCGGGTGGCCAGACCACTTTTCTCGAGCGGTGAGTGCCGCTAGACTGGTCGCCCGAAATATCAGCCAACAGGATCTATTATGCCGACCTTCGATATTGTCTCAGAAGTGGATCAGGTAGAAATTCGTCACGCCACTGAAAATACGCAACGTGAGCTGGCCACCCGCTTTGATTTTCGCGGGGTTGAATCCAGTGTGACGCTACAGGACGAGGTGGTTACACTGACTGCCGAATCAGATTTTCAGTGCCGGCAACTGTTGGACATGCTGAGCAAGAATCTGGTGAAACGCAATGTGGATCCCTATGTCATCGATGTGGATGAGGAGGCAGTTCACAGCGGCAAAACGTTCTCACTGCAGGTGCGGTTCAAACAGGGTATTGACCAGCCGATGGCGAAGAAAATCATCAAGTTGGTGAAAGAGGCCAAAGTAAAGGTACAGACGGCGATTCAGGGCGACAAACTGCGGGTTACCGGTAAGAAGCGCGACGATCTGCAGGAAACCATTGCCCTGGTTAAAGGAGCCGATCTTGGCCAGCCATTCCAGTTCGAGAATTTCAGAGACTGAATCCTGGCGCACTGTTCCAGTGCTGGGCGGATTTTCGATACCGAACCAAGGCTGACTAGTTTTCCTCTGAGTCCGTTGATTCCTCGAGGTTGAGCTTGCCAATGGCCAGTACCGCCTGGGTTCTCGACCGCACACCCAGTTTCCTGAAGATAGCCGTCATATGGGCCTTGATGGTTGCTTCCGTGACATCCAGTTCATAGGCAATCTGCTTGTTCAGCAGACCCTCGGCCAGCATGGTCAGCACAAGATATTGCTGGGGTGTCAGCGAGGCGATCCCCGCCATCAATTGTTGTTCACTCTGGCTCAGGGGCAGGCATCCCCTCGATCCCGCCTGTGCCGGCGGTAGCCAGATGTTGCCTTGCAGGACGGTCTGAATCGCTTCCAGAATGGTCGTGACGCCGGACGACTTTGGCAGAAACCCCCTGGCGCCAAATTCCACAGCACGCTGGATGATGTCTGTCTTTTCATTGGCAGACACCACCAGCACCGGCAGCTTGCCACAATGCCCCTGCACATAGGCCAGTGCACTGAACCCGTGGGCGCCGGGCATGTGCAGATCCAGTAAGACCAAATCCGTATCGGGATGATCGCCTAACTTGATTTGCAGGCTGGCCATATCCTGTGCTTCGACGACTTCCTGTTCTCCACCCATGGTTTGCAGCACCTGGGAAATGGCATTTCTGAAGAGAGGGTGGTCGTCGGCAACAATAAATTTCGACATTATTTTTGTGCTTCAGCAGGTATTTCTTTTTGATGGTAATGCGCGCGCTGTTCAGTGGCAAGGTTTTCATTTTTCGCTAAAAAACGTTTTATCCCACCAATTTCATTAGACATTGGTCTTAAATTTCCTGCCGAATCGACCTTGGTCGGATACCCAAAAAAATGTGTCGGCGTTACACCTGTCACCGTTACAGGTTTTTTGGGAGAAAGGGTGATGGTTAACAGAAAAAAAATGGCCACCGTTTCAGGTGTCATCTTGCCGATGCTGGTTTTTTCGGGACAGCTCTGGGCAAATGCCACCAATGAGGAGCTGGCGGCCAGGGTGGAGCAACTGGAGTCCCTGGTGACGCAACTACAGCAGTTGGTTACGGAGCAGGGTGAGCAGCAGCAGGAAATGGCCACGACGGTCAGCAAGAAAGTCGATGCGCCGTTGTCCGGCACCAAATTCAGTTACGGCGGTTATGTGAAGTTCGATGCCATGAGCAGCAGCTTCTCCGATGGGGAGCGCGCTACGGCTTCTATCGGTGACGATATTCTGGTGCCGTCGACCATCCCGGTGGATGGCAAAGGCGGTGCCAGCCGTTTCGACAGTTCGGCAAAGACCTCGAGGTTCTGGTTCAAAACCACCACGCCCACCGATATGGGTGATGTGCGAACCCATATCGAAATGGATTTGCTGACATTCGATGGTGACGAGCGGATCACCAATGCCAATCACTCCAGGATTCGGCACGCCTATCTGGCCTGGGATTACCGCGATAACGCATCACTGTTGTTTGGCCAGACCTGGAGTACGTTCATGAACGTGAATGTGCTGCCGGAAACGGTCGACTTCATTGGCCCCACCTCCGGGGTCATCTTCAACCGCCAGGCCCAGGCCCGCTGGAGCTACCGGTTTGAACGGGGTGGTGCCTTCCATGTGGCGCTGGAGAATCCCTCCAGTGGTGCGATCGATGGTGGTGGCGGTATCGAGAGCAGCAATTTCGATGACAACAGCCTGCCCGATCTGGCACTGCGTTATGACGGCATAGCGGGCAATCTCAGCTACAGCCTGGCTGCCATTGGTCGACAGATCAGTTATGACACCGGCACCCAGGACGAGGATGCCTATGGCCTCGGCCTGAGTCTGTCGGGCAAATACCAGTTCAGCAATGGGGATGATCTGAAGGTTCAACTCAACCACGGTCACCTCGGCCGCTATATTGCCCTGCAGGCATTCCGCGATGCCGCTGTTGAAGCCGACGGCGATCTGGATCTGCTGGACGTCACCGGTGGTTTTATTGCCTACCGACACTTCTGGTCACCCAGATGGCGCAGCACGCTCTCCTATGCCATGACAAGGGCAGACAATGCCAGTGATGTGGCCACTACCAATACCGAAGAGGTCAGTAACTACGGGCTTAACCTGTTCTATTCCCCCACCGACAAACTGTCGTTCGGGATGGAGTACATCAAGGCGAAGCGGGAGCTGGAAAATGGCAATGATGGCGACCTGAAACGCCTGCAGTTTACCGGCAAGTACGTGTTCGAGTAGCCCGATAACGGGAGGTTTGTTGTCGGCTTAGACCAAGGTTGCAGAGACACAGCGGCACGACGGGATTAACTTGGCAGTGTCCGCTATTAAAAAATAAACAACGGGAGTGGAGGAAAGTTTATGAGCTTCGAAACTAATGAACATGCTCAGGCATATTGGAAGGAGAACCTGCGGTTGCTGATAACGCTGCTGGTGATCTGGTTCACCGTTTCATTCGGGTTTGGCATTCTGTTGGTCGAGCAGCTGAATAACATCCAGTTATTCGGTTTCAAGCTCGGTTTCTGGTTTGCCCAACAGGGTTCCATCTATGTATTTGTGGTGCTGATCTTCGTCTACGTGCTGAAGATGCGAGCACTGGACCGCAAGTACAACGTTCAAGAAGACGCAGAGTAGGGGCATCGGTATGGGCATTCAAACCTGGACATTTTTACTGGTGGGTCTCAGTTTCGCGTTGTATATCGGTATTGCGATCTGGGCCAGAGCGGGTTCCACCAAGGAGTTTTACATTGCAGGGGGTGGGGTTCCCCCGGTGGCCAATGGTATGGCCACGGCAGCGGACTGGATGTCTGCGGCATCCTTTATCTCCATGGCGGGGTTGATCTCGTTTATCGGCTATGACGGCAGTGTCTATCTGATGGGGTGGACGGGGGGCTACGTACTGTTGGCACTTTGTCTGGCCCCTTACCTGAGAAAATTCGGCAAGTTTACTGTGCCGGATTTTATCGGTGACCGTTATTACTCCCAAACCGCACGAACGGTGGCCGTTATCTGCGCGATCTTTGTCTCGTTCACCTACGTGGCGGGACAAATGCGTGGCGTCGGTGTGGTCTTCTCGCGGTTTCTCGAAGTGGATATCGTTACCGGTGTCCTGCTGGGGATGTGCGTGGTCTTTTTTTACGCCGTGCTCGGTGGCATGAAAGGTATTACCTATACCCAGGTGGCCCAGTACTGTGTGCTGATTTTCGCCTACCTGGTCCCCGCCATTTTTATCTCCGTGATGATGACGGGAAACCCTGTGCCCCAGTTGGGTTTTGGCGGCACGCTTGCCGATGGGTCGGGCGTCTATCTGATGGACAAACTGAATGGCCTATCGACGGAGCTCGGTTTCAATGAGTACACCTCGGGGACCAAGAGCACGATTGATGTGTTCTTTATTACCTTTGCCCTGATGGTGGGTACCGCCGGTCTGCCGCATGTCATCGTACGTTTCTTCACGGTGCCGAAAGTCTCGGATGCCCGTCTTTCCGCGGGCTGGGCGCTGGTCTTCATCGCCATCCTGTACACTACCGCACCGGCTATTGCCTCTTTCGCACGCGTCAACATGATCGAGACTATTAATGGTCCGGAAGGTCAGGGTGTTCCCTATGAACAGGCTCCCGGGTGGATCACAAACTGGGAGCGAACCGGGCTGATAGGCTGGGAAGATAAAAACGACGATGGGCGGATGTTCTATGCGGGTGATGAGCGCAACGAAATGGCGATCGACCGCGACATTATCGTCATGGCGAATCCCGAAATTGCCAAACTGCCGGCCTGGGTGATCGCGCTGGTGGCTGCGGGTGGTGTGGCTGCGGCCCTGTCGACCTCTGCAGGCTTGCTGCTGGTAATTTCCACCTCCATCTCCCATGACCTGCTGAAACGAAACCTGATGCCCAATATCACTGATAAGCAGGAACTGCTCTATGCCCGGATTGCTGCCGCCTGCGGAATTGCCGTGGCCGCCTACCTGGGTATTAATCCGCCGGGCTTTGTGGCGGAGGTGGTGGCGTTTGCCTTCGGCCTTGCCGCATCCAGTTTCTTCCCGGCCATTATTCTGGGTATTTTCTACAAGAAGATGAACAAGGAAGGGGCCATTGCCGGCATGCTGACAGGTATTACTTTTACGGCGTCTTATATTGTTTATTTCAAGTTCATTAATCCGGCAGCGAATACACCGGACAACTGGTGGTTGGGGGTCTCCCCGGAAGGTATCGGTACGTTGGGCATGATCTTCAACTTTGTGGTGGCCTTTATCGTATTGAAGTTGACCAAAGAAGCGCCGGACCATATCAAGGAACTGGTGGAAAGCCTGCGTTATCCAAAGGGCGCAGGGCAGGCACAGGATCACTAGATGTTATTTTCCCCCTTTGGGCCGCTCCTAGAGCGGCCTTTTTTATCGCCCAATAAAAAACCCACCGGGCTGCCCCGGTGGGTGATTGCAGAACGGGTCAGGCCGTTATTTTTTGACGCGATCCAGCAGTGACTGAACCTCTCTGCCCGCGATTTCCTTGCTGCCCAGGCCAATCGCAATGGCTGCGCCGACGGCTACCGCACCAAGCATCAGGCCAAAAGCAATATTGATGATGTCCTGTGCGAGACCGACCTGACGAAGCGCCATGGCGATGGTCAGAAACATGATGGAAAGGCTGGCAAGGTTGCCTGCTGCAGCGGGCATTCCCGCTTCGATAATCAACAGCCGTACTTTTTTGGCAATGAAAATACCGATAGCCAGGATCAGGGCACCCAGCAACACCTGCACCAGGAAACTGATCATGATGGTCACAATCTGGCTGAGGGGTTCAAAGTTGAGTAGCTCAGTGGCGCCGAGAATCGCGAACAGGATAATACCCAGCAATACCAGGCTGCCTGCATACTGACTCGGAGTGCGTTCCAGCCCCATCTTGAAGCCGAGCTTCTCGATTAATTGATCGAACCCGGCCGCTGTCAGTAAATCTGTCACCAGACTGGCAATCAGCTTACCCACATAATAGGAGATGGCGAGTACCAGCACGGCCGCGAGGACGCCAGGCACGGCAGCAAAAATCATATCAATCATGTTTTGTGCCGGCGTGGAAATAGCTGCAATCTTCAGGGCCTCCAGCGATTGTACAATCACCAGCAGCAAAATGAAGGTGTAGATCAGGGTGCCAATCAGTGCCGAACATTTCTGATGAATACCGGACTTTTCACTCAGGCGATCAATACCAGAGGCGGCCAACAGGTTGGTGACAATCTGCCTTACCAGCTTGGCAACGAAATAACCAATGGCGAAGATCAATAGTGCCGAGAGGATATTCGGCAGGTAGCTGAACAGCTTGTCGAACATGCTTTGCAGGGGTGCGACCAGGCTTTCCATCTGCAGGGCGCTCAGCACCATCGGCAGGAAGAGTAGAAATACCAGCCAGTAGCCAGCGGTAGCCAGAGATTGGCTCACGGTTACCCTGTCTTCCTCATCGTGCTCGAGTTTGTTGAGACGCTCGTCGAGTTTGCCCAGCGTGGCGCCCTTCTCAATGGCTTTTTTCACCAGCGCTGCCAGTACCCAGGCGAGCAGTAGCAGGCCGAGCGCTGCAGCAAATTTTGGTAGAAAGGTGAAAATTTCGGTCAGCAACACATTTAATGGCTGCGTCACCGACTGAAGGTCGAGCTTTTCAAAGAAGGAGATAAAGCCAAAGATCATGATGATCCAGAAGGCCGTGGTGGAGATGACCTTTTCCACGGGAAAGTCATCACGCAGCCCGACCGTGCGGGTGAACCGGTTGTCCAGATCGGTTTTCAGCAGCAACCGATGTGACAAACTTTTTACAATACGTGCTGCGATATAAAAGAGGAACAGGTATAAAACGGCCACCAGGAAGAGCAAAACAGGGCCCTCGTACTGGTTCCAGAAGCTGGTTATTTCATTCATAGCGGGATCCCTCTGTTTTCTATTGAAAAACAAGCATAGGAGTCTTGGCCATGAATGTCCAAAAACGGGCCGTGCGAATTGGCAAGCTTTTTAATAGTCAGGTAACTGTATTTGAATGGAAAGTAGACTTGTTTGAATAGAAATTTGCTCGAATAGAAAGAGGTCGGGAGAACTGTAAAAATTAAAAAAATCGGGATTAAATAATTCGATTATTTCTAGTCGATGACTTTGCCACGCAAGGCCTTCGTTTTGCCTCGCTGGGTTTTGTTATCCACTCGCCGGGTCCTGGAGGCTTTGGTCGCCCGGGTAGGTATGCGTGTTTTCTTCACCGCCGTGGCGGATAGAATAACGCCTTTTAGGCGTTCCAGGGCATCCAGCCGGTTTTTTTCCTGGGTACGAAATTGCTGTGCCTTGAGCACAATCACGCCCTCTTTGTTAATCCGGCGGTCGTTCGTGGCCAGCAGTTGTTGTTTGTAGGCATCGGGCAGGGATGATGCGTTGATGTCGAAGCGCAGGTGTATCGCCGACGAGACCTTGTTGACGTTCTGCCCGCCGGCTCCCTGGGAGCGAATGGCAGTCAGTTCAATGTCTTCATCGGGAATGACAATATTTTTAGTGATCTCCAACAACGTCCAATACTCCGATGTTTGCTTCAGACTGAATTATAGGGTGGCAAGAACTGTCAGCAAGTGTGCAGGCGCACGGCCTGCGGTCATTACAGCAACGGAGGATACCTGTCTGCCCGAACAGGAAATTGTTCGCCCTATGTGGATCGCTATGACTGGAAATTCGGCGGCCCGTCGTCTATCGCCATCAACAACGATGAGCGTCGGGATCATTTTACCCTGTCATTGGGCGTGACCCTGATGTTCCAGCCTGTGGATATCATGCCCTGTCAGCTGAGCTTGACGGCTCTCAGGCGCAGGGCATTGCCAATTACGCTGACCGATGACAGGGACATCGCTGCCGCCGCAATGATCGGTGATAACAGTAACCCGGTGAACGGGTAGAGGATGCCTGCGGCAATCGGCACTCCGGCGGCGTTATAGGCAAAGGCAAAAAACAGGTTCTGGCGGATGTTGCGCATGGTGGCGCGGGACAGCCTGCAGGCATCGACAATACCCATCAGATCGCCTCTCAGCAGTGTTACCCCAGCGCTTTCGATGGCAACATCGGTACCGGTGCCCATGGCGATTCCCACATCCGCGCTGGCCAATGCGGGGGCGTCGTTCACGCCATCGCCGACCATGACCACAATGCGCTTCTGGTCTTGCAGGCGGCGAACAGCGAGGCTTTTATCCTCGGGTAAAACCTCGGCCTCGACCTCATCAATGTTTAACTGGCGGGCAATGGCCTCCGCTGATGTGCGGTTGTCACCGGTCAGCATGACCACGCGAAGGCCATCATGCTGTAAGGCACGAATGGCGGCTGCAGTGGTTTCCTTGATCGGATCTGCTATCGCAAACAAGCCCGCGTATTGACCATTTATGGCGATGAAAATGACGGTGGCGCCATCATGACGAAGTGCCTCGGCGCTGTCGGCGCAGGCTGACAGATCGACGGCTTCGCCTTCCATCAACAGACGATTGCCCAGGGCAATCTGGGTGTCTTCAACCCTGCCGGTGACCCCCTTGCCATTGAGGGCCTGAAAATCCTCGGGTTCGGACAGGGTCAATTCCAGCTCACCGGCTTTTGCCAGCATGGCCTCCGCCAGGGGGTGTTCGCTCGATCGCTCCAGGCTCGCACCGAGTCGCAGCAAGGTATTTTCATCAAAGCCTGAAGCAGCGTGGATGCCGGTGACCTGGGGCCTGCCTTCCGTCAGTGTGCCGGTTTTATCGATCACCACGGTATCCACTTTTTCCAGTCGTTCCAGTGCTTCGGCATTGCGAATCAGGACGCCCGCCTGTGCTCCGCGCCCGACGCCCACCATGATTGACATCGGCGTGGCCAGTCCCAATGCGCAGGGGCAGGCAATAATCAGTACGCTGACGGCTGCAATCAGGGCAAATGCCATCGGTGGGGTGGGGCCCCAGATCGACCAGACAATGAATGCGATGATGGCAATGAGTATCACGACCGGCACAAAAATCCCGGCGACCTTGTCCGCCAGACCCTGAATGGGCGCGCGCGTTCGCTGGGCGCTGGCTACCATCTGGACGATCTGCGACAGCATGGTGTCCCGGCCAACTTTATCGGCACGCATGATGAACGAACCCTGGCCATTGATACTGCCGCCGATAACCGTGTCGCCCGACTGTTTTTTGACGGCCAGTGGTTCGCCGGTCACCATCGATTCGTCGATATTGGAGCGGCCCTCAAGCACCTCACCATCCAGCGGTACTTTGTCGCCGGGGCGAACCCTGAGATGGTCGCCCACCTTGACCTGGTCGAGCGGGATAGTCGCCTCATCGCCCTGGCTATCCAGCCGCCGCGCCGTGGTCGGTGCCAGGTTCAACAGCGCCCGAATGGCTCCGGAGGTTTTTTCCCGGGCGCGCAATTCGAGTACCTGGCCCAGCAACACCAGCACGATAATCACAGCGGCGGCTTCAAAATAGACGGCGACTGAACCGTCCTGTTGGCGGAATGCCGGAGGAAAAAGATCCGGTGCCAGTGTGGCAAACAGGCTGTATAGCCAGGCGGCCCCGGTGCCGATGGCAATCAGGGTAAACATGTTCAGGTTGCGACGTAAAATGGAATTCCAGCCACGCTGGAAGAATGGCCATCCCGCCCACAGCACCACGGGGGTGGCGAGTAGCAATTGCACCCAGTTAGACACTTGCGGTGATATCAGACCGTCGGTGTGAAGGAAGTGGCTGGTCATTTCGAGGATAAAGACCGGCAGCGCCAATATCAGCCCAAGCCAGAAGCGCCGGGTCATATCGAGTAATTCCGCCGAGGGTTCGCTGTCGGCGGTGATTTCTTCCGGCTCCAGCGCCATCCCGCAGATCGGGCAATCGCCTGGCCCCTGCTGTTGAATCTCGGGGTGCATGGGACAGGTAAAGAGTGCCCCCGGCAGGGTCTTTTGTTCTGCGGGCCGGCCGTCCAGATAGTGTGCGGGGTCGTTCTCAAACTTTTCCCGGCAGCGTGCGCCACAGAAATACCAGGTTTTGCCCGCATGCTGGGAAAAATGCCTGGTTTCCTGTGGGTTGACGGTCATGCCACAGACGGGATCCTTTGCTTCAGTGGTTTCGGTTATATCAGAGATCGCTCATTCTCCCTGTCTGGGTAGCCAGTCGCATCACTTCGTGTTCCTCCATTTCGAGTAAGGACTCCAGCAGGCCTCTGGCTTCGGGAATTTCCGCTTTACTGGATAGCGTCCGGTAAAGCTCAATCATCTGCTCGTGCAGGCTGAAAACCTCCTGACAGATGTCATCAAAACCCAGCTTGCCAAAAGGGATTTCGCAGGGCTGGGAGATCTTGATTGGCTGGTGTGACAGATAGTCGTAAACATAGGTCTGCATCGCTTTCTGGTCTGCCTGCAGTTCAAACTGGGCGACCATTCTTTCCATCTCTGCCTCGTGATTCGACAGATAGGCAAGCAATAATTTGGCACGTTCTTCCTGATTCTCGCCGATACTCTTATCGAGACAATGTGCCAGATGCGCATGCAGCTGGCGGGTCCAGTCGATCAGTTCGGCAAAGGTTTTGATGTCCATCCTTACTCCCGTTATTTTATTGTTCAGTCTTGATGATTGATTTCAGTGTTCAATAAATACTTTTATACAGCGCTAAATGATTCACCGCCAACACAACTTTTACTCTACGCTGCCGGACCGGTATTTTGTGGTGATGTCTTGCCAAGTGAAACAGGTTGTCACGACGTTGTCTCTGCTCCTGTCCATCGCCAGTTGAGCACCTCTGGCATATCCTGCCCGTATTCATTGATATAGGCCTTGTGCGAGATCAATTTCTCATGGAGCTGCCGCTTCAACTCGGCGCCCTGTTGACCAGTCTGGGGCAGGTAGTCGATGGCGGCCATGGCCAGATGAAAGCGATCCAACCTGTTTCGAACCGTCATATCAAAGGGTGTGGTGGTGGAACCCTCTTCCTGGAACCCGTGTACATGCAGGTTCTGGTGATTATGGCGCCGATAGGTGAGCCGGTGAATCAGCAGCGGATAGCCGTGGTAGGCAAAAATAACCGGTTTGTCTGCCGTAAACAGGGCATCGAAGTTGGTATCGCACAAGCCGTGAGGATGTTTGCTGTCGGGCAGCAGGCGCATCAGATCCACCACATTGACGACCCGGATTTTCACCGCCGGCAATGCTTCGCGCAGGATGGATACGGCTGCCATGGTCTCCAGGGTAGGCACATCACCGCAGCAGGCCATCACCACATCCGGTTCTTCTTCCCCCTCATTGCCGGCCCAGGACCAGATGCCGATACCGGCGGAGCAGTGTTTGACCGCCTGATCCATGGTCAGCCACTGGGGTGCAGACTGCTTGCCGGCTACGATGACATTCACGTAGTTGCGGCTGCGCAGGCAGTGATCGGTAACCGACAGCAGGGTATTGGCATCCGGCGGCAGATAAACGCGGATGATTTTGGCCTGTTTGTTGGCAACCACGTCAATGAACCCCGGATCCTGATGGCTGAAGCCATTGTGGTCCTGACGCCAGACATGGGATGACAGCAGGTAATTCAGGGACGCTATCGGTGGTCGCCAGGCAATATCGCCGGCCACATCCAGCCATTTGGCATGCTGGTTGAACATGGAATCGACAATGTGAATGAAGGCCTCATAGCAGGAAAAAAAGCCGTGGCGGCCCGTCAGCAGGTAGCCTTCCAGCCAACCTTCACACTGGTGCTCACTGAGCATTTCCATCACCCGGCCATCGGCTGCCACATGCTCGTCACCGGGCAGGATTTCGGCGGTGGAGCATCGGTTGGTCACCTCGAATACCGCATTCCAGCGGTTTGAATTGGTTTCATCCGGGCTGAATACCCGGAAGTTTTCCGGGTTGTGGGTGATGACATCGCGAATAAACTGTCCCTGCACCCGGGTGGATTCACAGTGCACTCCACCGGGTGTCTCCACAGCGACGGCATAGTCTCTGAAATCCGGCAGGCTCAGGTCCTTCAATAGCAGTCCGCCGTTGCTGTGTGGGTTGGCACCCATACGGCGTTCACCCTTGGGTGCCAGCGCTGCCAGTTCATCAATGAGCTTGCCCTGTTGGTCGAACAGTTCCTCGGGGCGGTAACTCCGCAACCAGGATTCCAGTATTTCCAGGTGCCCGGGGTGACGCATATCCCCCATCGGCACCTGGTGGGCGCGGAAGGTGCCCTCGGCAGGTTTGTCATCGACAGTTTTCGGACCCGTCCAGCCCTTTGGGGAACGGAGGATAATCATCGGCCAGCGGGGGCGCACTTTAAAGCCGTTGCTGCGGGCTTCAGCCTGAAGCTGGCTGATCTCGGCGATGGCACTGTCGAGTGTTGCCGCCATCTGTTGATGCATCGTCTCTGGCGAGTCACCTTCCACAAAGTAGGGTTTGTAACCGTAGCCGGTAAACAATGCTTCCAGCTCATCGTGGGGAATTCTGGCCAGTACGGTGGGCCCGGCAATCTTATAACCGTTCAGGTGCAGGATGGGCAGAACCGCGCCGTCGTGCACGGGATTGAGAAATTTGTTGGAGTGCCAGCTGGTGGCCAGGGGGCCGGTTTCTGCTTCGCCATCGCCCACTACACAGGCCACGATCAGATCCGGGTTGTCGAACGCAGCGCCGAATGCGTGGGAGAGCGCATAACCCAGCTCGCCGCCCTCATGGATTGAGCCGGGGGTTTCCGGCGCCACATGACTGGGAATCCCGCCGGGGAATGAGAACTGCTTGAACAGCCGTTTCATCCCGATTTCATCCGGGGAAACCTCCGGGTAAGTCTCACTGTAAGTGCCCTCCAGCCAGGTATTGGCCACAATGCCCGGTCCGCCGTGACCGGGGCCTGTGATGTAGAGGATATTGAGATCCAGCGCTTTGATAACCCGGTTGAGATGTACGTAAATAAAATTCAGTCCGGGTGTGGTGCCCCAGTGACCGAGTAGCCGGGGCTTGATATGTGCCTGTGCCAGCGGTTCTCTGAGTAGCGGATTATCCAGCAGGTAGATCTGTCCCACTGACAGATAATTGGCGGCACGCCAGTAGGCATCAATTTTTTGCAGCTGTTCCGCTGTCAGTGGCTGGTGATTCTGCACCATGCCACTGCCCGCTGAATGTCGGTGTTGCATAGAATGTTCCCTTGCCCGGTAACAGAATGTTCATCATAGTCAAAAAAGCCGGTCGTCAGCTACTGTTGACTGTGGGGTATGAGCAGTCCGGACAAGTGTCCAGCCTGACCGGTTGCAATGATGGATAGCCCGGTTGCAAATAACATCGTTGTGGATCGTCAGGGGATGAGTTGCAGGAGGCGGTGGACAGATCTGGCGATAATCAGTGCTTCATCGGTGGCAATCACGCGCACCGTGACCGCGCTGGTTCCGGTTGAGATCACCGCAGCATTGTCGGTATTGGCCTGGGGGTCCAGAGTAATGCCGAGATAGCCGAGCCCCTCGCAGATGCGCGCGCGGATAGCCGGAGCGTTCTCGCCAATACCACCGCTGAAGACCAGTGTGTCGAGCCCCTCCAGGGCAGCGGTATAGCCGCCGAGCCACTTTTTGGTCTGGTAACAGAACAGGGCCAACGCCTCCCGGGCCCGTTTGTCGGTGTCTTCCATGGCCAGCAGTTCCCGCACATCAGCGCTGGTTTCGGAAATTCCCAGCAGGCCGGATTCACGACTGGCCAGCTGTTGAAATTCTGTCGCAGTGATATTCTCCCGTTGCTCAAGATAGCTGGCCACCCCGGGTTCCAGATCCCCCGAACGGCTGCTCATGGGCAATCCTGAGGTCGGTGTGAACCCCATGCTGGTATCAATGCTTTTGCCATTGCGGACAGCGGCGAGACTGGCACCATTGCCGAGGTGGGCAAGAATTACCCGGCCTGCTGTGGCCGCTTTGTCGCCGAGGCTGACCAGTTCTTCCATCAGGTACGTATAGGAAAGGCCGTGAAAGCCATAGCGCCGCACGCCCAACGCCTCGAAGCGGCGGGGAATGGGCAGCAGTTGTGCCACCCGTGGCATGCCGGTGTGGAACGCTGTATCGAAGCAGGCTACCTGTGGCAGGGAGGGAAAACGTTCCTGCAAAGCGTCGATCAACGCCAGCTCGCGGGGCAGATGCTCCGGCGCGAAGGGACTGATGCCTGCCAGTTCGGCCAGCAGTGCCGGGGTAATTCGCTCCGGCTCGGTATGAGACAGGCCGTGGACCAGTCGATGGCCGATCGCCTGAACCGATGAAATGACCCCCGAGGCCTCCAGCCAGTCCACAAAAGACGCGGCCATCGCCGTGGGGTCGGCAGGTATGTCGATGGTCCTGTCGATGGTTTCGCCGGAAATATCCACCATGATCAATCGGGTTCCGGGGATACCGATTCGCTCAATCCGGCCATGCAGTACCTGTTGCAATGGCTCTTCAACCCGGTAATGGGCAAAGCGGATACTGGACGAGCCCGCATTAATAATCAGCATGGTCGGTTTGATTGCGTCCACAAAAGCCATCTCCCGGTGTTGATTCTGAGGGTTGTGTCGTCGACCCGATTAACCGGCCTGGCAAAGGATGTGTCAAGCCGTGCCAGTCGGGTTAATTACGCCACCCAACAACAAAAACATATCTCTGCTGTTTCAGGAAGTCGCGAATTTTCCGTAACAAGACTTTTTGGGTTGATGGTGGTGCGGGTACTGCGAGCGCCGCTGCCCCTTTCTCATTCTGCTTTCTCCTTCCACTTTCGCCTAATTGTTGCAGATACCCACTGGGGGCTATCTTTCAAATAGAATAGGGGCTTTCAGCTAGCGTAACGGCTTTCGGCTAGAGTAACGGGTAATTGTGTTGAGACAGGTTTTATGACCGTCAGTGTAGAAGTGGCCGCAATCAGAGAATTTCTTGCCGGGTGCCCACCCTTTGATGAGCTTCCCGCGGAGACGCTCGGGCGCGCCGCCAGTAAAGTACAGATTGCCTATTACCGTGCCGGCGATCCCAGCGCGGTCCTCGACTATTCCAGCCCGCGTCTGTATGTGGTTCGCACGGGTGCGTTTGAGGTGCGTGACAGCGAGGGGCAGTTGCTCGATCGGGTGGAGCCCGGTGGTTACTTTGGTTATCCGTCGTTGCTGACTGGCGACGCCATTACCAACCAGTTGACAGTGATTGAGGACGGACTGGTTTACCAACTCGACGGGGACCTGTTCCAGGCGTTGCGCTCTGCCAGTCGACCCTTCGATCGTTTCTTCAATCGTGCACATGCCAACCGTTTGCGCCATGCCGTGCGGTTTCGCGAACAGAGTTACCAGCTTACCCGTCGGGTTGGCGACATTTTCTCCCGCGAGCCGGTGGTCGCATCTGCCGATCAGACCGTTGCCGAGGTGGCGAGATTGATGACGGCTGAACGGGTATCCTCTGTGATGGTAATAGATGACAGAGGCCGGTTGTATGGTCTGGTCACCGATCGCGATTTGCGTATTCGTGTGGTTGCCGAAGGTCGCAGTGCGGACACCCCCCTGGCAGAAATCATGACCACGGATCTGGTCAGTGTCTCGGCGGAGAGCCTGGTCTTTGAAGCCACACTATTGATGACAGAGCACAACATTCACCACTTGCCAGTACTTCGCGACGGCAGTCCCGCCGGGATGGTGACCACCACCGATTTAATCAAGGCGCAGAAAGCGGATCCCGTTCTTTTGATTGGTGAAATCGGCCATCAGGAGACGGTGGAGGGTTTACAGCAGGTGTCGCGGGATATTCCGGAATTGTTGGGCAGTCTGATCCGGGCCGGTGCCAGCGCCGACCAGGTCGGACGTCTGCTGACCACTGTGACCGATGCATTGACCCGGCAATTGCTCCAGCAGGCAATGGACAAGCTGGGCCCTGCGCCGACTGCCTTTGCCTGGTTGGCCTTCGGCTCCCAGGGCCGGCAGGACCAGGCCGCGATTTCCGATCAGGACAATGGCCTGTTACTCAGTGACGGAGCGACCGGCGAGGACGACAGCTACTTTAAAGCGTTGGCAACTTATGTGAACGACGGTCTGGACCGCTGCGGTTACAAGTACTGCCCCGGGGAGGTGATGGCCATTACCGATCGCTGGCGGCAACCCCTGGTGGGCTGGAAAAAACAGTTTCTGGGCTGGATTAATCAGCCGTCCACGAAAGCACTGATGCACGCCAGTATTTTCTTTGACATGCGTTGTGTTTTTGGCGATAAGGCCCTGTTTGCAGACCTGCAACAGACAGTGTGCAATGCCGCCAGGGGCAACGAAATTTTTCTGGCCAATCTCACCGCCAACGCCCTGAAACTGACCCCCCCGATGGGTTTCTTCAAACATTTTGTACTGGAACACAGCGGCGAGCACAAACACGCGTTTGACATGAAGTTGCGAGGCATCATGCCGATCAATGATATCGCCCGAATTCATGCGCTTGCCGCAGGCTCCACCGAAATACATACACTGGCCCGTTTGCGTGAGGCGGCCACCAACCGGCAGATCACCCTGAAAGATGCCCGCAACCTGATCGATGCCCACGAGTTTATTTCCCGACTGCGGCTGGAACACCAGGGGGCGATGTTGAAGGCGGGCAGCAAGCCGGACAATTACCTCGATCCGAAAACGCTGTCGTCCCTGTCCCGTCACCAGCTGAGGGATGCGTTCGCGGTAGTGACCAGCGCCCAGGCCGCGCTGCGAGCCAAGTTTACCCGCGGATTGATGTAATGCTGGCCGGTTGGACTTACCAACTGAAACAAAAGCGCTATCTGGCCCGGTGTCAGCATGCCCGGATGCGGGAATACCTGCGGGCCGCAGCCCCGTCCAGAAAAGCGGATTTCCGGAAGAGCTGCTATCTGGCGGTGGATCTTGAAATGACCGGGATGGAGGTCGACTCAGATCATATCCTGAGCATCGGTTTCGTACCGATAGATAACATGAGAGTCACGCTGGCCGGTGCCCGGCACATTCTGGTAAGCAGTTCCCTCGGGGTTGGCCAGAGTGCCGTGATCCACGGTATTCACGACAGGGATATGGTCGGTGCCAGCTCCCTGTCCGAGGCCATGGATTGTCTGCTGGAAGCGTTGCAGGGCAGGGTGCTGTTACTCCACTACGCGGCCCTCGATTTGGCTTTTTTACAGGAGGCCAGCCAGCGTCTTTACGGCGTGCCGTTGCTGGCGATGGTGGCGGATACCCTGGTGCTCGAAAATCAGCGACTGCAACGCAACAGTGCGGGGCAGCATGGGCAGGGCCTGCGGTTGTCGGATTGTCGCCGCCGCTACAACCTGCCCGATTATCATGCCCACAATGCGCTGGTGGATGCTGTCGCAACGGCAGAGTTGTTTCTCGCGCAAGTCGCTCACCGGTTTGGGTGTGAGCACGCACCGCTGACCCGGGTAGTCTCCAGTTAGGGTATATCCAACCGGTCGGACGGAACCTGCGCAGGAAAAACCCCTGTCATGTGTTATGCAAAGGTCGAATAGATGCTAGGCTTCATCTCCTTTAATCTGGACCCTATAGAACTGATAACGAGAGGGAGGATTTCATGTCCGCAACCAATGTTCGTCCCGTCCCCGACGATTTCGCCACCCAGGCGCATATCGACGCTGAAACTTACGAGCGTATGTATCGCCACTCCATTGAGCACCCGGATGAATTCTGGGCCAAGGAAGCCGAGCTGTTTCTCGATTGGGAAACGCGCTGGAACGAGGTCTGTGATTACGATTTCAACACCGGTGAAGCCAGCTGGTTTTCCGGTGGCAAACTGAATGTGACGGTCAACTGTATCGACCGTCACCTGGCGGAACGCGGTGACAGGGTTGCATTGATCTGGGAAGGCGATCACCCGCTGGAAAGTACCGATATCACCTATAACGATCTCAGTGAACAGGTCAATAAACTGGCCAATGTGCTGAAGTCCCGGGGTGTAAAAAAGGGTGATCGGGTCTGCATTTACATGCCGATGATTCCCGAAGCGGCCTATGCCATGCTGGCGTGCGCGCGTATCGGGGCGGTTCACTCCGTGGTGTTCGGTGGATTTTCTCCCGATGCCCTCAAAGACCGGATTCTCGACTCGGATTGTCAGGTGCTGATCACGGCGGACGAAGGTCTGCGCGGTGGCAAGAAAATTCCATTGAAAGCCAATGCCGACCAGGCTTTGCGGGGTTGTCCCAATGTGCACACTTGCCTGGTGGTGGAGCGCACCCGCACTTTGGTTGAGTGGAACGACAAGCGCGATGTCTGGTACCACGATGAGATGGCGGCGGCGAATGATTACTGTGCCCCGGAGCTGATGGATGCGGAGGATCCCCTGTTTATCCTCTACACCTCCGGTTCCACTGGTATGCCCAAGGGCGTGATGCACACCACCGCCGGTTATTTGTTGCAGTGTGCCATGACTCACAAGTATGTCTTCGACCACAAGGACGAAGACATCTACTGGTGTACCGCCGATGTGGGCTGGATAACCGGTCACAGCTATATTGTCTACGGCCCGCTCTGTAATGGCGGAACGTCACTGTTATTTGAAGGCGTCCCCACTTATCCCGATGCCTCCCGTTTCTGGCAGGTGGTCGAAAAGCACAAGGTCACTATCTTTTACACCGCACCCACGGCCATTCGCGCGCTGATGGGGGCCGGTGATGATTATGTCAAAAAAGCCGATCTCAGCTCCCTGCGATTGCTGGGTACGGTGGGCGAACCGATTAACCCTGAAGCCTGGGAGTGGTATTACCGGGTCGTGGGCGATGGTCGTTGCCCGATTGTCGATACCTGGTGGCAGACAGAAACCGGCGCCCATATGCTGACGCCCCTACCCGGTGCCACGCTGATGAAGCCCGGTTGTGCGACCGTGCCATTCTTTGGCGTACAGCCTGTGCTGCTGGATGCCGAGGGGCATGAAATCGAAGGTCCCGGTGAAGGTGTTCTGGCTATCAAAGCATCCTGGCCCGCCCAGATTCGTGGTGTATACGGTGATATGGAACGTTTTCGGGAAACCTATTTTGCCCCCTACAAAGGTTACTATTTTACCGGTGATGGCGGTCGTCGGGATGCCGATGGCCACTATTGGATTACCGGCCGGGTGGACGATGTGCTGAATGTTTCCGGGCACCGCATGGGGACAGCGGAGGTGGAAAGTGCCCTGGTCTTGCACGCCAATGTGGCCGAAGCTGCGGTGGTCGGTTATCCGCACGATATCAAGGGACAGGGTATTTATGCCTATGTCACGCTGATGAACGGTGCAGAGCCATCGGATGACTTGCGCAAGGAGCTGGTGGCACTTTGTGTGAAGGAAATTGGCGCGATTGCCAAACCGGATGTCATTCATTGGGCCCCGGGTCTGCCCAAGACCCGATCGGGAAAAATCATGCGCCGTATTTTGCGCAAGATTGCCGCCAATGAACTGGAGAACCTGGGCGATACTTCAACCCTGGCAGATCCCGCTGTGGTGGACCAGTTGATCGAAAATCGGGCCAATACCTGAGGCTTCGGTCAAACAGCCCGCCGAGCGGGCTGTTTGACAATCCGGTATGGTATGGGGCTTGTCGATAATAGGTCCTGCTGATATCAGTCTGAAGCAATTGCCACCAGCAGATGATTACCGTGATACATTTCCCTTGTCATTATTCCGTCAGCAACAGGGTAGAGAAATGAAAATCCGTCTGGTCGATTATCAGGATGGGCTCAGTGCCCGTTACGGCACCTCGTCCTCACCATTTGGCCCGCTTTGGCTGGTTTGGACAGAATCCGGTATTGAGCAGTTGGTGTTTCAGGACTGCGGTGAAACCGATCCCTTTCGGGTTTTTCCCCGGCTGGATAAATCCCGGTGTTTCAATCGTGATGATGCGGGTGCGGCGACTATCGTGCAAACGCTGTTTTGCAGGCCTGTCGGGGACGCCCCGCAGGAGAACAGCTTGACACTGAGTGCGCAGGGTACGGTATTTCAGCGCCGGGTCTGGCAGGCATTATTGTCGATCCCCTTCGCCAGTGTGACCACCTATCAGCAGATCGCCAGCGCTATTGAACAGCCCAAAGCAGTGCGCGCCGTGGCCAGTGCCATTGGTGCCAACCCGGTGGCCTGGCTGGTTCCCTGCCATCGGGTGATCCGCAGCAATGGCGAGCTGGGTGGCTATCGCTGGGGGCTGTCCAGAAAGCAGCAGATGCTGGATTGGGAACAGGCTGTTCCGGCATGACATAAAAAACCCGGCGGTAAATGCCGGGTTTTTTCGTCTGCGAGCGCCTGCTCGTATTTTCAGTCTTGCTCTTGCAGATAGCGATCCCGCGAAGCGGTAATTTCCTTGCGGGCGGCTTCTGCATTATCCCAACCTTCAACTTTCACCCACTTGCCGGCTTCGAGTGTCTTGTAATTTTCAAAGTAGTGCTTGATCTGCTTGATCAGCAGCTCCGGCAGGTCGGCAATTTCCTGCACGTGGTCATACAGCTTGGTGAGCTTGGTATGGGGTACCGCCAGTAATTTGGCATCCACACCGGACTCATCGGTCATGTTCAACACGCCGATGACCCGGCTGCGGATTACTGAGCCGGGCATGACCGGGTAGGGTGTTACCACCAGTACATCCAGGGGATCGCCATCTTCCGACAGGGTCTGCGGGATATAGCCGTAATTGGCGGGGTAGAACATGGGTGTTGCGACAAAGCGGTCAACAAATATTGCATCACTGTCCTTGTCGATTTCGTATTTGATCGGGTCGTGGTTGGCGGGGATTTCAATGACCACGTTGATATCGTGCGGCAGGTCGTTGCCAGCGGGAATCTTGTTGTAGCTCATATCTCGTCTTCTTCTCTCTTGCGGTTAGGGAAGCGGAAATGCACAGGTCCACCCGGCGGGTTTCCAGAATGGCGGGATTATACTGGCCAGCATGGGCTATTGCCAGTGACACCTTGGTCTATACCGCCGGCTATAAGGCCGTTTGCCGGTGCTGTACGAGGATATCCAGTTCAGGTTACGACGACGATTGTCGGGCGACGACGGGCTCGATGACCAGCTCAACACGGCGGTTTTCAGCGCGGCCCTTGGCAATATTATTATCGGCGATTGGACGGTTCTGACCGAAGCATTGAATCACCAACCTGGTGGGGGTGATACCGCGTTGGGAAAGATACTCCCCAATGGCGAGGGCGCGTTGTTCGGAGAGTCCTTGATTATAGTCAGTCTCTCCCTGGTTGTCGGTGTGACCGGCCACGGTGACGATCGTGCGGTCATACTCCGCCAGAACTCCAGCAATGGCTGTCAGGGCCGATTGAGCATCCTTGTTTACACTCGTGCTGTTGACATCAAAGGTGTTTGTACCGGGGATGATCATGGTGATTTTGCTATTCTGCAGACTGAGATCGATGTCATCACGGCTTAGCTTCTGCTGGAGGTTGGCATACTGGACATCCATGTAATAACCGACCTGTTCCGGGGGCAGCGGGTTGATTTTGCCACTGTCGCTCAACTTTGCCAGACGTTTTGCCGGACTGCTTTTTGTGCTCTCGGCCGAAAGGCTGGTAATTCTGGCCGGCTCTGACTGTTCAGTCAGGGGATCCCACAGGCTACAGCCACCGCTTGCCGATGCAATGATCGCGATGAATAGCCAGTTCAACGGTGTCTTTGGGCAAGCAGCGGGTACAGGTATTTTTTTCAAGCAGTCAATTCTCCGGTGGTTGATGCAGAAGCAGCCCGGGCAGGGTTGAGACGGGTTGGCCACTCCCCAGGGCGGGATAGTTTAGCCGTGCTGAGCTGATCGGTCAGCTGTATTTTTGATGAAAGTCGATAAACTGATGAGCGGTTAAGGGGCGACTGAACAGGTAACCCTGCCCCAGCCTGACGCCCTGGCTCAACAGCCAGTCCACCTGATGATCACACTCGACGCCCTCAGCAATAATATCCAGCTTCAATGATTTTGCCATCTCGATCACATGGACAATGACGCTGCTGGTAACAGCCTGGTTTTCAATGGCGTCGACAAAGGACTTGTCGATTTTCAGGGCATCCAGCTCAAAACTTTCCAGATAGGAAAGGCTGGAGTAACCGGTGCCGAAATCATCGATTGCCACCAGATGGCCCTGTTGGCGAAGGGTGCGAATCTGCTGCCGCGCCGTGTCGCTGTCCACCAATGCCCGTTCGGTGATTTCCAGTTTGATGGCCGAAGTGGCTAACCCGGCGGTTTTCAGCTCGGTTTCAAGGTGGACAAACAGCCGGTCTGTCTGGAAGTCCTGCGCTGAAAGATTGAGGTTGATACTGAGATCCGGGCATTGTTTTAGAAGGTCGCCCAGCTCGCGCAGGATGCCTTGTAGCATGGCCCGTGCCAGATCGGTGGCCAACCCGGCCTCCTCGGCGATGGGAATGAAAATATCCGGGCCGACAACTTCACCATTGTCACGGGTCCAGCGTGCCAGCGATTCCGCGCCGAGGCAGCGACCATCGGACATATCCACGATGGGCTGATAGTTGACCCTCAGTTTATTTCTGGTGATCGCATCACGCAATTCGGCGGCCAGGCTGAGGTGCTGGCGGGAGTAGCGCACCACGGCGAAGACCCAAAGGGGGATCAGTAGCAGGGCCAGTATCGCGGCGGTGATCAGGGTGGGTAGATAGCGTTTCCAGAACTCACTCATTGGCTGAATGGCGACAATATCGATGGGAAGCAGGGTGCCCAGGGAAAACCGGGAAATCATCTGTTCTGTCGACTGATTGACCGTCATCCCCTGTTTGAGGCTTTCCAGTGGTGGAAAAATGGCATTGGATGGCGTTGTGATCATGGGCAGTTTTTCTACCCACAGGCCGGCCATCTGGCCTTCCAAAAGGTCTACGTTCAGCAACAGCCGTGGGTCAATCACCACATCATGGTGACCAAATCGCATCAGAAACAGCTGTACGCCGCCCACTTCTGTGGCCTCGCTGGGCCACCAGGCAATTTCGCCCGAGTCGTAAATACGGCTGGCTTTGGGTGGCGTGAAAGAAACGCCCTGAATAAACCCGGCACCGCAGAGCCGCTCGGCGGCACGCCAGTAGCCAATTGCCCGGATGTAGGGGCGCGCTACGGCGACGTCCTGCATCATAGCCAGATGGGCGGCGTTACAGGGATCAGTAGCTTGCTCATTGAGGGTTTCAAGTAGATTGCGGGCGTCAATAATGGCGTGTTCCGTTTCCTCACCGAGCCGTTGTGACAATTGCTGCAGGCGCTGTTCTTCCGTCATAACGGATTCCCGCCAGATATACCAGCCGAGCAGCACTGACAGGGCCAATGCCCCAAGGACTGTGACGGCCAGGATGCCGAAAAAGATTTTGTCACGACGTGCCAGCATGGAGAAAGTAGACTTGAGCGGTTGGCTACTTTACCAGAGAGTCACCCAAAACGGGTACAGGATTACCGGATAATGCATGCCGGGCAGCGGCGTGATTAAGGAACACGCCTTGATGGCAGGGCCTGCCGGTTGATCGAGTGGGTTGATCGACATCAAGACGTCATGGTCGAACCGCTGCTAGGATCAGCCTTTTCCTCAACAGGTTTTTCATTGCAGTGATTTCCGAGAATGGAGTTGTCTGGGATCAGCGTCTGATCGAGCGCTACGATCTTTCCGGGCCGCGTTATACGTCTTATCCCACAGCCCCGCAATTCCATGGGGGCTTTGGCGAGGCAGCGCTGTGTCAGGCGATTGAGCGCAGCAATGCGGCGGGTCGCCCTCTATCCCTGTATTTTCATATCCCATTCTGCAGTACGGTCTGTTACTACTGTGCCTGTAACAAGATCATCACGGCCAATCGCAAGCGCGCCTTGCCCTATCTGGAACGGCTGATCACCGAGGTGGCCTGCCAGGGTGCGTTGTTTGACCGTTCCCGGCCAGTCCATCAGCTGCACTGGGGCGGCGGCACGCCCACTTACATCAGCGATGATGAAAAACGCCTGTTGATGGCCGCCACCCGCAAACATTTCAATCTGCTGGACGATGACAGTGGCGAGTATTCGATCGAAATTCATCCGGGGGATATGGCCGTCAGCACGATCAGCTGTCTGCGGCAGCTGGGCTTTAACCGCCTCAGCATGGGGATTCAGGATTTCGATCCCACAGTGCAGCAGGCAGTCAACCGTTTCAACTCGGTGGAGGAGGTGCGTGCACTGGTGGACGCGGGCCGCGCCGAGGGTTTCCACTCCATTAGCATGGATCTGATCTACGGCCTGCCCCATCAGAGCTGGGACACGTTTAAGCGCACTCTGGACAGTATCATCGAACTCGGTCCAGACCGCCTTTCGGTGTTCAATTACGCCCATTTACCCCATCTGTTCAAGGTGCAGAAACAGATCGACGAAAGCGCGCTGCCCAGTGCGGCTGAAAAGCTGTTGATGATGGAAAGTATCACCCGGATGCTGCTGAAAGCCGGTTATGTCTATATCGGTATGGATCACTTTGCCCGCCCGGACGACGAGCTGGCGGTGGCCCAGCGCAATGGTGTGTTGCAGCGCAACTTCCAGGGTTACTCGACTCACGGCGGCTGTGATCTGGTGGCCTTTGGCGTGTCTGCCATCAGCGCCATTGACAATGTGTTCGCCCAGAATCACAAGCAGATCGAAGATTACCAGGCTGCCATCGACAGCGGCCATCTGCCGGTGGCGCGGGGTTTTGAGCTGAGCCCCGACGACCTGTTGCGCCAGGCGGTGATCAGGCAGTTGATCTGCCACTTTGAGTTGCATTTTGCCGACATTGAGCAACAATTTGGCGTCGTGTTTGCCGACTACTTTGCGGAGGAGTTGTTCCAGCTACGGCCGATGATAGATGATGGCCTGGTGGTTCTCAGCCCGGATGGCCTTCGGGTAACCCCGGCGGGACGATTGTTGATTCGCCGCATCTGTATGACTTTCGATGCCTATATCCACAAATCCAGGTCGGAAATTCGTTACTCCAAAATTATTTAAGTACAGCCATTGAGTTGGTAATTGATTCGCGTAGAATCGCAATTTCACCCGCACATAGCAGATGAGTTTTCCTAAGGGGCGGCGCAAGCCTGAGACATCCTCGGATGAACCCTTTGAACCTGATCCGGATAGTACCGGCGTAGGGATAGGACGCAAAAGTCACCGTTCACTCCTTCCATATCCGGGTCTCTTTAACAGTGTTAATGAGGCTCATCATGATAGACCTCTTTCGAAAAAGGCAATGGCTGGTATTTGTCTGCCTCCTTTCCGGCAGTGTGCTTGCCTCAGAGCTCGAGAATTCGGGGGGCACAGCAGCCGGGACCGAGATCACCAAAGAGACGTTATCCGCTGAAACGATTCAGGAAGTCGTGGTGACGGCTCAGTTTCGCGAGGTCTCTGTGCTGGATACCGGCAACAGTATCAGTGTCCTGGACAGTCAGCAGATTGAACGCCGTCAGGCCCGCCACCTGGATCAGCTCCTGAACCTGGTTCCCAATGTGAATTTTTCCAGCGGTGCATCGCGGGGCAAGTTTATCCAGATCCGTGGTATCGGCGAGCGCAGTCAGTTTATCGAGCCGCTGAATCCTTCAGTAGGTCTGCTGATTGACGGGATTGATTTCAGTGGTATCGGCGGGGCGGCAACAACTCTCGATTTGCGCCAGGTTGAAGTGTTGCGTGGTCCCCAGGGCACGCTCTACGGTGCCAACGCGCTGGCGGGGCTGATCAACATGAAATCAAATAATCCCTCCGACGTATTTGAAGGCCACATTGAAACCTCCATTGCCGAGTATGAAACCCGCACCACCAGCGCGGTGTTGAGTGGACCGATTGCCGATAATCTGGGCTACCGTCTGGCCGTGCAGGGTCACCGCAGTGACGGCTATATCGATAACGAATTTCTCAATCGCAAGGATACCAGCAACATCGATGAGCTCACCGCCCGGGGCAAGCTGCACTGGCGAGTCAGCGACCGGTTGCAGCTGAACTTTACCGGCTTCTACGTGGATGCGGACAACGGTTACGATGCCTTTTCGCTGGATAACACCCGCAAGACGCTCTCCGATCAGCCGGGTAACGACCGCCAGGAGTCCACGGCCTTTGCGGTTGAGAGTATCTGGCAGGCCTCCGAGCAGTTTGAGGTGGTCGGACTGGTCAGTTATGCCGATAGCAACCTTGAATACAGTTATGATGAGGACTGGAGCTTTGCGGCTATCTGTGATGGTCTGCCCTGCGAGGGTTGGGCCTATTCCTCTTTTGATCGCTACCAGCGCAGCCGCTATAACGGCACCCTGGATCTGAAGCTGGTTTCCAGTGAAGCGGGACGTCTTTTCAATGGTGCCAGCGACTGGGTGCTGGGCATTTATTACCGCAGGCAGAATGAGTCGTTGCTGCGCGAATACACCTATGCCGACGGTGATTTCAACAGTGATTTTGACACCCGCAATCGGGCTGTCTACGGCCAGCTGGACACCCGGCTCAGCGACCGTTTAAAGCTGGTCAGCGGGGCGCGAATCGAGTTTCGTCGTGCCGATTATCTGGATAGCGAAGGGGTTCGCCACAATACCAGTGAAAGACTCTGGGGTGGCCGTCTGGCTCTGGAATACAGTCTGACGCCGGAAACCCTGCTTTATGGTCTGGTCTCCCGGGGTTACAAGGCCGGTGGGGTCAACAGCAACCCTGAACTGGACCCCGGTGCGCGGGATTTTGATACCGAATATATGTGGAATATCGAAACCGGCATCAAGGGTGACTGGCTGGATCGCACCCTGCAGGTTCAACTGGCACTGTTTTATCAAATGCGCCGGGATATGCAGGTCAAGCAATCGCTGGTCAAGCCGATTACCGGTGATCTGTGCCCCTGCAGTTTTATTGACACGTTTGATAATGCGTCCAAAGGTCGCAATTACGGCCTTGAGCTGATGTTTGACTGGTTGGCGATGGACGATGTGCAGGTCTACGGTAGTCTCGGCCTGCTCCGTGCTACCTATCAGGATTTTGAAAGCTTGAGCCATGTGGATGCCGATCCGGAAAACAATGTGGCAGTCGATCTCGATGGCCGGGAGCAGGCCCATGCACCTTCCTACCAGTTTTCCCTGGGGGTCGAAGTGGCCTTAACCGGGCAGATGTCGGCGGCACTGGAAATGGAAGGCAAGCAGCAGTTCTATCTGTCCCCGCGGCACAATGCCAAGTCAAACCGCTACGAGCTGTTCAATGCCCGGCTTGAGTACCGGGTGCAACAGTGGGATTTTCTGCTGTGGGGACGTAATCTGACAGACCGGGATGTGATTGTTCGCGGCTTTGGAGGCTTCGGCAATGACCCCCGCAATTTTTATCAGACTGAACCCTACTATCAGTATGGTGAGCCGCGCATCGTCGGTGTCACCGCCAAATACCATTTTTAAGGGCATTACCCCAGGGAGATTTGCCGTATGCAGGTGACTATTGATGTCAGTATGTATCCCAACCGGGAGGACTTTATTCCGCCGATCAAGGGGTTTATCGAGAAGATTAACCGCTATTCGGGGCTTGAGGTGCAGACCTTTCCCACCAGTACGGTGGTGCAGGGTGAATACCAGGCGGCCATGCAGGCGGTACAGGACACTATAGCCGTCTGCCGTGAGGAATTCGGCATGGCGGTGTATGTGCTCAAGGTGATTCCCGGATACGAGGCGCTCTGAATGTCGGACTGGTTGAGCCTGGAAGCACTGGCGGTGGTTTTTTCATTGGCCTATCTCGTGCTGGCGATGCGAGAGAACAGCCTGTGCTGGTTTTGTGCCTTTTTTGGCACGGCTATTTACATCTGGGTATTCGGTGGTGTCAGCCTTTACATGGGCTCGTTGTTGCACGTCTATTACCTGGTGATGGCGGTTTATGGGTGGTACCAGTGGCGTCGCGGCGGTGTCGGGCACCGCGGCGTCAGGATATCCCGCTGGGGGCTAACGCAACACTTGTATGCGTTGCTCGCTGTGTTACTGGCCTCCGCCGTGTCCGGCCACCTGTTGGCCCAACACACCGATGCCCACTTGCCCTATCTGGACTCCTTTACTACCTGGGGCGGGGTGCTGACCACGGTGATGGTGGCCCGCAAGGTTCTGGAAAACTGGCTCTACTGGATTGTCGTCGATGGGGCATCGATCTACCTGTATCTGGATCGCGGGCTTTACCTCACGGCCGGCCTGTTTGCCATTTATCTGGTGCTGGTCGTGCTCGGTTTTATCCGCTGGAGAAAACATTATCTTGAACAACCCTTCGTTGAACGGCGGCGAGAATTTGCTGCACCAGACGTTATCTGAATGGCGGCGCTGGGAAGTCTGTCTGCCAGGTAAACCGTCTCTGGTTAAACCCCTGTCCGGCGGTATTACCAACCTGTCTTATCTGGTGGAAAGTGGCTCCAGGCGCGCCGTGGTGAGAGTCAATACGCCGCACAGCAAGGTGTTGGGGATTGACCGCCAAAGGGAAGAGACGCTGCTTCGCCTGTTGCAGCCCACCGGCTATGTGCCAAAGCTGCTTTATGTGACCGGTGAGGTGCTGGTGACGGAATTTGTCGACGGACGAGTATGGGATGCGGGGACGGTTGATAACGATCATCGGCTAAACCGGCAACTGGTACCCCTGCTCGAAAAAATCCAGGCGTTTCCCAAACCGGCTACAGCCAGCCGTTTCAGTTACCTGAATCACTGTCGACACTACCTCGCCCAGCTGGCCGTTCGCCCCGCGGCGGCAGATGCAATCGAAGAACATGCCGCGGCTATCGATGCGAGTTCCTGGCAACCGGTTATCTGTCACCATGACCTGATACCGGAAAATATCATCGATACGGGTCGTGGCCCGGTGATACTGGACTGGGAATATGCCGCCTGGGGGCACCCCGCCATGGATCTGATACGGCTGGGTGTTGTTGCAAGCCATCACAGCGCCGAGGATCGCCTCAAACTGCGGGATCTCCAGCGCGGCATGGACGCTCTCTGGTTGGCGCTGACGGATCAGTTGGCGGGCGTCGTTTAAACCTGGCGATTATTGGGCATTCGGCCACCCCATGCCGCCTGATCCGTCCGGGAGCTCAGGCGGAGACCTCCTTGTGAGCCGCCGCAATCATGGTGGATGCGAGGATGCCGTAAGCGACTATCCATGCTTCCTTTACGTCATCGGTAAAGCTGTCGCCTAGGCCGGTTTGCAGGGTTTCGATCAGCGCACTGCCGACGGTATCGTAATGGGCGTCCTCAACACCGTAGGCGAGATGACGCTTGCCCATGGCTTCCACTACGGGTACCAGTTCGTCGAGTCGATCCAGCATGCGCACCGCAGCGCCGATCATTTCCATCAGCTTTTTGCCCTGCTCCCCCATATTTCCCTTGAACAGGGGTTTCAGGGTCGGATCAGCGGCAAACAGGTTGTTGTAGAACAGCGAGGCTGCGGTATCGGCAATCGGTTCCACCTTGGCCCAGGAGGTTTTGCAGGCATGTATTTGCTCGGGTGTCATGGATATATCCTCTATTGTGGTTGGGTGGCCAGCTGCGAAAGCATATAGCTGACCGCCTGTGCCATTTGTTCATCGGTTAATGTTGAACCACCGCGGGCGGGCATCAGCCCGTAACCGTCGATGGCATGTTGAACAAGGGTTTCCTCCCCCTGGCTGATCCTGGGCGCCCACATCCTGTCGTTGCCGATGATGGGTGCGCCATTGATGCCCGATGCGTGGCAGACGCGACAGTTGGCTTTTACCAGTGGTTCACCGGGGTGGGCCGAAGGTGGTGCCTGCCTGTCAGTTGTACTGCCGTCGACGGATGAGTCCGGCTTGTCGGAGCAGGCCGGCAAGCCGAGACAAAAAACAGCAGCGATCACACATTTTTTGTTCAACATAGGGCCACCAGACTCAGAAATTCCGATCAGTTAAAGGGGAACGCGGATAACCACACCACCCATCACGTCGCCGATATCGAAGTCGGTTCTGGGGGAGTCCTTGTGATCGTTATGGCAGGTTGTGCAGGCGGGGGAGACGGCGACATCGGGATATACCGCCGTAAAGTAGGTCACGTCACCCAGCTTTTCCTCGCCGTAGAAGTTTTCACCGGGATTGTCCACGGTGTATTGCAGGCCCTCTTCTTCAAGGGGGGTCTTGGGTGCATTCTGCTTGTTGATAGGCCACAGGGATTGCAGCGAGTAGGTGAATTCATCGGTCACTTCCGCAACGGCCTCCGAGCCTGCCCGGAACATCTGCGCCGGCAGTAATGCCCCGTTTTCTATTTCCTTCCAGTGTTCATCGGGCTTGATGGCACCCGCGCCATTGGGTCCCAGGCGCTGAATGATCAATTTGGTGTAGTTGGCCCGGTCGGCATTCATGACCGCAAACAGTGAGTCAGTATAGAGTTTCGGCGGTATGCCTGCCTTTGCTGGAGGTGCTTCATTACAGGCGGTAATAACAAGGCTACTGGCGAGCAGTGTAGTCATGATGGCTATTTTTTTGACGTGTTTCATGGTGAATTCCTCGTGGTTTCAGAGTAATGACATGGGAGGTAAGTGGTGGTTACAGCCGTGAATTGCATCAGTCAGCCACCCGTTTGAGTGACCAGTCGATGGACGGAATATGGGTGGCTGGTTTGCCGTTGAAGTTGTTCCTGATCAGTGCCGGGTCAGCCAGGGCGTCAATGGAAAAGCCGAGGTTGTGGCATTGCATGCAAACCGGCCGGATCATCTTTTCATTGGGGCGCAGGCTGTGGTTCTGGTTGTGATTGACCTGTACCACCGTTTCCCCATCGACGATGTTCTCCTCTCTCGGCATATGACAGGTGGCACAGCTGACGGCCTGTTCCACCGGAATGACACCGGCGATGGCCCGGGTTAACAGCTGTCCGTGGGGCGAACTGGCAAATCCCCGCGAGTGGTCATCGTTATGGCAGGTCAGGCAGGCTTCGCTGGCGGCAAACAGGGTGTCTGTCCGGTGTGCACTGTGGCAGCTGTTGCAACCCTGTTGCAGAGACAATGCCGTCTCCTTGAAGGGCAGTTTGGAATCAGCAGGGCGAATAGCGGGCAGGGACTGGGCCAGTCGCATACCGTGTTTGCCCGATTTATAGCTTTCGGCTTCGTGAATATGGCAGGTCTGGCATTGCGCAATGCCGGGTTTCTCGAGCCATTCACCGGAGCTGACATCACTGTGACAGCCACCGCAGTCCACACCGGCATCGGCATGATTGCTGCCAGACCATGCTTTATGGATATCCGGGTGGGCCGCTTTCTGCTCGGGGAATGTCGGTTGTTGTTCGGGTACGCGCTTGCTGGCGAGAATGGCGGCGCCGTTGGGGTTGGTGAGGCGAGCCATTTCTTTCAGCCATGGCCCCGAGTGGTTGTGGACGAGGAAGTCTTCAAAGAGTGCCCGGTTGTCGTGATAGTTGTGGCAGCCTGCGCTGGCGCAGCTATCAAAGGCCAGATCCCGATGGCTTTCCCGGTCATCGCCGATGTCGGTGTGACAGTGAAAACAATAATCCTCTGGCAGGGTCACCCCCATCGGGGCAGTGATTTCTTTGCGGTGCTCGGTGTGACAACTGACACAGTAGCGGGCATCCACCACGCTGAGCCGGTCTGCATTGCGCGGGTCGGTAAACTTCTTTTTGGGGTGCGTATCGTTGGCCTCTGCCAGCTCCGCACCATGGCAGCCGACACAGGCTTCCTGGATCAGCTCTGGACCACCAAAGGCCTCTGTATGGCAACTGCTGCAGGCCAGTTCGATCTGGAAGTGCCCATGGCTGGTCTCGCCGATCAGAAGTGCCTGTTTATTGTCGGCTTTGAGCAGGATATAGCCGTAGTAGCCGGCTATCGCCAGCGTGACAAGAATCCATGTGGCCCAGATGAATTTTTTCAATGCACCGGCCTCTGCATCAGTAGTAATACACGGTGAGGATATGGACAGCCAAAAGAACGGGCAGGGGCCACGACACAATGATGTGCAGCCATTGCATAGACCTTCTTGTGCCCTGCGCGGCCCCTGTCCGCAGTTTGTGGCCAAGGCCAATGGCACCACTGGTAAAGGCGCCCATCAGGAGTACTGCCAGAAAGTTAACGATCAGCAATTGATTGAGATTTGATCCCAGGTGAAAACCGCTGTGAAATACCAGTGTGATACAGCACAACACCCCCAGCGAGGCATGGACCAGACGCCATCCAGAGAACTTGCCCATCCAGCGCCAGGACAGGCGTTTTCGCAGTGACATCAGCAAACCGATAGCGGTCAGGCCCAGCAGAGTAAAGCCCGTGACCTGTTTCCAGAATTTGTCATTCCAGATGCCCTCGAACCAGCCCTGTTGTTGAACGCTGTCGGCTACTTTTGCTTCCGGCCAGAAGGCGAGCAGTGCCACCAGTGCGATGGCCAGCAGTGCCCCCGCGGTGAGCGTGGTGGCCCCGGATTCCCTCTCCATACCGGCAACGCCCAAAAGCTGTTGCAGCAGGGGCTTGCACGAACCGCAGACGGTGCCGGCCCGGGTGCAGTCCTGGAGTTCAGCCAGTGTGCTGCAATGGTTGCCTATGGCGCTGGACAGTACGCCGTAACTGATATTGTTGCACTGGCAAATGATCGTGCCGCTGGGCCAATTGCCGATATCGTCACCGCTCTTGCCCCACAAGGTACCGGTCAGATAAAACCGCAGCAGGTGCCAGAACCGGATTTTGCGTGCATTCTGATAGGCTTCCTGGATACGTCGGGACTCTGGCCAGTTGCCAATAGCCACCGCGCCGATGATCTTGCCCCTGAGCAGCACCAGCTTCCGGTAGGCCCCGCTGGACTTGTCAAAATATTGAAGTTCTCTCTGGAAGGGTCTGCTGGGTAAATCACTGATTTCCCCGAGACTGCAGACATCGGTGCCGACCACCTTGAGGTGACTGATAGCCATGGAGCCGAGATAGCGCGGCAGGTTCTCCTGTGGTTCGCTGGCAATGATTTCCGCGGTCACCGCCGCCTGTTCGTAACCGGGGTTGACCAGCCCATAGGTGACGCCCAGGTGTTCACAGCACTCACCGATAGCAAAAATATCGGGATCCGATGTCCTCATCTGGTCATTGACCAGAATACCAGTGCCCACCGGGATGCGGGCTTTTCGAGCCAGTTCCAGGTTCGGCGTGATACCGGTACAGAACAACACGGTATCGCAGTGAATCGTCTCGCCGTCCCGGGTGATGACCCCGGTGACATGCTCAAAACCCTCCACTGAGCGCACACCGGAGTGGGTGATAACCTCGATACCCAGTGCGCGGACTTCGGCTTCGAGAAGCGCCGCTGCCTGCTCATCCAGCTGCCGGTTCATCAGTCGCGAACTCTGCTGAACCACGGTGACTCTGGTATTGAATTTGAGCAGCCCCTTGGCGGCCTCCAGCCCCAACAGGCCACCGCCCACCACGACAATATGACGAGAGCGGAGGATTCGCGCATAGAGACTTTCGGTGTCCTTGAGACTGCGAAAACTGAATACGCCCTGGCGCTCGATACCTGGAATATTGGGAATATGAGCGCGGGCACCGGTGGCCAGCACCAACTTGTGATAGTGGAAGCGGGTGCCGCTGGCATCGGTAACAGTTTTCCGTTCGCGGTCAATTTCCACGATGGCGGCGCTGGTGAACTGAAAGTTGGGGTGATTGCCGAGAGCGGGCAGTGGCAGATCGATATCATCCCGGTTAATCTCGCCGGCCAATAGGGCCGAGAGCTGAATGCGGTTGTAGGGCTTACAGGCTTCGTCACCGAACAGGTGAACAGCCAGTTGGGGTTTTCTGGCGAGAAGATCGTGGGTAAAGCGCATGCCGACGGGACCGGCGCCTATGACAATAACGCCGACGTCATTGGGGGACGCCTGTGCCAGTACCCGGGTGCTGGCGTCAGGGGGTTCACAATAACCAATAGTGTTCGATGCTGTGGCGACCATTCGTTGCCTGTTCAATAAAAAAAGCCTGTCGAACCACTGTTGGCACAAGTGACTCGGCAGGCTTCATTACCTGGAACTTGATGTGTTGCCGCTACCCGGCAAGAACGAGATTCTGGGGCGGCTATCTATGTCGATGCATAATGGATGCCAATCTTAAAAATACGTTTAATGCATTGAAAAATATAGTTTTATCTTGTTATCGGGAGAAGTCGAAAGGCGGGCCGGAGCAGAAAGCGTGCACTGTTTTTGCCACAGGGGTGGCGTTAATGGTGCACTTGCCATAGATGATAAAGCGGGTCAGGCCTGATTGTCGTCAGCGGTAGTTGAGCGGGGTTTGATACACCGGCCAAACAGGATACCCACTTCAAATAATAGCCACATGGGTACGGCAAGCAGGGTCTGGGACAGAACATCCGGGGGAGTGAGCAGCATACCGAATACAAAACAGATAACAAACACATAGGGACGTTTGTTAGCCAGTTGGTCCGGTTCGATAATACCCATCCAGGTCAGGATTACCACGCCGATTGGAATTTGAAAACTGATGCCAAACGCAAAAAACAATTTCAGGACGAAATCCAGATAGCTGCGAATATCCGTCATGACGGCCACGCCTTCCGGGCCGACACTGGTGAAGAACATAAAGACCAGTGGGAATACCACGTAGTAAGCGAAAGCCATGCCGCCGTAGAACAGCAAAACGCTGGAAAAAAACAGGGGTAGCACAATTTTCTTTTCACGCTGGTAGAGCCCGGGGGCAACGAAGGCCCATACCTGATAGAGAATAAAGGGCATAGCGGCAAAGAGTGACAGCACCAGCGTCAATTTAAAGGGTGTGAGAAACGGTGACGCGACATCGGTGGCAATCATCGATGAGGTGTCGGGCAGGTGCAGCCTGAGGGGTTCCGAAATGTACAGGTAGAGGTCGTTACTGAAGGAAAAAAGCCCCAGAAAGATCAACAGCACCACAATCACAGAACGCAGCAGACGGTTGCGCAATTCAATGATATGGCTGATGAAGGGTTGGCTCAGCAGTTTTTCTTCACTCATGGTTTGGTTTCGTCGGGCGTGTCAGCTGTCTCGGTTGACCGTTCATCAGTGTCAGGTTTGGTGTCCTGTGGGCTGGGCCGGTCTTCGAACTCCGCTTTGGCGTTTTTCAGGTCACGCATCAGTTTCTCGTTGTGCAACTGCCGGCGAATGTCATCCATGCCGACTTCGTTTTCGAGTTCCTGGCGGACGGAGGAAAATGTCTGGCGGATCCGGCCAATCCAGAGGCCCATGGTGCGCAGGGTCTGGGGCAGACGCTCAGGACCCATGACAACCAGGGCCACAACGGCGATGACTAATAATTCGGCAAAGCCAATATCAAACATACGGCAATATCCGCAAGGTCGCTGTCACGCCTACTGGTCTGTGGTTTTCTTTTCGCCGGTCGACGCGGCACTGTCATCGGTATTTATCTGGGTGTTAGCCGATTTACCATCGTCGAGGTGTTCCGGTTCCTTGTCCGAATCGCCGGACATGGATTCCTTGAACCCTTTGACCGCACCACCAATGTCAGTGCCGATACCACGAAGCTTTTTGGTGCCAAAAATCAGCGCCACGATAATCAGAATAATTAATAGTTCCTGCCAGCCGAAGCCCATAATTCTCTCTCTTGTCAATCAGGTTGAATTGCGTTGCGCTTTCTCTTCGAGGCCCGATAGATTGAAGCGTCGTTCCAGTTCCCTGAGAACCGGTTCAGGGCCCTCACCGAGATGGGACAGCATCACCAGCGAGTGAAACCAAAGATCTGCAGTTTCATAGATCACTTTGCTGTTGTCATGGGTGGCCGCTGCATCCTTGGCAGCCAGAATCGTTTCAGTACACTCTTCGCCCACCTTTTCCAGGATTTTGTTCAAACCCTTGTGGTGCAGGCTGGCCACATAAGACTCCTGATGCGAGTAGCCTTTGCGATCTTCCAGTATCTGGCTTAACCGGGTCAATATATCATCACGGCAATTGTTCATGAATAAATGTCTCTGGGATCTTTGATAACAGGGTCCACCGTGTGCCACTGTCCGTCTTTCAGGACACGATAAAAACAGGATGTGCGCCCCGTATGGCAGGCGATGCCGCCGAGCTGTTCAACCTGTAACACGATAACATCGCCGTCGCAGTCCAGGCGAATTTCTCCGACCCGTTGAATATGACCCGATTCCTCACCCTTGCGCCACAGTTTGCGACGGGAGCGGGACCAGTACACAGCGCGACCTTCCGCGGCGGTGAGTGTCAGAGCCTCCCGGTTCATCCAGGCCACCATCAGAATACGACCCGACGCGGCATCCTGCGCAACAGCGGGCAGCAGGCCATCTTCATTCCAGGTGATTTGATCGAGAAAGTCAGTCATGGCGGCCATTATGACAGTTGTGGTTGGATCGGCAATACGGATTTTTCAGGGCGAACGTCAGCGCACTATCAATAACAGCACACCGATTCCCACCAGAGCCAGGCTGCCGACGGACATTTGCTGGATGGTAGCCGTCCATTCGGGAAAAGCGCTGCCCAGGCCGATACCGATCAGTGCTGCGCCGAGCAGGGTTCGCCGGCGCAGTCCCGACCTGACCGGGACACTGGCGGGAATTTCCTTCAGGCCAGCTTCTTTCGTCTGTAAGTGTTCCAGGGTCTGAAAGACCAACTGGGGTAACTGGGGAAACTGCTCCAGCCATTCCGGGCCGTGGCGTTTGAGCTGTTCCATCAGGGCGTTTGGCTTGAAGCGTTCTTTCAGCCAGCGCTCCAGAAAAGGGTGAGCCGTGGCCCACAGATCCAGGTCTGGGTACAGTTGACGGCCGAGGCCCTCGATATTGAGCAGGGTCTTCTGCAGCAACACCAGCGATGGCTGTACTTCCATATCGAAGCGCCGGGCGGTGCGAAACAGGTTGACCAAGAGCAGTCCAAAGGAGATTTCGCGCAAAGGGCGCTCAAAAATGGGCTCGCAGACAGTGCGTATGGCGGCGGCAAACTCACCCACATGGGTGCCCTCCGGAACCCAGCCCGACAGGACATGGAGTTCTGCCACCTGTTGATAGTCGCGGCGGAAGATGGCCAGTAGATTGCGGGCCAGATAATACTGATCGGCTTCGGTCAGGGTGCCCATAATGGCGCAGTCCACCGCCAGGTATTTCGGTTGCTGTGGGTCCGCTGGATCCACAAATATATTGCCGGGATGCATGTCGGCATGAAAGAAATTGTGCTCGAACACCTGGGTGAAAAAGATTTCCACGCCGCGTTCGGCAAGTACTTTGAAGTTGGTCTCGTGCTGCTGCAGGGTGGTGATATCCGTGACCGGTATCGCGTAGATGCGCTCCATCACCAGGACTTTTTCATTGGTGTGTGACCAGAACACCTCGGGTACGTAGAGTAGCGGGGAGCGATCAAAATTACGTCGTAACATGGAGGCATTGGCGCCTTCCCGTTGCAGATTGAGTTCATCGAAAATGGTGTTCCGGTAGTCACTGACCACCTCTGTCAAACGCATTCTCCGGCCATCGACGGTATTGGTTTCGAGCCAACGGGCCATGGTGAACAGCAGCCTGATATCCTGGTCAATGGTTTTTTCGATACCGGGCCGAATGGCCTTGACGACCACTTCTCGTCCGTCATGCAGCGTCGCTGCGTGGACCTGTGCCACGGAGGCGGAGGCCAGGGGCTCCCGGTCAAAGTGCAGAAACAGCTTGTCGACACTGTTCTCGAGCGCCTGCTCGACAATGGCGACGAAATGGGCTTTGTCGAAAGGCGGAACATTGTCCTGCAGTTTGTCCAGTTGTTGGCAGATATCCGATGGGATCAGATCCGGCCGGGTAGACAGCAATTGGCCGAACTTGATGAAAATGGGCCCGAGATCTTCCATGGCCTGCCGCAATCGTTCGCCACGCGGTTGTTTTGGTTCGGGTAGCAGCCGATTGAGCTTCAGAAGTAGCCGGACGCTCCAGGGCAGTCTGTCTGCATCGAGAAAGGTGTCCAGTCGGTAACGAATGGTGGTGCGCAGGATCGTGCTGAGCCGACGGATTCTTGACATGGCTAGTCGCTGTTCTTGGATTGGGGGGCTAGCTTGAGGCTGAGTCTGTTGGTGCGGGCAGCCAGTCGGTCCACATCCGTACTCAGTTGGCGAACCTGTGTCCTGAAATGTGCCACTTCGTTGGCACTGGGGGTCAGTCGTATTTCCTCCTGGGCGAATTCAGCGGCGGCACTGGTGGCGCGTTTGGCTGCCTGTGTCTGCCACGCTGCCGCACTGCGCAGGGACTCTCCCACCAGATGGGCAGGCACATCGCCAATCAGTTTTGCCAGTGCGGCCTCCCAGTCTACATCCAGGTGTTTGAGAATCCGGCGTATCTGCCGGAGCAGGTCGTGGTCGCCCTCTACTTCGACACCCGTGCCGTAAAAGGAGATTTTGTCCTCACTGTTCGTCGCCAGTGCCGCGAGTGACAGGGCGGTTCCCCGCAGGCTGGTATTTGCCGTTCCCTCATAACGGGAGAGCAGGCTGACACTGTCTTCTCCGAAAATAACGTAGAAAGTCAGTGGCGGAAGGGTGCAGTTGATTTCAAGAACCTGCCCGTTCATTTCGCCGAGGGCTTTCCGGGTGGCGGAATCGTATTTCAGGCCACTGTTGACAGCCGTTTCCACAGCCATGAGTGCAGAGCTGTGCAGCGCCTGCAGCGGATTGTGTTTCAGGAAATCAAACATCAGGGTTTGAAACCCCGATGAAGGGCAACGATCCCGCCGGTCATGTTGTGATAGTCGAGGTTGACGAAGCCTGCATCCGCCATCATCGTTTTCAGGGTTTCCTGGTCCGGGTGCATGCGAATGGACTCCGCCAGATACTGATAGCTGTCCGCGTCGTGGGCGACCAACTGACCGATTCTCGGCAACAGGTTGAAAGAATAAAAGTCGTAGACCTTGCCCAACAGGCCGCTGGTGGGAGTGGAGAATTCCAGCACCAGCAGTCTGCCACCGGGTTTCAGCACCCGAAGCATGGATTGCAGGGCCAGGTCTTTGTCGGTGACATTGCGCAGGCCGAAGGCGATGGTGATGCAGTCAAAGGTATTGTCGGGGAATGGCAGATACTGGGCATCGGCCTGTGCATAGCGGACGTTGCCCGCTGCACCGCGATCCGTCAGCTTGTCACGGCCCACCTTCAGCATGGAGTCGTTGATGTCTGCCAGTACCACTTCACCGCTGGGGCCCACCAGCCGTGAAAATTTAACGGTCAGGTCGCCAGTGCCACCGGCGATATCCAGTACCCGCTGGCCGCTGCGCACCCCGGACAACTCGACGGTGTAACGTTTCCAGAGCCGATGGATGCCACCGGACATCAGGTCGTTCATCAGGTCGTATTTGCCGGCCACGGAGTGAAATACATCCGCCACATGGTCGGCTTTTTCCTGCACGGGAACGGTTTTGAAACCGAAATGGGTGGTTTTGTTGTCAGTCATCGCCCAACGCCGGATTGAGAAAGGTCGACATTGTACACTGGCACTGCCGGGGTGTCCCTTGGTGAGACGTTAATCAGCAGGTTTTCTGATCGCAATCAATTCCCCGTAAGCCCGGGTAGTCAGGGGATGTAACGCTCCCGTTTGGCGGGTTTGAGGCGAGCCAGATCGACGACAATAAGTCCATCCACACAGTTGGCAAAGGCCGGGTCGATATTGAACCCGGCAAACTGGACGCCGCCCAGCTCACAGACCTCGGTGTACTGTTTGAACAGGGTGGGAACACTGAGGTTCATATGGGCCAGTTCGCTCTTCAGCTGGGTGAATTCTTCCCGCTGATCCACACCGGGGAATTTCTCGGCCAGTTCGGTCAGGCGATCCTGGTTGATGCGATAGGGCAGCATCGGTTCGGCCAGGTGTTGCAGGCTGGGATAGTGGCGGCTGTAGAAATACACCAACATTTCCATGGCCCATTCGGGGTAGCTGTTACTCAGCGTCACCGGTCCAAACAGATAGCGGTAGTGGGGGTTTTTACCCAGAAAAGCACCGATTCCGTACCACAGGTAATCCAGGCTGCGACGGCCCCAGTATTTTGGTTGCACAAAGCTGCGCCCCAGTTCCAGCCCCTGTGACAGGTAGGGTTTCATGCCAGGGGCATAATCAAACAGCTCTGCGGAGTAGAGATATCCCCGCCCCATAGTGTCCAGGCAAACCGAAGCATCACAGAACCGGTAGGCCCCGGCGATTTCCAGTTCTTCCTCATCCCACAGCAGTAGATGAAAATAGTGGTGATCGTACCCGTCGATGTCGCGGCGGCTGCCGGTACCTTCTCCCACCGCCCGGAAGGCAATTTCCCGCAACCGGCCCACTTCCCGCATGATCAATGAATCGGGCTGGTAGCGGTACAGGTAGATCTGTTTGCCATCACCGGTACTGCCCAGCCATTCGCACTGTTTGACTGCCTCCCGCAGCAGTGCCCGGTTTTCCGGGTGGGCAATGGCGCTGACCGTATTGAAAATTCCTTTTTTGTCCTGGCCAATGCGGTACAGGTGGCGTTTGAACAGTTTACTTTTTTCCCGCAATGGCACATTGATGCGCTGGTAGCAGTCATAGCTGACCGGTTCGCCGATGCGAACGTCCACGCAGTTCCTGGCCTGTTTGAACATCTCTCTCACCAGCAGCAGGGTGGAGAGCGGTTTGGCGACCAGTGACACACTGTAGAACAGCGCCGAATTGCGACCGTCCACGAATACCGGCAGAACCGGTGCCTTGCTGTTGATGGCCATGCGCAGGAAACCGTTGCGCCAGTCGCCATCGCGGATGCCCTGGGGACCAAAGCGGGATACCTCGCCGGCGGGGAAAATAATGATCGCCCCTTCCTTGTCCAGGTGTTCACGGATGGCGGTCAGATTCTGGCGCGTGGTATTGCCGCCCATGTTGTCCACGGGCAGTAGCAGACTATGCAGCGGCTTGATGGTGAACAGCAGTTCGTTGGCCACAACCTTGACGTCCGGGCGGGTTTCCCTCACCAGCTTCAGTAGTGCCAGGCCATCCAGTGAGCCAATGGGGTGATTGGCAATGATGACGACCCGACCCTGGGCTGGAATACGGTGCCGTTCGTGGTCGCGCACGGTGTAGCGGAAATCGAAGTAGTCCAGCACCTGTTCGACAAAGTCGAAGCCGTGAAGGTGGGGATAATCCTGCTCGAACTGCTGGAAACTCTGTTCCCGGAACAGCATCCTCAGCACCCGGATAACCGGGCGCACCAGTTTGGGGTGGCGCTGGTAAAAGCCGGGGTAGCGGTCCTGGATGAAGAGTTCGATGTTGAGCATGCGCTGGTTTCTCCTTTTCGAACCAGCTTAGTGCGTCAATATGACAGATTATGGATAGACAGGTGACAGACTTGTGACAGCGCTCGCCGGAGGGTCAGGCCGCCGCTTCGGTGACTTCTTCTCCGTGGAACATGGCGCAACCCTTGCCCGCTTTTTTTGCCAGGTACATGGCGCTGTCGGCCTCATTGATGAGGTGTTCTGTCTGTGAGGTCGCTGCGGCTGTGTCGAGAAACCGTATCCCGATACTGGTAGAGACCTTGAGTTCCTTGCGGTCAAAGGATAGGGGTGTACTGATGGTGCTAATCAGCCGCTTTGCAATCAGCTCCACTTTTTTCAGAGCGGCGCTGGACTCCTGGCCCAGGTCGCTGAGAATAACGATGAACTCATCGCCACCCAGCCGCCCCACAATATCTTCGGTGCGGGTCATCGACTTGAGCCGTGTGGCAATTTCTACCAGTATTGCATCGCCAGCCTCATGGCCGAACCGGTCATTGACAGGTTTGAAACCGTCCAGATCCAGCACCAGCAAGGCGCCGAAAACGTTATGCCGTAAACAGCCGGCGAGGGTCTTCTCCAGGTGCTGGTAAATAAGCCTGCGGTTGGCCAGCTGGGTGAGCGGGTCGAGGCAGGCCATATACTCTATCTGATGCAGGGTGTCGTTGTGCGCTTTAACAAAAGGTTTGACCACCCAGAAGTAAATAATGGGGGTAGATAAAACCACCAGCGAAAAAGCATTCAGGGTGGCTTCCTGAAAGGCGGAGATGACTGGGGGAAAGGTGTGCAGGAAGGCCATTACCAGAAACTCGGCACCTGAGACGATGCCGACAATTCGAACAGTGACCTGTGCTTTACTGGGTAGGTCAATGGTTTTTCCGTGTCGGATCATTGGCTTTGTTTCTGGTTATTGTTCACATAGACCAACTTATCACACTTGATCCATCAATTCATGGGTAGTCCTTTTATGGTTAATCTGTGTCGGCTTTTTGTCTAAAATCAGCTGAATCTTGCCTTCGATAGATTCAATCGAAGTTGTTTTTCAATTTCCAGAATAACAAATACGGCGAGGCCAATGGCGACAATCAGCAAGCCGTCAGTCACTGATACCGACTCGGTATTGAAAATCGATTGCAGGCCTGGCAGATAGGTGATCAAAAATTGAGCCAGCGTAACCAAAATAACCGCGATCCATATTACCTTTGTGCCGCGTACAGCCCGCCAGGTCAGTGATGCGCCGTAGATGTTGCGAATGAAGAAGAGGCTGAATATCTCCATGACAACCAAGGTATTCATTGCCATGGTCTGAGCCATGGCAATGTTATAGCCGCGCTCAATGGCATAAGTGTAAATACCAAATACACCACATACGAACAGGCTGCAAATAAACAGAATCTGCCATACCCAGATACCGCTCAGTAGCGGTGTACCCTGGGGGCGAGGGGGGAGACGCATGGTGTTTTCTTCTGTCGGCTCAAAAGCCAGGGCGATACCCAGCGTGACGGCCGTGATCAGATTTACCCAGAGAATCTGAATGGCTGTGATGGGCAATGCCATCCCCAATAACAGTGCTATCACAATAGGCATCGCTTCGCCAACGTTGGTGGGCAGAGTCCAGCTGATGACCTTTTTTATGTTGTCATAGACGGTTCTGCCTTCCCGGACAGCGGCCACGATGGAGGCAAAATTATCGTCTGCCAGCACCAGTTCGGCAGCCTCTTTTGCGGCTTCACTGCCTTTTCGTCCCATGGCAATGCCGACATTGGCCCGCTTCAGGGCCGGGGCATCGTTGACCCCGTCTCCGGTCATGGCAACAACTTTGCCCTGTGCCTGCAGCGCCATCACCAGTCGCAATTTGTGCTCCGGGCTGGTGCGGGCAAAAATATCGGTATCGACCACAGCAGACGCCAGATCAGCATCGGTCATTTGATCGAGGTCCACGCCGGTCAATACCTTGTCCGGATTTTCCAGCCCGATCTGTCGGGCGATGGCGGCGGCAGTGCCCGCGTGATCGCCGGTGATCATCTTCACCTGAATACCGGCCTGATGACACTCGGCTACTGCGGTAATGGCCCCTGCGCGGGGCGGGTCCATCAGACCCACCAGACCCAGCAGGGTCAGTCCGTCCGTCACATCCGTCATTTCCAATGAAAGGTGCTGTGGTTTGACTTCCTTGATGGCAAGGGCCAGCACACGCAGGCCCTTTGCTGCCAGGTCTGTGCTGCTTTGATGCCATCGATTCTGGTCGAGTGGCGCAGTATTTCCCGACTGGGTGGACTCATGACTGCACATGGCCAGGATTTGTTCGGGAGCACCTTTGACAAAAATAGCCGCTTCCCCTTCATGGTTATGGTTGAGGGTCGCCATAAAGCGATGCTTGGCGTCAAACGGAATGGTATCTGTCCTTGCCCAAAGGCCCTGCTCAGCGTGCCTGTCAATTCCAGCTCTGCCTGAAAAGGCCAGTAGCGCCGCCTCCATGGGGTCTCCCTCTATATCCCAGTTTTCCTCCTTCTCATGCAGGGCGCCGTCATTGCAAAGTGCGGCTGTCCTTCCCATTGATGTGAGTACCGGATGATCCTCCTGGTTGATGGCGATCTCATCAATATGCACCGTACCAGAGGGCGCATAACCTTCACCGTCCACTGTCAGCAATCGGTGCTGGATAACAACGGTGGTGATATTCATCTCGTTTCGAGTCAAGGTACCGGTTTTATCAGTACAGATAACTGATACGGAGCCTATCGTTTCTATTGCTGGCAGGCGACGCACAATGGCATTCCTCCTGGCCATGGTTTGAACGCCGATAGCCAGGGTAATTGTCAATACTGCCGGGAGGCCTTCCGGTATGGCGGCTACAGTCAGGCCAACGACTGCCATGAAGAGTGCGTCAAAGGTCTGTTGCTGAATGACGATACCGAAGGCCAGTATGAGACTGGCAACGGTGAGTATCATTGCGGTAAGCCACTTTGAGAAAGTCGCCATCTGGGCCACGAGCGGTGTTGTCAGTGTTTCTACCGTAGAGAGCAGGCCGCTGATACGACCTATCTCAGTAGCGCCGGCGATGGCTGTAACTACCCCTGTGCCCTGACCACTGGTAACCAATGTTCCACCGAATGCCATGCAGCTGCGGTCGCCCAGAGGTACCTCCTGCTGGATGGCTGCAGTCTGCTTCTCCACCGGCAGTGATTCGCCGGTAAGAATGGCTTCCTGGATTTGCAAACCATGGGCCTTGATCAGTCGTAAGTCCGCGGCCACCTTGTCGCCGGGCTCCAGTAATACAATATCTCCAGGTACCAGTTGCTCGGCAGGTATAGTGTGTCGCCCGCCATCCCTCAGCACCGAGGCATTCGGGGACAACATCCGGTTGATGGCATCCATGGCCTTCTCGGCCTTGCCCTCCTGAATAAAACCAATCAGGGCATTGACGATCACTACTGCCAGGATGACAGCCGTGTCGATCAGGTGGCCCAGTAAAAACGTGATCACTGCTGAGCCGAGTAACACATAAATAAGCACATTGTGAAAATGCACAAGAAACCGCATGATCGGCCCGCGCCCTTCGGCTTTCGGGAGGCTGTTGGGGCCGAAGCGGGCTGCTCTGGTCTCGGCTTCGCTTGCGCTTAAGCCCTGGGGCGAGGAACCCAGCTCAGATAATGTGTCTTCGTAGGTGCGTTGGTACCAGGTTTCTGTTTCCATAAAATATCTGAGACCACTATAGGCTGTAGTTCGGGTTCATTGAGTCGTCATGGTAGCCAGTGTTGGGAGGTGTCCTCGCCCCGAGCCTGGAACATTAATTTTGGCGGCGCGAGCAAGGTACGGTGTATCAGAATAAAAACTGTCATTCTGGCATCAAAAAAGCAGCTGTCTCCAGTAAGATGGCAATCCTGTACGCTGATCAGCAGTATACCTTGGAGGAACTATAACAATGGCCGTAGTTTGTAGCACAGTTGAAGAAGCCCTGGCGCCGATAAAATCCGGTGACAGGGTCTGGTGCCATTCTATGGCAGCAACACCCTACAGGCTACTGGAAGCGCTGGCCGTACATGTTTTGAGCCTTGAAAACGTCACACTGCTTCAGCTTCATCTGGAGCATGCTGAAGCGGTCTGCCAGCCCCAACTTGAAGGGCATTTGCGCAATCGCTGTTATTTTGTCAGCCACAGCACCCGGGAGCTGGTGAATACCGGCAAGGCGGATTACGTACCCATCTTCCTTTCGGAAATCCCCAAACTGTTGCGCAGCGGTCGCCAGCCCATTGATGTCGCCCTGATTCAGGTGTCGCCCCCGGACCGTCACGGCAATTGCTCGCTCGGTGTCTCCGTAGAGGCCACCCTGGCAGCTTGCAACGTGGCAAAAACCGTGATTGCCCAGATTAACCCGCAGATGCCCCGCACTCACGGTGATGCAGCCATTTCATTGAAATCCATCGACTTTGTTGTGGAGATCGACAGCGAGATTCCCGCCTATCCGCCCACTGTGCCAAAGGACGAACACCTGCAGATTGGTGGCCATGTGGCAGAGTTGATTCGCGATGGCGACTGCCTGCAAATGGGCATTGGCGCCATTCCGGATGCGGTGCTGGCGCACCTCGGTAACCATCGGCATCTGGGGATCCATACAGAAATGTTTTCCAGTGGTGTGCTGCCACTGGTGGCATCCGGGGTGATCGACAACAGCAACAAGGTGATTCAACCGGGTAAAATTGTCACCAGCTTTGTACTGGGTTCCGATGCTCTGTACGATTTTATCGCTGATAACACCGAGGTGCTTTTTCTCGATGTGGAATATGTCAACAACCCGGCAGTCATTCGAAAAAATGCTCAGGTGGTATCGATCAACAGTGCGATTCAGATCGACCTGTCCGGTCAGGTCTGTGCGGATTCCATTGGCGGAAAGGTTTATTCGGGTTTTGGTGGGCAGGTGGATTTTGTGACCGGTTCCCAGCTTTCAGAGGGCGGTCGCTCTATCATTGCGATGCCATCCACGGCGCTCTCTGGCAGTCAATCGCGCATTGTCAGCCACCTCTCGGGCGGCGCCGGTGTGGTGACGTCGCGCGCCCAGGTGGATTTCATTGTGACCGAGTATGGTGTTGCACACCTGCATGGTCGCAGTCTTCGCGAGCGGGCAGAGCGATTGATTGCCATTGCACATCCGGATTTCCGGGAGGCCCTGGCAAAATCTGTCAATTTCTAGTCGCCGGCTTCGGATGCAGCTGAAAACCAGATATCGCCATACCAGGCCCGGGCACTGAGGCCGGTGTTGTCGGTATCGGTCATCAGGGCGACAGCCGCGATCTCCCCGGGTTCTTCACCGAACAGACGTCGATAATCGGCCAGTACATCCCGTTGTTCCTGTACCCATTGATCCTGCAACCCGCCACTACCCCGGACGGCGATCATCCGGGCATTTGAGGTAAAGGCATTGGACCACTCACTGCCTGCGGGCTGATTGCTGGACCAGACATAATTGATCGCACGGGTGCGCCAGAACCTCAGACCACCGGAAAATACCACATACAGCCGCGCCTGATAATCATCGCCGGCCTTGTGGCGCTCATTGTTGCCAGTCAGCAGGTCGTTGACTTTCCAGGACCAGTTCAGCAGCGGCGTCTGTTTCAGATCAATGGCTATTTCCCGGTAAAGGCCCGAGGCGCTGGCGCGACTGTCAGCCCGCAGCACCTGTCGACCGTCATCGGTAACCAGCGCATAATCGGTTTTTCCGGCAAACACTTTGGTGTTCCACTGATCGAGCTGACCTTCGGAAAAGTTGCCGACATCGATTCGGTCAACCTCGGCGAACGCTATCCCCGAACAGGGCAACAGTGCAGTGATCAGCGAGATTTTCAGCCATACCGCCACTGCTCGACAGGTTGTTGGTGATGAAAGAGATGGGAGCATAGGAATATCCGAACAAGGAGGGTAGCCTGGTCAGCTGTCCAATAAGGCAACAGGTTAGTGTGGATTGCGGGGCCGGGCAACTCGTCAGGCGCACCGAAATCTGTAGGGCGGGAGCAAACGGTTTGGTGCTCGCTTCGTCAGAACAGGTAGCATCGTATTTATGCAGCAATTACCGGGGGAACTCACGACCATGGCGCGCCGCAGGCTTAAATACCTGGGGTTGGCATTGCTGCTGGCATTGTCACTGGGGATTGCACTCGCCCTGTACCTTGCTTCCGCAGTGGGTGCTGTGATTGCACTGGTGGTCGGTTACCTTGTCTGGAGATTATTTATTCTGTTGATTGATCGGCAGCTGGCATTGACCTGCAGTATTTGTCGGCGGCGGGGATTGGCCGAAATACCGGGGCTGCCCTGTCAACTGCCGGAATACCAATGCCGTGCATGCGGGGCACGCTTCAAGCAGGGCCATCCCGTCCCGACGGTGCAAACCGATAAAACCGACTAAACAGCGACTTGCCAAGCCAGTTTGCAGCGTGGCGGGGATGAAACACCTAATGCCGGGTGGGGCTGATCAACTTGACGACCTGGCGGTCCGGTTCGCGAAACTCTCCGGCTGCCTCCAGCGCTGACAGATAATCCTGCCAGTAACGCTCGTTGTTGATGGCAAGGTCGCGCAGATAGTCCCAGGTGAAAATACCGCTGTCGTGACCATCACTGAAGGTCACCTGCAGGGCATAGTTTCCCGAAGGGGCCACATGGGTGATACGGACACCATGTTTTCCCGACTGCAGTATTCCCTGTCCCTTGCCGTGTCCGCGAACTTCCGCGCTGGGGGAGTGGACCCGCAAATACTCTCCCGTCAGTGTGAACCGGCTGCCATCGGCATATTCCAGCAGCAGGCTGCCTTCCTCAAGGTTCAGTTTGATTTTTTCTGGTGTCATCGCGGCCACACTGCCGGTTTTATCCGGCCCCTGTTATCCGGCATCTAGAGAATGAATCGGGACAAATCTTCATCCCGGGAAATTTCATTCAGGTATTTATCGACATAGGCACTGTCAATATCGATGGGCTCGCTTTTTTCGCCGAGGTCAGAGGCTTCGAATGACATTTCCTCCAGCAGACGCTCCATGATGGTATGCAGGCGTCGGGCACCGATATTCTCCGTCCGCTCATTGACATCAAAGGCAATTTCCGCAATACGCTTTACGCCATCGGCGGTGAAACGGATGCGGAGCTGTTCGGTCGCCAGCAGCTCCCGGTACTGCTCGGTCAGAGACGCGCTGGGCTCGGTTAGAATTCGTTCAAAGTCACCGCTGGTGAGGGATTCAAGTTCTACCCTGATGGGCAACCTGCCCTGCAGCTCCGGAATCAGATCCGAGGGTTTGGAGAAGTGGAAAGCACCGGATGCGATAAACAGGATATGGTCGGTTTTGATCATGCCGTATTTGGTGGAGACGGTGCAGCCCTCAATCAATGGCAGTAAATCCCGTTGCACACCTTCCCGGGAAATGTCGGTACCGGAGGTTTCGCCGCGCTTGGCCACCTTGTCAATTTCATCGATGAAAACAATGCCGTTCTGCTCTGCAACAGTTACCGCGCGAACTTTCAGTTCGTCATCATTGACCAGCTTTGCCGCTTCGTCCTCGGTGAGTTTTTTCATGGCCTGTGCCACGGTCATTTTTTGCCGACTGGTTTTGTTTTTTCCCAGGTTGGAAAACATGCTTTGCAGCTGGTTGGTCATCTCTTCCATGCCGGGCGGCGCCATGATTTCAACGCCCACCGGCGACGCATTGACCTCGATTTCGATTTCCCGGTCATCCAGTTCACCCTGGCGGAGCTTTTTGCGGAATACCTGCCGGGTACCTGACTCCGTTTCCGTCTGTTCCTTGTCCCGGGCAGGGGGCAACAGGACATCGAGGATGCGTTCTTCGGCAGCGTCCATGGCGCGGTGCTGGACTTTCTGCATTTCCTGTTCACGCAGCTGCTTCACCGACGTCTCCACCAGATCGCGAATAATCGATTCCACATCCTTGCCCACATAGCCCACCTCGGTGAACTTGGTGGCTTCCACCTTGACAAAGGGCGCGTCCGCCAGCCGGGCCAGTCGACGGGCGATTTCAGTTTTACCCACCCCGGTGGGGCCGATCATCAGAATGTTCTTCGGTGTTACTTCATTGCGCAACTCTTCTCTGAGTTGCATACGGCGCCAGCGGTTGCGTAGGGCAATGGCTACAGCGCGCTTGGCCGCATCCTGTCCAATGATATGGCTGTCGAGTTCATGGACGATTTCACGGGGGGTCATATTAGACATGTCTTGGTCTCTTGTTTCCGGTTGCCGTCAAACCCTCGGGCTGTAACGGCAAATAATGGGGACCAATCGCGCAGTGTGACAGAGGTAACAGGGCTTCGCTCTGCCAACACCCGGTTGATCAGTAATCGAGTTGTTCAATCGTGCGGTTGTGATTGGTATAGATGCAGATATCGCCGGCGATGGCGAGTCCCTTCTCGACGATATCTCTGGCGTCCAGGTCGGTGTTGTCGAGCAGGGCGCGCGCCGCAGACTGGGCGAAAGGGCCACCGGAGCCGATGGCAATCAGATCTTCCTCGGGCTGGATCACATCGCCGTTGCCGGTAATGATCAGCGAGGCCTCCTTGTCGGCTACCGCCAGCAAGGCCTCCAGTTTCCGGAGGATGCGGTCCGAGCGCCAGTCTTTGGCCAACTCCACGGCGGCGCGGGTCAGGTTGCCGCTGTGCTGTTCCAGTTTGGCCTCGAATCGTTCAAAAAGTGTGAAGGCGTCGGCTGTGCCGCCGGCAAACCCGGCAATGATCTGATCCTTGTAGAGGCGACGCACTTTGCGCGCGTTGCCTTTCATGACCGTATTGCCAAGGGTGACCTGGCCGTCTCCGCCGATGACAACAGTGCCATTGCGGCGCACGGAGAGAATGGTGGTACCGCGATATTGTTCCAAAAGATTCTCCTGTGGATTATTCATCCATCCAAAATAATTTTATACAGGGGCCTAGGTGGGGCCAAAATGCAGAAATTCAACAGTGACTATTACCCGATGTCATCCGTTGCCGGGTCTTCCCTGAGGTACAGTGTCCCGTTCTCGATGTGGCAGGGCACCATGTCCAGGTATTGGCCGGCACAGGGCCCGGCGATGCATTGACCGCTGTCCATCTCAAATAAAGCGCCGTGCGTACTGCATTGAATGTATCGCCGGTCATAATCCAGAAATCGATCCGGCATCAGATTTAATGGTGCGCCCGTATGGGGGCAGTGGTTGCGATAAGCAAACAGTGCCTGTCCTCGCCTCACCACAAAACAGCTTTCACCGGCGATCTTCAGTTCCCTGCTGCCCGGATTCGGTAGCTCTGCCATATGGCATAGCGGTTGTGCGGACATCAGCCACCCCGGCGCAGTGTTTCAATGCGCTCGCTGAGGGGAGGGTGTGTCATGAACAGGCGCGAAGCATGTTCTTTCCAGCCACTGGAAATACCGAAAGCTGTGAGGGTATCCGGCATCTGGTTGGGCACCTGGGCCCGGGTTTCTTCCTGAAGTCGTTGCAGGGCCGAAATCATTGCAGCGCGACTGGCCAGGTGTGCGCCACTGGCGTCGGCGCGGAATTCCCGCCAGCGGGAAAACCACATCACAATCATTGACGCAAAAATGCCCAGTACTACCTGTAACACCATGACGATCATGAAGTAACCGATGCCGTGGCCACTGTTGTTTTTGAATACGGCCCTGTCGATAATCGAGCCGAGAATCCGGGCAAAAAACATCACAAAGGTATTCAGAACCCCTTGCACCAGTGACAGGGTTACCATGTCGCCATTGGCCACATGACCAATTTCATGGGCCAGCACAGCGCGGACTTCCTCGCGATCAAAACGCTGCATCAGCCCGGCGCTGACCGCGACCAGGGCATCGTTCCTGTTCCAGCCTGTGGCGAAGGCATTTGATTGCTGTGCCGGGAAAATGCCGACTTCCGGCATGCCGATGCCCGCTTTTTTTGCCAGGTCGGCAACCGTTTCTTTCAGCCAGCGTTCCTCGGGGGTGCGTGGCTGGTCGATCAGTTGCACGCCGGTGGACCGCTTCGCCATCCATTTTGAGATAAGCAGCGAAATGAATGAGCCGGCAAAACCGAATATCCCGCAGATGATCAGCAATCCGGTGAGGTTCCCCTGAACCCCTTGGGCAGCAAGGTATTGCTCCAGTCCAAGTACTTTGAAAATGATGCTGAACAGCACCAGAATGGCAATGTTGGTGCCCAGAAAAAGCCCGATTCTTAACACGTGATCTCTCCTAGTGATGATGTCTGCCAGTATGGTGTCAACAACTGGCATCCCTGTAAGATGCGACTGGTTTCGAAAAATTCAACTGCCGGATTGATGAATATCCCCGGGTGTCTTGTTGGAACGCCTGTCATAAACTGTCAATGGTTGCTGCGGTAAAAAGCAGTGGGAAACTATAGCAAAGATGACTGGCCGGCTCTCCAGAAGATTGACGGCTTCAGGGTCGGGATTGCATTCACCCGGTAGCAAACCGATGTACTATGTGGGCAGGTTCCACTCTGAGTTCGCCAAAACGAGGTTCTGCCATGGCAGCAATGAAACCGCTGATAATAATGCTGATGGCACTGAATGTGCTGTCCGGGTGCGCTCTATTGTCGTCGGGGCAGCCGCCGCCAGAAGTTCAGCTCAGCAATGTGGAGCCTGCCGGACGACAGGGGTTAGAGCAGAGTTTCATGATCAGTTTGCGAATCCTCAATCACAGCAGCACACCACTGAATATTTCCGGATTATCCTATAGCCTCAATTTGGAAGGACACAAGCTGATCAGCGGGGTAGCCGGGGGGCTTCAGCCCATTCCTCCGCACAGCCAGGTCGCCATTAAAGTCCCAGCTTCCACCAATCTGATCAGTGGTCTGAAAATCATTGGTGCCTTTATGGAAAAGAACAAGCAATCGGTGGATTTTGAACTGGAGACCCGGATCAGCATGGGCTGGTGGCGCATGCCCGTCACTGTGGTTGAATCGGGTTCGCTCGACTTGAGCCAATAATCCCCGGTTACGTCGGATCAAGCGAACGTGATACTCCAGCGAATAGGCGAATGGTTGGCAAGCAAGCTGGCCGAGCCCCGATATCACAGTACGATGCCAACCCGTACGGACCTGCTGGCGGCGACACTTCGTCCCGGTGATGTACTGCTCGTGGAGGGTCTGAGCCGTTTCAGTATCGCCATCAAGTATCTCACCCAGTCGACCTGGTCCCATTCTGCACTCTACATCGGTTCCTGGCAGGGCCAGACGGGAATGCTGGTGGAGGTGGATGTGCGCGAAGGGGTCAGGCTGGTGCCGCTGAGCCATTTTTTTGGCCTTCAGGCACGTATCTGTCGGCCGGTAAAACTGGATGAAAACGAGATAGCCGAGTTGATCGGCTATGCAACGGACCGGCTCGGTTATCATTACGACCTGAAAAATATCCTGGACCTGATGAGGTTTCTGATACCAACACCTCCCGTGCCGAATCGATGGCGGCGGCGGATGTTGTCGTTGGGCAGTGGCGATCCCACCCGAGCCATCTGCTCGTCCCTGATTGCCCAGGCATTCCAGTCAATACGCTATCCGATTTTGCCTAAAGTGACGCTGGAAAAAGCCCTCGACCCCGATATGCAGGAAATCTATCAGGAAATTCTTCATATCCGGCACCACAGTCTTTTCGTGCCGAGGGATTTCGATCTGTCACCCTATTTTGAAGTGGTCAAACCGACCCTGGCTGTCGGCTTTGACCCTCATCTGGTGACCTGGAGCGAGCCGCCCGTTGAACGGGAGGTGCAACCTCAGCAGCCACCCCGGGGTCAATCACCGGATTAACAGGTGGTCACTCATCCGTATTATCCAACAGGCGAACTTCCCTCTGTGGGAAAGGTATATTGATGTTGGCGTCAACGAGTGCCTGAAAAATCGCCCCGTTTACCCGGAACCGCGTTTCGTGAAAATGTTCTGTAGGCACCCAAAAACGTACCATGAAGTTAATCCCGCTATCGCCAAAATTGTCGATGCCGATCAAAGGTTTCCGGGCCTCTGCGGCGCCCTGTTCGGCCAATACTGATCGCAGCACTTTGACCACGGTCTCCGGGTCGGATCCATAACTGACACCCACGGTGGTTTCTGCCAGCTTGTTGGCAGCAGAGTTGTGCAGAATCTCGCCGACGATATGCCGGTTCGGGATGGTGATGCGCACATCATCTTCATCCTTCAGAACGGTATAAGCGAGATGTACTTCGTCCACCAGTCCGGTTTCTCCCTTTACAGTGATGGTGTCGCCCACAACGAAAGGGCGCGCAAGAATGATATTCAGGCCCGCACCATAGTTGGAGAGCAGCCCCTGAACGGCCAGGCCGGCCCCCAGTGAAATGGCACCGATGGCGGCCACGAAAGGCGTCACACTGATACCGATTTTGCCGAGGGCAATAATGGCCACGCCCACTATAATGACAATTTTGACGAAGCTGGCGATAAAGCGGCTCAGGGTAATATCGAGCGCTTTTTTCTCACACAGTCTGAGCGTTGCGGCCGATACCTTGGATGCCACGAACATACCGATCAGAAAAACGATCAGTGCGCCAACCAGCTGGAAGCTGTAGTTGACGAAAAACTGTACGACACTGTTGTAAATTGCTTCAACTTGTTGAATTTCTTCCTGCATGGGCAGCCACTCCTGCTGTGTTTTGGGCGAAGCATAGCAAAATAGTATTCGGCATATTAAGGTGTTATTTTCCCGACAGGCTCTATTCCCGGCAAAACTCGCATGGCAAGTATCAACAATCAAATGCTAATGGGCTCTGATGAGCAGCTCCTGTGCGAACTGGATAGCAGTGTGTTGTTGCACGGTGACGTCATAAAGCCGTTTCAGGCAATGTGTGATGCCGCTGCCGGAGAGGGCCTGCAGATTACCGTGGCCAGTGGTTATCGCTCCTTTGCACGACAGTTGGCTATCTGGAACAGCAAGGCCCGGGGTTTGCGCCCAGTGCTGGATGACACTGGCTCCCCGATTGATCTCGGTGCACTCAGTGACCGCGACAAGGTAATGGCGATACTGCGCTGGTCGGCATTGCCGGGATGTTCCCGGCATCACTGGGGAACCGATATGGATATCTGGGACGCAGCGGCTGTGCCCGGTGACTACAGGTTGCAGCTTGTTCCTGAGGAGTATGCCGGGTCAGGGCCGTGTTGCAGACTGTCCGAATGGTTGCAGGAACATGCCGCCGGTTTTGGTTTTATCAGGCCCTATGGGATTGATCGTGGTGGCGTGGCCCCCGAGCCCTGGCATCTCAGTTATCTACCGGTAGCACGACTGTTTGAGGAAAAACTGGATAGAGCATTTCTGCGGGAAATTCTGGATAATGACCAACTGGAATTGCGTGATGCTGTCCTGACGAATCTAGACGCAATCATGGCAAGGTTCATTTTCCCCGGAACAACTTTACCGCAATAGCTTTACTGCAATAACTTTACCGCTATAAAGAGACACTGATGGTCGATCTGCCACAAACAACCTCTGCCGACGACGCCCTCTGGCAATCAATTCGCCACGAAATTGTTGAGCGAGCCAGGCTGGAGCCGGTTCTGGCGAGCTTTTTCCATGCCGCTGTTCTGAGCCATAAATCGTTGGAGGATGCGCTCGCCTACAATCTGGCCGAGCAACTCGGTAACAGTATTTTATCCCCGTTGGCCATTCACCAGGTGCTGCTGGACGCAATGCAGAGTGACAGTTCCATTTGCGAGCGGATGAGGCGCGACCTGAGGGCCCATATGGAGCGTGATCCGGCCTGCGGCCAGTACTGTCTGCCCCTGCTTTACTTCAAGGGGTTTCATGCCCTGCAGGTGTATCGTGTGGCGAACTGGCTCTGGCGGCACCAGCGACGCTCCCTGGCCCTGTTTCTGCAAAGCCGGGCTTCAGAAATATTTGCGGTGGATATTCACCCCGCAGCCGAGATCGCCGGCGGCATCATGCTCGATCATGCCACGGGTCTGGTTATCGGTGAAACGGCGGTGATCGGTGAAAATGTTTCCCTGTTGCATTCGGTTACTCTGGGTGGCACTGGCGCTCAGGCAGGTGATCGTCACCCAAAAATCCGTTGTGGGGTGCTGATTGCTGCCGGTGCCAAAGTGCTTGGCAATATCGAGGTGGGTGAAGGCGCCAAGATCGGCGCCGGAAGTCTGGTTCTCGATTCGGTGTTGCCGCACACCACGGTGGTGGGTGTCCCCGCCAGAGTGGTGGGAGTTCCCGGCGAGGCGGAGCCCTCCCGTACCATGGATCAACGTATCAACCTGGGGTGTGGCTGATGGAACGCATTTATGGCTTGATCAGACGTCGCGCTTTCTATGCCGCGATTAACTCCTGGCGTGGTTTGCTGGCCTGTTTCAAATACGAGGAAGCCTTCAGGATTGAAGTGGCAGTTACCTGCCTGCTTTTTCCGCTGGCATTTTTTATGGCTGAGAACCCGGTCGAGCTGGTTCTTCTGCTGGGTTCCGTGTTGCTGTTGTTGATCGTGGAGCTGCTCAATTCCGCTGTGGAGGCCGCCATTGACCGTATCGGCGAAGAGCGCCATGATTTATCTGGCAGGGCCAAGGATCTCGGTTCTGCAGCAGTTCTGTTGACGATGTTGTTAGTGTTGATTACCTGGGTTGCTATTGCCATTCAATGAGTGGGTGTCGTTTGACTGAAAATCAGGATTGATTGCTATCCGTAACGGATAAGGGGTAACGGGAGATGAGCGATAGACGTTTTGAAGTGATTTTTCGCGGAGACGTGGTGCCCGGACAGTCCCTGATGGACGTGAAGCAACGCCTGGCCGAATTATTCGGCGCACCGGCAGCCAAGGTTGAACAGATGTTTTCCGGCAGACCAGTGGTCATCAAACGTGATCTCGATGAAGAGGCGGCAGCGCGTTACAGGGTTGCCCTGAAAGAGGCCGGTGCGCTGGTGGAGCTTCGCCCTGTTGACCCTGACAACCAGACAGGCAACGAGACCAACCGCGCAGATCAAACAGTACCACCGGCGGCCAACCCGGCTCGGGGTGCTGACGGCCCATCGGGCCAGAAGACAGTAGCGCCACAATCCGGTTCGGAAAATTCGAAGACAGAAGATACCATCGGAGTAGCCCCGGTGGGAGCGGATGTTCTGCCCCCGGAATATCGCCGTGACTTTACGCCCAGAGAGGTGGATACGTCCCATATAACGGTGGATGAACCCGGCGCCGATGTGCTGAAAGAAGATGAGAAGTCCCCACCCATCGAACGGGATGTGGATACCTCCCATCTCTCTGTGAAAGATCCCGAATAGCCAGCTCCCGCTGAGACCCTCCTGCCAGTCGGTACTGAAGGCCGGAGTCGCGTCATGTGTTTTTTCGAATAACAGCCTGTGTTGTGAATAATTCTGCCTTAACCCTGGGAGTGACTTGGCGTCGACAGGGCGTATGACACTGGCTCACCCGTCTGAATACTGGGCTATGCTTTTGATAAAGCATGGTGTCGGTTATTTGATGTGCCGCGCTTTGCCCGGATCAGCTGTCTGACCGGTTGATGTTGGTGAGGAGGTGTTTGTGACCGTTACCCTCAATGACAAGTATCTTCTGGATAAAGGCCGCGCCTTTATGAGTGGCATCGAGGCGCTGGTTAGGTTGCCGATTTTACAGCACCAGCGGGATCAGCAGCGGGGTCTGAAGACCGCCTGTTTTATTTCCGGCTATCGCGGCTCACCTCTGGGTGGCCTCGACCAGGCACTCTGGAAAGCCAGGCCGTTCCTCGACAAACACGACATTCGTTTCCAGCCCGGTATCAATGAAGATCTGGGCATGACGGCTGTGTGGGGCAGTCAGCAGGTCAACCTGTTTCCGGGTGCCCGCTACGACGGCGTCTATGGCATGTGGTACGGCAAGGGTCCCGGCCTGGACCGAAGCATGGACGTGCTGAAACATGCCAACGCTTTTGGCACCTCAAAATACGGCGGCGTATTGGCCGTGGTGGGCGATGATCACGCCAGCAAATCCTCCACCTTGCCGCACCAGAGCGACCACATGTTTATTGGTGCCACCTGTCCCGTGCTGAATCCTGCCAGTGTGCAGGAGGTACTCGATCTGGGTATTTATGGTTGGGAACTGTCCCGTTATTCCGGTTGTTGGGTGGGGATGAAGGTGATCACCGAAAACTGTGATGCGGCGATTTCTGCCGAAATCGATCCCGGTCGCGTGCACATTATCTTGCCGGAGGATTTTGAATTTCCCCCGGACGGTATTCACGGCCGCTGGCCCGATACCCCGCTGGAACAGGAACAGCGCCTGCAGCGCTTTAAAATCTATGCCGCGCTGGCGTTTGCCCGGGCCAACCATCTCAACCGGATTACACTCGACAGCCCTAATGCCCGATTTGGTATTGTCACCACCGGGAAGTCCTACCTGGATACATTGCAGGCGCTGGATGATCTGGGCATCGACGAAATCCTGGCGCGCAACATTGGCCTGCGACTTTACAAGGTTGGCATGAGCTGGCCACTCGAGCCGTCGGTTACCCACCGTTTTGCCGAGGGTCTCGAAGAGATCCTGGTCATTGAAGAAAAACGCAGTGTGATTGAGGACCAGCTGACCGGGCAACTGTATAACTGGCCGGTCAGCAGGCGCCCGCGGGTAGTGGGTGAATTTGATGAGCACCGCCACCTGCTGGTGACCAACCTCGGCGAACTGACGCCGTCACTGATTGCGCAGGTGATTGCCGCTCGTATTGCGCGGTTCTATACCAGTGACATTGTCGAAAAAAGGCTGGCTTTTTTACAGGCGAAAGAGCGGGCGTTGGCCAGCAAACCTGCCATGCTCGAAAGGAAACCCTGGTACTGTTCCGGTTGCCCCCACAATACCTCAACCGTCGTCCCGCATGGCAGCATGGCAATGGCGGGTATCGGCTGTCACTACATGGTTCAGTGGATGGATCGGGATACCTATACCTTTACCCAGATGGGTGGCGAGGGGGCCACCTGGATCGGTCAGGCACCCTTTACTGACACCCGCCATGTTTTTCAGAATCTCGGGGATGGCACTTACTTCCACTCCGGTTTGCTGGCTATTCGAGCCGCCATCTCTGCCGGCGTTAACATCACCTACAAGATCCTCTATAACGACGCGGTGGCCATGACGGGCGGTCAGCCGGTGGATGGTTTTCTCAGTGTGGCGCGGATGGCCTATCAGCTGCGTGGCGAAGGGGTGAAACGCCTGGCAGTGGTATCGGATGATCCCAATCAGTTTGACCGTGATTTTCCGCGGTTTGAGGGCTTGACCATCGACCACCGGGACCGACTCGATGCGATTCAGCAGGAGTTGCGCGAGGTTCCCGGCACCAGTGTGCTGATCTATGTGCAGACCTGTGCCGCCGAGAAACGTCGTCGGCGCAAAAAAGATCAGCTGGAAGATCCCGCCAAGCGGGTTTTTATCAATGAGCTGGTCTGTGAGGGCTGTGGCGATTGCGGCGTCCAGTCAAACTGCCTGTCAGTGTTGCCCAAGGCTACACCGCTGGGCCGCAAGCGAATGATTGATCAGTCTGCCTGTAACAAGGACTACTCCTGTGTGAAGGGATTTTGTCCCAGCTTCGTCACGGTTCACGGTGGCAGCCTCCGGAAACACCGGGGGCTTGAAGGTGGTATTCGTTTATCTGAACTTCCCGATCCGGTGTTACCAGAAATTACCATTCCCTACAATATTCTGGTGGCGGGTATCGGTGGCACCGGCGTGCTGACGGTTGGTTCCGTGCTCGGTATGGCGGCCCATATTGCCGGCCTCGGTGCCTCGGTGTTGACCCAGACGGGCCTGGCGCAAAAGTTTGGTGCCGTGACCAGCCATGTACGCATTGCCAACCGTCAGGCAGAGATCCATGGTGTTCGCATTCCAGCCGGAGATGCGCACCTGTTGCTGGGGGCGGATCTGGTGGTTTCCGCCGGGCAGGAATCTCTGGCCAGGGTGAACAGTGAATTCTCCGCAGCGGTGATCAACAGTCACGAGGCGCCGACCGCGGAATTTACCCGCAATCCCGATGCCCCTTTCCCCTTCGCTGATATGGTAAAGGCCATTCGAGATGAAACCGGCACCGAGCGCACCTGGTTTATCGATGCCACGGCAATGGGCAGCGGGCTGCTGGGTGATGCCATCAGCGCCAATATGCTGTTATTGGGTTACGCATGGCAACTCGGCTTGATTCCACTGTCGTCAGCAGCCATTGAGCAGGCGATCGCCCTGAATAATGTGTCCGTGACAATGAACCTCAAGGCCTTTCAATTTGGCCGCTACTTTGCAGTGAATCCGGAGAAGATGTTCGAGATAGCCGGCCTGAAAGCCAAGCCGTCATCCGGTTCTGCGCCTTCCCTGAACGAGATCATTGATTACCGTTACCGGTTTCTGATGGACTACCAGGGTCAGAATCTGGCAGATCGGTACCGTCGTCAGGTAGAGGCTGTCCGCGTTGCGGAACTTGACCGGTTTCCTGAATGCGATGATGACAAGCGGTTGTTGGCCCATGCAGTGGCGAAAAATTACTTTAAATTACTGGCCTATAAAGACGAGTACGAGGTGGCCAGATTGTTCACCAATGGTGATTTTGAGCGTCAGTTGAGAGAGGAATTTGAGGGTGATTTCACTTTGAGATTTCATCTGGCACCCCCCGTTTTTGGCCATCGTGACCCGCTAACCGGCCATCTCCAGAAACGCGAATTTGGTCGCTGGATCATGCCGCTGTTCCGGTTGCTGGCAAAACTCCGTTTTCTTCGGGGCACCCCGTTTGATCCGTTCGCTTACAGTCAGGAAAGGCGAACAGAGCGTCAGCTGGTGACTGACTACGAAGACCTGCTACAGCTGTTAACGACTGCGATAGATGCAGATAATTATCAGGCAGCGGTGGAGCTTGCATCATTACCGGAGACGATTCGCGGCTTCGGTCACGTCAAGGCCTATAATCTGACGCGTAGCCGCGAGCGCCAGGCGGCATTGCTGGCAACCTTGCGGGGAGCTCCCGTAAAAATTGTCCCATCGACCTCGGCCGGAAAATAGCCGGGTTTGGCGTGGAGCAAGGCAGGTGGGGGTAGCTCGAGCGGATCAGAGGAGGTAATGGATGAGTGTATTTTCTCACCCGGAATATGACCATCATGAAAAACTGATCTTTCACCGGGATGCCGCTTCCGGTTTGCAGGCCATCGTGGCGATACACAACACAAATCTCGGTTTTGCATTGGGTGGGTGTCGCATGTGGCACTATGCGTCCGAGCATGATGCCGTAGCCGATGTATTGCGCCTGTCCCGCAGTATGACCTACAAGGCAGCGATTGCCGGACTCAACCTCGGGGGCGGTAAGAGTGTGATAATCGGCGATTCGCGCCGGGATAAAACCCCGGACCGCATGCGGGCCATGGGACGCATGATAAACAGTTTGCAGGGTGAATATGTCTCTGCGGAAGATGTCGGTATCAATGAGCGGGATATTGCCCTCATGGCTGGCGAAACGCCGTTTGTGACCGGTTACAAGGCGGTGAACCGGGGTGGAAACGGTGGTGACCCATCGCCACTTACCGCCTATGGGGTTTTTCGCGGAATTGAAGAGGCTGTCAGGTTCAGGCTGAACCTGGACAGTCTCGCCGGGGTCAGAGTGGCCATCCAGGGGTTGGGAAAAGTGGGCTATGAGCTGGCCCGTCTGTTGAGCGGGGCCGGAGCAGTGGTGTTGGCGTCGGACATATTTTCTGAGAACCTCAGCCCTGCCATCAAGGAGTTGGGTGTCATACCGGTGGCTGCCGGGGAGATCCACCGGCAAGCCGCCGACGTTTTCTCGCCCTGTGCCATGGGGGCGGTGCTGAACGCAGAGTCAATCCCTGAAATATCTGCGCCAATCGTAGCGGGTTCCGCCAACAATCAGCTCGCCAGATCGGCCGATGGTCGGCGTTTGGCGGATGCCGATATTCTCTACGTGCCGGACTATGTGATTAATGTCGGCGGTCTGATTGATGTCTACTATCAGTACGTTGGCACCGATCGAAGAGACGTGCGGCAGCACATAGATCGTGTGGCGGGGGACACGTTGCCGAAAATTTTTCATCTCGCCCAGGAGAGGCGTGTCCCTACCAGCGAGGTGGCCGATCAGCTAGCCCGGGAGCGTTTCATGATTTCGTCTACCGGCGATGCTGAGGTAACCTGGCCCTTGCCGGCGCTATAATGCATCTTGTACGTGACAGGAAAGGAATACAGTGTGACTGACGACGATAACGGTATTTTTCGCCAACAGATGAAGGATGTTGAACCGCTAAAAAAACCGGCGGAGCGCGTTCGTCTGAAGCCACCCGTTGTGATGACCCCAGGCCTGGAATCCCGCCGGCGGGCTGCCGAGACGATGATCGCCAGTGATGTCGATGGCCTGTCGTCAGAAGCGTATATCCCGCCAGTGAAACCAAGGGATGTGCTGTCGTTCAAGCGCAGTGGCGTTCAGCACGGCGTGTTCAAAAACCTGCGGATGGGCAACTATCTTGTGGATTCGCGGCTCGACCTGCACCGGCTGACGGTTGATCAGGCGCGACAGCAGGTCTACCTCTTTATTCAGGATTGCCTGAAACACGACATACGCTGCGCATTGATCACGCACGGGAGAGGGGAGAACCGGGAAAAGCCCGCACTGCTTAAAAGCTGCACCAATCATTGGTTGCAGCAGATGGATGAAGTGTTGGCTTTTCACAGTGCCCAGCCACAGCATGGGGGCACGGGTGCCACCTATGTCATGTTGCGCAAAAGCGCCGGGAAACGCGTTGAAAATCTGGAGCGGCACCACAAGGGGATCAAGTCGCGACTGTAGTTTGTCGTTCTGGTTCGCCAGATGCCCGATGGGTCCGGTTAAAGGCTATTGTTTGCGCTTTAACAGCAGTGAATCAATCCCGTTTCCCGACAGGCTGTCCCTGGCGCTTGCCAATTCCGCACGGTTGGTAAACGGCCCAACCAGAACCCGGTGCCAGGTTTCTCCCGGACGGGGCGTGACCCTCTCGATACTGGCGCTAAGGTTCAGCAGTAACAGCCTGGCCCTCAGACTGTCGGCATCCCGGTTACTCTTGAACGACCCCACCTGAAGCAGAAACACTTCTTTTGCCGTGGGTGTTGCCGGTGTGCTGGCGGACTGGTTTGGCGGCGCTTCTTCTGCCTGGGGTACTGAGGAATCCGGGACGATCACTTCGGTTTCCCGCAGCAGCGTGTAGAAATCAAAACGGGGTTTAACGCCGGACTCTTCCTCGACCGGTTTGACGGTGGGCTGTTCGGCGGGTGCCGGGTCCGGTTCCGGCCCCTGAAGAAGGAAGGTTGCCACTATACCCACCAAAATACCGGCCAATAGCCACAGCCATCCCGGAAGAGACTGCCGGGATGGCGTTTTTCTGCGAACATTGCCGCTGCTGCGGCGGCTTGTTTTTCTCGCGTAATCCCTGGTCATTTGTTTATCTATACTCCGGTGAAGGGCGCCATTGTAGGGGTAACCTGCCGAGCCTTCCAGACTCTAATTAGCTCATATCCTGTGGATCAACGTCCACCGACCAGCGAATTTTCCCCGCCAGTGGCGACTGCTCCAGAATCGGGCAGAGGGTTGCCAGCAGGTGTTGGAGTGCGGGTCGCTCTGTGGCGCAGATGGTCAATTGATGGCGAAAGCGCCCCCCTCTCCGCTCCATGGGGGCAGGTAACGGGCCGAGGTAGCTGATGTTGCCTGCCGGTGGCAGTAGCATTTCTGCCTGTTGGCGGGCGAAACTGAGAAAATTCACCGCCAGCTGGCCATTTTCAGCTTCGGCGCGCAGCAACGCCAGGTAGCTGAACGGTGGCAGGTTGGCCAGTTTCCGTTCGGCCATCAACAGATCAGAAAAAGTGGCGTAGTCCTGTTGGGTCAGGGTAGTGATCAGTGGGTGATCACAATGATGGCTTTGCAAAATGACCGTGCCGGGTTTATCGCCCCTGCCGGCCCGTCCAGCCACCTGGGTAATCAATTGTCCCATCCTCTCCGGTGCCCGGAAATCCGGGCTGAACAGGCCGGCATCGGCATCCAGAATGGCCACCAGCGTGACGTTGGGAAAATGGTGCCCCTTTGCCAGAAGCTGGGTGCCGAGCAGAATGCAGGGCTCTCCCTGATGCACCCGGTCGACCATGTTCTGCATGGCCTGCTTGCGTCGGGTGCTGTCCCTGTCCACCCGAATAACCGGAAAGTCCGGGAACAGCGCTTCGAGGGTTTCTTCGCTGCGCTCGGTGCCCTGACCGAGGCACTGTAAATGAATGCTGTGACAAACCGGGCAGCGGGGTGGCACCGGTTGCCTGAATTCGCAGTGATGGCAAACCAGCCGTTGAACCTGACGGTGTACCGTCAGTCGCGCTTCACAGTGCTGGCAGTTCGCTATCCAGCCACATTCATGGCAGGTCAAAGTCGGTGCAAACCCGCGGCGATTCAGGAAAACCAGCACCTGATTGCCATCGTCGAGGTGGGACTGAATGGCATCGATCAGCTCTCTGGAATAGCCTCCGGACAGATTTGCCTTTCGGATGTCGACCGGCTGCCGGCGGGGTTGCCGGGCGATACCCGGGCGGCAGGACAGGATCAGTCGGGTGTAGCGCTGCTGTTCGCAGTTATACCGTGTTTCGAGGGACGGGGTGGCCGAGCCAAGAATCAGGGGAATGGACTCCATTCGCGCCCGCACCACGGCGAGGTCTCGCGCCGAGTAGCGAAACCCCTCCTGCTGCTTGAATGAGCCGTCGTGTTCCTCATCCACAATCAGAATGCCCGGTGACTCCAGCGGTGTGAAAATGGCGGAACGTGTACCCAGTACAATCGGGGCGGCACCGGTGCGCGCAGCGTCCCATGCCAGTATGCGCTCCCGGTCGGTGAGGCCGGAGTGAAGCACGGCCACCGGGCAGTTGAAACGGGTTTTAAAGCGCTCCAGCGTCTGTGGCGTCAGGCTGATTTCCGGAATCAGTACCAGTGCCTGTCGTCCATACCGAATGATTTTTTCAATGGCCTGTAAATAAATTTCGGTTTTGCCACTGCCGGTTTGACCGTCCAGTAAGTAGGCGTGGAAGCCGTGCAGCTCAATGCTCTCCATCGCCTGTTGCTGTTCGGGATAAAGGGGCAGGGGGGATTCCGAGAGCAGCCTGTCCGGATCGAACAACGGGGTGTTCACCCGGAGTTCCAACGATTCGATCAGGCCTTTGTTTTCCAACTGTCGAAGTGCGGCAACGCTGATGCCCTGTCGCTGAAAATCGTCTTTTGTGGCGGAGGGTTGCTGCTGCAGTAAATTCAGTGCCTGTTGTTGTCGGGGGGCACGCGCCAGGGCCGTGTCTGGCAGCCCCTTGCCGGCTAGTGTCAGTTGCCAGCGGACTTCGCTTTGCCGGGGTACCGCATCCCCCTTGCGGAGCGTTGCCGGCAGCGCTGTACTGAGTGCGTCACCCGGTGGGTGCTGGTAGTAACCTGCGGCCCAGACACAGAGCTCCAGCAGGGTTTCGGGCAGCAACGGTTCATCATCCACCAGTTCGGTAACGGGTTTCAACCGTGTGGCGGGATGTTCGCTGGATGCCGCAATTTCAATGACAACCCCGATGACCTGACGGCGGCCAAAAGGCACCTTGACGCGGCAGCCGGGCCGGGGTGTCCGGGTACTGTTTTCTGAAGGCAGGTAGTCGAACAGCCGCCGCAGGGGAGAGGGGACAGCAACACGGATAATGATGGATTCTGTCATTGATGTGTTTTTTTGTTAAAACCTTGAATGGGCATCGTTTTCTGGTAGTATTCGCGCTCCGTTTAAAGGCGGCATATGGTGCCCGACAATTGAAAGGCATCCCGAGGGATTAAACGCGACCTGTTATCAGCAAACCGAGGCGAGGCATCCAGTGTACCAGAAGTGCATCAGGGTTCGGGCGATCGGTTTGGTAGGCAGGAGCGAATCAATATTCGGGTTGCACAGAGATCGGGTTGGCGATATGCAAGAGACTGAGGCAATGAGACATGAGATCTGAAATCCATCCAAATTACGGCACACTGTCAGCTACCTGCAGCTGTGGTAATGCATTTGAAGTAGGCTCCACCATGAACGGTAGCATCCACGTGGATGTCTGTTCAGCCTGTCACCCGTTCTACACCGGCAAGCAGAAAGTTGCTGATACCGGTGGTCGTATCGACCGTTTCAACAAGCGTTTCGCCGGTCGTTCCGCCAAAAAATAATCTGAATATGTCTGCCTTTCGAGGCAAACGATGCGCGCTCTGGATGATATGCCAGAGCGCGTTTTTCGTTGTCTGGCTGTTTATCGCCGGTGGGCCCGCCAGCGCCGATCTTCGCTGCCAGCCTTTCGCCCCAATGGAGAGGGTTTCCGTCACTCATGTCTATGACGGCGATACCGTTAAACTGGACGACGGCCGCAAAATTCGATTGATCGGTATCAATAGCACGGAGCTGGGTCGCGCTGGGCAACCGGATCAGCCGTTCGCCGCCGAGGCCCGTGACAGATTGCGCAGCCTGATCAAGTCTGCCTCGCAGCTACATTTGTTAACGGATCGGCAAACCCATGACCGCTATGGTCGAACGCTCGCCCACCTGTTCAATGAGCGAGGAGAAAGTCTCGAACAAAGCCTGCTCGAACAGGGGCTGACCTACCATGTTGCGGTGCCGCCCAACCTGACCCTGGCAGACTGTTTTGCCAGCGCCGAGCAGTTGGCGGTCAAACAGCAGCGGGGACTCTGGAGCAACGCCGGCATGCCCCCCGTCGCTGCCCGGGATGTGCAGGACGGGGGATTTAAGCGATTGCAGGGCACCGTAACAGCCGTTCAAACCGGCAGGCACTGGCGGCTCGTCCTGGATGATGTGATCAACGTGATGATTTATCCAGAACACCGCCATCGCTTTGAGACAAAACAGCTGAGCAGCTTGCAGGGCCAGCGAGTGGAAATACAGGGGTGGGTTTACCGCAGTCGCGGGGAATGGCGGATCAAGTTGGCAACTCCCCACGGTATTGTGTTTCCCCGGTGAATTATCCGGCGCCGCCCTCCGACGACGCCGCTGTTTCCTTTCCAAAACACCCTACCAGCTCAATGAGGCGCCGGTCTGGTACTCGGTAACCCGGGTTTCGAAAAAGTTTTTCTCCTTGCGCAGGTTGGCCTGCTCCTCCAGCCATTCCAGGCGATTGATGGCGCCGGGGAAGGGCTCTTTGTGGTTGAGGGCCCGGGCCCTCCGGTTGGCGACAAAGCGGAACTGGTCCATGTGCTCGCCAGCGCTGTAACCGAGGATGGGATCCGGCATCAGGTAGTGGGCGTAGGCAGACTCCACCGCTTCAGCTTCTTCCCACATAACCTGTAATTGGGTCGGATCCAGTTTTAGATTTTCCTCCTCCAGTAACTGGTTAACCACCCGCAGACCAAAGGCGCAGTGCATGGCTTCGTCCCGCAGGATGTACTGCAGCTGTTCCCCGGTGCCTTTCATCAGGCCGCGTCGCTGCAGGGCAAAAATCGGGTTGAAGCCGTTGTAGAACCAGCAACCTTCGAAGATACCGGCAAAGAACAGGTAGGACATGGCGAAGGTTTCGAGGTCGTCCCGGTTGCCGAGGTCGAGATCATGGCGCAACACGGTATCCAGTCTCGCACTGGCCAGGCGAATTTTGCCGTGGATGGCCGGTACCACCCGGTAGCGGTTGTAAATGTCGCTCTGGTCCAGCCCGAGGGTTTCGATGCAGTGCTGGTAAGTCCAGGTGTGCAGTGCTTCTTCATAGACCTGCCGGGCCTGGTAAATCTGCAACTCCGGCGCGGACATTTTTTCCATCACTGCCAGGCCGATATTGCGCATGGCCATGATGTCCGAGGTGGTCAGATAGGCCAGCACGTTTTCATACAGGTGACGTTCCTCGGTGGTCAGTTTGTGGTGGTAATCATGGATATCCTGGGTCATGTTGACGTCCAGAGGTGTCCAGTGATTCTTGTTGGCATTGAGAAAAAACTCCCAGGCCCAGGGGTATTTGAAGGGGGCCAACTGATTGATGTCCGCTTTGCCGTTCACCACCCGCTTGTCCGCCGGATTGATGGGCGGCAGGAGTACCGCTGGTGTTTCTGCCAACGCAGCAGTTGCTATTGACAGTGTCGCCGGGACCTTTGATATCCCAGCTGGCTGTGCGGCAGTGACCCCTCCCAGCAGGTTGATGGTGCCGGGAGGAATGGCGCTGCGCAACGGGTCATCCCAGTCTGGAAGCGGGGTTGTGTCGGTCTTGATGGCAGTTTGTCGGATACTCATTATTGGCAGGCCTCGCAGTCGGGGTCGAGAATGGAGCAGACGGATGGTGTAGCCGACATCGAGTCACTGTTGGCCGTATCGGCGCTGACGCGACTGGCCTTGTCGGCGTGGGTGGCTCCCAGAGAGCGCAGGTAGTAGGTGGTTTTCAGGCCCCGGGACCAGGCCAGCCGGTACAGGTTGTCGAGTTTTCTGCCGGATGGCTCCGCCATGTAGAGGTTGAGGCTCTGGGCCTGGTCCAGCCATTTCTGGCGCCGTGCCGCCGCCTCCACCAGCCAGCGGGGGTCGATTTCAAAGGCAGTGGCGAAGCGGATTTTCAATTCCTCTGGTACCCGGTCGATATCCATCAGAGAGCCGTCGAAGTATTTCAGGTCACTGACCATTACTTCGTCCCACAAATCCTGCTCCTTAAGCGCCTTCACCAGCCAGGGATTGATCACCATGAATTCGCCGGACAGGTTCGATTTCACGAACAGGTTCTGATAGGTGGGTTCAATGGACTGGGTGACTCCGACAATGTTGGAGATGGTGGCGGTGGGGGCAATGGCCATGACATTCGAGTTGCGCATACCGTGTCTGGTCACCAGTTCGCGCACCGGCTGCCAGTCCAGTTGGCTGGAGTTGTCGAGGGTGCAGTAGTCGTCGCCGCGCTGCTGTTCCAGCCATTTCAGTGAGTCGATGGGCAGTACACCCTGATCCCACAGGGACCCTTCATAGCTTTCGTAGCGGCCACGCTGTTGCGCCAGCAGCGCCGAGGCACGGATCGCATGGTAGCTGATCAGTTCCATGGATTGGTCGGCAAAATACACGGCTTCCACACTGGCGTAGGGCAGCTTCAGGGCGTAGAGGGCGTCCTGAAATCCCATCAGGCCGAGTCCCACCGGGCGATGTTTCAGGTTCGACTCCCGGGCCTTTTCCACGGCGTAGTAGTTGATGTCGATGACGTTGTCGAGCATTCGCACCGCCGTGAAAACCGTCTGTTCCAGATGTGCCTGATCGAGTCGGCCGTCGCGAATGTGGTTGGGCAGGTTGATAGAGCCGAGATTGCACACGGCGATTTCCCGCTCATTGGTGTTCAGGGTGATTTCCGTGCACAAATTGGAGGAGTGCACCATACCCCGGTGTTGCTGGGGCGAGCGGATGTTGCAGGGATCCTTGAAGGTGATCCAGGGGTGACCGGTTTCAAACAGCATCGACAACATCTTTCGCCACAGCTGCGTGGCGGGCACGGTTTTGTGCAGGGGGAGTTTGCCGTCCCGGGCCAGTTGTTCGTAATGGCAGTAGCGCGCCTCAAAGGTCCTGCCGCAGAGGTCGTGCAAATCGGGCACATCCTCCGGTGAAAACAGTGTCCAGAGCTGATCCTCGATCACCCGTTTCATGAACAGGTCGGGAATCCAGTTGGCGGTGTTCATGTCGTGGGTGCGGCGGCGCTCGTCCCCGGTGTTTTTGCGCAGTTCCAGGAAATCCTCGATGTCCAGGTGCCAGCTCTCCAGGTAGGCACACACGGCGCCCTTGCGCTTGCCGCCCTGGTTGACCGCCACTGCGGTGTCGTTCACCACCTTGAGGAAGGGCACCACGCCCTGGGATTCGCCGTTGGTGCCGCGAATGTGGGCCCCCAGGGCTCGCACCCGGGTCCAGTCGTTGCCCAGGCCACCGGCCCATTTTGAGAGCATGGCGTTGTCCCGGATGCCCTCGTAGATGCCGTCCAGGTCGTCGGGAACCGTAGTGAGATAGCAGGAAGAAAGCTGCGAGTGTCGGGTGCCGGCATTGAACAGGGTGGGGGTGGAGGGCATGTAATCGAAGTGCGACATCACCTCATAAAACTCGATGGCGCGCTGGTTGGGATCGTCCTCCCTCAGTGCCAAACCCATGGCCACCCGCATGAAGAAGCCCTGGGGCAGCTCCAGGCGCTGTTTGCCACGGTGCAGGAAGTAGCGGTCGTAGAGGGTCTGTAATCCCAGATAGGTGAACTGCCGGTCGTGCTCCGGCCGCAGGGCGGCACCGAGGCGTTGCAGGTCAAAGGACAACATCGCTTCGTCCAGCAGTTCCGCCTCAACAGCCCCGCGAATCCCCGCCTGAAACAGGGCGGCATAGTCCTGTTCGCTGTAATGGCCGGACAGGCTCTGGTGGCAGTCAAGGGCCAGGATTACTTCTTCCCACAGCTGCTCCAGCAACAGCTGGGCGCAGGCGTGGGAATAGCCCGGGTCTTTTTCAATCAGAGGGCGGGTTGCCATTACCATGGCAGTAGTCACCTCCGCTGCCTTCATTCCCTCGTAGAGGGTGCGACGAATCTGGGCTGTCAGATAGTCGGCATCCACACCTTCGATGTCCCGGCAGGCGCGTTGTACCCGTTGGTCCACGTCTGCCAGATTCAGCATCAGCTCCTTGCCGTCGCTGTCGATAACCGGCAATTGTTCACTGGGTGGGGCGTTGCTGGGCGTGGCAGGGCCGGCGGCACTGCGATTCTGGTGGTGCTGCTCCCGATACAGCACATAGGCGCGGGCCACCTTGTGAAATTCACTGCGCATCAAACCCAGCTCCACCAGGTCCTGGATTTCCTCGATATGCACGCTGCCCCCTGCCGGCAATCGCTTTTGCAGGCGCTCGATAATATCCCGGGCGATGGCATTGACCGTCTGTTTGACCCGCGCAGATCCGGATGCTTCATGGCCCTCTACGGCGAGGAAGGCCCTGGTCATGGCGATGGCGATTTTTGAGGCGTCGAAGGGCACGGCCTGACCAGTGCGCTTGACCACTTTAAACGGTATGTCTGTAGATAGTGGGGGCGGCGTGTGGTGCCCGTCAGGGGTGAAGGGTTGGCTATTCATCATGTCATTCCTGTCGATTTATTCGCGAAATCTTCAGGCTTCGCCGATTGGCGGACGGGCAGGGTGCATGGCGGCAAACGGGGTTTACCCGTGATGCAGCTGGTGTCCTGAATCGCGAAGACTGAAGCCTTGTTTGCTGGCAGGTCTTCGGACTCAGGGGCGTTGCGCGAGATATTGCGCTTCCTACAGCGACGGCTTCCCGTTCAATTGAACAGTGCCTCGGCGTTGCCGATGCCGCTTTCGTTCCCCTTTACCGCTGCGCGTCAGTTCCGGATTCTCACCGGATTCCCTTTTCAGGACGGCCTATAAAACACAATATATGCCAATCCAACCAGCTTTTAAGAGCATATCTTGTGTATTTTTGCATGTAAAGCGGTTTCCCCTGTTGGTGAAAGCAATGCCGTGGTCTATGTCGCCCGCACAAGGCTGCGACAATTTGTCGCATTGACTGATCTTTCGTAAGCCCTAAATATCCCGTTCCTGAATTCGAATCACTTTCATTTCGATTCGGGCTAGGGAGAAAATGAAAAAAGCAATTCGCTGGGCCTCTGCCCTGGTCGTTCCATACCTGTTCGGCCTCTCAACGATTTCCGTTCACGCGGAAGACAGTGGTGTCGAAGGGGCGGGGGCAACCGCTGTGGTGGCAAGCCTGGAAGAAGTCAAAGTCTGGGGCAAACAACTTTCCAGTCGCGAGGCGGGTTATACCAACCCAACCAGTGTATTGACCCGGGAAGATATGGCCAGTATCAACGTGGCGACCACGGAAGATCTGGTGAAATATGAGCCCAGCCTGGTGATCCGCCGCCGCTTTATCGGCGATGCCAACGGTACCCTGGGGATCCGCGGTTCCAACATGTTCCAGACCAGCCGCTCAATGGTGTTTGCAGACGGTGTACCGCTGCATTATTTCCTCGAGTCCCGCTGGAATGGCGCGCCGCGCTGGACCCTGGTGTCGGCCAGTGAAATCGCCCAGGTGGAAGTGGTCTATGGTCCGTTTTCAGCCGAGCACAGCGGCAATGCCATGGGTGGTGTGGTGTTGATCGAAACGGCGATTCCCCAGCAGCGGGAATTCCATGTGGACTGGTCGTCCTTTGTCCAGTCCTTTGATGAGTACGGTTTCGACGATGACCTGTGGGGGCGCAAGGGCTTTATTTCCTTCGGCGACAAGATCGGTAACCTCAGCGTTTACCTCTCCTACAACCGTCTGGAAAATGACGCCCAGCCCCAATCTTTCTACTATGGCAGTTCCAGCAGCTCACTGACACCGACTGCGGTGAGCGGTGCAATAGGGGATGGGGACGACAGGGGTGCAGACCAGTGGTATTTCGGCGATACCGGGATGGTTAAAACCACCACTGACAACTACAAATTCAAGGCCGGTTATGACCTTGGTGATTGGTTTGCCCTCTTGAATGTGGCCTACGAGGACCGCCGTTCGGATAGTGATTCCGCCAACAGTTATTTGCGGGATATCGAAGGCAATACGGTCTGGGGCGGGCACGTGGTGCAGAACGGTGAGCCGTTTTTTGTCCCCGCTAGTCGACTCAATGTCAGTGAGCAGGATCGCCGCAGCCTTTCGGTGGGGCTGCGCCTGAAGGGGGACCTGACGGACAGCCTGTCGGTGGAAACCAATCTCAGCCACTTTGCCATCATTGAGGATGAAACTCGCAGTTCTGCCCTCAATCCTGCCCACCCTGACTATACTCTGGCTGGACAGGTGCTGGATTACGGCGATACCGGTTGGCAAACTGCCGACATCAAATTCACATTGGATGGATTTGGTCTGGATGGCATGCAGTGGGTGGCGGGCCTGCGCTACGAGACCTACGAACTGAATACCACCGTCTATAACTCCGATAATTACGTTGCCGGCGACAGGGCCCGGGCCACCAGCCGCAGCGGCGGGGAGACCGGGATCGCCGCGGCGTTCCTGCAACTGAACTGGGATATCGATGCGCACTGGTCCACCTCTCTGGGTGGGCGCTATGAATCCTGGAAAAGCAGTGAGGGTTATTTTTCGGACGACGATGCCCTGACACCCTGGTTGGATCTGGTCAAGCTGCCGAGTCGTTCCGAAGACAAATTTTCGCCGAAATTTTCCCTCGGTTTTCGCCCGGATCACCTGTGGACCCTCCGCTATTCCATCGCCAAAGCCTACCGCTTCCCCATTGTCGAAGAGCTGTTCAGCCAGTTTCAGGCCTTCAATGCGGTCAGTGAGGCCAATCCCGGCCTGCAGCCGGAAGACGGCCTGCATCACAACCTTATGGTCGAACGGGCCATCGATCGGGGTTATGTGCGGTTGAACCTGTTTTTGGAAAACATCAAAGACGTGATCGAGTCCCAGGCGACGGTTCTGCCGGGCGGTTCCTCGATCCGTACCTTTGTGCCGGTGGACGAGGTGAGAACCCGCGGCGCCGAGTTTATTGTCAACGCCGCCGACTTCCTGCTGCCGAAACTGGATGTGCGCTTCAACATGGCCTGGACCGATGCCGAGGTCATCAAAAATGCTCCCGATCCCGCCATTGTCGGCAATCTGTTCCCACGCATGCCGAAATGGCGCGGCAATCTGCTGGCCACCTACCACGTGACTTATCGCTGGGATATCGGTGGCAGCCTGCAATACGCCAGCGACAGTTACGGGCGGCTGGATAACAGCGACGGGGTCGATCAGGTGTTCGGCGGTCAGGATCGCTACCTGTTCCTCGGGCTGAAAACCAGCTTTCGCCGGGATAAGCACCTGACCTTCAGTTTGGGTATGGACAATGTCACCGACGAAACCGCCTATGTCGCCCACCCCTGGCCCGCGCGAACCCTGTATTTCAATGTCTCTTATGACTGGTAACAAGGCGTATGACTGGTAACAAGGCGGGCACGATGGCGCATAACAACCGCTCTATGAGCATTTATCGCGCCCTGTGGCGTTGGCATTTTTATGCCGGACTGTTCTGCATTCCCTTTGTGCTGACGCTATCGATCTCCGGGGCCATCTACCTGTTCAAGCCACAACTGGATGCGCTGGCCAATCGCCCCTACCAGAATCTGGCGGTATCCGGCGAGCGCAGCAGAGCGGATGCCCAGATCGGCGCGGCCCTGGCCGCGTTTCCGGGTAGCGGTTTTACCAGTTATCAACTGCCGGAGACAGATGATCAAGCCGTCGTCATTACTGTGCTCGATCAAGGCCGGCAGCGGCTTGTGTATGTCCATCCCTACAGCCTGAAAGTGTTGCACAGTGTTGTTGCGGAGAAGCAGTTCATCCGGCAGGTGCGAACTTTCCACGGGGAGTTGTTAGTGGGGGCGGTGGGTTCTGTGCTGGTGGAGCTAGCCGGTTGCTGGGCCATTGTCTTGGTATTGACCGGGCTGTATCTGTGGTGGCCGCGCAACGGCCGTGGTCTGGCCGGTGTGCTTTATCCCCGCCTTGGCCGGGGTGGTCGCCAGTTCTGGCGCGACTTGCACGCGGTGACCGGTATCTGGCTGGCGATGTTTGTACTACTCCTGCTGATGACAGCGTTGCCCTGGACTCTGGTGTGGGGTACCGCTTTCAAGGAGCTGCGGCAATGGGGCGACAGGCCGGTGCAACAGGACTGGACGCTCAGTCGGGCCCAGAAACACCACCACGATGGCGCAATGCCGTCGGGGCGTGCAGATATCAGTGAAGCGCTCCTCGCCAGGGCCATCTCCCTGCAATTTGCCGCGCCGGTATTGCTGTCGCCGGATCGGCAGAATCCTGCCCTGTGGAAAGTCCAGTCCCAGTCCCAGAACCGTCCGCTGCGGGCAGATGCCTGGCTCGATGGCCAGTCCGGTGATGTGGTGAGGGTACAGAGCTTTGCGGCGCGCCCCTGGGTCGACCGGGTTATCGGTATTGGTGTGGCCGCCCATGAAGGACAGTTGTTCGGCTGGTTGAACCAGTTGTTGGGCGCCCTGACAGCACTGGGGCTGATATTTCTGACCGTCAGCGGAGTTGTGCTCTGGTGGAAACGTAAACCGTCGTTCGGACTCGGTGCTCCGGCGGCCCTGCCGGAGGTCCCCTCAAAGAGTATATTTTTCACCATCATTGTCATTCTGGCGCTGCTGCTGCCGATGTTGGCGATATCGCTTCTGCTTCTTTGGCTTCTGGAAAACCTGTTGTTGCGTCACTTGCCTGGCGCTCGTCTATGGTTGGGTCTTGTCGACCCTGGGGTGATACAAAAATCCGTTAACACCGGATGAATCGACATGCTAATCTGGTGTCCCCTGGTTGCTTTTATGAGGATGTGTCGTGGACAGAAATACCGTTTTGTTAAGTGTTGTGCTGGTGATCACACCGTTGTCTGTCAGTGCCGCCAGCTGGTGGGATACCGGCAAGGAACTGCTCGGTGGCAACACGGCAAACACGACAGAATCCGCTGCGCCGGTCAGTGGGCTGGCCGGGCTCTCCAGCGATGAAGTTGCCGCAGGATTGAAAGAGGCGTTGCGGGTGGGTGCCGGTAATGTGGTTTCACAGTTGGGCGCTCAGGACGGATTTTACCTCGATGACGCGATCCACATTCCATTGCCCCCACAACTTCAGCAGGCCAAAGGTGTTCTTGAGCAGGTGGGCATGGGCGACAGTTTGCAGGAGCTTGAAATGAAACTGAACCGGGCTGCCGAGGCGGCTACTCCGCGGGCCAAGGAGATGTTTCTCGATGCCATCAGTGCCATGACCATCGACGATGCAAAGAAGATTTACAGTGGCTCGGAAGATGCCGCTACCCGCTATTTCAGTGACAAAATGCGCGGCCCCCTCGGGGAGGAAATGCGCCCGGTGATTGAAGCCAGCCTCGCAGAGGTGGGTGCGCTACAGACTTACGATGCGATTGTCAGTAAATACAAGACCCTGCCTTTTGTCCCAGATCTCAAAGCCGATTTGACGGACTACACGATAAATGGGGGGATGGACGGTATTTTCTATTATCTGGCCCGGGAGGAAGCGGCGATCCGTGAGAATCCGGTCAAGCAAACCACCTCGCTGTTGAAAAAGCTGTTTGGTCAGCCCTGAACCCAGCCCGGTAATATGGCCGATCACAAATACGCTTCTGATTTCGAGGCCATGCAGCCTGTTCTGGTTTCCATATCGTCGCTCTCTCATAGGGGTTGCGGGGCTATACCCATCAAAATTCCCTATCAGTCTCTTTGCAGAATACTATCTGTTAATGGTTTATCCTGAAGCCACGAAAAGAGGCATGGAAGTTAAAATTCGCGTAGGATCGTAACCCTGCCCGGTCCTGTGGGGCGAGTCGTTAAATCATTAAACTCGGTATCACAGTCAGGTTTGCTGTGAAACTGACATGATCCGCTGAAATGAGAATGAGCCCGAAGCCAGGGTTTCCATGTTTCGATCAGTGCACCAGCCAATGGTGTTCAGACCTGGAGAGAAAGCGAATGACAACAATAGGTATCCCCAAAGAAATTTATCCCGATGAAAGGCGTGTTGCCGCCACCCCCACTTCCGTTCAAAAGCTGCTCAAGCTCGGCTATGAGGTATTGGTTCAGTCGGGAGCTGGTGAACCAGCGCATTATGATGATGAAGCCTACATCAATGCCGGCGCGGCAATTGCTGTTGATGCGCCTGCGCTCTGGAGCCAGGCAGATTTTATTCTGAAAGTACGTGCCCCTATGGAAAACGCCATGCTCAACAGGCATGAAGTTGACATGATGAAGCAGGGCGCTGGTCTGGCCAGCTACATCTGGCCGGCACAAACCCCTGAACTGCTGGAGAAGTTTGCGGCAAAAGGGGCCACGGTGTTCGCTATCGACAGCCTGCCCCGGATCAGTCGTGCGCAGAAAATGGATGCCCTCAGTGCCATGGCCAATATTGCCGGTTATCGCGCCGTCATTGAGGCGGCCAACCACTTCGGCCGTTTTTTTACCGGCCAGGTGACGGCGGCCGGGAAGGTCCCCCCCGCCAAGATCATGGTGATTGGTGCTGGCGTGGCAGGCCTTGCTGCCGTTGGTACCGCTAACAGCATGGGTGCCATCGTGCGTGCTTTCGATACCCGCCTCGAAGTGAAGGAGCAGGTGGAGAGCATGGGTGCCGAATTCCTCGAGCTGGATTTTGGCGATGAAGATGGCAGCGGTGGCGGCGGTTATGCCAAGCAGATGAGCGATGAGTTCATCAAGGCCGAGATGGCACTGTTTGCCGAGCAGGCAAAAGAGGTGGATATCATTATCACCACCGCCCTGATTCCCGGCCGTCCGGCACCGAAACTGATTACCGCCGAGATGGTGGCTGCGATGAAACCCGGCAGTGTGATTGTCGACCTGGCCTCGGAGCGGGGTGGTAACTGTGAACTCACCGAGCCGGGCAAGGTCGCTGTGCATCACGATGTGTCCATCATCGGTTATACCGATCTGCCCAGCCGCATGGCAAAGGTGTCCAGTGATCTCTATGCCAGCAACCTGACACACTTGATGAACGATCTGACGCCTGAGAAGGATGGTCAGCCCAGCGTTGATATGGAAGACACCGTCATTCGGGGACTCACGGTTGTTCACGGTGGTGAAGTTACCTGGCCACCACCGAAAGTGGAGGTGGCGGTGAATGCCCCGCCGCCGAGTACTGAAGAGCCATCGCCCACGGACAAAAAGGCCAAAGGCGAGCCCTCTGTGGTTGGCCGGTGGCTGGGCAAGGGCCTGCTGCTGCTGGTGACAGTGCTGGCGCTGCTGGGTATCGGTACCTACGCCCCTCCCAGTTTCCTTACCCATTTTACGGTGTTTGTCCTGGCCTGCTTTATCGGCTGGCAGGTGATCTGGAATGTAACGGCGTCCCTGCACACCCCTCTGATGAGTGTGACCAATGCGATCAGTGGCATTATCGTGATCGGGGCGTTGCTGCATCTGGCGCAGTCTGAAAGCGGTGCAGTGGGCATCATGGCTTTTATCGCCGTGCTGATTGCAACCATCAATGTGGCCGGGGGCTTTCGGGTTACCCACCGCATGCTGAAAATGTTTCGCCGATAAGGAGGGCACACCATGAGTCCAGGAATCGTCAGTGTGGCCTATGTTGTGGCCAGTATATTATTCATTCTCAGTCTCGGTGGTTTGAGTCACCAGGAGTCTGCTCGTCGCGGTAACTACTATGGTGTCGCCGGGATTCTGATTGCCGTTGGCGTCACCATAGCCAATGTCGGCACGGGCGATATGGTCGCAATTCTGGTTGCGATTGTGCTCGGCAGCATCATTGGTATTTTTCTGGCCAACCGGGTCGAAATGACCCAGATGCCGCAATTGGTAGCCCTGCTGCACAGCTTTGTCGGTCTGGCTGCCGTGCTGGTGGGCTTCTCCGGTTACATTGAGCCATTGATCGTGACCCACGGTGCGGAGCACACCATTAAACTGGTCGAGATATTTCTCGGTATTTTCATCGGTGCGGTAACCTTTACCGGCTCGTTGATCGCCTGCGGCAAGCTGGATGGCCGTGTGTCCAGCAAGGCATTGACTCTGCCGGGTCGTCACCTGATGAACCTGGTGGCACTGGCCATTACCGTGGCACTGGGGATCATGTTTGTCGGGGCCGACAGTCACTGGGCTGGGTTGCTGGCACTGATCATCATGACCATCATCGCCAGTGTGCTGGGTGTCCACCTGATTATGGCTATCGGCGGTGCCGACATGCCGGTGGTGGTTTCCATGCTCAACAGCTACTCGGGTTGGGCTGCCGCCTCTATCGGTTTCATGCTGGGCAACGACCTGTTGATTGTGACCGGCGCCCTGGTGGGCAGCAGTGGTGCCATCCTCAGTTACATCATGTGTCGCGCCATGAATCGCTCGTTTATCAGTGTGATTCTCGGTGGCTTTGGCCAAACCACCAGTAGCAGTAGTGCGTTAACAGGTGATGAAAGTGTTCAGGAAACCTCCGTCGATGAGCTCGCTGAGGAATTGCTGTCATCGGACTCCGTGATTATCGTGCCCGGTTACGGCATGGCAGTGGCCCAGGCGCAGAGCGCGGTGGGCGACATTACCAAACTGCTGCGCGAGAAGGGTGTTACGGTGCGATTCGGTATCCATCCGGTAGCCGGTCGATTGCCGGGGCACATGAATGTGTTGCTGGCAGAGGCCCACGTTCCCTATGACATCGTGCTGGAAATGGATGAAATCAACGAAGACTTTCCTTCAACAGACGTGGTGCTGGTGATCGGTGCCAATGACACCGTCAACCCGGCCGCGGCCGAAGACCCGGGTAGCCCAATTGCGGGTATGCCTGTTCTCGAAGTCTGGAAATCCCGTCAGGTAGTGATACTGAAACGCGGTATGGCAACCGGCTATTCCGGAGTGGAAAATCCCCTGTTTTATAAGGACAACACCCGGATGTTATTTGGCGACGCCAAGGAAACCGTGGATAAGTTGCTGGGTGCACTGCGCTCATGATCGGGCGGATTTGACAATAAGCGGTCTGTAGCGCAGACCGCTTCAACCACGGCAAATCGCTGCGCCCATTACCTGGCCCAGGCATGTAATGAACAGAAAATCGATGACCGACAGGTGCGCCATGTACCTGCCGGGCGTCGCCTGCCCATGGAATGCATACTGATCAAAAACCGGGGATCCCTCCCAGCCATTTTTTGGGCATACAATTTGATGAATTTATGAAGCAACATGTCGGCGTGGTACAAACGATCCCCGATTTCCAGTCTGAACTGGAGGTGCTGGCCGGGGGGTTCCATAGCGACCGGGCCGAACTGCCTTCAGCCATTCTGGTGCAGTTATTCTTTTCTTCCGACAACCTCGAGTGGATAGATCAGGTATCTGAGGCTGTGCTGACTGTCATGCCCGAGGCGGTTGTCGTCGGTGCTACCACAGACGGCGAGATTGCCCACGGCAAAACACTGACCAATAGCACCGTCTTTTCCATCTCGCTATTCGAAAAAACCACCCTGCAGATTGTTTCCGATAGCTGCCTCCCCGGCGAGGAGCTGGTGCTCGGGGAAGGCCTGCGAGACCGGTTGCTCAGGCAGGAGCAGCAGATTGCCGGTGTGCTTTTCCTGGCAACCCCTCTCTCAATCAATGTCAGCAGGCTGTTGGATGGACTGGCGTCGGGGGGTATCAATTTCCCCCTGTTCGGCGGCGGCGCAGGTGATTATGCCGTCATGGAACACAGTCTGGTTATTGCCAATCAGCAGACCATCGACTGTGGGGCAGTGGTGGTTGCCCTGATCAGCGATGATCTGGTCATCAAGGAATACACCTATTCGGGCTGGATGCCGCTGACCAGGGAAATGACCATTACCGCCACGAAAAATGACAGGATTGCCACCGAGATTGATGGCCGGCCTGCCTATGATGTGTACAGCGGTTATCTGGGCATCGAGAACGGCCAGCAGTTCTTCCTCAACGCCCTCGAATTTCCGTTTCTGGTGGAGCGCGGTAACGAACTGCTTGGCCGTACGCCCATGAAGGCAACCGAGGACGGCGGAATACATTTCATTGCTGATGTTATGCCCGGCGATAAATTTCGTATCGGTTATGGTGATCCCAAAGAAATTATTGCCCACGCCAAACATGCCCGTGATGAGCTGAGCGAATTCTGTCCCGAGGCTATTTTTCTCTATACCTGCTGCTGCAGACGCTTCCTGATGCAAAATGACGTTGAAATGGAAACGCTGCCATTTGAAGAGGTCGCGCCAACGGCCGGTTTCTATACCTATGGTGAATTCCTCGGTAAGGGCAGTCACATCAGCCATTACAACTCCACCATGTTGGTGGTGGGTATGCGGGAAGGTGAGCCGAAACAACCGGTGGCGGGTGAAGTCATCGGGCAGGCAACCGAAGCCGGCCCGGCAGACAGACCGGACCTGTACAAAAATCAGCACATTCGCGTGGTGACCCAGCTCATTCACTTCATCGAAACCATCACTGCCGAGCTTGAAGATCGAAACAAAGAGCTCATGCAACTGGCGGTTACCGACAAGCTGACCGGGTTGTTCAATCGGGCCAAACTCGATCAGGTCCTGGATGAGGAGATTGTCCGCCACAACCGCTATGGCACGGAATTCTGCGTCATCATGGCAGACATCGACGACTTCAAGATGATCAACGACACCTTCGGTCATCACAAAGGGGATGCCGCGCTGGTGGCATTTTCGGACATTCTTCGGCACAGCATTCGTGTCAATGACACGGCCGGTCGCTGGGGTGGGGAAGAGTTCCTGATTGTTCTGCCACACACCTCGGTCGATGCGGCCGCACAAACCGCCGAAAAGATCCGCGCACTTGTGGCGAGCGGCGATTATGGCGAAGTTAAAACCGTCACGGCCAGTTTTGGTGTGCTGGCGCACAAGCCCGGTGAAACGGTGGACGACCTGTTGTTGCGGGCGGATATGGCGCTGTACGCGGCGAAGCGAAAAGGCCGCAATGCGGTGGTCTGCCAATAGACGGATCGCCGGTCATTCTGTCGATCTAGTTCTCTTGCCCGGATTTTTTTGTCAAATAGCCAGATAGCCCATTATCACTACTGCATATCGCAGGCCTTTTCCCGTGGCCACCAGAACAAAAAAAGTGCTGGCGGGGACCTTCATCAGACCGCCGACCACGGTCAGGGCATCGCCACCTATCGGCAGCCAGGTCATCAGCAGACTCCATTTGCCGTAGCGGTTGAACCAGTTTTGTGCCCGCTCTATATCCGCCTTGCGGGAAGTAAACCAGTGGCGTTCCGAGTAGTCCCCCAAACGCAGCCCGATCCACCAGTTAACCCCTGCACCCAGGGTGTTGCCGGTGGTGGCGAACAGCCACAGCAGTAGTGGGTCGAGTCCATCCCGGAGCTGGGCGACCAACAGAATCTCGGAATAAAAAGGCAGCAGGGTGGCTGCACCAAAAGCGACGGCGCAAAGCAATAAATAATCTGTCATGGGGTTAACGGAGACCGATCAGTCATGGGAGAGGGACCTGTTTGACCATGGGCAAAAGGGATGCCGGTGAGCATAAAGACTATCGGGGTGCGCTTCAAACAGGTACTGCAAACTATGAAAGGTTAAAAGTCTGCAAGTAGTTGGGTTGATACTACCGTCTGGATCACACAACACCGGGGCGGATGCCCGTCGAAATGGTAGCGTTGGCAATGTTTGAAGGACGCTGACTCATTGGGTTTTCAGCCGGATTGTCCGATCAGTAAAACCGCAGGCCCGACAGCGCCAGATCCGCCTCGAAGGCGCGCCCGATAGCCACAAGTCCTATCCGTTTCAGTTTGCCTAGATTGAGCGGCGTCTCGGTGCGATGGGCAACAAAATCATTGAACGGCAACCGGACTGTTTGCCATTCCGGTTTGACCTCAAAGGGCTGACGATAGGACTGCCAGGGTCTGCTCAGTTCGGTGGTTCTCAGGTGAACGGCGTATTCCTCCGCCGGGCCGCAGACATCCAGCTCTATGCCCTGCCACGCGCCAGCATCCACGGCGGACTGATCGCCGGATAAATCCAGTGCCATCTGCAGAAACCCGCCGTTATTCTCGAGACTTACCCGGCCGCTCATGCGCAGTGCCAAACGGTTGCAGATACTTTCACGAGTCAGTGTGCCTTCCGACAGCCCACCCATCACACCGTCGGTTACCAATCGCCACCGGCATGGATTGCCGTCGGAGGGAAGGACTGATTCAAGGCTGTCAAAGATAACGGGGTTTGTCATAACGATTGAATCCCTGTTTTGCTGGTGGACGGTGAAAAAGCCAAGTGTGTTCTACAGCATTGCCCCGAGCCTTAAGGTATTTAAAGGCCAATAATCTGAACGTCTGGGCGGATAAAGTCCAGGGCATAATGTTGGCTCAGTCCAGAAATGAAAAAGGCCCGCGATTGGCTGCGCAAAAGGGCTGCCGGTAGGATTGCCAGGTGGGTCAAAAACTATTTAGCATGGGCTGCCGACAGCATCTGCGGATGTACCTTGCCATGAAAAAACATATCACATTCAATCCAGTGAAGGTACGATTGAACAACGCGGCGACTGTAGCGCCCGACCAACATTTACTTGTTAATCGAACCTGGGCGCGGTGACACAGCCATGATCGAATGCACTTTCAAACAGACTGTTGAGATAAACAGCCTTCCGCTTTTTCAGAAAAATCAATGGTCATCCGTACATTACAGGCCAGCCTATTTGAATGCCCACTCCGACAATAAAATAAACAGCAAAAATAACGAAGGGTTAGATAACACATGGTCACCACTCTAATATATTACAGTGGCCGCCTTTTAATAATTATTATGAGGCCGAAGGCCTCATTAACAGACTGTTATGAAGCACCACATATCGAGATTTGATTATATGAATAAATTCTTACTTCTACTTTTATTACTTCCATTTTCAGCTCAGGCTTCACTTGAATGTAAAGGTAGCTCTTTTGGCCTAGATTTTATTTATCTTATTAGCACCGGAGAAAATAAAAATTTGGTTGTTGAAGCTAAAACTTTTTTAAAAGGTGAAATTATTATCGAACAAACCGGCGTAGCTACATACTCATCTACAGTTAGAGTCAGAAGCATTGGTGAGCAAGAAAGCTACTATGTGTTTGCCCCTGATATTGATTCATACACGGAAATCTTTGCATTATCGAAAGATCTAAAATCAATGGGCAGGTCACGTCCTGAGCCAGTTTCAGATACAGGTAACTTTATTAAATTTAGATGTACTGGTTTTCTCGATTGACACGGCTCATAACAAGCGGCTTAAGGCACGGGGCGTTATGAATAAAAACTATGTTCGACTTTAACGATGAAGATGAAGAACGAAAAAGAGCTGAATGGTATGCCCCATTAGGGGAGTTCATGCTTCTTTTCTCCAATTTGGAATTTACTTGCAACGAGTGGATCACCTTGCTTTGCAATAGTAAGGCCATGTCTAATCACATCAAGGGACTATGGTCGTTTAAAAAACGAGTTGATCTTATTATTGAATTAATATCTGAATATCAGGTAACTGAGGCTAAAAGAGAGCTATGGGTGTCGCTCTGGAAATCGATAAATTCCAATATAACCCTCAGAAATACAATTGCGCATAACCCTCCTTTTGATAACTTTGGAATTGAATTCGATTCAAGTCTAGCGAGTAAAGATGTCACGAGAGCTGTTGAAATTCACCAGCTTAGTAAACCATTGGGAGATCCGGGTTCCGGCATCACACTAGAAAAGCTAGTGAGTTGTAATGTTGAGCTTCGCAAGATACTGATTCAATTAGATTATGAAAGCAGTTGTGAGGCGGCAAGGTATTGACACGAAAATTCATAACAAGCGGCTCAAATACGCTCCGCTTCGCTACGCCGGACGCTCACTGCATTCACGCCGTTTAGCCGAGCGTTAGCCATCCTTCAGGGAGAATACATGCCATCTTTGGATTTTGAGACGGAAAAGACAATTTTCCGAGATTACTACAACGAAAATAGTGGGCTACTGGATGGAGCAAAGGGTTCATTCATCACTCTAGTGAATTCCCTAATCAGAAGCTCCAGCGATATTGCTTTGTCAAAAATTGAAGGCCGAGTAAAAGATAGGGACGAATGCGTAAAGAAATTCAGCAGAAAATATCGAACAGATCTTGAATCAGAAGGCGCAGAATATCAGATTATAGATCACATCACCGACCTAATAGGCTTGCGGGTAGTTTGCCTCTATGAGGATGATATAGTCAAAATTAAAGATCTTTTGTGCGAGCATTTCGATGTTATTGATATAACTGACAAGATTTCACAGATTGAAAATACCGAAAACTCTTTCGGCTATAAAGGTCTCCATTTGGATCTGAAATTAAATGAACAAAGAAGGGGGCTTCCTGAATATTCGAAGTTCACAGATTTCCAGTTTGAGGTTCAAATACGAACGATAATACAGGACTCATGGAGCGTTCTTGATCACAAGATTAAGTACAAAAAATCTATACCGAATTACCTTAAAAGACGAATTAACTCTCTAGCCGCGCTATTTGAGGTGGCGGATAGGGAGTTCAGAGAAATCCGAAATGCCACAGAAGAAAGTATAAGGGCAGAAGACGTCCCTCAAGAACAAATCACTCAGGAAACCGATCAAGTTGAATCGGATGAAGAAGCACCTAGGTTTACAATTTCCCCTTTAAACGCGTTCAGCTTTTTGAAGATCGCACAGCACTTTTTTAACGGTTTTGAGTTCGAGCCCCATAAGGTGGACGGATTTACCGAAGAAATCGTGTCTCTGAAACCGGATATAACTCGCGGAAAATTCAATTTCTATATGCGAGAGAATATCTCGCTAGTAAAGCGATATAAGGAGTTTTTCGAAAATGAGTACCCAAATGATAAATTGAATCCTTATACAATTATTAGGCACTGTCTATATAACGGTAATAAGGAAGCGTTTTCTAAATTGCTGACCAACCAATCAACCGAAACGTTTGAAGCATGGCTGGCAGAAAATGACTAACAAAGTGCTGCTGTCGGAAAAACTTTACGCTACGCTTCAAATTTTCCGCAGAGCGCGGCGTTATGCCTTTCGAGATACCCATGACTTGTAGACACTCTGTATAGTTAGATCGACCTATATGGAGG